>Ga0310839_100356_pt1 | contig 29575 bp, 24 predicted proteins | sample SM_ome_7_FD_201305 | JGI IMG/M metagenome (GOLD analysis project Ga0310839, IMG submission 201305) | Sorghum-adapted microbial communities enriched on stacked mutant (SM) sorghum from Joint BioEnergy Institute, Emeryville, California... ...
GCCCTTCTGCTTGACGCACTGGTCCCTAAACGGTGCGCCTCCAACGATGTCGGTCATGGATGTCCTTCCCGGCCCCCACGGGCCGATCGGTCACCCCGGACCACACACAGAAGATCGGACAGACCCCGATCTGGGTGGCCGAGCACGGCTGGGTCTATCTGAACGCGATCATCGACTGCTGCACGCGCGAGATCGTGGGCTGGGACCTCTCGCTGCGCTGCCGGGCCAAGGAGGCGATCGCCGTCATCGAGCAGGCCGTCGCCGGGCAGGCCATCACGCCCGGCACGCTGACGCTGGGGACCGACAACGGCTCGGCGTACACCGCGAGAGCCACCCGGCAGGTGCTGTCGGGGCTTGGTGTCGCCCATCGCCGCGGCGGCTACCGCGATCCCGAGAGCCAGGCGTTCATCGAGAGCTGGTTCTCCAAGCTCAAGGAGCGCTGCGTCTGGCGCCACGAGTTCGAGACCCTCGACCAGGCCCGGGAGGTGATCGCCGCCTACATCGACCACTACCACCACCGCCCCCACTCGGGGCTCAACTACCGCACCCCGTCCGAGGTCCGCCAGACCTGGGACGATGCCGGAGAACCACTACAAAACACCGCGGCCTGACCTGTCAACACCGGCCGGGAGCAGTCCAAATGCTCCCGCCGTCTCAGCGAGACACAGAAGTCAACGCGCTAGAGCGCACGAGCTGCTCACGGACATAGCCCGGCCAGCCGGGGCGAGCGGCGCTGAAGCCACCGGGAACCGTCCGGGCCGTCCACCAGTGCGCCTGGCCCCAACCAGCGCCCAGAGGGCGGGTCGCTTTCGCAAAGTCGCGGTGGTGAGTGAGGCGGCGCGCGACGCCCTCGATGGTCTTCACGCGGTAGGCCATCGAGGGCGGCCCGGCCGTCAGCACCGCCAAGGCCACCCGATCGCCGCCGCTGCGGCTCTCCACCAGCGCCGCCTGATGCGTCAGGCCGCGACGCCAGCCGCCCTTGAACGCCACGCGCCAGCCCCGCGGGCGCAGCGCGCGCGGGATCCCGAACGCCTGCCGTGCCACGACCGTCTCCAGCAGCCGGCGGGCGTAGCGGCGGTGGCGTGACGGCACCAGCTCGTCAAGGCGCCAGAAGAGGCGCGCGAGGTCGCCGGCGGTGACCCCGGTGGAGAAGAGCGTCGTGGCCGTGTCGAGGTGGCGCATCCCCGCCGCCCGGCCCACGTCGTCGAGCCCCAGGCGGCCCACGATCATCCGGACCCGCAGCGCCGCCGCGTTGCTCGAGACGCGGATCATCGGCCCGAGCAGTCGCCGCTCGCCGGCCGTCAGCGGCCGGTCGCGGGCACGGCGCAGCGCGGCGACCAGCAGCAGCGCCTTGACCATGCTCGCCGACGGATAGCGCCGGTCGCAGCCCAGGCCGCGCAGGCGCCCGCCCTCGGTGGCGCAGAAGGCGACGTCGCCGCGGCGGGCGGCATAGGCGCGCGTCTCGGCGAGCGCGTCGGCCGTCAGCAGGCGCGGGCCGGCGGCCATGGCATCGGCGGGTGAGGCGACCATGCCCGCGCTCGCGATCGCCAGCGCCGCTGCTACCGTCACGCCGAGATGACGGCCGCCGAAGAGACTGCGCTGCGGCGCACCCCGCTGCTGGAGCGCCATCGCGCCGCCAACGCCAAGCTCGTGCCGTTCGCGGGCTGGGAGATGCCGGTGCAATACACGTCGGTCAAGGACGAGCATCTCGCGGTGCGCACGACCGCCGGCGTCTTCGACGTCTCGCACATGGGCGAGATCGAGGTCACCGGGCCCGACGCCGCCGCGTTCCTGCAGCGCCTGGTCACCAACGACGTGACGAAGGTCGCGGTCGGGGGCGCGCAGTACGCGCTGCTGTGCCGCGAGGACGGCGGCGTGCTGGACGACCTGTTCAACTACCGCCTCGAGCCGGACCGCTGGCTGACGATCACCAACGCGGCCAACCACGCCCAGGACCTGGCCTGGTTTCAGCGCCATGCCGCCGGATTCGACGTCACGGTCACCGATCGCAGCGACGACTACGCGATGCTCGCCGTCCAGGGGCCGCTGGCCCGTGAGCTCGTCGGCGCGATCTGCGACGGTGCCCCGCCGGCGCGGATGACCGTCGCCGAGCGCCGCGTCGCCGGCGGCGTCGCGCTGGTCTGCGGGACCGGCTACACCGGCGAGGACGGCGTCGAGCTGCTGCTCGAGCCGGCCCACGCGCCGCGCGTCTGGGACGAGCTGGTGCGCCGCGGCGCCCGGCCGGCCGGGCTGGCCGCGCGCGACACGCTGCGCCTGGAGGTCGGCTTCCATCTCTACGGCAACGACCTGATGGCCTCGCGCGGGCCGATCGAGGCCGGGCTCGGCTGGGCCTGCAAGGAGGACACCGGCTTCATCGGCGCCGACGCGGTGCGCGCGGTGCGCGAGGCCGGGCCGGCCGAGAAGCTCGTCGCGTTCGTCATGGACAGCGGCATCGCCCGTCAGGGCAATCCGATCGTGGGCGGCGGCGAGGTCACCAGTGGGACGATGTCGCCGTCGCTGGGCGTCGGCATCGGCATGGGATACGTTCCCGCCGACCGCGCCGCCGAGGGCACGCGGCTGGAGATCGACGTGCGTGGGCGCACGCGGCAGGCCACGGTCCGCCCACGCCCGCTGTACCGCCGTCCGGAGAACAAGGAGCACCATGGCTGAGGCGTCATACCCGAGTGAGCTGCTGTACCACCCCGAGCACGACTGGGTGCGGATGGACGGGGACACGGCGGTCTTCGGCATCACCTGGTTCGCCCAGGACGCGCTCGGCGAGGTCGTCTTCTTCGATCCCCCGGAGGTCGGGACCGCGGTGACCAAGGACGAGCCCTACGCCGAGATCGAGTCGGTCAAGGCCGTCAGCGACGTCATCGCCCCGCTCTCGGGCGAGATCGTCGAGGTCAACGCCGCGCTGGCCGACGCGCCGGAGGCGATCAACGAGGACCCGTACGGGGCCGGCTGGCTGGTGAAGGTCAAGCTGTCGGACCCGGCGGAGCGCGACGCGCTGCTCGACCAGGCGGCCTACACCGCCTCGCTCGACTAGCGCCGGACTCGCGAGCGCCGTGCCGTCCGCCAAGCCCCGTCCGCTCTACGAGCGGGTGGTCGGGCGGCTCGAGGCGCTGATCCGGGCGGAGGAGCTGCGGCCGGGCGACCGGCTGATGACCGAGCGCGAGCTGGCCGCCAAGCTCGGGGTGAGTCGCACCTCGATCCGCCAGGCGCTGACCGCGCTGCGCGTGCGCGGCATCGTCGAGGTGCGCCACGGCGACGGGATCTACCTCGTCCGGGAGAGCTCGGACCTCGTCGGCTCGCTCGCCGAGGGCCTGATCGAGTCGCACAAGCACCTGCCGGCGATCAACGAGGTGCGCGAGGCGGTCGAGCCGAAGGCGGCCCGGCTGGCGGCGCGGCGGCGCTCCGACGACGACGTCGCGGCGATGCGCGCGGCACTCGCGACGATGCGCGAGGAGATCGCGGCGGGGCAGGCGGGCCTGGCCGGCGATGCCGCCTTCCATCGGGCGCTGGTGGCGGCCGCGCACAACGAGGTCCTGAGCACGGTCTACGAGCAGCTCACGCCCGGGCTCGACCAGTCGTCGCAGGCCTCGCTGGTCCGGCCGGGGCAGCCGGAGCGGTCGCTGCGCGAGCACGAGCGCGTGCTCGACGCGATCGCGGGGCAGGACGAGGAGGGGGCGGAGCTGGCGATGCGACTGCACGTCCGCGAGTTCTCCGACCTCGAGATGGTCGACCGCGGCGACCGATAGGGCGTCGCCCGCCTCGTCTGCGTCATGACGCGACCGCCTCGACATCTCTGAACCGCCCGCCCTCGTGGCGCCCCGATCCGCTGATCGCGAGCGGCGCGCGTCGTCCTGCGCGCACTGCGCGCGGCCACACGCATGCGGTCGCCGCGGCCGTTGGTTTCAGGCGCCCATCGACGCAAGACTTTGCAAAAACGGCACGTATGCAATAGATTGCACGCATGTCGAGAGGACAGGTCGGGGGAGCCGAGTGGCTCGGGTCGCTGCTCGAGGGCGCGAAGGTCACGCCCAAGGGCATGGCCGTCGCACGTCACATCGCCGCGCAGCCGCGTGCGGCGTCGTTCAGCTCGGCCTCCGAGGTCGCGCAGCAGGTCGGCGTCAACGTCGCCACGGTGGTGCGCTTCGCCCAGAGCCTGGGCTTCAGCGGCTGGCCGGAGTTCCAGCTGCACCTCCGCCACCGCTACCTCGGTCAGCTCTCGCCCAGTGGCCTCATGCGCGACCGCCAGCCGGCGGAGAGCGACTCCCCGCTCGAGGCCGCCCTGCGCCGCGATGCGCAGAACCTCGAGGACGCGCTGACGTCGCTCGACTTCGCCGCGGCGACGAACGCCGCGAAGCTCGTCGCCGACGTCAAGCGCACCCTCGTCATCAGCTCCGGCAGCTACGCCGCCGTGGCGCACATCTTCGCCCACCAGGCGCGCTTCATGGGCTACGACGTGTCGCTCGAGACCCGGGGCGGCGCGCACACCGTCACCGCGCTCGCCACGTTCGAGCCGGGCGACTGCCTGGTCGTCATCAACTTCTGGCGTGTCGTCAAGGACCTCATGCTCGCGACGCAGTACGCGCGCCGGCAGGGGCTGACGACGATCGCGATCACGGACTCCGTGTTCTCGCCGCAGGCACAGGCCGCCGAGCACGCCCTCGTGGTCCCGACCGAGAGCGTCTCCTTCTTCCAGTCGATGACCGCAGCGGTCTCGCTGGCGCATGGCCTCCTCGCGGAGCTGCAACGGCTCGGGGGCGAGCAGGTCGACAGAACCATCGAGCGGCTCGAGGCGGCGTACGGCGACCTCGAGCTCCTCGTCACTTGAACAAGGGAGCACTCAGTGGTTGAAGATCGCCTCGTGAAGCTCCGGGCAGCCCTCTCCGGGCGGGACCTGGACGCGTTCGTGTCGCTCAAGCTCGTGAACACGTACTACCTGAGCGGGTTCACCAGCCTGGACACCGTTCGACCGACGAGCTACGTGCGGCCGGTCGTGGTGATCGTCGACCACGCGGGCGCCGTCCTGGTGGTCCCGCTCCTCGACGAGGAGGCCGCGGGTGAGACCTCGGAGATCCGCGATGTCCGCTGCTATGCGGGCTCTCCGGCCAAGGACGCGGCGCGCGCGATGGTCTTCGACCGCCTGCGCGAGATCGGGGCCAAGCGCGTCGGGATCGAGGAGGACAGCCTGACCGTCGAGTGGGTCGAGGCGTTCCGCCGCGACCTGCCGGGCGTCGACGTCGTGCCGGCGGGCGACCTGATCGTCGAGCTCCGGCTCCGCAAGGACGAGCAGGAGATCGAGCTGCTGCGCCAGTCCGCGGCGATGGGCGCGGAGGCGATGGCCGCCAGCCTCGCGGCGAGCCCCGCGGGTGCGACGGAGATCGGCGCGGAGACGGAGGGCCTCGTGGCGTTCCGGGCAGCGGCGGCGCGGCGCGGCGACCAGGCGATCGTCGACGCGATCCCGATGATCCTCGCCGGCCCCCGCAGCTCGATGCCCCACGAGTTCACCACCGGGCGCGTCATCCAGGCCGACGAGGTCATGTGGCACTGCTGGATCGTCAGCTACCGCGGGTACTGGACCGAGAACATCCGCACCGCCCTTGCGAGCGATGCCGGCCGCATCGCCGACCCGCGCGTCGCGGAGGGCTACGAGCTGCTGGCCGAGAGCCTGCTCGCCGGCCAGGAGAAGGCCCGTCCCGGGGCGACCGCCGGCGACGTCTACCGCGAGGTCATGCGCGTCCTCAAGCGCAAGGAGCTGCCCGGCGGCTTCGTCCTCAACCGCAGCGGCCACGGGATGGGCCTCGAGTATCACGAACCGCCGTTCCTGGAGGACTCGGACGAGACCGTCCTCGAGCCGGGCGTCGTCATCACCGTCGAGCCGGGCCTCTGGTTCACCGGCCTCGGTGGGCTCGCCGCCTCGAACACGCTCGTCGTCCGAGACGGAGCGCCCGAGCTGCTCACCCGCACGGCCACCGAGCTCTACCACGCCGCCTAGCTAGCAGGAGCCCAGTCATGTCGCAGAGCACACAGGTCGCCGGCCTGACGGTCGGCGTCGACATCGGAGGGACCTTCACCGACGTGGTCGTCGTCGCTCCCGACGGCGACGTCCGCATCGCCAAGTCGTCGTCCACGCCGCCGAACTACTCGCAGGGCGTGCTCGACGGTCTGGAGAAGCTCGGGATCGCGGGGACCGAGATCGGGCGCTTCGCGCACGGGACGACCGCGGCGATCAACGCGATCCTCACGAAGACCGGCGCCAAGACCGGCCTCATCACCACGAAGGGCTTCCGGGACGTCCTCGAGATCCGTCGCGGCGACCGCGGCGACCTCTACAACTACTGGTGGCGTCCGCCGGAGCCCCTGGTCCGCCGCCCCGACCGCCGCGAGGTGCGCGAGCGCATCGCGTTCGACGGCTCGGTCGTCGAGCCGCTCGACGAGCAGGACATCGTCGACGCGATCGACTGGTTCCGCGCGCGCGGCGTGCAGAGCATCGCCATCTGCTTCCTGAACTCGTTTCTCAACGGGGACCACGAGCGCCGTGCCGCCGAGATCGTCCGGGAGCGCTGGCCGGAGGCCTACGTCTGCGCGTCGGTGGACATCGTCCCGGAGATCCTCGAGTTCGAGCGGACGAGCACCGCCGTCGCCAACGCGTACGTCGGCCCGATCATGGAGGGCTACCTGGGCGACCTGAAGTCCGGCCTGCGCGACCGCGGCTACGACGACGAGATCCTCGTCATGGCCTCGGCCGGCAACGTCATGACGATCGACACCGCGCTCGAGGTGCCGATCACGACCGCGACCTCGGGCATCGCCGCCGGCGCCATGGCCGGCGCCGCGCTCGCCGACGCTGTCGGCCGCCCGAACCTGCTGACGCTCGACGTCGGCGGCACGAGCAGCGACATCGCCCTCATCTGGGACGGCCGCCCGCGCCTGACCGCCGAGTGGAACATCGAGTTCGGCGTGCCGATCCGGCTGCCCGCGATCGACATCCACACCATCGGCGCCGGCGGCGGCTCGATCGCGTGGGTGGACGCCGGCGGCGTGCTCAACGTCGGGCCGCAGAGCGCGGGGGCCGACCCGGGCCCCGCCTGCTACCGGCGCGGCGGCACGAAGCCCACCACCACCGACGCACAGGTCGTCCTCGGCCGCCTGAACCTGGACGCGTGGAAGGAGCTCTACGGCTGGGAGCTCGACGTCGCCGCGGCCGAGAAGGCGATCATGGAGGACGTCGGCGGCCCCCTCGGCCTCGACCTCGTCGACGCCGCTCAGGCGATCCTCGACATCACGGTCAACAACCTCGTCGAGGCGATCCGGCTCGTCAGCGTCGAGCGCGGCTACGACCCGCGCCAGTTCGCGCTCGCGCCCTACGGCGGCGCGGGCCCGATGTACGGCGTCGAGGTGGCGCGCGCGCTCGAGATCCCCGAGGTCGTCGTCCCGGCGGCGCCCGGCGTGACCTCGGCGCTCGGGCTCCTGCAGGTCGACCTCGCGGTCCGCCTGCAGCGCTCCGCGCTCATCGCGGCGCACGACATCGAGGCCGCGCAGGTCGAGCGGTGGTTCGCCGAGCTCGAGGCCGGGGCGCGCGAGAAGCTCGCGTGGGACGGGACCGAGCCGCAGATCCGCCGCCAGGTCGACGTCCGCTACTTCGGCCAGAGCGCGTACATGACGCTCGACGCCCCGGACGGGGTGTGGGACGACGCCGCCACGCAGCGCATCGTCGACGCCTTCTCCGCCGAGCACGAGCGCGAGTACGGCTACACGATGCCGCCGCACATCAGCCAGGTGGAGTTCGCCAACCTGCGCGTCGTCGCGGAGATCCCGATCGAGAAGGCGCAGATCAGGCCCGCGGCCGGGCGTGAGGCGCAGGCGGCCTCGCGCCGCGCGTACTTCCAGGGCGCCGGCTACGCGGACGTCCCGACCTACCAGCGCGACGCGCTTTCGGCCGGCACCGCGGTCGACGGCCCCGCGCTGATCGAGCAGGTCGACTCGCTCACGGTGGTCCCGCCCGGGGCGCAGGCGCGCGTCGACGACCACGGCCACCTCGTCATCACGGTCTGAGGAGCACGTCAATGGCACAGCAGCAGCCCGACGCCACGGGCGTCGACATCGATCCGACGACGATGGCGGTCCTCCGCCGTGCGATCGTCAACGTCGTCAACGAGATGGGGACCACGCTCGGCAAGGTCGCCTACTCGCCGGTGATCTCGGAGGGCCGCGACTACGCCGCGGCGGTCTTCGACCGCAACGGGCACCTCGTCGCCTGCGGCGACCACGACCTGACAGGTCTGCTGGGAACGCTCGAGCCCACCCTCGAGCTGATCTTCCAGACCTACGGCGAGGAGGACCTGCGCGAGGGCGACATCATCTGCTGCAACTCGACGCACGAGGCGGGCAACCACCTCAACGACGTCCGGATGGTCAAGCCGGTGTTCGTCGACGGCAGGCTCGGGGCGTTCGTGGCGGACGTCGGCCACTGGACCGACATCGGCGGCGCGACGCCGGGCTCGATCAACCCTCTGGCCCGCGACGCGTTCGCCGAGGGCCTGCGGATGACGCCGGTGAAGTTCGTCGACGGCGGAACGGTGCGTCGTGACGTCATCGACATGGTGCTCGCCAACGTGCGCATGCCGTACGAGTCCAACGGCGACATCTGGGCGCAGATGCGCGCGCTCGACGCCGGCGAGAGCCGGCTGATGGGCCTCGTCGAGCGCTACGGCGGCGACACGGTCCTCGCGATGTTCGACGTGATGCAGGAGCACGCGCACGCGATCTTCCGCCAGGAGATCGGCGCGATGACCGACGGCGTCGCGGAGTTCGAGGACTACATCGACGCCGACCCGCTCGACGCCGAGCAGCGGCCGGTCAAGGTGGCGCTGAAGCTCACGAAGTCCGGCGATCGCCTGACGTTCGACTTCACGGGCTCGGACCCGCAGCCGAAGGCGGGCATCGGCTCGACGCGGCCGCTGACCCAGTCCGGCGTCTACGTCGCGCTGCTGAACCTGTTCCCCGACATCCCGTTCAACCACGGGTTCAGCCGCAACCTCGAGATCGTCACCGAGCCCGGCACGTCGGTGCACGTCGCCTTCCCGAACCCCGTCTCGGGCTGCGCCGCCGGCGGCTTCGAGAAGGTCATCGCCTGCGTGCTGAACTGCATCGGGCAGCTCGCGCCCAGCAAGCGCGTCGGCTCGACGTACAACCTCATCAACGCGACCGTCGGCGGCATCGACCCGCGCTTCGACCGACCGTACGTGATGTACATGTGGAACGAGGGGGGCTTCGGCGGCGGGCCGGACCGTGACGGTGGCGACGCGCCGACGATGGCGATGTACGCCACCGGCTCGATGAACCAGCCCATCGAGGTCCACGAGCGCTTCGGCCCGGTGCAGTACACCGAGCTCGAGATCGCCCAGGACTCGGCCGGCGCCGGAAAGTGGCGCGGCTGCCCCGGCATCCGCCACTCGTACAAGCTGACCCACGGCGAGGGCCTCGTCGGCGTCTTCGGCGACCGCAAGAGGTTCAAGCCCTGGGGCGTCGAAGGGGGGCTCGAAGGCAGCGGCCAGGACGTCCACGTCAACCCCGGCAAGGCCGACGAGCGCTCGCTCGGCATGTCCGCCTCGGACGAGCCCGTCAAGGCGGGCGACGAGGTTCGCGTCCTGTCGTCGGGCGGCGGCGGCTACGGGGACCCGCTCGAGCGTGACCCGGCGCTCGTCCTGCGCGACGTCGAGCTCGAGTTCGTCTCGGTGCAGGCGGCGCGCGACGTCTACGGCGTCGTGCTCGTCGAGGAGGACCCGCCGCGCGTGCCGTGGCGCGTCGACGCCGAGCAGACCGCTCAGATGCGCGCCCAGCGCAGCGCCTCCGCGACCGTCCGGACCGAGGCGTGAGCGCACGGCTCGACACCACGGTCACCGCGGCGGTCGCCGTCGCGGTGTCCGCGGCGGAGCGCTACGCGGCCGCCCCGCTCGGCGAGGCGGACCGCTGCGCGGCGCTGCGGCGCTTCGCGGTGCTCCTGCGCGAGCGTGCGGCGGAGATCGCGCCGCTGCTCGTCGACGAGGTGCGCAAGCCGGTCGCCCTCGCGCGCGGCGAGGTCGAGCGCAGCGCCGAGGTCGCCGAGCGCTCGGCGTCCGAATGGGAGACGCTCGGCGGTGAGGTCGTCGCGACGGGGACGAGCGCCGGCGCCGAAGGGCGCACCGTCCTCGTCAAGCGCTACCCGCTGGGCGTCGTCTGCGCGATCACGCCGTTCAACTTCCCGGTCGGCCTGGCGGTGCACAAGGTCGCGCCGGTCCTCGTGGCCGGCAACGCGTGCGTCGTCAAGCCGTCGGAGCGCGCGCCCCGCACCGCGGAGGCGCTCCGGTCCCTCCTGGTCGAGAGCGGCTTCCCCGAGGAGGCGGTGCCGCACGTCCACGGCGGGCCGGAGGCGGTCGACGCGCTCCTGGCCGATCCGCGCATCGCGCTCTACACCTTCACGGGCAGCGCGCGCGTGGGGGAGAAGATCAAGGCGGAGAGCGGGCTGCGGCCCGCGCTGCTCGAGCTCGGCTCCAACGCGGCCACGATCGTCCACGACGACGCCGACCTCGACCGCGCCGCGGGCGCGCTGGCCCGCGGTGCCTACGCCTACGCCGGCCAGGCCTGCTTCGGCGTCCAGCGGATCGTGGTCCACCAGGACGTCCGCGACGCGCTCGTCGAGCGCCTGCGGACGGCCACGTCCGAGCTGGTGGTCGGCGACCCGGCGGACGAGCAGGTCGTCGTGGGGCCGTTGATCGACGAGGACGCCGCGTGCCGCGTCGAGGGCCTGATCGAGGACGCGGTCGCGGGCGGCGCCCAGCTGCTCTTCGGCGGCGACCGCCACGGCGACGTCATCGAGCCTGCGCTCCTCGCGGACGTTCCGCGCGACCGCGCTCTCTGGCGCGAGGAGGCCTTCGGGCCGGTCGCGGTCCTCGCCTCCTACGCGATGCTCGACGAGGCCCTGGCGCTCGCCAACGATTCGCGCTACGGCCTGCAGACCGGCATCTTCACGCGCGACCTCGGCGTCGCGCTGCGGGCCGCGGACCGCCTGCGCACCGGGACGGTCAACGTCAACGACGCGTCGGCCTGGCGCTGCACTCCGATGCCCTTCGGCGGCGTCGGCGACAGCGGCATCGGCCGTGAGGGGCCGCGCTACGCGATCGAGTCCGCGACCGCCCAGCGCACGGTGGTGCTGGCCGGATGACCGCGACCGCGAAGCTCGGCGCCGCGATCCGCGCGGAGGCCGCGGCATGTCGCGAGGAGGCGCTCGAGCGGCTCCGTGAGCTCGCCGCGCTCGACGCTCCGAGCGGTGACGCCGCGCTGCTCGCGTCGACCGCCGACCTGCTCTCGCGGCGGCTGACCGAGCTCGGGGCCGCCGTCCGGCGCATCGTCACCCCCGCCGGCGACCATCTCGAGGCGCGGATCGGCCCGGACGCTCCCGGGGGAGTCCTCGTCCTCGCCCATTACGACACCGTGTGGGCGGCCGGCACCGCGGAGGCGCGGCCGCTGCGAGTGGCCGACGGGATCGTCCACGGGCCCGGGGTCTACGACATGCGTGGCGGCATCGTCGCCGCGCTCACCGCGGTCGGCATCCTGCGCGAGCTCGAGGTGCTCGACCGCCCGCTGACGCTGCTGCTGACCGCGGACGAAGAGACCGGCAGCCGGTCGTCCGAAGCCGAGATCCGGCGCCTGGGACGGCGTGCCGCCACGGTGCTCGTGCCCGAGCCGCCGCTCCCCGGCGGCGCCTTGAAGACCCGGCGCAAAGGCGTCCTCGGCTACGACGTGCACGTCGCGGGCCGCGCCGCGCACGCCGGGTTGGAGCCCCAGCGTGGCGTGAGCGCCGTCAGCGAGTTGGTCTCGCTCATCGCGACCCTCGAAGCCGCGGCGCGTCCGGACCTCGGCACGACGGTGAACGTCGGCGTGGTCCACGGGGGCAGCCGGCCGAACGTCGTCGCCGCGAACGCGGTCGCGGAGGTCGACGTGCGCGTCGCCACGATGGCGGAGTACGAGCGCATGACGGCGCTGCTGGAGGGCCTCGCCCCCGGCCGTCCCGGCGCGTCGGTCGACGTCCGGCTGGTGCACCGTCGGGCGCCGATGGAGCGCACGCCCGCGATCGCCGCGGCGGTCGCGACGGCGCGCACGCTCGCGGCGAGCCTCGGCCTGGAGCTCGCCGAGGGGGCCGCCGGCGGCGCGAGCGACGGCAACTTCCTGGCGCCCGACGGCGTCGCGGTGCTCGACGGGCTCGGTCCCGACGGCGGCGGCGCCCACGCGCTGGACGAGCACATCCACCTCGACTCGCTCGTCGAGCGCGTCGCCCTCCTGGCCATGTTGATCGCGCGGGCGTAGACACGATGGCTCGGATCGCACCAGCCGGCCTTCTGGCCCGCGACCTGGACGAGCTGGCCGCCATCGGCGCCGACGCGACCGGCGGGGGCATCACCCGCTTCGCGTGGTCGGACGCCCTCCTGGACGCGTCGCGCTCGCTCGTGGAGCGGCTCGCGGCACTCGGCCTCGAGGCCGGCATCGACGCTGCCGGCAACGTCGTCGGCCGCTGGTGCGCCCCCGGGGGCGGCAAGGCGCTCGTCGTCGGCTCCCACCTCGACACCGTGCCGTCCGGCGGCCGCTATGACGGAGCGCTCGGCATCGCCGCCGGCCTGGAGGCGATCCGCCTGCTGCGCGCCCGCGGCTTCGTCCCCCGCCGGCCCCTCTGGCTCGTGGCGTTCAACGACGAGGAGGGAGCGCGGTTCGGGACCGCGATGTTCGGCAGCCGCGCGTTCGCGGGCGAGGACGTCACGCCGCTGCTGGAGCGCCGCGACCGCGACGGGACGACCGTGGCCGAGGCCATGGCGGCGCAGGGCTTCGATCCGCGGCGGCTCGGCGACGCGCGGGCGATCGACGACGTCGGCGCCTACCTGGAGCTGCACATCGAGCAGGGACCGGTGCTCGAGTCGCGCGGCTGCGAGATCGGGGTGGTGACCGCGATCGCCGGCGTCCTCGGCCTCGACGTCACGCTTGGCGGCGAGGCGGCGCACGCCGGGACCACCCCGGTGGCACTGCGGCGCGACGCGCTGGTCGGCGCCGCCCGCGCCATCGCGGGCCTGCGAGAGCTCGCGGCGGACCGGGACGCCGTCCGCGTGACCGTCGGGACGATCGAGGTCCTGCCCGGCGGCTTCAACGTCGTGCCCGCGGAGTGCCGCTTCTCGGTCGACGTCCGGGCCGCCGAGGCGAGCTTGCTCGACGAGGCCGAGCGCGCCGTCCGGGCGGTCGTCGCGGAGGCCGCCGCGGGTGAGCGCCTCGAGTCGGACGTCGCCGTCGTGCGCCGCCTCGCGCCGGCCGCGATGGATCCCTCGGTGACCCGGGCGATCGCCGCCGGCGCCCGCGCGGTCGACGCCCGCTCCGCCGAGCTCGTCAGCGGGGCCGGGCACGACGCGATGGTCCTCGCACGGCATGTCCCGGCCGGCATGGTCTTCGTCCCCAGTCGCGGCGGCGTCAGCCACAGCCCGCGCGAGCACACCAGCGAGGAGCACTGCGCCGTCGGCGCCGAGGTCCTCGCACGCACCGTCGAGGGGCTCGACGCGAGCCCACTGACCACCACGGAGGAGTACCGGGCATGAGCGATGCCCCCATGACGGCGGACGCCCGCGCCCCGCGCCGGCGCCGCCTCGACCTGCCGGACCTCGGCAACCGCTTCGGACTGCTGGCCGCATGGGCCGCCGTCATCGTCGCGTTCTCGGTCGCCCGTCCCGAGACCTTCGCCACAGCGGAGAACTTCCAGGCGATCTTCGGATCGCAGGCGGTGCTGCTCATCGTGACGATGGGCCTGCTCGTCGCACTCACCGCGGGCGAGTTTGACCTGTCGATCGCCGGCGTGCTGAACATGTCGCTGGTCCTCGTCGGCTTCCTGAACGTCGAGCAGGGCTGGCCGATCTGGCTTGCCGTGCTGGCGGCGCTCACCGCCGGCGTGCTGATCGGGCTGTTCAACGCGTTCTTCGTCATCGTCGTCGGGATCGAGTCGATCGTCGTGACGCTCGGCAGCGGCACGCTGCTGCTCGGGCTGTCCCTCGGCATCAAGAACCTCGCGATCCCCGGCATCTCGGACGGCCTGATCGACGTCGTCCGCACGGAGCTCTTCGGCATCCAGCTCGGGTTCTGGTACGGCCTCCTGCTGACGGCGCTCGTGTGGTACGTCTTCCGGTACACGCCGCTCGGGCGGTACCTGTTCTTCGTGGGTGCCGGCCGCGACGTCGCGCGGCTGGCCGGCATCCGCGTCGACCGGATCCGCGTCGGCGCTCTCGTGGCGTCGTCGGGGGCGGCGGCACTGGCGGGCGTCATGCTCGCCGGCCTGCTCGGCGCCTCGGATCCCAACGCCGGCAGCGCGTACCTGCTGCCGGCCTTCGCCGGGGCGTTCCTCGGCTCGACGGCGATCACGCCGGGGCGGTTCAACCCCTGGGGCTCGTTCATCGCCGTCTACTTCCTGGTCACGGGAATCACCGGCCTGCAGCTCATGGGGCTGTCGGGCTGGATCGAGCAGGTGTTCTACGGCGGGTCGCTGGTCCTGGCCGTCACGTTCTCGCGACTCGCCGCCAAGCGCCGGCGCGTCGACACCAGCACGACGTAGCGACACAACACGAGAGGGAAGGACAGTCATGGAGGCAAGGACCGCAGCTCGTCGCGGCAGCGCCGCGTTCGCCGCGCTGGCGGCGTCGGCCGCGCTGGCCGCATGCGGAGGCAGCGACGACAAGGGCTCCGGGGGAGCCGTGAGCGCCGGCGGCGGCGACGCGCCGGCCGGAGTCGTGGAGGCGACCAAGCTCGTCGAGGAGGGTCGCAAGCCGGCGCAGTGGAAGGACCCGGGTCCGGCGATCGAGAACGCGTCCGCCCTCGAGGGCAAGACGTTCTTCTACATCGCCAACGGGCTCGAGCTCGCCTCGATCCAGGGCCTGATCAAGGGCATGGAGGAGGCGGCGGATGCGCTCGGCATGAAGCTCGTCGTCACCGACGGCAAGGGACAGCCGGCGGAGATCTCCAAGCAGATGGCGCAGGCCGTCGGCCAGAAGGCGGACATCATCGCGACGACGTCGTTCCCGGCGGCGTCGATCAAGGGCGCCATCTCCGGCGCCAAGAAGGCCGGCATCCCCGTGCTCCTCGGCTTCGCCGGGGACCCGGGTCTTCCGACCGCGGAGGAGCAGGAGATCGGCACGTCCGCGCTGATGTCGTTCTGCTACTCGTGCGCCGGCAAGATGATGGCCGACTGGACGATCGCCGACTCGAACGGCAAGGCCAACGCGGTCATCTTCGACGTCCCGGAGTCGCCCAACACCGTCATGGAGCGCGACGCTGCCGTCGCCGAGTTCGAGCGGCTGTGCCCGGACTGCAAGGTCACGGTCAAGCACGCCCCGCTGGCGCGCTGGTCGACCGACCTGCAGTCGCTGACCTCGGCGACGCTGCGCTCGGATCCGACGATCACGCACATCCTGCCGGTGTGGGACTCGATGACGACGTTCATCAAGCCGGCGATCGACTCGCTGGGCAGGTCCGATGACGTGAAGATCGTGACGTACAACGCCGAGCAGCCCCAGATGAAGCTGCTGGCGGCCGGTGACGTCGTCGCCGCCGACATCGGCAGCCCGCTCAACTGGGCCGGCTGGGCGCTGTTCGACCAGGCCGCCCGCCTGCTGACCGGGATGGAGCCCGCCGAGGACGAGAACATCCCGAACCGCGTGTTCGACGACGTCAACGTCGGCGAGATCGACATCGAGGCCAGCGACGCGACGTGGTATGGCGTCGACCACGCGGCCGAGTACCGGCGCCTCTGGGGCGTCGAGTAGGCGCATGAGCGTCGGTTCCGACCGCGTCGCGCGGGCGGCTTCTCCGGAAGCCGCCCGTGCGGTCGCCTCGCTGCGTGGCCTCTCGAAGACGTTCGCCGGCCGGACCGTCCTGCAGGACGTGGACCTCGACGTGATGGCCGGCGAGGTCCACGGCCTGCTCGGCCAGAACGGCTCGGGGAAGTCGACGCTCATCAAGATCCTCGCCGGCTACCACCAGCCGGACGAGGGCGCGACCATGCAGGTCGAGGGCGGCCTCGCGTTCGTCCACCAGGACCTCGGCCTCGTCCAGGACGGGACCGTGCTCGAGAACCTCTATGTCGGCCGCTACACCACGCGGGCGGGCTGGCGCGTTCCGTGGGCGAGCGAGCGCCGCCGCGCGCAGCAGGCCCTCGATCGGTTCGGGGTCCACGTCGACCCCGACGCGAAGATCGGGTCGCTGCGCGAGGTCGACCACGCGATGATCGGCATCGTCCGCGCCTTCGAGCAGCTGCAGGGCTTCGACCGCGGCCTGCTCGTGCTCGACGAACCCACGGCGTACCTGCCGCGCGACGGCGTCGGGCGACTCTTCGACGCGGTGCGCGAGATCGCGGCCGCGGGCTTCGGGGTGCTGTTCGTGTCGCACCGGCTCGAGGAGATCCAGGCGCTGACCGGCCGCGTGTCGATCCTCCGCGACGGGCGTCTCGTCGACACCGCTCGGACGGCGGACCTCGGCGAGCGCGAGCTGATCGCGCGGATCCTCGGGTTCGCGATGGACGACCTGTACCCGGCGCTGCACGAGCCGCACGGCGAACGGACGTTGTCGGTGCGCGACGTGAGCGGCTCGACGGTCAGCGGCTTCTCGATGGACCTGCATCGAGGCGAGGTCGTCGGCGTCACGGGCCTCCGCGGCATGGGCTACGAGGAGGTGCCGTACCTGCTGTTCGGCGAGGGCGCCTCGGCGCGGGGCGAGCTCACCGTCGGCCACCGGCGGTTCGACCTCGCGCGGCTCACTCCCCGCGAGGCGATGCGGGCCGGGATCGCGCTGCTGCCGGCCAACCGGCTGCGCGACGGCGGCAGCGCCGGCGCGAGCGTCCGCGAGAACATGACGCTCGCGACGCTCGGCACCTACAAGCGGGGCGGCTTCCTGCGCCTGCGCCAGGAGGCCTCGCGCGTGAGCACCCTGCTCAAGGACTTCCAGGTCCAGCCGCCCGAGGCCGACCGGCCGCTGGGCACGTTGAGCGGCGGCAATCAGCAGAAGGTGCTGCTGGCCAAGTGGTTCGAGACGCGACCGGAGGTCTTCCTGCTGCACGAGCCCACCCAGGGCGTCGACGTCGGCGCGCGGCGGCAGATCTTCCGCCACATCGCCGCCGCGGCGAAGGCGGGGACGTCGTTCGTGCTGGCGAGCTCCGAGTACCAGGATCTGCCGCACCTGTGCGACCGCGTGATCGTCTTCCGCGACGGCCGCCCGGTGAGCGAGCTGCACGGCGCCGCGCTGACGCACGAGCGCATCGTGGAGCAGTGCTTCCGCGAGGCCGGGGCGTCATGAGCGCCACCTTCGTGCTCCGGGAGGCGAACGTCCTGGACGAGAGCGGCAGCTTCACCGGGCCGCTCGACGTGCTCGTCCGCGAGGGCCGCATCGCCGCGGTCGGACGAGACGTCGTCGCGTGGGACGCGGCGTCGGTGGACTTCTCCGGCCTGTGGGTCATGCCAGGGGTGTTCGACTGCCACGACCACCTGACGCTGCACTCCTGGGATGGCGAGGCACTGATGCGGACGCCGGTCAGCCGGTGGGCGCTCCACGCGGCCGAGGCGATGCGCACGACGCTCGAGTGCGGCGTGACGTTCGTGCGGGATGCCGGAGGCGCCGACGCCGGATTCCGCGACGCGGTGGAGCTGGGGCTCGTGCCCGGGCCGCGGATGCAGGTCTCGGTCGTCGCCCTGTCCGAGACCGGCGGGCACTTCGACGGCTTCCTGCCGGGACCGGGCATGGAGCGGGCTTCGGACTACTGCATCCCCGACTATCCGGGCCGCCCGCCGTTCATCGTCGACGGCACCGAGGAGATGCGCCGAGCGGTGCGGCGCGTGCTCCGCGCGGGCGCCGACTGGATCAAGCTGTGCACGACCGGCGGCGTCGCCTCCCCGTATGACGCCTTCGACGAGCCGCAGTTCACGCTCGAGGAGATCGAGGTCGCGGTGTTCGAGGCCGCGCGCCGCAAGCGGGGGGTCATGGCCCACGCGTTCGGCGGCGAGGGGCTGGACAACGCGATCACCGCAGGCGTCACCTCGGTCGAGCACGGCCTCTTCCTGACGGAGGAGCAGGCCGCGGCGATGGCGGAGCGCGGGACCTGGCTGGTGCCGACGCTCGCGGTGCTGCGCGACAGCATCCGCTGGGCGCATGCCGGCGAGCTCGGGGCGTTCCCGACGCAGAAGATGCTCGAGATCGAGCCGCTGCTCGGCGACGCGGTGCGGATCGCACGCGAGCACGGCGTGCGGATCGCCCTCGGCAGCGACTTCGTGCACCGCGACCAGCACGGCGGCAACCTCGAGGAGCTCGTCCTCCTGCACGAGGCGGGACTCACGGTCGAGGAGACCCTGCTGGCGGCGACCGTCCGCGGCGCGGAGCTGTGCGGCGTCGCGGGCGACTTCGGGACGATCGCGCCGGGCAAGGTCTTCGACGCGATCGTCTTCGACTCGGATCCCAGCGACATCGCGGTCTTCGCCGACCGCGCGTCTGTGACGGGTGTGTTCAAGGGCGGCGTCCCGCTCGTGGTGCACGAGCGCATGGCCGCCCAGATCGGAGTTGCATGATGGAGGATCTGTTTGCCGGTACCGAGCAGCTGGTGCTGTGTGAGGATCGCGGCGTCCCGCTCCGGGCGGTGATCGCGATCGACGACACGACGCTCGGCCCGTCGCTCGGCGGCGTCCGCTGGAAGGCGTACCCGAGCGATGCGACGGCGGTCATGGAGTGCCGGCGACTTGCCCGGGCGATGACGCTCAAGCACGCCGCCGCGGGGCTTCCGTACGGCGGCGGCAAGGCCGTGGTGCTGGAGGACGGCGAGGTCCGCGACCGCGACGAGGTGATGCGGGCGTTCGGGCGCTTCGTCGCACGGCTGGGCGGCGCGTACATCCCCGGGGTCGACATGGGGACGACCGTCTCCGACCTGAAGGTGATCGGGGAGGTCGCGCCCGACGTGGCGTGCGACGACGAGGATCCGTCGCCGTGGACGGCGCTCGGCGTCTACGCGGGGATCCGCGCGGCCACGGAGGCCGTCGAGGGCCGCTCGCTGCATGGCGTGCGGGTCGCCGTCCAGGGCGTCGGCGCGGTTGGCGCGGCGCTCGCCCGCCTCCTAGCCGGGGACGGTGCGCGGCTGCTCGTGTCCGACGTCGACGAGGCCCGTGCGGTCGCCGTCGCCGATGAGGTGGGCGGCGAGGTCGTCACGCTCGACGAGATCGTCGAGGCGGACGTGGACGTGCTCGCGCCATGCGCCGTCGCCCGCGTCATCGACCGCTCGACCGTCGGGCGCCTCCGCTGCCGCATCGTGGCGGGCGCCGCCAACGACGTGCTCGCCGAGCCGGAGCGGGCGGCGGACCTGCAGCAGGCGGGGGTCAGCTACGTGCCGGACTTCCTGATCAACGCCGGAGGCGTCATCCACATCCACGGGCTGCGCGCAGGGTGGAGCGAGGACCGGCTGCGCGACGAAGTGCTCGGCATCGGCGACCGGGTCCACGCGGTGCTCCGGGACGCCGGCGAGCGCGCGACGACGCCGCTCGCCGCGGCGGAGGCGCTCGCGGATGCGGTGCTGGCGCGTGGCGCCCGGGACCGGGCGCGCCCCTGAGCTCGGACTGACGCCGCGGGCGGCCTGGCCGGCCGCCCGCGCGCACGTCGGTGCGCGTACATTCAGGTGGGGCCCGTCCCGCTCGAAGCGCGACGGTCCGAGAGTCTCGGTAGGATTGGTCCAGCCACCGTCGCCTCCTCTCGCGAAGTGGATGGACCACTGCACATGAGCACCTACACCGCCGTCACCGAAGCCGACCGCAGCGCGATGCTCGAGGCGCTCGGCGTCGAGAGCGTCGCCGAGCTGTTCGCCGGCATCCCCGACGCCCTGCGCCTCGATCGCCCGCTCGACCTGCCGCCGGGGCAGCCCGAGCAGGAGGTCTACGCGCATCTGCGCGAGCTCGCCGCGCGCAACGTCTCGGCCGAGGACGAGATCGGCTTCGTCGGCGGCGGCATGTACGACCACTACGTGCCGGCGCTCATCGACATGCTGATGTCGCGCTCGGAGTTCCTGACCCCGTACACGCCGTATCAGCCGGAGATCTCGCAGGGCGGGCTGCAGGTGATGTTCGAGTACCAGACCGCGATCTCCGAGCTGACCGCGCTGCCGGTCGCCAACGCGTCGGTCTACGAGGGCCCCAGCGCGCTGGCGTCGGCCGGCTATCTCGCGAAGCTCGCCAACGGGAGGCCGCGCTTCGTCGTGTCGGCCGGGGTGCACCCGCACAGCATCGAGACGCTGCGCACCTACGCCTTCGGCTTCGGCGCCGAGGTGGTCGAGGTGCCGCTGCGCGACGGCGTGACCGATCCGGACGCCTGGCGCGCGGCGCTCGACGACCAGACCGGCGCGGTGTTCGTGCAGAACCCGAACTTCTACGGCGCCGTCGAGGACGTCGCGGCGCTGAACGCCGCGGCCGACGAGGTCGGCGGCGTCGTCAAGGTCGCGGCGTATGACCCGATCGCGCTCGGCATCCTCAAGCCGCCCGGCGAGTGCGGCGTCGACGTGTGCGTCGGCGAGGGCCAGCCGCTGGGCAACCGGCTCGACTTCGGCGGGCCGTCGTTCGGCTTCTTCGCCGCGACGGAGGCCTACCTGCGGCGGATGCCCGGCCGGATCGCCGGCGAGACGCGCGACGTCGACGGCCGCCGCGGGTTCGTGCTGACGCTGCAGACGCGCGAGCAGCACATCCGCCGCGAGAAGGCGACGTCGAACATCTGCACCGCGCAGGCGCTCAACGCGCTCGGCGGGGTCGTCTACCTCGCGTGGCTCGGTCGGCAGGGCCTGGTCGAGCTCGGCGAGCTGCTGCTGCAGCGCACCCACTACGCGCGCGAGGCGCTGTGTGCGATCGACGGCGTCGAGCCGCTGCACCGCCAGCCGGTGATCCGCGAGTTCGCGGTGCGGCTGCCGGAGCACGCGCCCGTCGCCGACGTCGTCGAGCGGTGCGCCGAGCAGGGCGTCAACCCGGGGCTCGCGCTCGAGGCCGACAACGCGCTGCTGGTGGCGATCACCGAGCAGCGCTCGCGGGCCGACATCGACCGCCTCGCCGAGGTGCTGCAGGAGGCCATCGCATGAGCGACACCATGGTCGAGCGGACCGCGCCGGTGGCGCAGGCCGAGACGAAGACGATCTTCGAGAAGGGCGCCCCGGGTCGCCGCGCCTTCGTGGCGCCGGAGCTCGACGTCCCCGAGGTCGACCGCGCGACGCTGCTGCCCGCCGCGTACCGGCGCAGCGAGCCGGCGCGGCTGCCCGAGATCTCCGAGCCGGAGATCGTCCGGCACTACGTGAACCTCAGCAAGCGCAACTTCGATCTCGACTCTGGCTTCTACCCGCTCGGGTCGTGCACGATGAAGCACAACCCGCGTCTGCACGAGCGGGTCGCCGGCCTGGCGGGCCATGCGCGGCTGCATCCCCTCCAGCACCCGAAGCGGGCGCAGGGCGCGCTCGAGCTCATGTGGAACCTGGAGCGGGCGCTGAGCGAGGTGTCGGGTCTGCCGCACGTCTCGCTGCAGCCGAGCGCCGGGTCCCACGGGGAGCTCGCGGGCGTGCTGCTGAGCAAGGCCTACCACGAGGACCGCGGCGAGACCCGGACCAAGGTCCTGACGCCCGACACCGCGCACGGGACCAACCCGGCGACCGTGACGATGGCCGGCATGGAGGTCGTGAAGGTGGGGACCAACGCCGACGGCGGCGTCGACCTCGACGACCTGCGCGCCAAGGCCGACACCGACGTCGCCTGCCTCATGCTCACCAACCCGAACACGCTCGGGGTCTTCGACGCGAACATCGCCGAGATCGCCGAGATCGTGCACGGCGTGGGCGCGACGCTCTACTACGACGGCGCCAACCTCAACGCGATCATGGGCATCACGCGCCCGGGCGACATGGGCTTCGACATCGTGCACTTCAACCTGCACAAGTCGTTCACCCAGCCGCACGGCGGCGGCGGTCCCGGCTCGGGCCCGATCGCCGTGTCCGAGCGGATGGAGCCATACCTCATGACGCCGCGGATCACCCGCGACGACGCGGGGGCGTTCGACCTGAGCTTCGACCACCCGAAGTCGATCGGGCGCCTGCGCGGCTTCCAGGGCAACTACGGCACCTTCGTGCGCTCGTACGCCTACATCCGCTCGCTCGGCGCCGAGGGTCTCAAGGACGCGTCCGAGACGGCGGTGCTCAACGCCAACTACCTGCTCGCGCGGCTCGGCGAGGTCGCCGAGCACCTGCCGCTCGCCTACGGGCGCATCTGCATGCACGAGTTCGTGCTCTCCGGCGCGCCGATGCGGCGCGAGCTCGGCCTCAAGACGCTCGACCTCGCCAAGCGGCTGCTCGACTTCGGCTTCCACCCGCCGACGGTCTACTTCCCGCTGCTGGTCGACGAGGCGCTGCTCATCGAGCCGACCGAGACCGAGACCAAGGAGACCCTCGACGCCTTCGCCGACGCGATCAAGCAGATCCTCGCCGAGGCCGCCGAGGACCCCGAGATCGCCCGCAACGCGCCCTACACGACGCCGGTGCGCCGCCTCGACGAGGCCGGGGCCGCCAAGCGCCCCGTCATCCGCCAGCCGCTGGGCTAGCGCGGCAGGCAGCCGCCGGTCGGGACGTAGCTCACGGGGTGACCGGCGACGTCGTCGTCGGTCACCTCGACCCACAGGATCGGGCCGACGGCGACGTGCGAGAGCTCGTATCCCCGCGAGGTCGTGGCGACCGTCGCGGCGTCGACGGCCGCCGTCCCCGCGGGGCACGTCAGCCGCCAGGTGGACGTCGCCCAGCGGTGCGGTGCCGCCCACGGGATGCCGCCCACGGTGACGCAGCCTGCGGGCTCAAGCCCGGCCGCGGCGCCGCACGGGCCCTCGATCGGCCCGAGCGGCGCGGGCCGCGGCGCCGGCGGCCGGCGCGCGAGGCGCGGCACCGACCCGACGGCGGCGACGGGAGCGCTGACCTGCTCGGCGAGGCCGTCGCCGTCGCCGTCATGGGCGGCGAATGCCCGCACCGTCGCCTTCGGGCGGTGCGCGAGCCGCAGCAGCCGACGGGTCGAGGCGGGGGAGAAGAGCACCCGGTGGACGACCGGAGCGCGGTCGACGTGCTGGCGCGTGCTGGGCGTCGGGCGCAGATTGGCGCCGCCGGGCAGCCGGACGGTGACGCGCAGGTGCACGGCGGTGCGCCCCTCCGGCGCCGGGCGGGCGCGGACCGGGACGCTCAGGGCCAGCCGCTGCCCCTCCGCGGTGCGCACGAGGTGCGCCGCGTCCGGGACGGCGACGACGGGCGGCGGGGGCGGCGGCAGCACCCGCCCATGATCGCAACCCGTCGGGCGCCGAGCGTCCGTCCACCCACAACTGCTGTGGGCCATCGGACGCTCGGCGGGTCCGTCGCTACGGCGTGACCTTGTCGACCGCCTTCTTGAAGCGGTTGGGCTCGGAGGCGACCTCGCCGAGCGGCTCGTCCGGCAGCCCGGCCGCCTTGCGCAGCTTGTCGGCGATCTCCGAGATCTCCTCCGGCGCGTAGTCCGGCGCGAAGACGTCGGTCTGCTCCGGGAGGTCGTGGGCGAGCGCGCCCTCCGGCGCCTCGTCGACGACCTGCAGCGGCTCGCCCGTCTCGGGGTGCGGCCCGTTGAAGGCGGCCACGATCTCCCGGTAGTCGTTGGGGGAGAAGCGGTAGAGCTTGAGGTGCTCGCCGCGCTTGAGGTGCGGCTGGCACTCCGGGATCTTGTCGGTCGGGATCCGTGGCGACGGGAAGAGCTTCATGAGGTTCGCGCCGGTGAGGTTCTCGACCGCGCGGGCGTAGGCGACCTGGTGGACGCCGCCGCGCACGAGCAGGTAGCCGGTCAGCGCCCGCGCCGCCGGATGCTCGGTCATCTGGTGGACCTTGAGCTTGTTGTTGCGGGCGCCCGTCTCGAGGAAGAAGTTGTGGACGAGGTCCTCGACCAGGTCGCCCGTCGAGGTGACGTAGTCGCCGTTCCACGGGTTGCCGTTGGAGTTCTGCGGCATCGCCCCCTTGCCGCCGGCGATGAACTGCTGCGCCAGGCGGGCGTTCTTGGCGTCGTCGAGCGACGTCCCGGTGAGCATCGTGTTGATCGTCGCCGCGACCAGCTCGATGTGGCCGTACTCCTCGGCCGAGATGTTGCAGATGAGGTCGTAGAAGGGGCGGGCGCCCTGGCGGTTGCGGAAGTTGAACGACTGGAACGTGTAGCCCGGACTCAAGGAGTCGTCGCAACACCGGGGTATCGGTGAGCTGACCCTAACGGGTGAACGCACGCGTCGAGGAAGCGCGTCTTGTCGCGCGGCTGTCGTCGCGGAGGTCGAGCCCGAAGGGCGAGGCCGTAGCGGCGAAAGCCGCGCGCGCGACGCCGCGATGGCCCTGTCGTGTTGATGCGGTGCCGGCTGGGCGCGTCAGGCCGCGGCGGCGAGGAGCTCGTCGAGCACCTCGGCGGGGGTGCGCCATCCGAGCGTCTTGCGCGGACGGCCGTTGAGCGCGTCGGCGACCGCAGCCAGGTCGTCGGGGCCGTGACGCGCGAGGTCGGTGCCCTTGGGGAAGTACTGCCGCAGTAGCCCGTTGGTGTTCTCGTTGGTGCCCCGCTGCCAGGGGCTTTGGGGATCGCAGAAGTAGACCTGCAGGCCGAGGTCGATCTTCAGCCGGGCGTGCTGGGCCATCTCCTTGCCTTGGTCCCAGGTCAGCGAGCGGCGCAGGTGGCCGGGCAACTGGCCGAGCTGGGCGGCGATCGCGTCGCGGACGGCCTCGGCGCCCGCTCCGGTGACCGCCGGCCCGTTCTTGACGCGCGGACCGGCACCGGGCAGCGGCGGCAGGTGCAGCAGCATCGTGAAGCGGCTGGAGCGCTCGACCAGCGTGCCGATCGCCGACCGTCCGGTGCCGATGATCAGATCGCCCTCCCAGTGCCCGGGGACGGCGCGGTCAGCGGCCTCGGCGGGCCGCTGGCTGATCATCACCTCCTCGGTGATATAGCCCTTGCCGCGCTGGCCGACCCGGGCCCGCGGAACGCGCAGCGCCCGGCCGGTGCGCAGGCACGCCGTGAGCTCGCGGGCCAGCGCTCCGCGGCCTTGGACGAACAACGCCTGGTAGATCGCCTCGTGCGAGACCCGCATGCTCGGATCATCGGGGAAGTCGACCTTCAGCCTCGCGGAGATCTGCTCCGGGCTCCACGCCTTCGCCCACCGCCGGTCGGCGCGGCGCGGCTTGTTGCGACCCTTCCACGGCGCGACCTGCGGACCCGCTACCGCGGTCCCGTCCAGGCGCCGGACCTTGCCGGCGAGCCGGTCTTGGACGTACCCACGCAGCCGGTCATCGGCGGCGAGCTTGGCCGTCTTGGGGCGGCGCGCCATGAGCTCGGCCTTCCACTGCGCCACCGACGGGCGGTACTCGAGCTTGCCGCCTCTGGTAGCCGCGTTGCGGCGCAGCTCACGCGAGATCGTCGACGGCGACCGGCCGATCTCACGCGCGATCGCGCGGACGCCCTTGCCCTCGGCACGCAGCAACGCGATCTCCTCGCGCTCGGCAAAGCACAGATACCGGCACGTCGCGGGATCGCGCAGCAGCGTGGCCATCCCGCCACGTTCTCTGAACCATCGGCTGCCAACCGACGAGGAGACCCCGACCGCATGCGCCGCGTCCTCGCTGCTCAGACCCTCGCCGATCCGGCGCCAGAACCACAGCTCGATCTCGCGTCGACAGGGCGGATGCCCCGGCGACCTCATCGCCGGACGCCCCGTCAACGTCGTCATCCACCCAGCCGGCCTGCTCATCGCAACTCCTCACATCAAGGTGTTGCGACGACCGCGTGAATCCGCCCAGATCGTCTGGGTGAGCGGCCGGCAGACCAGACATTGGACCGGAACGTCGCCCAACGGCGCAACGGACATTCGGCCAGCACGTCCACCTGGCGAGCCGCTGAACACCTTCCCCGGTCGGCGCGACGATGTACATGGATGGTGCTTGTCGCTCAACCGCCCTTCGTGGTCGCCGACGACCTCGGGGGCATGGACGCCGACCGCGGACACGACGGCCGCTACCGCCGCAAGAACCTCGAACAGACCCGGCTGAAGGCGGCCGAGCGCATCCTGCGGCTCACCGACCCGGTGCATCCAGAGCAGGTGTCCATGCGTGCGTTCGACGTCACCTGGTCGCTGCTTCAGGCGCCGGGGTGTCCGCAGTCCGACCAGCTCGCCAGTGACTACGGCGGCTGGGACCGCTTCCGCAAGCGCTGCCTGGAGGGCGCGGCGCCGCCACGACCGCCGCGGCTGCCCGAGGTGCCATGCGACCGTCAGGATGCGATCATCGCCCTGTCGGTCGTCCGAGCGCACGTCGCGGCCGAGCAAGGCATCGAAGACCTCGAGCAGCCAGTCGTGGTTCTCGGCGCCGACTACGACCGCATCCGCCGGCTCCTTGCCGAACGGCCTCGAGGTCGCGACCGCGAGGTCCTCGTCCTTCCGAACCGTCCGCGGGTCATCGCCGCGCTCGAGGCCGACGGCTTCCCCGACGCGCTGCGGCGCGCCGGCCTGGCCGTCGAGCCGCCGACACGGCCGGAGGACGCCATCAGCTTCGCCGAAGCGCTACTGCTCGCCGTCGAGCACCGCCACGCACTGCCGACCAGCGCCGAGCTCGAAGTGTTCTGCCGCGTGCACAGGATCGCGCGGACCACCAGCCGCCGACCGCCGTGGAAGGACACGGTCGCCGAGGCGCGCCGGCTCGCTGTCGAGCGCGGCATCGACCTGCCTGACGAGCCGCCGGCGCTGGATGACCGGCCGCCGTGGCACGAGCCGGTCGAGGCGTTGGGCGACCAGGGCGGCGCACGGCAGTGGACCCGCGAGGCGATCCTCGAAGCGTGCGAGGGCTTTTTGCCGTGGCTGACCAGCCCCGTAGGGCCGGCCGACGGCAAGGTCTCTGACGACAACCTCCGCGAGTGGCTGTCCCTTGAACCGGGCCGGCCTAGCATCGACGCCGTCCGCAACCATGTCGGCCCGCTCCAGGAGGTCACCGCCGCGCTGGTTGACCGCTACCTCGCACAGACCGCCGACCAACAGCCCGACGACGCCGCCGAGCAGCCCGCGGCGTCAGCGGACAGCGGTGACCAGTCCAAGCTCGAGGCGCTGCTTGCCGAGCGCGGCGGGCCGACGTTGCCGGCGCTGCTGCGCTTCGCCGCGGTCAACGCCGAGTTCACCGTCGCCGACCTGCGGTTTCTCGGCGTCAGCGACGGGCATCTCAACGGGCTGCTGCGCGAGCTCGACGAGGCCGACGCGATCCTGATGCGGCCACCGCGCGCCGGCAAGGCGATCCGCTACCGCCTCGCACGCCCGCTGTCCGAACGCGCCCAACGCCACATCGACCAGGCGCCTGATCTCGACGACCCGTTCTGGGTGCTGCGCGAGAGCGGCCGGTCCAAGACCGACCACCTCCTGGCCGCCTACGACCTCGCGGCGCAGATGCCACCCGGGTTCACCGTCCAGCAGTTCGCCGACCGGATCGACAAGTCCTACGGCACCGCAAGTCAGCTCCTACGTCGCCTTCAGGGCTACGGCAGCATCACCCGCAGCAAGGACCCCGACTACAAGCCGAGCAAGCAGGGTGACCGTGCGCCGTGGCTGCACGAGGTCACCGGCCGGCCGCCACACGCCGTAGACCGACGACGCGCACCGCGGTTTCGCTAGCGGCCGATCCGCCGCCAGCGCGCCTACCGTCATCGACGTGGGAAAGCGCAGTCGAAATCGCCGACGGCAGGGCGGACAGGAGGCGGGCGGTCGTCGGACGTCGAGCCTGAGCGACCACAAGCGGCACAAGAAGGTGCTGACGCCGCCGCTCATGACGCTCCCCAACCTCCAGCCGCGGAGCTGGCAGCAGGTCGACCTGCCCGACTTCGTCTGGGTGCAGGCGATCCGTGAGCTCACGGGCGGACTTGACGCGGCGAGCGCTGCCCTCGACGTGCTCGACGGGTTCGTGCCCGACCCATCAGCCGTGCCAGCCGATCGGATGTCGCAGCGTCATGAGGGGCGGGCGCCGCGACGCGGACTCGCGTACCTGGACGGCCGCGTACCTCAGTTCGATGTCGTGCCCGCCGATCGCCGTGCGGACGCCCGAGAAGCGCTTCGACGGCAGGTCCCGGAGGCGCTGTCCGACGAGCTCGGTCATGCCCTTGCGCTACATCCGGACTGCCCAGCGGGGTGGATGTTCGACGACTGGCGTCAGGAGCACCACGCCGACCCAGTGATCGGCGCTGCGTTCCTCAAGCGGGTCGTGGCCCCGCTTCTTGATCCGCGAGGCCGACCGTCTAGCCAGGTGCGTCTGCTCTCGGTGGCACGCATGTTCAAGCACGACATGCTCCACCTGACCGAGGACACGGCCGACATCGTCGAACTGCTCGTGCGCTACCCGCATGGTCTCGACGAGGAAGATCAACTTCACGTCGAACAGTGGGGACGAAGTGTCGCTCAGGCAGCGGCCATGGCTCTCGACGATGTGGGCTCGGACACCTGGGCCAAGGCGTTCTGGCGGAACAACTGGAGAGTCTCGCCGTGCGATCTCGATCACGTCGCCCCGAGCGTCGACGTCGAAGAGAACGATGCTGGCGAACTGCCGGCCGACCAGGAACCCGGTCCCCGCGCTCCGACCGTGTCCGACGTCCGTGCAGCCTTCGTCGAGGCGATCGACGAGCTCGGCCGCGAGCTACGCCAGCTCCAGCATCGCGCGGAGTTCGACATCTTCGAGCCGGTCGCGAACGAGGTGCAGTTCGGCCTCGCCTCCCGCATCTACCGACTGCTCCGCCGCCTCGTCGCAGACCCGAACCTCTGGACGAACGACATGGCGCCGCACATCGTCCGGTCAATCATCGACGCGCGGATCGTCTCGGCGTGGCTCATCGCCAAGGACGATCAGGCGCTGTACGCCAGGTACAAGGACTACGGGCTGGGCAAGCGCAAGCTCTTCAAGCTCCAGCTCGAGAAGCTGATGGACCAAGACGAGCAGGCTGCTTCCGACGCGAACCAGGCTCTTCATCAGTCGGTAGCCGACGAAGTCAACGAGGACGTGCTCGAGGAGTTCATCAAGATCGACGTCGGCGGCAGCTTCTCCGGCAAGAGCATCCGCGACATGGCGCAGGACACTGGACTCGGGGAGCTGTACAGCCTCAGCTACCAGCCCCTCTCCACAGAAGCGCACGGCGAGTGGAACAGTCTCGTCTCCTTCGATCTTCAGCGATGCGCGAACCCCCTGCACCGCTACCACCGTCTCGGAGCCTTCGACACAGCCCCAGGCAGCTACGTGCACATCGGCTGGCTCTACAGCGCCTTGAACGTTGCCGAGGAGGCCATCTCAGCCATCTTTGGTGCTCACAACGTCGACGTGGCGCCGGCGTTCACCGAATGTGGTCCGCTCCCCGGTGACGTGTTGACAGGTTGATGGCTTGGTCCTCGCCGGACGGGTGAGGAGCCCCGAAGGGGGGATGATCCCGTCCGGCGCGCGGCCGAGCATGGGCCGCTCGTCGACAAGGAG
>Ga0310839_100367_pt1 | contig 28879 bp, 20 predicted proteins | sample SM_ome_7_FD_201305 | JGI IMG/M metagenome (GOLD analysis project Ga0310839, IMG submission 201305) | Sorghum-adapted microbial communities enriched on stacked mutant (SM) sorghum from Joint BioEnergy Institute, Emeryville, California... ...
CTGCCAGGTGAAGCTGCCGATCCGCTTCAGCGCGCGGAGGAAGGTGTCGGAGGTGAGATCCTCGGCGAGCTGCCGGTTGCCGACCCGGAAGTACACGAACCGGAAGACCGTGTCGACGTACCGGTCATAGATCTGGCCGAACGCCTCCGGTTCGCCGGCCTGCGCGCGTTCCACCAGGGCCCAGACCTCCCGCGCCGGGTCGGACGGACTCGGCCGGTCGGGATGACCCGTCGTGCTGCCGGGGCCGCCGGACGTGTCGCCGAACCGGGTCGGCGTCGTGGTGTCGCCGAACCGGGTCGACGCCGCGGTGTCGGCGACCACGGGCAGGACCGCCGTCTCGCTGTTCGGGTTGTCCGGGGTGGGGAGGGCCTCGTCCGGACGGGGACGCCCGTCGTCCGGGTCGCGGTCGTCACCGCCGGGTGATTGCCCCACGCCGGGTTGGCTCGGCATCGGAGGGCGGGTCGGGCTGACCACCCGTCCCCCCGCATGCCGACCGTTGCCGCCCGGGCCCCCGTGCCGGGTCGGCGTGTCGTTCGGTTGGTGCGGTCGGCTTCTGATCCGCTTCGGTCCCCCGTCACCCCGCACGGCGAGACTCAGCATGTCGTCCATGGACACGCGGAGCCGCGTCAGACCTTCGGCGAGGGCGCGCCCGACCGTCCACCTCTGACCGACAGGCTCCTCGCTGACGAATCCGTAGGTGCTCACTGGACCTCCCCGGCCGCCCGCGGGCACGGGACCGGTCGCCCGGGCCCGGCCGCGGTGGTGGCCGTACGTGCGCCACGGATGGCGCGATCCGGCACGGCAGATCCGGGGTGCGCCGTACCACGGCACACGCCCCACAGCTGCTGGTGCTGTGCTCTCACAGGCACGGCGGCCTCCTCGGGCTGAGGGGTGTCGACTCACGGCAAAAGGGGTGAGCCGACCCGAGTGATGATAGGGCCAACGTCACCCATGTGTGGCAAGTCCGTTACACAGGGCCAAAGTATTTCCGAAAGCCACCCGTTCGGGCCGCACCAGTTGTGCGTTGTCGGATGCCGGACAGCAGGGCCAGGGCTGCTCTGAGCAGGGAAAACATCAAGAAACGCCAACCGGCGGCACGCGCTTGGCGTGCCGCTGCGGTATGTGCTAACAGGAGTCGTCTCGGGTGCCCGTAAAGCGCGGGCCGGACGGACGAAATCGCGAATCTGATTACGGTCTTGTGGACCGTACCGCGTTCCGACGCCAATGTCGAGCAACTTCCCGGCGTCGCGCGGCAATTGCCGAATCCCACTCGGATGTCCTGATCGGACCGACGGGCATCGTCGGATCATCGGCGGCGCCCTCTCGTGGCGAATCCGAAATCACATTCGCATTTCTTGGTCAACCGGCGGCGTCGGTCGCCGGAGCCGGAGACGGCGCGACGCGGTGTCGCCTGTGGACGCGGCCTCCCCGTCCCGTCGCCCGGCGCGGCACCGACCGGCCCGCGCCCCCGGGGGCCTCGCGGCGCACTCGCGAGTCCACTCCACATTGGAGTGACGGACCGTCCCGGATCGGAAGGATCGTTATGAAACCGACGAAGAGTGGCGTTCCGGGGTCGGCGACGCAACCGGGCGCGCCGGCACCGGCGGGGACCCCCGACCGTTGCCTCTGATCCGATACCGGCCGCCCGCCGTCGGGCGGGATAGAGTTCGTCGCGTCCCGGCCCGCGACCGGGCGGGGACGACGGGCCGACATCTCGGGAGGTAGCGGACAGTGGGGACGGACGAGCCGCGACTGACCCTGATCACCCGGCCCGGCTGTCACCTGTGCGAGGTCGCCCGGGAGGCGATGGAGCGAGTGGTGGCGGTCACCGGTGACCGGTGGGTCGAGGTCGACGTCACCGGCGACCTGGAACTGGAGCGCGACTACGGCGACCGGGTGCCGGTGGTCCTGCTCGACGGACGGGAGCACGGCTACTGGCGGGTCGAGGAGGAGCGGTTGATCCGGGACCTCACCGCGTCCCGCGACTGACGGCCCGGCCGCGCCGGCGCCCGGCGCCGCATGACCGGGTCGGGCGATCCCCGGCTGCCCTCCTTGCGGCGTATCGTGCTCGAATGCCCCGCGGACGCAACCACCTGGTCTGGGACTGGAACGGCACACTCCTCGACGACCTGCACCTGGTCGTCTCCGCGACGAACACCGTACTGGCCACCGTCGGCGGACCGACCGTGACGGTCGACGAGCACCGGACGCGGTACCGTCGCCCGATCACGGACTACTACGCCGCGCTTCTCGGGCGGGCGCTGGACGACCAGGAGTACGCCCAGCTCGACAAGCTCTTCCACGAGACGTACCGGGTCGGGCTGGCGGAGTGTGCGTTGGCGGCGGACGCCCTCGCCGCGCTGCGGGCCTGGCCCGGAACCCAGTCCCTGCTGTCGATGTGGTTCCACGACGAGCTTGTTCCGGCCGTGGAACGGTACGGGCTGACCACACACTTCCAGCGGATCGACGGGCTGCGTGCCGACGTCGGCGGGGACCGGAAGGCCCGGTACCTGGCCCGGCACCTGGCGGCCGCCGGCATCCACGGGCGGTCGGCGGTGCTCATCGGCGACTCGCTCGACGACGCCGAGGCGGCCGAGTACGTCGGCGCCCGCTGCGTGCTCTACACCGGTGGCATCACCGACCCGGAGCGGCTTCGTGCCTCCGGCGCCCCGGTGGCGGACTCACTGAGCGAGGCGGTCGCGCTGGCGGCCGAGCTGGACTGAGGGGTGGGCCGGCGGGCGCCCGCCGGCCGCCGCAGGCCCACCGGAATGGCCGGGTGATCGCCGTGGCGCACCGGCCCGGCAAGGGCTCCTCGCGCTTCCGCGCTCCGCGGTGGGACCCTCGGCGCTCCACGACGGGAACCCGGGTGGCGGCGTGGGTCGGGGGGCGGGTGCCGGGCGGCGTCCGGCAGGGGCCCGACGGCCCCGGGTACACGGAGAGTGACGCCGACACGGGCGGCGACCGGGTCCGCCGTCCGGTCGGATGTCGGGGCGAGTTGGGCAGACAAGTCGGACTTGGGCAATAATCGCCGGACGGCTCGACGAGGGTTGCGGACCTGATCATGCTTGTGGAGGCCCGGGTGAGGCGGTGTCGCGGTCAGTCAAGATCGCGATTTGTGCGTGTCTTCACAAGCGCCTACTCTGTTACTCCGACGAGCCCTGCTAGCACAACCGGTCACAGCGGTCGGCGGCGGGTGCCCCGGTACGACCGACCGCTACGGTCGGTCGAGGATCGCATGGCACGGAGTCGTATGAGTCAGCACCGTCCTGCAGACACGCCCGGCCGGGCCGACGCCGTGCCGGCGCTTCCGGATCTCCCCGAGGCGACGGTCGCTCGGCTCCCCGAATACCTCCGTGCTCTGCACATCCTGGCCGAAAACGGTAACGACACCGTTTCCAGCGAGGAACTGGCCGCCGCGGCCGGGGTCAACTCCGCCAAGCTCCGCAAGGACCTCTCCCAGCTCGGCTCCTACGGCACCCGGGGCGTCGGCTACGACGTCGCCCTGCTGATCGACCAGATCGAGTTCGTACTCGGGCTGACCCAGCGCCGAGCGGTCGCGCTGGTCGGGGTGGGTAATCTCGGTCACGCCCTGGCCGGGTACGCGGGCTTCGCCAGCCGTGGCTTCCGGATCGCCGCGCTCTTCGACGCGGACCCGGCCCGCATCGGCGAGGAGATCAACGGACTCGTGGTCCGGCACATCGACGATCTGCCCCAGGTGGTCGCCGAGGAGGGTATCGCGATCGGGGTGATCACCACCCCCGCGTCCGCCGCGCAGAGCGTCGCCGACCGGCTCGTCGCCGCCGGGGTGACCAGCATCCTGAACTTCGCACCCTGTGTGCTGTCGGTGCCCGACGGCGTCGACGTGCGCAAGGTCGACCTCGCCATCGAGTTGCAGATCCTCTCCTTCCACGAGCACCGCAAGGCGGCACTGACCGGGCTGCCGGCCACGGCGGAGCCGTCCGCGCCGGCCTCGGGAACGGCGCCGGCCCCCGGGTTGACCGCGCTGCCCGGCGGGCTCGCGGCGACCGGGACCACCGAGGCCACACCCACCGCCCGCTCCACAGCGAACCCGACGGCAACGCCCACCGGGCCGCGGCGGGCCACGAACGCGGAGGCGATCGGATCATGAACCTGCTCGTCGTCGGTGCCTCGTACCGCACCGCACCGGTCGCGATCCTGGAGCGGCTGGCCGTCTCCGGCGGGGATCTGCCGGAGATCCTCAGACGCCTGCTCCTCCAGCCGTATGTCGGTGAGGCGGTCGTCGTCTCGACCTGCAACCGGGTCGAGGTCTACGCCGCCGTGTCCGGTTTCCACGGCGGGCTGGGTGACATCTGCGCGGTGCTCGCCGAGCACGCCGGCTCCACCCCGGCCGAACTCGCCAACCATTTGTACGTCCACTACGACGGCGCCGCCGTCGAGCACGCCTTCCGGGTGGCCGTCGGACTCGACTCGATGGTGGTCGGCGAGAGCCAGATCCTCGGCCAACTCCGTGACGCCTACCACGTGGCGCGCCAGGCCGACGCACCCGGACGCCTGCTGCACGAACTGATGCAGCAGGCCCTGCGGGTGGGGAAGCGGGCACACGCCGAGACCGGGATCGACCGGGCCGGCCAGAGTGTGGTCACCGCCGCGCTCGACCTGGCCGCGGAGCACCTGGCGGACGGGATCAAGGGACGGCCGACACTGGTGGTCGGTGCGGGATCGATGGGCGCGCTGGCGGTCGCCACCCTCGCCCGCCGCGGTGCCGGCCCGGTGGCCGTCAGCAACCGGGGGGCCGACCGGGCCCGCCGGCTCGCCGAGGCGTACGGCGCCACGGCCGTGCCGATCGGCGAACTCGCCACCGCACTCTCCACAGTGGACATAGTAGTCGCCGCCACCGCCTCGACCGAACCGGTCCTCACCCGGGAGACGGTCGCCCGGGCCCTGGCCGAACGCGCCGCTCACCGCAGCGGCCCGCTGGTCCTGCTCGACCTCGCGGTGCCCCGGGACGTCGAGCCGGAGGTCGCCGAGCTACCCGGCGCCGTGGTGATCGACATCGACGGCCTGGCCGCGGCCCGGCCGATCGGGCCGGCCGCCGCCGACACCGCCGCCGTCACCCAGATCGTCACCTCCGAGGTGGAGAACTTCCTCACCTGGCTGCGCGGCGCGGACGTGGCGCCGACCGTCGCCGCCCTGCGGGCCCGTGCCGAGGAGGTGGTCACCGCCGAGCTGCGCCGGCTCGCCCAGCGCCGGCCCGAGCTGACCGACGAACAGCGGGCCGAGGTGAGCCACACCGTGCACCGGGTCGTGCAGCGACTGCTGCACCCGCCGACGGTACGGGTACGTCAGCTCGCCGCCGAACCCGGTGGCGACCAGTACGCCGCGATGCTGCGGGAACTCTTCGACCTGGAGGTACCGGTGACCTCGCGGGCGGACACCGCCTCCGCCCTGACCGCGGCCGAGCTGGCCGGGGCTCCGGGCCGCCCGGTCCCCGGGGCGGTGGAGGCCACCCCCGCGGTGGGCACCGCCCGTCCGGCCGCCCGGCCCGCCGTGCCCCGACAGAACCGCGGAGGGGAGCGATGAGCGGGAGGGCGTTGCGACTCGGCACCCGCGGCAGCGCCCTGGCGCTCGCCCAGTCCCGGAGGGTCGCCGACGCGTTGACCGCCGCCACCGGTCGCCCGGTCGAGCTGGTCGAGGTGGTGACGGCTGGCGACCGGTCCAGTGCGCCCGTGCACCGCCTGGGCGTCGGGGTCTTCGTCTCGGCGTTGCGGGACGCGCTGGTCGCGAGGGAGATCGACTTCGCGGTCCACTCGTACAAGGACCTCCCCACCGCCGGCCAGGACGGGTTGCACGTCGCCGCCGTACCGCCCCGGGAGGACCCTCGGGACGCCCTGGTCACCCGGGACGGCCGTACCCTCGCCGAACTGCCGCCCGGGGCCACCGTCGGCACCGGGGCGCTACGCCGGATCGCGCAGCTGCACGCGCTCGGCCAGCACCTGACGGTGGTGCCGATCCGGGGCAACGTCGACACCCGGCTGGCGCGGGTGCGCGGACCCGAGGCGGACCTCGACGCCGTGGTGCTGGCCCGGGCCGGGCTGGTTCGGCTCGGCCGCGCCGAGGAGATCACCGAGACGCTCGACCCGATGCTGATGCTGCCCGCGCCCGCCCAGGGCGCGCTGGCGGTGGAGTGCCGGGTCGACGACACGGAGTTGGTCGAGCTGCTGTCCGTACTCGACCATCCCCCGACCCGAGCCGCGGTCACCGCGGAGCGGGCGATGCTCGCCACCCTGGAGGCCGGGTGCAGCGCCCCGGTCGCCGCGCTCGCGGTCGTCGCCGAGGGCGAACCGGACGCCTCCGGTGCCGGCGGCGGCGACGAGATCCACCTGCGCGGGGCGGTTGTCAGCCCGGACGGCACCCGTGACCTCCGGCTGTCCCGCACCGGAACGTCCGCCGAGGCGGCGGAGGTCGGCAAGGCGCTCGCCGCCGACCTTCTCGACCTCGGCGCCGACTCGATCCTCGGCACGCCTGTCCACGTCGGGCCGGGGACCCAGCATTTTGGAGCACAGACATGATCGGCACCCGTAAGCCCGCAGGCCACATCGCGTTCGTCGGGGCCGGACCCGGCGACCCGGGTCTGCTGACCCGGCGGGCGCACGACGCTCTGGTCCACGCCGACCAGGTGATATACGACCGCAGCATCCCGGAGGCACTGCTCGCCGCCGTCAGGGCGGACGCGAAGCAGGACGCCCAGTTCAGCCCGGCGGAGGGAGCCCCGGGTGACGTGGCGAAGGTCCTGCTCTCGGCAGCCCGCTCGGGGCTGAGCGCGGTACGTCTGGTCGCCGGTGACCCGTTCGGCCACGAGGCGGTGGTCGCCGAGGTGCAGGCGGTCGCGCGTACCGCCGTACCGTTCGAGGTGGTGCCGGGCGTCGGGCAGGCCGAGGGGGTCGCCACGTACGCCGGTGTCCCGCTGTTCGGGATCCGCACCGTCGCCGACGTCGACGACGTCACCACGCTCGACTTCGACGCACTCGCCGCGGCGGTCAACCGGGGTTCGCTGGCCCTCTCGGTCGACGCCGGCGACCTCGCCGCGGTCCGGGACGGGCTGCTCGCCGCCGGCGTCGACGGCGCCACCCCGGTCGGGGTGACCGGCGACGGCACCGGCGAAACCCAGCACACCACCACCTCGACGGTCGACAACTTCGTCGCCGCCGCGCTCGGCTTCACCGGCCGGGTGGTCCTCACCCTCGGCGCCGGCGTCTCCCAACGGGAGCAGTTGGGGTGGTGGGAGAACCGGCCGCTGTACGGCTGGAAGGTGCTGGTCCCGCGCACCAAGGAGCAGGCCGGGGTGATGAGCGCCCGGCTGCGCGAGTACGGCGCCATCCCGTGCGAGGTGCCGACCATCGCGGTCGAGCCACCGCGCACCCCGGCCCAGATGGAGCGGGCGGTGAAGGGCCTGGTCGACGGCCGCTACGCCTGGGTCGTCTTCACCTCGGTGAACGCCGTGCGGGCGGTCTGGGAGAAGTTCTCCGAGCACGGCCTGGACGCCCGACACTTCGGCGGTGTCAAGATCGCCTGTATCGGCGAGGCGACCGCGGACGCGGTCCGTGCCTTCGGCATCCAGCCGGAGCTGGTGCCGTCCGGGGAGCAGACCTCGGAGGGCCTGCTCGCCGAGTTCTCGCCCCACGACGAGGTGCTCGACCCGGTCGGCCGGGTGCTGCTGCCGCGGGCCGACATCGCCACCGAGACGCTGGCCGCCGGGCTCGTCGAGCGGGGCTGGGAGGTCGACGACGTCACCGCCTACCGGACGGTGCGGGCCGCGCCGCCGCCGGCCGAGATCCGAGACGCGATCAAGTCCGGAGGCTTCGACGCCGTGCTGTTCACCTCCTCGTCGACCGTGCGCAACCTGGTCGGCATCGCCGGCAAGCCGCACGCCCGGACGGTGGTGGCGGTCATCGGCCCGAAGACCGCCGAGACCGCGACCGAGTTCGGTCTGCGGGTGGACGCCCAGCCGGCGCACGCCTCGGTACCGGAGCTGGTCGAGGCGCTGGCGGCGTACGCTGTGGAGTTGCGGGAGAAGCTGGCCACGATGCCGGCGAAGCAGCGGCGGGGCGCGAAGGTGCAGGGTCCGACGGCACTGCGGTTCCGGTAGCCGGACGCGCCCGCGGCCGACCGGTAGCCGGCGACCGGCGTCCCACGACCGGCGTCACCGTCAGACAGGCCCACACGGAGGAAGTCCATGTCCTACCCGGCCGTCCGCCCGCGTCGGCTGCGGCGCACCGCGGCGATCCGCCGACTCGTCGAGGAGACCCGGCTCACCCCGTCCGAGCTGGTGTTGCCGATGTTCGTCAGGGAGGGCCTGACCGAACCCCGGCCGATCGCCTCGATGCCCGGTGTGGTGCAGCACTCCCGGGAGTCGCTGCGCAAGGCGGCCGCCGAGGCGGTGCAGGCCGGCGTCGGCGGGATCATGTTGTTCGGCGTGCCGGAGCACAAGGACGAGACCGGTTCCGGCGCGGTCGACCCGGACGGCATCCTCAACGTGGCGATCCGCGACGTGGTCGCCGAGGTCGGCGACGCCACCGTGGTGATGAGCGACGTCTGCCTCGACGAGTTCACCTCGCACGGACACTGCGGACTGCTCGCCCCGGACGGCAGCGTCGACAACGACGCCACCCTGACCGCGTACGCCGAGATGGCGGTCGCCCAGGCGGAGGCCGGGGCGCACCTGCTCGGCCCGTCCGGGATGATGGACGGCCAGGTCGGGGCGATCCGGCGGGCGTTGGACGCCGCCGGGCACACCGACACCGGGATCCTGGCGTACGCGGTGAAGTACGCCTCGTCGTTCTACGGCCCGTTCCGGGACGCGGTCGAGTCGTCGTTGCAGGGCGACCGGCGCACCTACCAGCAGGATCCGGCGAATCTGCGGGAGTCGCTGCGGGAGGTTCGCCTCGACGTCGCCGAGGGGGCCGACCTGGTGATGGTCAAGCCGGCCCTGCCGTACCTCGACGTGGTCGCGGCGGTCCGGGCCGAGGTCGACGTGCCGGTCGCGGCGTACCAGATCTCCGGCGAGTACACGATGGTCGAGGCGGCCGCCGCGAACGGCTGGATCGACCGGGAGCGGGCCGTGTTGGAGACCCTGACCTCGATCCGCCGGGCCGGTGCCCAGGTCATCCTCACCTACTGGGCGGTCGAGGCCGCCCGGATGCTGCGCGAACGGTAGCCGGACGACGGGGAGGCGGGTGAACCCGCCGCGGCTCAGCGGCTCGCCGCCGCCCTGCTCGCCTGGTTGGCCGCGTCGAGGCGGTGGACCAGCTCCGCGACGTCGACGCCGTACTCGAACCACTGCCGGTCGGCCTGGAACCCCAGGTCGGCGTTGACGGCCCGCATGGCCTCGTTGGACTGGGCGTTCCAGGTCTGCACCTCGGCGAGCTTCGGTTCCGCCGACCGCAGCTCGAAGAGCATCCGGGCCTTCATCGCCCGGTCGATGCCGCGGCCCTGGTGGGCCTGGCCGACGATGGTGTCGTACTGGTCGGCCCGGGTCGGGTGCTGAGCCGGCACGACGACCTCGGTGAGCCCGGCCACCGCGCCGGTCGCCTCGTCGATCGCCGTCACGATGTACGGCTTCATGCCGCGTCGGTGCAGGCAGTTCAGGCTGTCCCGCAGCCGCTGCGGGTCGCACGAGCTCGGCCGCAGATCCAGGTCTCCGTCGTCGACCCGGGCCTCGGCCTTCGTCATCGCGTACGCCTCCAGCAGGTCCTCCGGCGGTCCACCCGGGAAGAACTCCAGGCGGTACCCGGGCGCGATGCCCCGGGACATCTCGGCCAGCGCGTCCCAGTCCACGGTGGACAGCCGGAGCACGCTGCGGATCTCGACGTACTCCCTGGTGAAACCGAGCGCCTCGAAGAAGCCGACCGCCGGGGTGTCACCGACCACCTCGACCCCGATCGACCGGAACCCCTCCTGGTACGTCCGGCGGGCCGCCGTGGCGATCAGCCTGCGTCCCAGGCCGCGTCGGCGGACGCTCGGGTGCACCAGCACCTCCACCACGCCGATGTCACCGAGCAGCAGGACGTGGACGTGCCCGATGATGCGGCCGGGCTGCCCGCTGGTGGACGGCTCGTCCTGGATGACCCAGGCGATGCGGCGTTCGCCGGGCATCACCTCGCTGAGGTACTCCCGGATCATGCCGTTCTCCCACAGCGGGTCGTCTGGCAGGTCGGCCGCGAAGACCGCGTTGATCAGGTCCAGGAACGACTCGATCTCGGCGTCCGGCGCGGTCCGAGGGTCCCACTCGCGCACCATCACGCGTCTAGCTTGCCGTCAACCGCCCCCGTGCGAAAGTGCCCGGTACTGAAATGTGCGGGTACCGTCACGCTAGGTCCTGCTGTCCAGCCCGTACTGGTTGGCCTTGTCGAAGACCGACCGGGCGTAGGACTGCACGTTGTTGTAGGAGAGGATGGCGTTCCACCAGTCCGAGCCGACGGACAGGTTGCGGCCACCCTGACACAGGTAGTTGCCGGCTGCCAGGGCCGCGTCGTCGATGTCCTGGGGGTTCTTCACTCCGTCCTGGTCGGCGTCCACCCCGTGTGTCGCCCATGTGGTCGGTATGAACTGCATCGGACCGACCGCCCGGTCGTACGTCGTGTCGTCGTCGAGCCGGCCGCCGTCGGTGTCCATGATTCGCTTTCGGTCGTCGTTGCCGTCCAGCGCGGGCCCGTAGATCGGTGGTTCGGCCACCCCGTTCTCGTTGAGCCGGGATCCCCGTACGCTCCCGTGCGCGGACTCGACGAACCCGATCGCGGCCAGCGTGGTCCAGCGCAGTTGGCAGCCGGGGTTCGTCTCACCCAGCCGGAGCTCGGCGTAGCCGTACGCCTGCAGCGCGACCTGCGGGATGCCCAGCCGGGGGCCGAGCTGGGCGGCCCAGCCGGCCAGGACGTGGGTCGACCGGTCACCCGCCGGGGGCGACGTCGGCACGCTCGTGCCGCCGGGGGTGGGCGTGGCCGGCAGGGCGTCCGGTGCCGTGGTGGGGAGGGCGGCCTGCGCGGGCGGCGCCGACGGGCGTGCCGGCGGGGTGCGCCCCGCCATCGGCACCAGTACGGCTCCCGTGGTGCCTGTTCCCGCGACCAGGCCGAAGAGCAGCAGCGCGGGGAGGGTGAGCCGACCGCTCGGGCGCCGGGACCAGTCCCGGACGGCCCGGACGCCGTTGCCGGCCAGCCTGCGCGGTGAGGGCCAGCGGCGCGCGGCGTGCGCGAAGCGGGACCGGAACCGCCGGCGCCGTCCGCCGGGGGCCGCGCCGGGGTCGCCCGGGGCCGCCGACGGCGAGGAATCGTGCGACTCGCCTGACTCGTCGGATTTCGTGGCGTGTGCGCTGGCGTCGGCGGTGTCGCCGGACCCGCTGTCCGCGCTCGTGCCGGCTTCACCGGTGGTGGCCGCGGTCGGAGTGCCCGCGTCCGGGGCGCCGGCGCCCGGCGCCGCCTCCGTGTCGCCGTCCGGTCCCCCGGTGCGGGGGCGGGGTACCGTGACCGGTTCCGGTGCGGTCGCCCAGTCCGGGGCGGCACCCGAACTCGCCAACGGTCCGGCCAGCGCGGGTGCGGCGGGACGCAGGGGTGGGGTGGTCGAGGTCTCCGCAGGATCCGCCACCTGTCGAGTATCACCCATCGACCGACGAACGTCAGTTCTGGTCGTACCCTGGTGGCATGCCCCGATACGAGTTCCGATGCCGAGCCTGCGGCGACACGTTCGAGTTGAACCGGCCGATGGACGAGTCCTCGGCGCCGGCGTTGTGTCCTCAGGGTCACGACGACACGGTCAAGCTACTGTCGACAGTCGCGGTGACCGGCCGCGGCGGGTCGGGTGCCGCCCCGGTGGCGTCGGGCGGCGGGTGCTGCGGCGGCGCCTGCGGCTGCTGACCCGGCCGGCCGTCGATTCTCCGGGACGGGCCCCCTCTTCACCGGACCCGTGAGAATCACTCGCGACCGGGATGCCGGTTTTCGTGGCGCACGCGACGGTTGGCACCTTGGTACGGACTCGCCCGTACGGTCCTACGATGGGCGGGGACATGAACATGCGACAGCATGAACGTGACTTCCAGGGGGCGGGAGGTTCCAGGCATGTCAGCACGGATCCACCTGCCGAGCGGGCTGGTGACGTTCATGTTCACCGACATCGAGGGCTCCACGAGACTGGCCCAGATGCTCGGCCCCGGCTACCGTCCGGTGCTCAGCGAACACCGGCGCCTGCTCCGCGCCACGCTCGCCGCCAGCGACGGGACCGAGCTGTTCACCGAGGGTGACTCGTTCTTCGTCGCCTTCGCCGACGCCTCGGCCGCGCTCGACGCCTCGCTGGCCGCGCAGCGGGCGCTGAACAGCCACGAGTGGCCCACCCCGGAGGCCAAACCCAAGGTCCGGATGGGGTTGCACACCGGTCATGCCGAACCGCACGCCGGCGAGTACGCCAGCGCCGAGGTCCACCGGGCCGCCCGGATCGCCGCCGCCGCGCACGGGGGGCAGGTGCTCTGCTCCGCAGCGACCGCCCGGCACGCGGCGCCACTGCCACCCGGCGCCTCCCTGCTCGATCTCGGTCTGCACCGGCTGCGCGGCTTCGACGACCGGGAACGCCTCTTCCAACTGGTCGCTCCCGGGCTGGAGCGCCAGTTTCCGCGTCCGCGTACCGCCGACGCGGTTCCGCACAACCTGCCGACCCAGGTCACCTCGTTCGTCGGCCGGAACGCGGAGCGGGCCGAACTGGACCGACTGATCCGCGAGCACCGGCTGGTCACGGTGGTCGGGGCCGGGGGTGCCGGCAAGACCCGGCTCGCCGTCGAACTGGCCGGTGACCGGGTCGAGTCCTATCCGGACGGGGTGTGGTTCGTCGACATCGCCCCCGTCACCGATCCCGGGCTGGTGGCGTTCGCGGTCGCCGCGGTGCTCGGACTGCGGCCCGAACCGGGCCGGCCGATGCTGGAGACCCTGGTCGAGTTCACCGCGTCCCGACGGATGCTGATCCTGCTCGACACCTGCGACGCCCAGCCCGGCGCCTGCGCCGAGGTGGTCTCCCGGCTGCTCGCCGGAGGCAGCGGGGTACGCATCCTCGCCACCAGCCGTGAGTCACTCGGCCTGCCCGGCGAGGTGGTCTGGCGGATCCCGCCACTCTCCGTCGACCCGGCCCCCGGCGGCGGGCCGAGTGAGGCGGTGACCCTGCTGCTCGACCGCACGGCCGCCGCCCGGGGCGGCCGGCGCGCCAGCCCCGCCGAGTCGGCCGACCTGCAACGGGTGGTCACCCGGCTCGACGGGCTGCCGCTGGCGATCGAACTCGCCGCCGCACGGCTGCGGGTGCTGAGCGCCAGCCAGCTCGCCGAGCGCCTGGACGACGTACTCGGAGCGTTGGACGCCGGGCACGAGGAGGAAGAGGAGTCGGCCCCGGCGCCGAACGGACGCTGGGTCGCCAACCAGGACGACACCGTGGACCTGGCGGCGGCGGCACAGGGCACCGCGCCCTCGGCGGAGGCTCGGGCCGCCCGGCGTACGGCGACCCAGCGCCACGTCACCATGCAGGCGACGGTGACCTGGTCGTACCGGACCCTCGGCCCCCGGGCCGCGCGGCTGCTGCGCTGGCTGGCGGTCTTCTCCGGCCCGGTCGACCTGCCCACCGTGGAGTGGTTCATCGACGACGATGCGCTCGATCCGCTCTCGGTGCTGGTCGACAAGTCGATGATCCAGGCCGAGCCGAACGTCTCCGGCAGCACCTACCGCATGCTGGACCCGATCCGGGCCTACGCGGCCCGCCGGCTCGTCGACGCGGGCGAGGAGCAGGCCGCCCGGGACCGGCACGTGGCCTGGTCGTTGCACGCGGTGCGGCGGGCCCACCTGGGGCCGGACGGGCGGCCCGTGACGCTGTCGCTGTACGCCCTCGATCCGCTCGCCGACGAGCTGCGTGCCGCGCTGCGCTGGACGGTCACCGGCGGCAGCGCCCGGCAGGGGTTGCAACTGGCCAGCGGGATCGACGAGTGGTGGCGCGAGCGCGGGCTTGCCCGGGAGGGGCGACTCTGGCTGTTCCGGCTCTACAGCCGGATCGCCGAGACCGGTGAGCAGGTCCCCGACGCCGAGCTGGCGGCGGCGTACCTGATGCACTCCCGGCATGCCGGGGCGGACGGCGAGTTCGCCGAGGAACTGCGCTTCTCCCAGCAGGCCGAGTCCGCCGCCCGGCAGGCCGGCGACGTCGGTCTGCTGGTCCGGGTGCTGGCCGGGCGCGCGGCCCCGCTGATGGACATGGGCCAGCTCGCCGAGGCGGAGCGGGTCTGCCGGGAGGTGATCGCACGGGCCGAGGCCGAGGGGGTTCCCGGGGACGCGCTGCTGGCCAACTACAGCCTCGCCGAACTGTTGTGGCGGCGGCGGGCGCTGGACGAGGCCGCCGAGCTGCTCGCGGCGACCCGGCCGCTGGAGGCGGCGCAGCCCGCCGAGCGGGGGAAACGCCGGGTCGACATGTTGCTGGGCATGGTGGCCCTGGCCCGCGGCGACCTGGTCGCCGCGCACGACCACCTGGTGGCGGCGTTGCGCTCCCGGATGAGTTACGGCTACCTCGCCCGCGCCTGCGACACGGTGAACGCGATCGCGGTGCGCTGCGCCCGGGGCGGCGACCCGAGGACGGCGGCCCGGCTCTTCGGCGCGGCCCAGCTCACCCGCTCGGCGATGCACTTCGCGCCCGGCACGTTCGGCGCGTACTGGATGCAGGAACAGGCCGCGCTGCGGGCGTCCCTCGGCGACGCCGCCTTCGACGCCGCGTACGCCGCCGGCGCCGAGCTGACCCTGGAGGAGGCGGCGGCGATCGCCCTGGAGGTGGAGCATCCGGACCTGTCCGCCGGCTCGACCCGGTTCTCCGCGGTCGACCCGCCACGTCAGCCGCCACGCCCCCGCGAGACCGTCGACGGTGTCTCGCGGGAGGTCATGGAGTAGGCGTACCCGGGCGGGCACCGGGCCGCCTGAGGCCCGGTGCCCGGGACAGCCGGTCACACCGTGACGACCAGCTTGCCGGTGTTGTGCCGGCGGGCGAAGTCCACACAGGCCCGTACGCCCTCGTCGAGGGAGTAGCGCCGGCCGATGGTGGCCGCCAGCTCGCCGCGTGCCGCCAGTTCGCCGACCTCGCGCATGTCGCCGAAGGTGCCGTTCACGTCGAGTACGAAGTGCAGGGTGACGTCGTCGCGACCGATCCACTCCTGCCTCGGTACCGGGAGGGTGATGGTGAGGAGGCGCCCACCGGGGCGGACGGCGCGGGCGACTCCGGCGAGCCGGTCGCTGGGCAGGGCCACGTTCACCGCGACGTCGACGCCGGACGGGTACTCGGATTCCGCGTACCCGATGGTCTCGGCGGCCCCGAGGGAGCGCAGCAGGTCGGCGTCGGCGGGGGTCGAGGTGGCGATCACCCGGGCCCCCGCCGCGGCGAGCAGCGGTGTCACGGTGGTGCCGACCCCACCGGTGGCGCCGACGACCAGGACGGTCTCACCGGGCCGCACCTGGGCGGTGGCCAGCAGCGCGCGGGCGGTCAGCCCGACGGTGGGCAGCGCGGCGGCCTGTTCGACGTCGAGCCCGGCGGGCCGGTGCGCCAGGAAGGGGGTGTCGGCCTCGAAGACGGCGTACTCGGCCAGCGCGCCGGTGCCGAGCGACGGCCGGGTCGAACCGACCACCGTACGCATGACACGTGGCACGGCCTGTCCGAACACCTCGTCGCCCACCCGGTAGGCGGTCACGCCCGGCCCGACCTCGCTGACCGTGCCGCTGAAGTCGTTGCCCGGCACGTGTGGGAAGTCCAGCGACACGACGTCGCGGAACTCGCCGCCGGGCAGTCTGACGTCCAGCGGGTTGATCGAGGCGGCGGCGATGCGGACCTGGATCTGCCCGGGACCGGGCCGGGGCGCGGGTAGCTCGGCCACCGTGTACGTCTCGGGCGGCCCGTAGTCGGTCGCCACGATCGCCTTCATGTCTCGCCTCCGCAAAAACGGACCACTGGGTCACCTTAGGTCGGGAGCAGGCTAGCAATAAGCGGACCGAGCGGTCAACTTGTTAGGGTGGCGCGGTGACCGCACCTCGTCATCTCCGCGCCGACGCCGCCCGCAACCGCCGGGCACTGCTGGCCGCGGCCGCCGACGAGTTCGCGGAGCGAGGACTCGACGCGTCGATCGCCGACATCGCCCGGCGGGCCGGCGTGGGGAAGGGCACCGTCTTCCGGCACTTTCCCACCAAGGACGACCTGCTCGCCGCGGTCGTCGTCGACCGGATCGACGCGCTCACCGCCGTCGGCGAGCAACTCCTCGACGCCGCGGACCCGGGCGCGGCGCTGCTGGAGTTCCTCACCGTTGCCGCGCGCCAGCGGCAACAACGCGACCTGTCGTTCCTCCAGGGGGCCAGCGAACTTCCCGCGGAGGTCACCGCGGCCCGTACCCGGATGTTCCAGACCGTGCACCGTCTGGTGGACCGGGCACGTGAGCACGGCGCCGTGCGGGCCGACGTCACGGGTGCCGACGTGGTCCTGCTGATGTGCGCCCCGGGTCACGTCAGCAGCTACGTACCGGACGCCCCACCCGACCTGTGGCAGCGCTACCTCGCCATCATCTTCGACGGCCTACGCCCGGAGGGGGCCCACCCGCTACCCCATCCGCCACCGTCGGTCGTCTGAGCCCGCCAGGCGTGCCGTCGCCGGGCCTGCCGGGCGGTCGGCGGCCGCCGGCGTGGCACACCGATGCGCCGCGAGGGCGGGGAGGACCGGGGTGCCGGGGCCGCGCGAGTTGCCGCTTCGGCCGCCCGTTATGGGCCGACAGAGAAGAATGAGGGTATGGCCCGGTCCGGCGACGATCCCTCGTTGCTCGACGTCGCGGAGGTCGCGGCCCGGTTCGGCACCGACGTACGACGCGGGCTCACCGCGGCGGAGGCGGCCGACCGGCTGAGCCGGTCGGGACGCAACGAGCTGGAGCCACGGGCGCGGGTGACCCGGTGGCGCAGACTCCTCAACCAGTTCGCCGACCCGGTGGTCTACCTGCTCCTCGGCGCCGTGGCGATCTCGACGGTGGTCTGGCTGGTCGAGGGAGCCGAGGGACTGCCGTTCGAGGTCTTCGTGATCGTCGTCATCCTGGTGGGCAACGCCGTGCTCGGCTTCGTCCAGGAGACCCGCGCCGAGGCGGCGGTGACCGCGTTGCGTCGCATGGCGGCACCGCGGGCGACGGTGGTCCGAGACGGTGCGGAACGCGTCGTTCCCGCCGCCGAGGTGGTGCCGGGGGACGTCCTCGTGCTCGCCGAGGGCGACGCGGTGAGTGCGGACGGTCGACTGGTCGAGGCGGCATCGCTGCAGGTCGCCGAGGCCACGCTGACCGGGGAGAGCGAGCCGTCGACCAAGCGCGGCGGCGCCCTGCCCGGCCCGGCGCCGTTGCCCGAACGGGCCAACATGGTGTTTCACGGCACGGCGGTGACCCGGGGGCGTGGGCGGGCGGTGGTGACCGCCACCGGCATGGCCACCGAGTTGGGCCGGGTGGCCCGGCTGCTGACCGAGACGGCGGAGGAACGCACCCCGCTGCAGCGGGAGATCACGCAGGTGGGCCGGCTGCTCGGCCTTGCGGTCGTGGTGATCGCCGTGCTGGTGGTCGGCGCCCTCCTCCTCACCGAGGACATCCGGAGCGCCCGCGACGTGGTGGACGTGCTCCTCGTCGGCGTGGCGCTCGCGGTGGCCGCCGTACCCGAGGGCCTGCCCGCGATCCTCTCGGTCGTGCTGGCCATCGGCGTGCAGCGGATGGCCCGGCAGCGGGCGATCGTCAAGCAGCTCGCCTCGGTGGAGACCCTCGGCTCGACGACGGTGATCTGCTCGGACAAGACCGGCACCCTGACCCGCAACGAGATGACCGTCCGCCGGGTGGTCACCGCCTCCGGCGAGGTGGCGTTGACCGGTACGGGCTACCAGGCCGGGGGGACGGTGACCGTCGACGGGCGCCCGGTCGACGACGCCCTGCTGGACGAGGTACGGGTGGTGCTCGGCGGGGGCAGCCTGGCCAACGACGCCGCCATCGAGCGCGGCAACGGCGCGTGGCAGACCCGGGGCGACCCGACCGACGTGGCGTTCCTGGTGGCCGAGCGGAAGATCGAGGGCCTGACCGAGCTGCGACGCGAGCGGTTCCGACGGCTGGCCGAGGCGCCGTTCACCTCCGAACGGAGGATGATGAGCACCCTTGAGGCGGACGCGGAACGCGACGGCCGGATCGTCGTGGTGACCAAGGGCGCGCCGGACGAGGTGCTGACCCGCTGCACCCGCGAGCGGGCGGCCGGGCGGGTACGGCCGCTGACCGACGAGCGTCGCCGGGAGATCCGCGCCACCGTGGAACGGCTCGCCGACGAGGCGCTGCGCGTCCTGGCGGTCGCCTACCGGCCGACCGAGGCGACCCGCCCGCCGGAAGAGCCGGAGACCCTGGAGCGGGATCTCGTCTTCGCGGGTGTGGTGGGAATGATCGACCCACCGCGCCCCGAGGCGCGGGCGGCCGTCGCCGAGGTACGGCAGGCCGGCGTCCGGGTCGTCATGATCACGGGGGACCATCCCCGCACGGCGGCGCGGATCGCCACGGAGCTCGGCATCACCTCGGCGGGCGAACCGGCGGTGACCGGCGCCGACCTGGCCGACCTCGACGAGCGCGGACTCCGCCGGGTGGTCCGGGACCGGTCCGTCTACGCCCGGGTGGCGCCGGAGCAGAAACTGCGGCTCGTCGACGCCCTCCAGGCGGAGGGGAACATCGTCGCCACCACCGGCGACGGGGTGAACGACGCGCCCGCGTTGAAGACGGCGGACATCGGCATCGCGATGGGCGTGACGGGCACCGACGTCACGAAGGAGGCCGCACGGATGGTCCTCGTCGACGACAACTTCGCCACCATCGTCCGGGCTGTCCGTGAGGGGCGCGGGATCTTCACCAACATCCGTACGTCCCTGCGCTATCTCCTGTCGTCGAACATCGGCGAGGTCTTCACCATGCTCCTCGGCGTGGCGCTGGCCGGTGTGATCGGCCTGTCCCAGGGGGAGGGGATCGCGGCGCCGTTGTCGGCAACCCAGATTCTCTGGATCAACCTGCTGACCGACACCGGCCCGGCTCTGGCCCTGGGCGTGGACCCGCCGCCGGACGACGTGATGCGTCGTCCGCCGCGCCCACCGACCGAACGGGTCATCGACCGCCCGACGTGGTGGGCGGTCGGCTTCGTCGGTCTCACCATGGCGGTGGTGACCCTGCTGGCGTTCGACATCCACCACCCGGGCGGCCTGGTCGAGGGGACGGGGTCCCAGGCCGAGGCCCGGACCGCCGCCTTCACCACGCTGGTGCTGGCGCAGCTGTTCAACTGCTTCAACTCCCGCTCGACGCGGCGCAGTGCGTTCCCGACCGTGTTCGGCAACCGGCTGCTCTGGGCGGCCGTCGCCGTCTCGCTGCTGCTCCAGGTGGCGGTCGTGCACGTTCCGCTGCTCAACCAGGCGTTCGGGACCGCGCCGCTCACCCCGCGGCAGTGGGCGCTCTGCGCGCTCCTCGCCAGTGTCGTGCTCGGGGCGGAGGAGGTGCGCAAGCTCGTCCTGCGACGCACGGCGGCCACGCCGTCGTGGCCCGGTGGTCGGCCCGGTCGACGGGGACGTCGATGAGGGGACGTCGATGACGTGGGGGGGCGAGGGGACCCGGACGGGCTGCCTCGCCCTCTCCGCCGTGACCTTGCCCGAGGCGCTGTCCTGCGGTGGCTGCGCGGGTGACCGGATCAGCGTGTGACCGGACGTACCGGAGCGGCGGGTGACCACCGGCGCCGGCAGCGCCGGCCGGGCGGGCGGATCAGCGGACCGCCGCCGCGGCGGCCGCGGCCCGGCGCTCACCGTCGGCCTTGAGGCGCGCCGCCCGGTCCAGGTCGGCCTCGTCGATCACGATGACGCCGAACAGCCGCACCGCCTGGTAGTACGTCCACGCGAGGCTGAGGCAGGCGGGCCGGACGAACTCGTTGTACCGCGCGCACACCCGCTTCAGGTCCTCGTAGAAGGCGCTGTCCAACCGGTCCTTGTTGGCGTCGAACAGCCCCATCTCCTTGTAGTTGCGGTAGCCGAAGTCGTGCCGGTAGCAGGCGAGTTCGAAACTGAACCCGAGGGGGTTGTCGGGGCTGGACGAACAGTAGTCGGTGGTCCAGTTGAAGGCGTACTCGGCCCAGGCGGCCTGGTTGAGCCGGGCCGAGTTCCAGGCGTCGTAGCTGCTGGCGCTGGTCTGGGTCCAGCTCGACAGGACGGAGAGCTTCTGCTCCCGGGTGACGGCGGCGGCCGGGGACGCGACGCCGAGCGCCACGAGCACGGCGGCCGTGCCGGCCGCCAGGGTGGTGAGCAGGCGACGGAGCATGGGTCTACCTCCGGGATCGGGGGCGCCCTTCGTGGGGGTGCCCGGGGCGGGACGAGGTGTCGATCACCGATCAGGCGATTGATCCGGGCAACAGTCTCGATGAATCGCCGCCTGTCGATCACTGTCCGACCGTGGTTTCCGGTGGCATGCGCGAAAACGGGCGAATACCCCCGGCCCGGTCTCGACCGGTGGTCACGGCTCCACCAGTGACCGGTACGTCCGCCACACCCGGTCGCCGTCGACGCCGACCCGGCTGAGCTGGGCGTTGATGTCGCCCCGCCAGTAGAGAAACTGATGACTGGTGTGGGCGGTGCGCAGGTAGAACTCCAGCACCGCGTCCCGGCCGGCGACCCGGTCCACCGCCTCGAAGAACATGGCCGACGCGGAGTAGTTGAAGGCGGCACGATCGTCTGCGTAGAAGTCGTCGTTCTCGGGGAGTTGGGTCCGGCCCGCACCCGCGCTCCGGGCGTACCGGGACCAGTTACGCCTGACGTCGCGGGACGCCGCGCGGATCGCCGAGGGACCCCGTGCCCGAAGCGCCACCCACTCCGCGAAACCCTCCGACACCCACAGGGCCGACCCGAGCGTACGGGTCGCGGGGTTCTGCCCACCACCGACGAACATCGAGATGGCGTGCGGTGCGACGGCGTGAGCCATCTCGTGCGCCATGGTGTGGTAGACGTCGTCCCGCGACCTGATCGCGGACATGTTCAGCACGACCAGACAGGTGCCCATACCGCGGGAGTCCGCCCGGAGATCCTCGTTGACCGGGCTCTGACAGTTGGTATGGCCCCAGGAACTGGCGTCGCCGCCCATCAACTCGTAGCCGAACCAGCTCAGGTACTGTCTGCGGTCCGCGAGGTGGACGAGGAAGTGCTTCGTACCCTCTCGGTCGCCCCACAGCGTGAGCACCCGGTCGGCCGCCCGGGAGGCGACGTCGAGGTAGTCGTCCGGGTCCCACCGGCTGTTCGCACCCGAGATGACCGTCACCCTTCCCCGCTGGGTGATCCGGAGCGGCTCAAGATCCCACGGTACGAGGGTCCGCCGCACCTGCGAGGCGAAGAGCTCATCGTGCTGGACGGCCAGCAGCTTCGGGACCTTGCCCTGGAACTGGATCTGGTAGCCGTACTCGATGGTCTGCTCCGAGGGGTCGCCGGTGAACCGCAGGTCGAGACGGACGGCGTGCAGTCGTGGCCGGTCGGACTCGGGGATGTCGAGGACGGTGGTGGAGAGCCGGAACGACGCCAGCGGCAGCCGGGTCCAGTTGCGGAACCGCATCCTCTCGCGCTCCAGCAGCTCCGGCCTGGACGGGTCCACGTCGGCCAGCCACGCCTGCTCGTCCTTGTTGACGATCGCGTCGCTGCGCCGTTTCACCAGCGCTCTGAAGGCCTCGGCCCGTTCGGTGGAGGAGACGTACGTGCTCTCGGGCGCCCGGCTGCCGGCGACGGCGACCAGAACGCCGGTCGCGGCGAGCAGCAGCACTCCGAACACCACCGCGACCATCGTCCCGCCACCCAGCGGTACGCGTCGGGAGCGTGGTGCCGACGGCCGCGGGGGCGGCGTGACGCCGTACCCGTTCGGACCCGTCGCGGCAACCGGAGGACCCACCGGAACCTGCCGTGCCCCGGGCGCGGGTGGCTGCGCCGGATACGCCGCCGGTGGCACCGGGCGGCCCACGCCGTGGTAGCCCTGCTGTGATCCGTGGCCGGTGTGCTGGCCGTCCCCCCGTGGCAACACGCGCCAGATTCTAGGGACAGTGGTGGATTTCTGGGGGGCGTGACACCGACACCGTCCCCGCCACGGGTGCTCCAGGGCGCCGGACGGCACCCTGGAGCACCCGTTGGGCTCAGCGGAGCACGAAGTGCGGCGGGCTGGGCTGGCTCTCGTTGGCCAGCCGGTCGAGCGCGGTGACGTAGTAGGTGTACCGCTTGCCGGGCTCGGCGGTCCGGTCCAGGTACGACTGCACCGCCCCGTCGGTCGCGCGGACCGTGGCCACCAGGTGGGCGGCGTCGGCGAATCCGCAGGCGCCGGGGTTGCTCATCCCGTCGAACCGGTAGATCGCGTACGCCGTGGCGTCACCGAACGGTCCGATCCCGTCGACCGGCTGCCGCCAGCGCAGCGTGATGCCGTCGGAGTGCCGGGTCGCCCCGGTGATGACCGGGAACATCAGCGGCTTGGCCGCCAGGTGCGGGGTCGCCGGCACCAGCGCCGGCCGGGAGTAGTGCTCCGCGGCGTAGATGTCGGTGGCGCCGAGCTTGTTCGACCGGACCTGGACCGCGCTGAAGTGCACGTTCCCGTCGACCTCCGGGTAGTCCCGGTTCAGGGTCAGGTGCCGGGACATCTCGGCCGGGTCCTGCCACTCCGCCGGCTGGGCCGGGTCACCGATCTTGTAGTCGGCCTGTCCGATGTAGAGCTGCACCCGGGTGCCGGCCACCACGTCGGCCCACCAGGGGACAAGCTTGGCGTAGTCGGCCACCGCCAGGCCGATGTTCCAGTAGAGCTGCGGGACGATGTAGTCGATCCACTCCTCCTTCACCCACTTGCGGGTGTCGGCGTAGTTGGCGTCGTACGACTGGGTGCCGTTGGTGTCCGAGCCGAGCGGGTCGGCCGACTTGTTCCGCCAGATGCCGAACGGGCTCACCCCGAACTTCACCCACGGCTTGATCGCCTTGATCCTCTGGCTCATCTCCTGGATCAGCAGGTCGATGTTGTGCCGCCGCCAGTCCGCCTTGCTGGCGAAGCCGGCACCGTACCGCTCGAAGGTGTCCTGGTCGGGGAAGTCCTGCCCGGCGGCCGGGTACGGGTAGAAGTAGTCGTCGAAGTGCACCGCGTCGATGTCGTACCGACGGACCGCGTCCAGCATCGCGGTCTGCACGAACTCACGGACCTCCGGGATGCCGGGGTTGTAGTAGAGCCGCGACCCGGCGGCGTTGACCGGGTAGGCGACCGCCCACTCCGGATGCTGGCGCACCGGGTGGCCAGGGGCGAGCTTGGTGATGTCGGCGCCGGCGCCGTCGGGCATCGAGATCCGGTACGGGTTGAACCAGGCGTGGAACTCCAGGTTGCGCTTGTGCGCCTCGTCGACCAGGTACGCCAGCGGGTCCCAGCCCGGGTCCTGGCCGCGTACCCCGGTCAGGAACTCCGACCACGGCTCGTACGGCGACGGCCAGAACGCGTCGGCGGTGGGCCGGACCTGCACGATCACGGCGTTGTGGTTGAGCCGCTGGGCCAGGTCGAGCCAGGCGTCGTACTCGGCCTTCTGGGCCGCGATCCGGTCGGGTGCCGTGTACGACTCCCGGGTCGGCCAGTCGATGTTGACCACGCTGGCGATCCACATCGCGCGGAACTGGCGCTTGGGCGTGGCGGGGTTGGTCGGGCAGGTGACGGCGCCGGTGGTTGCCGCGGCGGCGCCGGGACCGGTGCCGGGTGCGGCGTCGGCGGGTGTGGCGAGAAGCGAGCCGAGTAGCGTGGCGGCCAGCCCGGCGGCCGCGAGCCTATGTGGCTTCATACGGTGCGTTCCCTTCGTGGCGGGCTCCGGTTGCGAGGGTGGAGCGCGGCAGCGGGCGAACGTTGGCGGAATTTCACCAACGTTCAGGTATCGCTGGAAGGAAATTTTCACACCGTGGCGTCGGCGTCAAGCGTCCGCCGATCTCACCGGTCGCGCCGCCGGGCCGGAGTGCGTGTCGCGACGCGCGGCGCGGCCTGGTCCGACCGCCGGGTCAGCGCGGCCACCCGCACCAGCGCCTCGACCTGCCCCCGCGACGCGCCGTCCTCGTCGAGGTCCTCGCCGACGATCCAGATCCACTCGTCGTGGTAGTAGCGCGAGAGGTCGTGCCGGACCTCCCCGACGCGCAGCCGCAGCGGGCGGCCCCCGTACCGCCAGTCCTCTGTGCGCAGCGTGACGACGGTCCCCGGAACCAGGTCGGGAATCGTGGGCAGCGTGGACACGGCACCTCCATGGCACGGAAGCGGGGTGGGACGGGAGACGCGGGTTCGCACCTGACGTGACAGGGTGCATACCTGGCAGCACGTACCGCAATGGGTCCGGTGAAAATTTTCCCCGCAGTGCACCACAAACACCCCACGGTGTAACGCGTGGCAGCGCCGGGGCGCCTCCGCGCGCGCCGGTCGGGTCCGGCCGGGCGTCGGCCCGAGCCGTGCCGAACACCGGCCCCCTACCGAACCACCGGCCCGGATCTTGCTGAGCGCCGGCCCGATGCGATGATCCGGGCTATGTTGTGGGCGTGCGGTCGGGGGCAGCGATGAGGCGGGGTAGGCCGTGATCCATTTCCCGGCCCTCGCCCAGGAACCGCTGCGGGCGCTGGTCCGGCGAGTGCTCGCGGCACTCGGCCTCGTGTTGTTGATCGCCGTCGTGGTCTACCTCGACCGGGACGGCTACCGCGACGTCAACGAGGACGGGGTGACCCTCCTCGACGCCTTCTACTACGCCGTGGTCTCGCTCTCCACCACCGGTTACGGCGACATCACCCCGGTGACCGAGAGCGCCCGGCTGGTCAACGTCCTGGTGATCACGCCCGCCCGGGTGCTCTTTCTGATCATCCTGGTCGGCACCACGCTGGAAGTCCTGACCGAGCAGTACCGCACCAACCTCCGCTTGACGCGGTGGAGGAAGACCGTGAAGGACCACGTCATCATCTGCGGCTACGGCACCAAGGGCCGTAGCGCGATCTCCGCCCTGCTCGAAACGGGCTTCGACAAGCAGCGGATCGTCGTCGTCGAGCGGAACCCGGCGGTCATCCGGCAGGCCACCTCGGCCGGGCTGGTCGTGGTCGAGGGGAACGCCACCCGCTCCGCCGTCCTGAACGAGGCGCACGTCAAGAACGCGAAGTCGGTCATCATCGCGACCGACACCGACGAGGTCTCGGTGCTGGTCACCCTCACCGTGCGGCAGCTCACCGCCGGTCAGGTGCGGATCATCGCGTCCGCGCGGGAGGCCGAGAACGCACCCCTGCTGCGGCAGAGCGGCGCGCACCACGTGATCGTCTCCTCCGCGACCGCCGGGCGGCTGCTCGGCGTGTCCACCTCGGCGCCGCCACTGATCGACGTGGTCGAGGATCTGCTGACCCCGGGCCAGGGCATGGCCCTGGCGATGCGCTCCGCCACCCGGGAGGAGGTCGGGGTGTCACCGCGGCGGCTGGAGACCCTGGTGATCGCGCTGGTCCGGCGCGGCAAGGTGATCTCCTTGTCGGACCAGGCCGCAACCGCGATCGAGACCGGCGACATGCTGGTCTACGTCCGCGACGACCGGGTCAACGCCGGAAACGCCGAGCAGAAACGCTGACGGGCCGCCCACGTGTCCGGGCGGCGTTCACCGGCCGCCCTGCCCGGGATGGCGTGGGGAGGCCGCCGGCGGAGCCTCGACCCGGCCGGCGGCTCCCGACTCAGAGGATCGTCCAGGTGTCGCCGCTGTTGAGCAGCCCGGCGAGCTGCTCCTCCGGCGTTCCGGTGCTCGTGGCGCGGGCCGACTCGACCTGCTCGCGGACCAGGTCGTCGTAGGTGGGGCGGGTGACGTCGCGGAAGACCCCGATCGGGGTGTTACGCAGATCGGCGCCGGGCAGCCGGGAGAGCGCGAAGGCGTACGCCGGCTCCTCGATCGTCGCGTCGTGTACCACGATCTCCTCCGCCGGCACGTCCGCGGTCCGGCGTACCTCCAGACCGAACCCGCCCGGCGGGTGTACCACGCAGAACTGCCCCTGCGAGCCGAAGACGATCGGCTGGCCGTGCTCCAGCCGGATCAGGTAGTCGTCCCGGGTCTCCGGTTCCTTCAACACGTCGAAGGCGCCGTCGTTGAAGATGTTGCAGTTCTGGTAGATCTCCACGAACGCCGAGCCCTGGTGCTCGGCGGCGGCGCGCAGCACCGACTGCAGGTGCTTGCGGTCCGAGTCGATGGTGCGGGCCACGAAGGTCGCCTCCGCGCCGAGCGCCAGCGACAGCGGGTTGAACGGCGAGTCCGCCGAGCCGACCGGGGTGGACTTGGTGATCTTGCCGAGTTCGGAGGTCGGGGAGTACTGACCCTTGGTCAGCCCGTAGATCCGGTTGTTGAAGAGCAGGATCTTCAGGTTGACGTTCCGGCGCAGCGCGTGGATCAGGTGGTTTCCGCCGATCGAGAGCGCGTCGCCGTCACCGGTCACCACCCACACCGACAGATCCGGCCGGGAGACCGACAGACCGGTGGCGATCGCCGGGGCCCGACCGTGGATCGAGTGCACCCCGTACGTGTTCATGTAGTACGGGAAGCGCGACGAGCAGCCGATGCCGGAGATGAAGACGATCCGCTCGCGCGGGATGTTCAGCTCGGGCATGAACGACTGCACCGCGGCCAGGATCGCGTAGTCACCGCAGCCGGGGCACCAGCGCACCTCCTGGTCGGACTTGAAGTCCTTCGCGGTGAGCGTGAGGGCGACCGGCGTCCGGGTCGCGCCGCCGGTGGGCTCGGTGGCCTCAGGCATTCTTGACTACCTCTTCCAGCATGGTCTCCAGCTCGTGGGCGGTGAACGGCAGCCCGCGGACCTGGTTGTAGCTGATCGCGTCGACCAGGTAGCGGGCCCGGATCACGTGGGCGAGCTGGCCGAGGTTCATCTCGGGGATCACCACCCGCTCGTAGCGGGCCAGCACCTCGCCGAGGTTGGCCGGCAGCGGTGCCAGGTGCCGCAGGTGGGCCTGGGCGATGGACAGGCCGCGCTGGCGCAGGCTCCGGCAGGCCGCACCGATCGGCCCGTACGTCGAGCCCCAGCCGAGGACCAACACCCGGGCGTCGGAGTTCGGGTCCTCGACCTCGACGTCCGGCACCCGGATCGCCTCGATCCGGGCCGCCCGGGTCCGGACCATGAGGTCGTGGTTCGCCGGGTCGTACGAGATGGCGCCGGTCCTGTCGGCCTTCTCCAGGCCGCCGATCCGGTGCTCCAACCCCGGCGTGCCGGGAATCGCCCACGGCCGGGCCAGCGTCTCCGGATCCCGCAGGTACGGCAGGAACGTCTTGCCGTCCTCGCTGTTGGGCTTGGTGGCGAACTCGACCCGCAGGTCGGGAAGGGAGTCGACCTCGGGCAGCAGCCACGGCTCGGAGCCGTTGGCCACGTAGTTGTCCGACAGCAGGACCACCGGTGTGCGGTACGTCAGCGCGATCCGGGCCGCCTCCAGGGCCGCGTAGAAGCAGTCGGCCGGCGACTTCGGCGCGATCACCGCGACCGGCGCCTCGCCGTGTCGCCCGAACAGCGCCATGTTGAGGTCGGCCTGCTCGGTCTTGGTCGGCATGCCGGTCGACGGCCCGGCACGCTGCACGTCCACGATCACCAGCGGCAGCTCCAGAGCCACGGCCAGGGAGATCGTCTCGCCCTTCAGCGCCACGCCCGGGCCGGAGGTGGTGGTGACGCCGAGCGCGCCACCGTACGACGCACCCAGCGCCGCCCCGATCGCGGCGATCTCGTCCTCGGCCTGCATCGTGATGACGCCGAACCGTTTGTGTTTGCTCAGCTCGTGCAGGATGTCCGAGGCCGGCGTGATCGGGTACGCCCCGAGGAAGACCGGTAGCCCGGACCGGACCCCGGCGGCGACGATCCCGAGCGAGAGGGCCGCGTTGCCGGTGATGTTGCGGTACGTCCCCGGGGGCATCTTCGCCGGCTTGACCTCGTACCGGACGGCGAAGTCCTCCGTGGTCTCGCCGAAGTTCCAGCCGGCCTTGAACGCGGCGATGTTGGCCGCGGCCAGCGCCGGCCGGCTGGCGAACTTGCGCTCCAGGAAGCGGAGGGTCGACTCGTACGGCCGCGAGTACATCCAGGAGAGCAGGCCGAGCGCGAACATGTTCTTGGCGCGCTCGGCGTCCTTCTTCGAGATGTCGTAATCGGCGAGGGCGCGTACGGTCATCGAGGTCAGCGCCACCGGGTGCAGGTGGTAGCCGTCCAGTGAACCGTCGTCGAGCGGGTTGGTCTGGTAGCCCACCTTGGCGAGGTTGCGCTTGGTGAACTCGTCGGTGTTGACGATGATGTCGGCGCCGCGTGGCAGGTCGGCGAGGTTGGCCTTGAGCGCGGCCGGGTTCATCGCGACCAGGACGTTGGGCGTGTCACCGGGCGTGAGGATGTCGTAGTCCGCGAAGTGGACCTGGAAGCTGGACACGCCGGGCAGGGTGCCGGCGGGGGCGCGGATCTCGGCGGGAAAGTTGGGCAGTGTCGAGATGTCGTTGCCCAGTTGGGCGGTCTCCGAGGTGAACCGGTCGCCGGTGAGCTGCATGCCGTCGCCGGAGTCACCGGCGAACCGGATGACGACCCGATTCAGTTGCCGGACCTGCTTGCTCACTGTCGCACCTCGCTTCGCTCGGCCCGGCCAGCGGGGCTGAGCTTCGGGGTGTCCTCGCCTTGCTCGGCCACTCTGTCCTCCTTCGGGGCCGGTGGCGGGTTGGCGGTGGTGGGCCCGCCCGCTCCTCTCTTCGAAGCCTACAATCGGTCGTTACGCAATCTCCGCCTAAGGTCCGGGGATGGGACGTGACGATGGGGGCATTGGCACACTTTC
>Ga0310839_100385_pt1 | contig 27941 bp, 23 predicted proteins | sample SM_ome_7_FD_201305 | JGI IMG/M metagenome (GOLD analysis project Ga0310839, IMG submission 201305) | Sorghum-adapted microbial communities enriched on stacked mutant (SM) sorghum from Joint BioEnergy Institute, Emeryville, California... ...
CCTAGGGGCGGTCCCGAGGGGGCGGCCGGCGGCGATGCTCAGCCGCCGTTGGGCGGCGGGAGGGGCCGGGCGGAGTGAAAGAGGACGCGGAGCTCATCGTCGTAGAGCGAATCGAAGCGCCCCCGTGGGATCAGGATCTCGCGTGCGGGCGTCTCGGGCTGGTCAGCCGGGTAGAACCGAACGGCGACGAGGAAGGCGGCCGGTCCCGAGCCGGTCCCGACGGCGCCCTCGCCGACGATGCGCGCGATCCACTCCTGGCCATCGACGGTGAAACGCCGGCCCGTATCGGGGGCGGAAGGATCACCGAGCGATGGGGGGGCACCGGCGTCCACGGCGGCGTTGGTGCCCGCCGAGTCGGGCTCGATGTCGCCCCGGTCGGCGGCGACCTGTCGGATGAGATCACGCACGGCCCGCGGCACCGGGACGGGACGTGCGTCGGGTGCGTGGTCATCTCTGTTCATGCGGTATCGGTGCGCCGCCGAAGTAGTCCACGAAGAGGTCCGGGCCCTCGTAGAGTCTCAACCGGAAGAGTCGGGCGCCTGCGGGTATCGCATCCCGGAGCCGGGGCCAGAGGTATGCCAGCAGGTTCTCGCAGGTCGGCACGAGCCCGCCGTAGGCGAAGGCCTCGACGGCGTGGTTGATGTGCTGATGGTCGAAGACGCGGATGACGTGCTCCTCGAGGACGCGGTCGAGGGCGCCGAGGTCCACGGAGAAACCGGTTCGCGGATCGATCGCGCCCTCGACGGTGACCTCGAGGGTGTACGTGTGCCCGTGACCGACCGGGTTGTTGCAGGCACCGAAGACGCGGCGATTCTCGTCGTCGCTCCACTCGGGGCGATGGTAACGGTGGGCGGCGGCGAACCGCACGCGGCGCGTCAGATAAGCGATCTCCATGTGCGGAAGCTACAGGTCGGGGGCCGGTGCGTCCAGTGGAGGCGCGGGAAGCCGGGCCGACGCATGGCCGGAGATTTGCGGCGAATCGCTGGTGTGTGCGGCCCCTCTCGCGAGGGTGTTCCGGGTGCCGGTACCACGCGGAGTCTGAGCCATGGGGCTCGAACGCGCTGATTTCCAGCTCCTCGCAGGGACGGTCGACCTGCTCTTCGAGGTTCGCGAACCGGTCGACCTGATGCGGCGGTTCCTGGAGCACATCGCGGAGGCGTTCCGTGCGGAGGCGGGGTTCGTCCTGTTGCGCCGTGCGGAGTCGTTGCCGGAGCTGACGCTCTTCGGCCTCCGAGCCGAGGATGTCGATCGGCTCGCCGCCGAACTCGAAGCGGCCCTCCTCTCGACGACCAACGGGTGCCGCGTCTGGCGGCCGACGCGGAAGGGCGAGGCGCGGCGGTGGGCGCGCGCGCTCGGCGCGATCCTCCCGGATGACGGAGATCTCCCGGGGCTGGTCGCGCTCCTCTCCACCCGCCCCGACGCCTTCGACGCGACCGACGACCCGGCCCTCCTGGCGATCCTCGCCCGCCATGCCGCAGCGGCGATTCGGCTCGGCAAGCTGCGGATCGAAGCGAACCAACAGGCGGACCGCCTTGCCGTCCAGGCCGACGAGCTGGAGCGCGTGCGGCGCGCGCTCGAGCGACACAGCCAGGAGATCGAGAGGAGCCTCGCCGATCGTAGCCGCTTCTTCGCCGCGATCAGCCACGAGTTGCGTACCCCGATCAACGCCGTCATCGGGTACGCGGAGCTTCTGGAACAAGGGATCCTCGGCGAGCTCGCCCCGGCGCAGCGAGAGGCGGTCGGGAAGATCGGCGCGAGCGCCGCGCAGCTCCTGGCGCTCATCGACGACACGCTCGACCTCTCGAAGATCGAGGCCGGCCGGATGACGGTTCGACGGGACCGGGTCGACCTCCGCGCGCTGGTGGCCGAGGCGGTCACGGGCGTGGAGGTCGCGGCGCGCAAGAAGGGGCTGGCGCTGCACACCCGTATTATCGACCCGCTCCCCGTCGTCGAGACCGATCCGGCACGCGTCCGCCAGGTGCTCCTGAACCTCCTGTCGAACGCGGTGAAGTTCACCGAAGCGGGGTCGGTCACCCTGGAGGTCCGCCACATCCCCGACGCCACCGCCGGCGGCGCATCCCCCGGTTGCGGCCCCGGCACCGACGGATGGATCGCCATCACGGTCGACGACACGGGCCAAGGGATCCCGAGAGATCAGATCGAGCGGATCTTCGGAGAGTTCGTGCAGCTTCCGCCCGCGAGCGGAGAGTCGAAGGGCACCGGTCTCGGCCTCGCGATCTCGAGCCGAATCGCCCGACTCCTCGGGGGTGACCTGACCGTCGAGAGCGAGGAGGGCGTGCGTTCGACGTTCACGTTCTACCTCCCCTGCCCCGCTCCCGCGCTCCCGGCGAACGCCTCCACCGAGAACCAAGGGACCCATGCTACACCCGACCCCCGCCCGGCACCATGACCCCGGATGGACGATGATCGATATGGGCCAGTACGACGATATCGTTCCGGAGACGCTTCGCGCCGACCTCCGGCATTTTGCCGAGCTGATCCTTCAGCTCGATTCCCGGGACCAGCTCCTCGACGCCACGCCCCGGCTCCTGAAGGTACTCGGCGACCTCAGAGCCAAGATCTTCGCCTACGAGGTCCGGATCACGGGACGCCTCTTTCCAAAGGAGGGGAACGATCTCCCCGGGGACGACGAGGACAGGCCCGATCTCGAGGAGTCCAAGCGCGTGGTCGAAGAGGCGATCCGTCGGATCGAGGAGGCCGAACGGGAGTGGTCTGGGGAATGGGATCCCGAGAAGCCGGCGGAGTAGCGGGTCGCGGCCTGGAACTTGCGCAGCCCCGCCACGGATCGTACGATCCGTCCCTGTAGGTCGTCACCGGGCAACGCTGCCCTGGCACCATGGATGGAAGCGAAGATGCACCCTTGGTCGACGACGGCACCGGATTCCCCTGGAGCGAGGATCCTGATCGCCGAGGACCACTACGACAGTCGTGAGGCGCTGCGGATCCTCCTCGAGGCGGTGGGCTACCGCGTCACGGTCGCCGTCGATGGTCGTGCTGCCGTCGATCTCGCACTCGCCGACCCGCCCGACCTGGTCCTGATGGACGTCATGATGCCCGAGCTCGACGGGTTCGAAGCGACTCGCAGGCTCCGGCGCAACGACGCGACCCGGACGGTGCCGATCATCGTCGTCACGGCCATGGAGGGCGCGCAGCGCATCGCGGCCGAGGCCGGCGCCGACGACTTCGTCGCCAAGCCGATCAACACCCGCCTCCTCCTGCACAAGATCCAGGAGCTGCTCGTGCGTGCGGCGGCCGGGGGGTAGGGGTCACGCCGCGGCCGTCGGCTCCGGCTGGAGCGCCCTCAACACCTCCTCCCCATAGAACATCCGAATGTAGTGCGCCTGTACCGGCGTCACCTTCCGGACCGCCCACACCAGCTCCACGTAATTGGGCTCTTGCGGCGGGTGCAGCGGCTGCATCCCGACCTCGTGCGGCAACCGATTCCCCTTCCGGTTGTTGCACGGCGAGCACGCCGTCACGACGTTCTCCCAAGTGTTGTCCCCGCCGCGCGAGAGCGGGATCACATGGTCCCGGGTCAGGAATTCGCGGGGACGCAGCTCCGTGCGGTGGCGGTTGCAGTACTGGCAGGTGTAACGATCGCGGGCGAAGAGAAAGGTGTTGGTGACCTGACGACGGAACTTGCGGGGCACCTGGACGAATCGGACCAGGCGGATGACGAGCGGCGCGGGCATTTCCTGGCGTTCGGATCGGAAGACCCGCGAGTCGTCGACTTCCAGGATCTCGGCCTTGCGGTCGATGATCAGCCGCAGCGCTCGCTTGATCGGCAGCATGGTCAGCGGCTCGAAGGAAGCGTTCAGCGCCAGACAACCCATGGTGGCGATGGTCTCCTCCCTTTCATGGGGTCACACGGAGGTACTACGCCGCCCACTGACGGTTTGTTCAACCTGAGATAACACAATCGCAACAGTTTAGCGCCACGCAGGTCAAGACAGCAACCATCGCGCTCAGAGGAGCGCGACGGGATCCCGATCGATCGCCAGCCGGAGATCGGCGCGCCCGGGCCGCAGTGGATGACGCACGAGGAGCTGGCGCAACGCACGCCCCAACGGCCCCGCCTGCTCGGCGCGCAGGAGGAAATGCCAGCGCCAGCGGCCGCGGATCCGGTCGATGGGGCAAGGAGCGGGGCCGGTCACCTCCACGCCGGGCGCCTCCCCCGCGGCGATGAGGCCCCGGACCCACGACGCCGCCGCTTCGACCGCCTCCTGTACCGCCTCCTCGACCGTGCCGCTCACGATCACGTTGGCGAGGCGGAGATGCGGCGGGTATCGCGGCCCACGCCGCTCCTCCAGCTCCCGCTCCGCGAAGGCCTCGAAATCGTGGGCGACGACGGCACGGATCGCATAGTGCCCCGGGAGCGCCGTCTGGATCACCACCTCGCCTCCTTTCGGGCCCCGCCCCGCGCGCCCCGCCACCTGCGTCAGAAGCTGGAACGTCCGCTCGCTCGCCCGGAAGTCCGGGAGGTTGATCCCGACGTCCGCGTTGATCACCCCGACCAGGGTGACCCCCGGGAAGTCCAGTCCCTTCGCGATCATCTGCGTTCCGAGCAAGATGTCGACCTCGCCGCGTTCGACCCGACCGAGGATCTCGTGGTGCGACCACTTCCCCGAGGTCGTGTCCACATCCATCCGCGCGACTCGTGCCGTCGGAAAGGTCTCGATCACGGTCCGCTCGACCTGCTCGGTCCCCGCCCCCCGGAAGGAGAGATCCCCCGATCCGCAATGATCGCAGGTGACCGGCGGCGGCTCCTCGTGGAAGCAGTAGTGGCACACCAGCCGCCGCCGCGCCCGGTGATACGTGAGCGATACGTTGCACTGCCGGCAGTGCCAGACCGCACCGCAGTCGCGGCACTGGACGAAGGTCGCGTACCCTCGCCGGTTCAGGAGCAGGATCGTCTGCTCCCCCTTCGCCAGCCGATCTCGGATCGCCTCGACGAGCGGCTCGGCGAGGATCGGCCGCCCCCCACCCCCCGAGCCGGTTCCCGCCCCCGCCCCCGCCCCCGCCCCCGTTCCCGTTCCCGTTCCCGTTCCCGTTCCCGAGCCCGCGCCCGCGCCCGCGCCCGCCCCGCCCACCGCCCCCGCCGCCCGGTGCCCGGCGCCCCGCAGGTCGACGATCCGCACCGGCGGGAGCGGCCGCCCCGCGACCCGCTCCGGGAGCTCGAGGAGCCGGTACTTCCCCGTTCGCGCGTTCTCCCAGCTCTCGAGCGACGGCGTCGCGCTGCCGAGGACGCAGACCGCCCCGGCGAGGCGCGCCCGGATGATCGCGACCTCCCGCGCGTGGTAGCGCGGCGCCTCCGACTGCTTGTAGGTCGCCTCGTGCTCCTCGTCGACGATGATCGCGCCGAGATCCGCGATCGGCGCGAAGACCGCGGACCGCGCCCCCACGGCGATCCGTCGGTCCCCGCGGCGCAGCGCCCGCCAGGCGTCGTAGCGCTCCCCGTCCGAGAGCGCCGAGTGGAGCACCGCGACGGCATCGCCGAAGTGCGCGCGGAACCGCGCGACCGTCTGCGGCGTGAGCGAGATCTCCGGCACGAGCACGATCGCCCCCCTCCCCTGCCGCCCCACGACCTCCTCCAGGAGCTCGATGTAGACGAGCGTCTTCCCCGACCCCGTAACGCCCCGGAGCAGGAACGTCGCCCCCCCACCCGTTCCCGTTCCCGAGCCCGAGCCCACGCCAAAGCTCCCACCCACGCCCACACCCCCACCCCTCCGCGCCGCCCCGACCAGCGCCTCGACCGCCGCGCGTTGCGCCGGCGTGAGCGTGAACGTCTGCCGCGGCGGCGGCTCGACCGTGGAGAAGGGGTCGCGCTCGACGACCGCCTCCGTGAAGACCGCGAGCCCCTTGTCGACGAGCCCCTGGAGGACCGGGCGAGAGAAGCCGGCACGCTCGAGGAGGTGGGCGACCTCGGCGCTCCCGCCGATCGACTCGAGGAACTCGTAGCACGCGCGTTGGCGCTGCGCCCGGCCGAAGATCTCGTCGCGCTGGCGTAGGGAGGGCAGTTCCCGCACGATCTTGAGGATGCGATGGGTCCGGACCGGCGGGTCGGGGCGCGCGGTGTCGGAGAGGACGGCCGGGAGCGCCGTCCTCAGCACCTGCCCCAGCGGCGCCACGTAGTAGTCGGCGATCCACCGGCAGAGCCGGAGCAGGTCGGGCGGGACGCTCGGCGCGTCGTCGAGGATGCGCGTGACGGGCTTGACCCGGTCGAGGGCGGTGCCCTCGGCCCCGGGGCCGACGACCCAGCCGATGAGCCGACGGGGGCCGAACGGCACGAGGACGCGGGTCCCCGCTTCCGCGCCCCCCTCGACCCTGTAGGTGAAGGTGCGCGGTACCGGCACCGGTAGCGCGACTTCGACGAGCATACGGCGTTCAGGGAACGATACGGACGAAGTCGTAGGGCGGCCAGGGCCCCGTCACGTCGAGGGCGAGCTCGTCGTGCGCCCCGGCCAGCGCCTCGGCCCGCTCGATGAATTCGACCCACGCATCTCGCTCGACGAGGAACGCGGCGCTGAGGAGGCGGGGCGCGTCGCAGGGGAAGGGGAGCGCGGCCCGGGCGAGGCGCCGGAGCGCGGTGTAGACGCCCGCGGCGACCTCGTGGAGGGACCGATCGGGATCCCCGGCCACGCGCGCCTCGATGTGCAGCCGGAGCTCCCAGTGGCCCTCGAGGAAAGCCAATCCCTCGTCGAGGGCCGGGTACTGGTCCTCAAGGAAGCGGATCAGCGGCCGACGGCTGCGGAAGACCACGCCGGGCGGTGCCGGCAGGATCGTGCACTGTCGCATCGCCCCCTCGACGAGCCGCTGGTGCGCCTCGAGGGCGGCCCGGTCGAGTGCCGGCACGTCGAACGGCACGGCGCGCGTCAGCGCCTCGAGGTCGCGGAACCGGATCCGCTGGAACGCTTCGCCATCGCGGCCGCGGCGGCGGGCGAGCCCGCCGCGCCACCCCCGGGCGCGGACGATGCCGTAGAGGTAGTAGCCGCTCGCGACCTGCGTCTGTCTCGTCGGAGCCGGGCCCGTCATCCCCGATCCGCGGGGAAGGTCAGGACGTCCCTCTGGATCTCCGATGGCGTGACCTCCGGGCCGTCCTCGCCGATGTAGACGTTGATCTCGCTCCGCACGCCGATCTCGCCCGGGATGTAGATCCCCGGCTCGATCGAGAAGCCGACACCGGGGATCAGCGTCCGCACCTCGTGCGTCTCGAAGTTGTCGATGTTCGGCCCCATCCCGTGCGTCGACGTGTCGATCGAGTGGCCGGTCCGGTGGATGAAGGCGGCGCCGAAGCCGCGCTCCGCGATGACCTGCCGCGCGACGTCGTCCACCTCGTACCCCTGGATCGGCCGCCCCTCCTTCCATCGGCGACGCAAGAACTCCACCGCCGCGTCGCGCGCGTCGCGCACCGCCGTCCAGACCTCGTTCACCCGTGCCGGGACCTCGACTCCGAGGTACGCCATCCAGGTCTGGTCGGCGTAGACCGAGTCGTCCCGCTCCTTCGCCCAGAGGTCGAGGAGGACGAGGTCGCCGGCCCGGAAGGTCGCGCCCCCGCCGACCGGGCAGTAGTGCGGGTCGGCGGCGTTCACGCCGTTCGCCGCGTGGCAGTCGGCGCCGGCGCCGCAACCCCGCGCCGCGAGCTCCGCGAGCACCCAGTCGCGCAGCCCCGCCTCGGTGACGCGCTCCCCGACGGCGATGGCGCCGGCGAGGTAACGGAAGGCGTCGTACGCCACCTCGCGCAGCACCTCCGCCGCCCGCCGGTGCGAGGCCAGGTCCTCGGCGCTCCAGCGCGAGTAGAAGCGGGTCATCAGGTCGCCGGAGGAGACCACCTCGGGCCCCGCCTTCCGGATCAGTTCGACGACGCCGGCCGGGACCAGGTCGACGACCGGCACCGCATCGCCGGGCGAGACCTCCATCGCGACGCGCCGTAGCCCGCCGAGCTCCTCGCGCAGCACCGCGTCCAGCTCCCGCCACGCCGAGTACCGCCGGCGCCGCCACGGCCACCCGGCCCACGGCCCCGTCTCGATCGCGTGCTCGATCAGGACCGGATCGCCCTCCGCCCGCACGAGGACGAAGTAGCGCCGGGTCAGCGTCCGCATCTCGAGGAGCCCGCCGGCGATGGGGTTCCTCGCACGAAGATCGTAGAGCAGCCAACCATCGAGCCCGAGCTCGCGGAGCGCCACCCGGATCTCGTCCAGCTGCGCGCGGAGCCGGCCGAACCCCACGCCCGCCTCCGCCACCACGACGTCGCTCATCTCTTCCCTCCGTTCACGTTGCCGCCGGTGTCGCGCGCCGGATCTCGAACGGGGACCGCGCTCGCCAAACCGGGCGCCGGCTCGCGCACCTGGCCGTTCAGAGCCAGTGCTTACGCCAGAGATAGACCAGGAACGCCGCCGAGATCACACCCATCATCGCCATCGCCAGCCAGAACCCGCGCGGGTGGTGCAACCCCGGCATCCACTCGAAGTTCATCCCGTAGACGCTCGCCACCAACGTCGGCGGGAGCACGACGGTGGCGATGATCGAGAGCACCTTGATCACCTCGTTCGTGCGGTTGGAGACCACCGAGAGGTTCAACTCCAACGCCCCGGTCACGAGCTCGCGAAACGTCTCGACCGACTCGAGTTGCCGGACCACGTGGTCGTAGACGTCGCGGAAATAGACCTGGACCTCCGGCCGGAGGTACGGGCTCGGTCGGTTCGCCAGCGTCCCCGCCACCTCCCGCATCGGCGCCAGGTGCCGCCGGAGCGAGAGGAGCGTCCGCTTCAGGTCGAAGATGCTCTGCATCAGCTCGCCATCGTCGCCCGCGAAGATCCGGTCCTCCAACTCGTCGACGAAGTCGTCGATCTGGTCGAGGAGCGGGAAGTAGAAGTCGACGAGGGTGTCGAGGATCAGGTGCGTCAGGTGGTCGAGCCCGCGGCCGAGCAGCTCCGGCGCCACCTCGAGCCGCTCCGCTACCGTCTCCGTCGACCGGGATGGACCGGCGTGCACCGAGACCAGGTACTGGGGGCCGAGGAAGAGGTAGAGGTTGCGGGTGTCGATGTCGTACGGCTCGGGGGTCTCCACCGCGAAGCGGATCCCACGCACCACGATGAAGAGGTAGCCCTCGTACTCTTCGATCTTGATCCGGCAGTCCGGCGAGCGCGTGTCTTCGACCGCCAGCGGGTGGAAACCGAAGAGCTCCGAGAGGAGGGTAAACTCCTCGTCCCTGGTCGAGTCGATGTCGACCCAGAGCGGCCCCCGCCCGGAGCGGAGGACCTCTTCGAGCATCGGGCGCGGGAGCCTCTGGCGGAGCGTGCCCTCCTCGTCGAGGAAGAAGCTCAACGGCCCGGCGAATCCGGCCACTTCGTCCCCTTGATCAGCGAAAGGCCGAGGATCCGCTCCTGTGCGACGAGCGAGCGGATCTCGCTGCGGGCGCGGAGCGCCAACGACAGCCCGCTCCGGCCCCAGCGACGCCAGGCGCGGTAGCACATCACGAGCCAATCGCGCAGTGACCGGATCTCCGCCAGCGCACCGAACGGCCACGGCTGGCGCAGCGAGGCGCCGGCGTCGGACCAGTCCTCCACGTACAGGTCGACGACGCCGGCATCGCGGAGGAGCTGCTTCCACTCCACCAGGAGGAGCGGGCGCACGCCAAGCGAAGCGGCGAGCTCTTCCCTACGCTTCGCCGGCACGTTCCCCGTCCAGATGAACTCGATCAGGACGACGGTTCCCATCGGCTTCGTCACGCGGACCAGCTCCGCGACCGCCGCGGCGGGATTCTCGGCCGCGGCGAGGCCGACCTCGCCGATGGCGACGTCGAAGACCCCATCCTGGTAGGGGAGGTCGTCGAGGCGTCCCTGTTCGTAGTGGAGCCGCGCCGAGAGCCGGGCCTCCTTGGCCCGGGCCGTCGCCACCTCGATCACCTCGGGATCGGGGTCGACCCCCGCGCCTGCGGCGCCCGTCGTCGCGCAGAGGAACTGGGCGGTCATGCCCCGGCCACACGGCGCCACGACGAATTCCACCTCGGGCCGCAGGTCGGTCAGCCGCGCGATGTGTCGGTAGAGATCGAGCCCGGCCGTCGCGAAGAGTCTCCGGGGGCTCAACCGGGCAAGCCCCAACACGGTCGCGCGGTTGGCGAGGAGCGCGGATTCGGAGCGCGGGACCGGAGTCGTCGCACCGTCGCGCGGAGCCGGCGGTTCCTCGCGCCGGGCGGGTACGCTCGCGTCCTGAGAAGGCATGGGTCGCAATGTAGAGACCGGCGAAGCGGACGGTCAATCCTTGGGGGGCAGGCCGCCGAGGGCGCGAATCACCTGGACGACGCCGCGCCCCACGCGGTCCGGTGCGTATCCCCCCTCCAGGACGGCGACCACGCGCCCCCCCGCGGTCGATCGCGTCCGCTCGACCAGCGTACGTGTAAGCCCGTGCAGGTCCACCGGCTCGAGGAGCAGGTCGCCCAGCGGGTCGCCGGCGAGGCAGTCGAACCCGGCGGAGACCAGGACGAGCTCCGGCGAGAACTCGTTGAGCGCCGCGTCGAGTGCTTCCTCGAAGAGGCGACGGTACTCCGCCGCCGGGAGCCCCGCGGGGATCGGCACGTTGCGCGTGGCGCCGAGCCCCGCCCCGGCCCCCCGCTCCTCGGCCGCGCCCGTCCCCGGGTAGTGCGGGCTCTGATGCAGCGAGAGGTAGTAGACCGACGGGTCGGCGTAGAAGATCTCCTGCGTCCCGTTGCCGTGGTGCACGTCCCAATCGACGATCAGGACCCGCCCCACGCCACGCGCGGTCTGCGCCCACCTCGCCGCGATCGCCACGTTGTTGAAGAGGCAGAACCCCATCGCCCGGTCGGCGGTCGCGTGATGGCCCGGCGGCCTCGCCGCCGCGAACGCCGTCCCCGCCTCCCCGTCCAGCACCAGCGCCGTCGCCGTGACGGCGCACCCGGCCGCCGCCACCGCCGCATCCCAGGACGCCGCCGAGACGACCGTGTCGGCGTCGATCGAGACCGTCTCGCGCCGCTCCGCCGCCGCGGCGACGGACCGCCGGATCCGCTCGATGTGCTCCGCCGTGTGGACGAGACCCAGCTCCGCCTCGCCCACCGGCGTCGCCTCCCGTTGGAGCATCACCTCGAGGAGCGCGGGGGTGTCCTTCTCGATCGCCCGGATCACCGCCGGCAGGCGCCCCTGGTGCTCCGGGTGGCCCCACCCTGTGTCGTGGAGCGCGCAGTCGGGGTGCATGACCAACGCCGTCGGGTACGGCATCGTCGCGCCCCGCCCGTCAGGCCAGCGCCGCCGCCGGCTCGGTCAGCAGCTCGGCGCCCGTTTCCGTGATCACCATGATGTCCTCGAGCCGGACCCCGAACTTCCCGTACTGGTAGATCCCCGGCTCGTCGCTGAAGGTCATCCCCGGCCGCAGCACGACCTCGCTCCCCCGGACCAGGTACGGCCACTCGTGCCCCTCGAGCCCGATCCCGTGGCCGAGCCGGTGCGTGAAGTACCGGTACCCCGGGCCGTACCCCGCATCCTCGACGACCTTGCGGGCCACGGCGTCGATCGAGCCGCAGGTCTTCCCCGGCGCCGCCGCCTCGAGCGCCCTCGCCTGCGCCTCCCGGACGATCTCGAAGACCTTGACCGCCTCCTCACTGGGCCGGCCGAACACCGTCGTCCGAGTGATGTCGGCCTGGTACCCGTGGACCGACGTGCCGGCATCGACCAGGACGACATCCCCCTCCTTCAGCGCCGCAGGGTTCTCCGAGCCGTGCGGGTACGCCGACGACTCGCCGATCAGCGCGAGGACCCACCCGCCCGGGTATCCGAGGCGCGACATTGCTTCCCGGATGTTCCGGGCGAGCTCCTGCTGCGTCGTCCCTTCGCGCAGCGCCGCGAACGCCGCCTGGATCGCCTCCAGCGTGATCCGGTTGGCGAAGCGCATGATCTCGATCTCGTGCGCCGTCTTGATTCCCCGGCACCCGTGGGTCACCGGGTCCCCCGAGACGATCCGCAGCGCCGGCGCCGCCGTGGCGATCCCCTGGGCGATGAAGTTGCGCGTGCTCTCCTCGAGGGCGAGCGTCCCGGTCGCCTTGCCGGCGTCACGCAGCGTCGAGGCGATCAGCGCGAAGGGGCTCTCGTCCTCCTCCCAGGTCCGGATCTCGAAGCGACCCGCGATCCCCTTCTCGGCCCGCTCCTTCTCGAACGCCGGGCAGATCACGACCGCCTCGCCCTCACGCGGAAGGAGCAATCCGAAGGTCCGCTCGCTCCGGCCCCACCGCACGTCGGCGAAGTAGGTCAGCGAGGCGCCGGGCTCGATGAAGAGCGCGTCGATCCCCGCTTCCCCCATGAGGCGCTGCGCCCGCGCCCGGCGCTCCGCCCGCTCCGCCTCGTCGATCGGCGGCGGCGCCTCGGCCGTCCGCGGTTTCAGCGCCGCGATCGACGGTGGCACCCCTGCGTCGTCGCCGGTCGCCGGGTTCTCCCCCGCCGCGCACCCCGCCCCGAGGAGCGCGGCCGCGCCCGCGCCGAGCGCGCCCGTCTGCAGGAACTCGCGTCGCTTCATCTTCCCACTCCGTTCGTTGTCGTCGATCGGCCCGCGCTCAGGGCCGGGCCGCCGCCCCCGAGCCGTCTGCGGCCACCCGCTCGCGGCCGCGCGCCTCCTCCACGATCCGCGCCACATCCGCAAGCAGCCGCCGCGCATCGTAGACGATCCCGTCCTTGATCGTGTACTTCACCCCGCCGACCCGCACGATCTCGTTCTCCATCGTCACGCGCAGGTGACCCGTCCCGTAGAGGACCTTGAAGTTCTGAAGCGGGTTCTCCTCGACCACGACGAGGTCCGCCAGCATCCCCGGCCGCAGCACCCCGAACTCGATCGGCTTGCCCTTCGGCTTGTGGAGCGTCTCGGCGCCGCAGAGCGTGGCCGACCGCACCACCTCGAGCGGGTGGAACCCCGCCTCCTGGAGCAGCTCGAGCTCGCGAATGTAGTCGAAGCCGTAGAGCTTGTAGATGAACCCCGAGTCCGACCCCGTACAGACCCGACCGCCCCGGTTCTTGTACTCGTTCACGAAGGTCATCCAGAGGCGGTAGTTCTCCTTCCACGCGATCTCGTCGGCGGTCGTCCAGTCGAACCAGTAGGAGCCGTGCGCGTCGCGGCTCGGCTGATAGAAGCGCCAGAGCGAGGGGAGCGTGTACGTATCGTGCCATTCGGCGCGCCGCGCGCGCATCACGTCCCGGCTCGCCTCGTAGATCGTCAGCGTCGGGTCGAGCACGAAGTCGAGCTCGAGGAGCTCGTTCATCACCGCGTTCCACTTCTCGCTGTACGGCGGCGCCGCCTGCTTCCAGAGCCGGCCCGCCGCGCCGAAGCGGTGGTACTCGTTGTTGTAGTTGTAGTCCGGCGGGTAGTCCTGCACCGTCCGATCGGCGAAGAGCGCCTCCGGCAGACCGTACCAGTGCTCCAGAGAGCCGAGGCCGAGGCGGGCGGCGTCGAGGGCGTTCATCCGCGCCACCCCGGTCTGCGCCAGGTGCGCCTGCGTCCCGAGCCCGTGCTTCTTCGCCTCGTCGATCAGCGCCGCCATGATCTCGGGGTCGTAGGACCCGAGCTTGAACCCGTCGACCCCCTTCTTCGCCGCCCAGCGCACGTACTCCCGGGCCTGCTCCGGCGAGTCGATCGGCCCGCCGTCCCACCCCGCGCCGGGGCGGACGTAGACGAAGATCCGCGGCGCGACGATCGCGTTGCGCGCGCTCCGCTCGCGCTCGCGGAGCGTCCAGTCGACGCCGTTCCCCGAGCCCGGATCGCGGACGGTCGTCACGCCGTGCGCCATCCAGAGCTTGTAGACGTACTCCGCCGGCGTCCCCTGCGCCGCGCCGCCAGTGTGCCCGTGCAGGTCGACGAACCCGGGGAGAACGTACATGCCGTGGACGTCGATCTCGCGCGTCGCGCCCTTCGGCCTCCGGTTCTCGTCGATCGCCAGGCCCGGCGCGCCCACGCTCCGGATCTCGCGGATCCGGTTCCCCTCGATCACGATGTCCACCGGCCCCTGCGGCGGTGCGCCCGTCCCGTCGACGATCGTGGCCCCCCGGAGGATCAACCGCTGGAACGGCCCCTCCCCCTCGTCGGGTCGCCGATCCGGCCCGGGCTCGACGCCCCGTCGCCCCTGGGCGAACCCCGCGCCCACCGCTCCGAAGAGCGCGACGAGGCCGAGGACGACAGGCACACACCTGCGCAGACGCCGCATAGACACCTCCTGGCTCGGGAATCGGGTGCGAAACGAGGAAAGATACCGACCGCGGGCCGCCGGGGCCACGGGGACGGCCGCCGCGCGGGCCATGCGGCGGGCCGAACCCGCCGAACCCGCCGAACCCGCCGAACCCGCCGAACCCGCCGAACCCGCCGAACCCGCCGAACCCCCGGACTCCCGGCGCCCCTGGAGCCCGGCACCCCGCCCTCGCCGTGGCCCGGCGAGCGCGGCCGAAGCGGTCCGGGGATCCGGGACGTCGGGTTCACCTCGACGCGGCCGGCAGCGCCTCGGCGAGGAGCCGCCGGAAATCGGGGCCGAGCGGCGAGGGGAGCGAGTCCGCCGCCGCGGCGATCCGGTCGCGTTCCCCGCCGCGACCGGTGCGGCCGAGGAGCGCGGCGAGCCGGACCCTGGCCTCCAGGTGGTGCGCGTTCGCCTCGAGGGCTTCCCGGTAGCCGCGCTCGGCCGAGGCGGCATCTCCGCGACGCTCGGCGATCCAGGCGCGGGTGAACGCCATCTCGGCGTTCTCGGCCGGCGAGCGCCCCGGAGCCAGGCGAGAGAGGCGGCGGTCGACCTCGTCGCCCTCGCCCAGCTCAACGAGGATCCGCAGGAGGCGGGGGTCGCCGGCGTCGCGGGAAGGGTTCTCGAGGACAGGCCGCAGGGTTTCGCGGGCGGCGGCCGTGTCGCCGAGGGCGAGGCGGAGCCCGGCGATGCGGACCGTGTAGTCGGTACGGGGGCTTCCGGCGGCGAGGAGGATCCGCTGGGCCTCCTCGAGCGTCGCGGCGGCCTCCGCGAGGCGACCCGCCATGGCCAGGGCATCGGCGTACTGGAGCCGGTGCCCGTAGTGCTGCGGCTTCCGCGCGACGAGGTCGGCGAAGAAGTCGAGCGTCTCGCCGGCGTGGCCGGTCGCGGCGCGCAGCTCCGCGGCGAACGCCGCCGCCTCGTCCTTCCGGTCGCGGAGGTAGGTCGAGACCGTCGGCGCGTCGGCGACGTACGCCTCCGCGGTCCGGATCGCCTCGGCCACGCGACCGTGGGCGGCGTAGAGCTCCCGCAGCTCCTGGTTCAGGCGGGCCCGTTCGGCCAGATCGTGTTCGAGCTCGAGCGCCCGCTCGTAGTGTGCGACCTGCGCCTCCAGCGCCGCGGACGTCCCTTCCCTCCCCTCCGCCTCGGCCTCCGCCGCGACCAGCTCGGCGCGCGCGCGGTGGATCGGTGCGTACCCGGAATCGATCGCCTCGGCACGGTCGAGCCAGTCCCCCGCCGCGCGGAAGTCCCCGGCATCCCGCAGCAGCGCCGCGTACTCGAGGAACGCCGGCAGGTACTCGGGATCGTGGACGAGGGCCGAATCGAGCAGCGCCCGCGCCGTCGCCAGCCCCGCCCCAGCGGTGCGTCCCCGCCCAAGCCCCCGGCCGGCCGGTCCACCCCGCCCCGCCGCCGTCCGCCGCTCCGCCGCCGCGAGCGAGGTATAGACTTGCGCCCAGTTGCTCCGCAGCGCCGCCGGGTCCCCCGCGATCGCCGCCTCCTGCCGTGCGACGAGGGAATCGATGAAGGCGAAGGTCGCGGGGTCCCGCCTCTCGAGATCCGCCCGCGTGTTCATCGATTTGTGGTTCAGCGGGTGAACCTTGACCGGCGAGAGGTACGCCTCGTACGCCTGGGCGAAGAACTCGTGCTCGTTGTTCGCCGCGTAGTAATCGAGCGCCCGCCCCTCGGCCATCGCCCGATGGTAGAGATCGCGGATCCGCCGGTTCTCCGCATCCGTCAGCACCCGGCCGTGGTAGAGGTGCGCGTACTCGTGGACCAGGACGTTGCGTTCCCAGTGCGCGCCCCGCTCGACGTACTCGATCCCCGTCGCGCCCCCGCCGATCCCCCGGATGTCCATCCACTGGCGGTTGTCGAAGGTCGTCGAGGTCCGAAGCCCGGGACGCCCCATCGCCTCGGCAAGATCGACGTGGAGGGGCGGGATCGTGAAGGTCAGCCCGAGCCGGTGCAGCAGCGGGACGTAGGCGATGCTCGGCCCGAGCTGGCGCCGGACCATCCGCCGGACCCTGTCGCCCGGGTAGGCCCGGACGTCGCGGAAGACCGCGTCGAAGACGGGATCGTCCGGGAGCGGCGTCGACGCAATCACCGCCTCCAGCGAGTCGTACGTCCGGAGATAGAGGAACTGCCGCTTCTTGATCACGGCCGCGAGGCCGTTGTGCGCCGGGCCGTAGTGCCGCTTCCGCTCCAGGATCCGCCGGAAGGTCGCCTCGGCGGAGTCGAGCCGCTCCGCCGGCGGGAGCGCCTCCGCCATGTAGAACGCCGACCCGCGCGTCAGCGCCGGGAGCACCGACTCCGGGAACTCGCGCTCGATCTCGCGGCTCCGCTCGATCGCCTCCCCGACCTCGTTCCGCGCGAGCCGCGCCCGAACCTCCAGGAGCCGATCCCGAACGATGCTGTCCGTCGGATGCGCGTAGTCGGCGTACGTCAGGTGGGTGTGGCCGTTCCCCCAGTGCCAGTGGGTGACGTAGTGGAGAGGGTCGACCTCGAGGGCGAGCTCCCATTGCGCCGCCATGGCGCCGAGCTGCGTCGCGTCGACGCGCCGCCAGATCGCGTAGCCGTAGGCGAACCTCGCATCGGCGTCGAGAGGATCGAGTTCGAGGGCGCGAGCGAGCGGCGCCTCGGCCCTCGCCGGGTCCTGGTCCCAGAAGCGAACGTCCGCCTCGAGGAGGTACGCCCCCGCCTCGCGCCTGTCCCAACGTTGCACCCGCCGGACCCACTCGAGCGCCTCGTCGTAGCGTTTCTCCAGGAGGCGGATCCTGCCGAGGAGCAGCGCCGCCTCCACATCCCGCCCCCGCTCCCCGAGGAGCGATTCCGCCTCCGCCGCCGCGGCCTCCAGGTCCCACGCCTGCACCGCCAGCCGCCCCCGGAGCAGCCGCGCTTCGTGGTTCGCCGGGTCCGCCGCCAGGACCTCCTCGACGATCGCCTCGGCCTCCGGGTACCGGTGCCGTCGGAAGTGCAGCTCCGCTGCGGCGAGCCGAACCTCGGGCGACGGCGCCGCCTCCGCGATCACCGCCTCGGCCTCCTCCCAGAGCCCGAGCTCGATCAGGCGACGCGCCTGCGCCGCCGCGTCGAGCCCCACCCCCGACCTCGCCTCCGCCCGCTCGGCTTCCAGCAACCGCCTCGCCGCCGCAACGTCGTCCGGCGGAATCGACGGCCGGTCCGCCGCGCAGGCGGCCGGGACGGTGAGGAGCAGCCACACGAATACGGCACGCCGTACGATCATACGGTCCCCTCGTCGTTGTTGAGTCGAGTGCGGCCGGTCGGCCGGGCGGCCGACGTCGTGCTTCACGGAAGGATGGCCGGCATGGCGGGGAAAGCTCGACCGGGGCACGTGATGCGACGTCGCCCCGCTCGATCCCCCGGAGCGGGCCCCGGGCGGGGACCGGCTCCGAGATCGGTGCGCGGATGACGGCGGGAGGCGCCGACCCCGGTCACGCCGGGATCGGCGTCCTCCGTCCCTCGACGTCCGCGCCGAAACGCTCCTGCAGCGAGCGGACCTCACGACGCCGCGAGCGCAACGCGATCATCGCATCGCACGCCGCCGACGCCGCAGACATGGTCGTGCAGTACGGAACCTTGTAGGCGATCGCCGCTCGCCGCATCGCGTAGTCGTCGAACTGCGACTTCTTCCCGAGCGGCGTGTTGATCAGCAGGTCGACCTCCCCGCTGATGATCCGGTCCACGATGTTCGGCCGACCCTCGCCCACCTTGAAGACCCGCTCCGCCGGGACGCCCCGCGCCCGGAGGTAGCGCCACGTCCCCTCCGTCGCCAGGATCCGGAAGCCCAGGTCGTCGAACCGACGCATGATCGGCGTGACCGTCGCCTTGTCCGCGTCGTTGACCGTCACGACGACCGTCCCCGCCGTCGGGAGGTCCGAGCCCGCCGAGATCTGCGCCTTCGCGAACGCCATCCCGAACGACTCGTCGAACCCCATCACCTCGCCCGTCGACCGCATCTCCGGGCCCAGGATCACGTCGACGTCGAACTTGTTGAAGGGGAAGACCGCCTCCTTGACCGCGACGCCCGGTACGACCGGCTCGTCCCGGATCTGCAGCTCGTCGAGCTTGCGGCCGCCCATGAGGCGGGCGGCAATCCGCGCCAGCGGCACCCCCGTCGCCTTCGAGATGAACGGCACCGTCCGCGACGCCCGAGGGTTCACCTCCAGCACGTAGACCGTCCCGTCCTTGATCGCGTATTGCACGTTGATCAGCCCGACCACGCCCAGCTTCTCGGCGAAGCGGCGGGTCAGACGGCGGATCTCCTCGACCTCGGCATCCTTCAGCAGGTACGGCGGAAGCACGCACGCCGAGTCCCCCGAGTGCACCCCCGCGTCCTCGATGTGCTGCATGACCCCGGCGATCACGACCCGCTCGCCGTCGCCCAGCGCATCGACGTCCGCCTCGAAGGCATCCTCGAGGAACCGGTCGATCAGGACCGGGTGGTCGGGGCTCGCCCGGACCGCCCGCTCGAAGTAGTTCAGCAGCGACGCCTCATCATAGACGATCTCCATCGCCCGCCCGCCGAGGACGTACGACGGCCGCACGAGCACCGGGTAGCCGACCTCCCGTGCGACCCGCACCGCCTGCTCCGTGCTCGTCGCGATCCCGTTCGGCGGGACCGTCGCGCCGATCTCCCGGCAGAGCGCCGCGAACCGGTCCCGGTCCTCCGCACGGTCGATCGCGTCCACGCTCGTCCCCAGGATCGGCACCCCCAGCTCCGACAACGGGACCGAGAGCTTCAGCGGCGTCTGCCCCCCGAGCTGGACGATCACCCCCTCCGGCCGCTCCCGCTCGACGATCTCCAGCACATCCTCGAGCGTCAGCGGCTCGAAGTAGAGCTTGTCCGAAATATCGAAGTCCGTCGAGACCGTCTCCGGGTTCGAGTTCACCATGATCGTCTCGAACCCGTCCTCGCGCAGCGCCAGCGCCGCCTGCACGCAGCAGTAGTCGAACTCGATCCCCTGCCCGATCCGGTTCGGCCCGCTCCCCAGGATCACGACCTTCCGCCGGTCGCTCGCCGGCGCCTCGCTCTCGTCCTCGTACGACGAATAGAGGTACGGCGTCGCCGCGGGGAACTCGCCCGCGCAGGTGTCGACCATGTGGTACGTCGGGCGCACGCCGAGCGCCCAGCGCCGCTCGCGGACCTCCCGCTCGCTCACCCCCCGCAGCTTCGCCAACTGCCGGTCGCTGAACCCGAGCCGCTTCATGCGACGGAGCGCGTCGGCGTCCACGCCCTCCAATCCGCCGCCCCCCAGCGAGGCGAACCACCCCTCCGCCTCGTGCAGCTCCCGGAGCTGCGCCAGGAACCACGGGTCGATCCCCGTCAGCTCGTGCAGCTCCCGGTCGTCGAACCCCGCCGCGAACGCCCTCTTGAGCTGGAACGGCCGCTCCGCCGTCGGCCGGCGCAGCGCCATCCGCAGCGACTCCGGCGAGTCGTCCGGGAGCCCGTCGTCCTGGGGCCTCGCCCCCGACTCCCAACCCGCACGGTCGATCTCCAGACCCCGCAGCCCCTTCTGCCACGCCTGCTTGAAGGTCCGGCCGATCGCCATCGTCTCGCCGACCGCCTTCATCTGCACCCCCAGCGTCGGGTCGGCCGCCGGGAACTTCTCGAAGGCGAAGCGAGGGAACTTCACGACCACGTAGTCCAGCACCGGCTCGAACGACGCCGGCGTCGACTTCGTGATGTCGTTCGGCAGCTCGTCGAGCCGGTAGCCGACGGCGAGCTTCGCCCCGATCCGCGCGATCGGGAACCCCGTCGCCTTCGACGCCAGCGCCGACGACCGCGAGACCCGGGGGTTCATCTCCACCACCAGCATCTCGCCGTCCAGCGGGTTCACCGCGAACTGGATGTTGCACCCCCCCGCCGCGACGCCGATCTCCCGGATGATCGCGATCGCCGCATCCCGCATCCGCTGGTACTCCACATCCGTCAGCGTTTGCGCCGGCGCGACCGTGATCGAATCCCCGGTGTGCACCCCCATCGGGTCGATGTTCTCGATCGAGCAGACGATCACGACGTTGTCCGCCCCGTCGCGCATCACCTCGAGCTCGAATTCCTTCCACCCGATCACCGACCGGTCGATCAGCACCTCGCCGATCGGCGACTGGTCGATCCCCCGCCGGACCTTCTCCTTGAACTCCTCGAGGTTGTACGCAATCCCGCCCCCCGTCCCGCCGAGCGTGAACGAGGGGCGGATGATCGCCGGGTATCCCACCTCCTCGACGATCCGCAGCGCTTCGTCGAGCGAGCGGGCGAACCCGCCGTGCGGGACCCTGAGCCCCAGCCGCGCCATCGCCGCCGCGAACTCCTCCCGGTCCTCCGCCATCCGGATCGCCCGGGCATCCGCCCCGATCAGCTCGACGCCGTACCGGTCCAGAACCCCGCTGTCGTAGAGCTGGAGCGCCACGTTCAGCGCCGTCTGGCCCCCCATCGTCGGGAGCAGCGCGTCCGGCCGCTCCCTCTCGATGATCCGCTCGACCCACTCCGCCGTGATCGGCTCGATGTAGGTCCGATGGGCCAGATCCGGATCCGTCATGATCGTGGCCGGATTGCTGTTGACCAGCACCACGCGGTACCCCTCCTCCCGGAGGGCACGTACCGCCTGTGTCCCGGAATAGTCGAACTCGCAGCCCTGACCGATCACGATCGGGCCCGAGCCGATGAGGAGAATCGTCTGGAGATCGTCGCGTCTAGGCACGGAACGCTGCTACCCTTCTCGGACTTTGCGGTTCTCCTTCCGGATCGCCGTCGTCAGGATCAGCGCGAAGCCGCCCCAGACGAAACCGGCCACCAACGTGAAGGTCAGGATCGCGGCGAGGCTCATGGCACCTCCCTCAGGATTGCGGCGCCGCGGGCGCCGTCGTCGACCCCGTCTCCCCAAGCGTGATGTCCACGATCGGCGGGAGGATCGGGTCGCCCAGCTCGTCCATCGCCGTCGTCGGCTCCGGCTGGATCACCGGGCCCGGGCGCTCCAGGGGCGCCTTCGTGTAGCCCCGCCCATCCTTCGTGGCCGCATCCCCGCAGGCCGCCAGCCCCACGAGCACCATGAACGCACCGGCCCAGCGCGCGCCGTTGCGCAGCAGATACGCCGTCATCGGTCCTCCGACCCAAGGTAGTGTATCCCGTCCACGAGTGCCGTAATATGGCGACATCCGCCCCCGCGCGCCACTCCCGCCCGCCACCTCCGCACCGCGTCCGGGGCTCCGGGCTCCCCGCCCGGCGCGACCGCCACGCCGGGGAGACGCCCCCCGCTCGCGCAGCACCCGGGTTACACCCGTGCCCGGGACGATCAAAGACGGATCGCCCGGAAATGTATCCCTTGACAGTCGAGAGACTTTCGCCTTTCTTGGACCCTATATACGCCAATTATATTCGATAGACCCGAGCAAGGAGCCGAAATGCCCGAGATCAACGAGAAGGTCATGGCGATGGTCGAGGAAGAGCTGAAGAAGAACCCGAAGATCTCGACCGAGGAGCTCTACGAGAAGGCCCAGAAGATCGACCCGGAGATCGGGCAGCTCAATTCGCGTCAGTTCAACGCCCGCTACCCGTTGCAGGTCAAGCGCCGCAGCGCGCCGCGGCGTCCTCGCCGCCGTGCCGAGGCGACGCAGTCGAAGCCCCAGGCCCGCCGGTCGCGTCAGGCGCGCGCGACGGCCGCGACCGCCGCTGCCCCGGCCGCCGTCGACCGCTCAGCGATCCGCAGCGTTCTCCTCCAGTTCGCCAAGGATGTGGCCGCGGCGGAGGGGAAGGCCGACGTCGTCACCGTGATCGGGAACGTCGACAAGTACGTCGACCGCGTGCTCGCCGCGGCCGGTTCGCGCTGACGCGACCCCGCGACGCCGCGTCTCCTTGCCACCGAGGCCGGGTCGAAATCGTCGATGAGGCCGATGGCGGCCGGAGGATCCTCCGGCCGCCATCTTCCTTTTTACCGGCTCGCCGTCGTCGACGGCGTCTCGATCCAGTCGGCGATGAAGATGTTCGTTTCGCCCTTCACCTTCGCGTTCCGGTTGGAGGCGAAAACGAGCTTCGTCCCGTCGGGGCTGAACATCGGGAACCCGTCGAAGTCGGGGGAGACCGTCACCCGCTCGAGACCCGTCCCGTCGATCCCGATCAAGTAGAGGTCGAAGTTCCGACCCGACGGATCGTGCATGTTCGAGCTGAAGATGATCTGCTTGCCGTTCGGGTGGAAGAACGGCGCGAAATTCGCCGCACCGTTGTTCGTGATCCGTCGCTTGTTCGATCCGTCCGCGTCCATGACCCAGATGTCGAGCTTCCCCGGCCGGATCAGCCCATCGCGGAGCAGCGCCCGGTAGTCCTCGAGCTCCTCCGGGTCCTCGGGGTGGTACGCGCGGTAGACGATCTTGGTGCCGTCGGCCGAAAAGAAGGCCCCGCCGTCGTACCCCTCCTCGTGCGTCAGCCGGCGGACGTTCGAGCCGTCGGCGTCCATGACGTAGATGTCGAGGTCGCCGTCGCGGATCGAGGTGAAGACGATCTTCCGTCCATCGGGCGAGATCGTCGCCTCGGCGTCGTACCCCGGCGTATCGGTCAGCCGCCGGACGTTCGAGCCGTCGGCATCGGCGATGAAGATGTCGTGGTCTTCGAGCGGCCAGACGTACCCGCGGCTGTAGTCGGGCTTCGGCGGGCAGGCGCTGTCGGCGAGGTGCGTCGAGCTGTAGAGGATCTTGTCGCCGGCGGGGAAGAAGTAGCCGCACGTCGTGCGTCCCTTCCCCGTCGACACCAGGCGCTCGTTCCCGCCATCCACGTCCATCGTGTAGATCTGGTCGCAGCCCCACCCCCCCGGCCGCGTCGCCTGGAAGATCAGCCGGCGGCCGTCCGCCGAGAAGTACGCCTCCGCGTTCTCGCCGCCGAAGGTGAGCTGCCGGATGTTGGCCAGCCGCGGCTCCTCGGGGGAGTCGGGAACGAGGGCCGCCTTCGCCCCGCCCACGGGTTCCGGAGCATCGGTTCCACCGCACGCCGCGAGCGCCGCGGCGGCGAAGAGTAGCAAGGGACGTCGCACGTTCCTATCTTCCTTGTCGTCGTTGAGCACGAAACGAAACGCCGAGCCCTGCGCCGCCCCTCCGGCGGCCCGGGGCCGGCGGCATCGATAAGGTCAACCCACGCCGGCGTCAAGGTCGCACGACGCCGGGAGGAGCTTGCGACGATGCATCTTGCCCCGATCTCGCGCGCCCTGCTCGGCGCCCTCGCCGCCGTGACCGCCCTCGCCGCGCGGCCCGCGGAGTCGGCCGCCCAGTCCTGCCCCGCCCCGGTCGCCGGGGCGGCGGGCGGCGCCGCCGACCCCCTCGCCGTCATCCGCTACCTCGCCGACGACGCCCTCGAGGGGCGCCTCGCCGGCAGCCCCGGCGAGCGCTGCGCCGGCGACTTCATCGCCGAGACCTTCCGACGCCTCGGCCTCGAACCCGCCGGCGACGCCGGGACCTACTTCCAGGAGGTCGCCCTGGCGAGCGTCGTCAACCCGCACGCCCCGACCGGGACCGGTCGCAACGTCGTCGCGATCCTCCGCGGCGCCGATCCGGAGCGCGCGAAGGAGGCGGTCATCGTCGGCGCGCACTACGACCACCTCGGCCGCGGCCCCTTCGGCTCGCTTGCCCCCGACGAGGAGAACGCGATCCACAACGGTGCGGACGACAACGCCTCGGGCGTCGCCGCGCTCCTCGCCGCCGCCCGCCGCCTCGCCGAAGGGCCGCGCCCCGCGAGGTCGATCGTCTTCGTCGCCTTCACGGGCGAGGAGCAGGGGCTGCTCGGCTCGGCGTACCACGCGCGGCACCCCGCGGTCCCGCTCGAGCGGACCCTCGCCATGCTGAACATGGACATGGTCGGCCGCCTCGGCGAAGGGCCCCTCGTCGTCTACGGGATCGGCACCGCCGACGAGTGGGAGGCGATGGTCACCTCGAAGGCGGCGGCCATCGGGATCCCCGTCGCCCTCCAGCCCGACGGCTACGGCCCGAGCGACCACACCTCCTTCTACGCCCGGGACATCCCCGTCCTGCACTTCTTCACCAACGTCCACTCGGACTATCACCGCCCGAGCGACGACTGGGAGAAGATCGACGTCGCCGGCGTGGACCGCATCGCCGACCTCGTCGCGAGGATCGCCCGCGACGTCGCCGACCGCCCGGCCCCGCTCGCGCTGCGACGCGGCGCCGGCTCGCCCCCGCAGCTCGCCGCCCAGCAGTCCGGCGACTCCGGCTACGGCCCCTACCTCGGCTCGATCCCGGACTTCACCCCGGTCGACCGCGGCGTCCGGCTGAGCGGCGTCCGCGCCGGCTCCCCCGCCGAGCGCGCCGGGCTCCGCGAGGGCGACGTCATCGTCCGGTTCGGCGGCCGCGACGTCGCCGACATCTACGCCTACACCGAGGCGCTCCGCGCCCACCGCCCCGGCGACCACGTCGAGATCGTCGTCCTCCGCGACGGCAAGGAGGTCGCCGTCATGGCCGTCCTCGGCAGCCGCACCTCGAGGAACTGAGGTCCGATCCCGCGCGCGCCGCCGGCTTCCCGGCGGCGCGCTCCGCGGCCCGACCCGCAGCCAGAGTGACCGAACGACTCGACATCGGCGACGTCGCCGTCGCCCCAATGCGCCCCGCCTGCACCGAGCTGATCTTACTCGACACTGACGGTGGCCCCTCCCCGGCATCCTCTGTTACCTGGCCGGCCATGTCCCCCGAGCACGGCTCTCCGACCATCTTCACCCTCCACGAGCAGTGCCGCGATGAGCGGTTCAACGGCACGATCAACATCCCCACCGCCAACGGTACGCCGTCGGCCGGCCCTCCGTGGATTTTTAGACCGGTTTCCCGGGCGAGGCGTGGCTGTAGGGCGTAGCCGCGAGGGCGAACCGCGTCGCCGGGATGGCCATCGCCGAGCGCGATCGCCGCGTCGCGTGCGACCTCAACGGACCCAAGAAAGCTCGTTTGGATTGACGATTTCGATGGCGGCCGCGGCATGCCACCATCCCACCGAGGAGGTCCACGATTTCCACGACCGCATCCTCGCCTACTACGCCGGGCATCTGAAGGAGGAGGACCCGGTGACGGAGGAGGGGTGGAGAGTGGCGGCGAGGGATGGGCGACTCGGACAAGCGGTTCGGGGTCGACGATGGAGGGGGCTACTAGGCCGGGCGGCGATCACTTTCGTCATGCCCGTCCGAAACGTGCAGCATGTGACCCGGTAGTCAGCCTCGAATACGCAGGACATGCGGCGAGATAGGGTGATGGCGGTAGCCATGCGCTCTCGGGTGCGCCGTCCGACCAAGAACCATCACCGCACCACAGGGAACGCTACTTCAGCGCGCCGTGGAACATGGCCAGCACCGATTGATCCCCGCGGACGCGGGGAACGCGTGTAGCCGACCTCGACGCGATGGGTCACGTCCGGTTCATTCCCGCGTGTAGGGGGAACGCACCCAGGTCAGGTCCCGCCCGTCCGCCGCGCTCGGCTCAACCCCGCATACGCGGGGAATGCAGCGCCTGCTGCTTCTCACCCTTCGTCACCCCCGGTCCATCCCCGCGTACGCGGGGAACTAGCGCCGTGTCAATGATGGATCCCAGCCACGACCGTTCATCCCCGCGTACGCGGGGAACTCTGGTGCAGGTCGCGCGAGCGATCGGGGACGCCGGTTCATCCCCGCGTACGCGGGGAACTCGCTCCCCAGCCCCATCCCCCGGCGCCCCCTAGCGGTTCATCCCCGCGTACGCGGGGAACTCAGGTCGGCGCGGATCGTCAGGTACGTGGTCGTCGGTTCATCCCCGCGTACGCGGGGAACTCGTACGAGCCGCCGCGAGCTCGACCGCCGCCGCCGGTTCATCCCCGCGTACGCGGGGAACTCACCTCGTTGATCCGCACCGCGAGCCCGCCGAGCGGTTCATCCCCGCGTACGCGGGGAACTCCATCGAACCGGACAGCACGAGGCCCGTGATTCCGGTTCATCCCCGCGTACGCGGGGAACTCATCTCCTTGCGCGGCACCCAACGGACCTCGACCGGTTCATCCCCGCGTACGCGGGGAACTCGGGGGCGCCGCCCGGTCGGGCTGGGCCGCGGCCGGTTCATCCCCGCGTACGCGGGGAACTCGACCCACACGTGTTCCTGCAGTCTCTCTCGCTCGGTTCATCCCCGCGTACGCGGGGAACTCGCGGCCTCACCTGCCTCCACGCGACTCAAGAACGGTTCATCCCCGCGTACGCGGGGAACTCCCAGGTCGAGCGGATCACGGTCCAGGACGCCGCGGTTCATCCCCGCGTACGCGGGGAACTCATTTGGCGCGGTACAGACGGCCAGCGAGGCCCCGGTTCATCCCCGCGTACGCGGGGAACTCTCCTCGCCGTGGAGATCGAATCATTCGACCAGCGGTTCATCCCCGCGTACGCGGGGAACTCCGGTAATCGCCCGTGCCGGGCCGGATGTCGGGCGGTTCATCCCCGCGTACGCGGGGAACTCGATGCCGGTGGTTTCCCGATCATGTCGTTCAGCGGTTCATCCCCGCGTACGCGGGGAACTCCTGCGCCGGCCAGAAGTACCGCAGCTCGATCTCGGTTCATCCCCGCGTACGCGGGGAACTCGGTCCGCAAGTCGACCGTGTCGCCGGGTGAGACGGTTCATCCCCGCGTACGCGGGGAACTCAGTACCACGAGGTCCCGTTCGCGGCCGGCGTCCGGTTCATCCCCGCGTACGCGGGGAACTCTCGACGAGCTGCCCCTCGAACCGCTGGAACGCCGGTTCATCCCCGCGTACGCGGGGAACTCATCGGCGTGGCGGGCCGCGAACCCCAACGATCCGGTTCATCCCCGCGTACGCGGGGAACTCTCGGTGGACGAAGACGGCTACGGCTCGTTTTACGGTTCATCCCCGCGTACGCGGGGAACTCCGCGCCGAGTGGAGCCGCGACCAGTACCGCGTCGGTTCATCCCCGCGTACGCGGGGAACTCGTCACGCCGCGCGGAATCGGTATGGTGCTGGTCGGTTCATCCCCGCGTACGCGGGGAACTCCAGACCGCGAGGTCTCCGGCAGGATCGACGCTCGGTTCATCCCCGCGTACGCGGGGAACTCTCGCTCGATCCGCCACCCCCAAACAGCCCGCCCGGTTCATCCCCGCGTACGCGGGGAACTCGGGCCGATCGGTCCGGTCTGGCTCTCGAACGACGGTTCATCCCCGCGTACGCGGGGAACTCCCCGGCATCTCGCCGCTAACCTCCTCGAGGAACGGTTCATCCCCGCGTACGCGGGGAACTCTAGCACCGGGTGCCGAGCAACTCCGGACCGGACGGTTCATCCCCGCGTACGCGGGGAACTCTGTGAAAGCAACAGGCGCCGAAGCCAAGAACGCGGTTCATCCCCGCGTACGCGGGGAACTCACGCCGACCGCGCGACGGACGATGCCGATCGCCGGTTCATCCCCGCGTACGCGGGGAACTCCATCCGAGAATGGACGCAAGGGGATCAGCGCCCCGGTTCATCCCCGCGTACGCGGGGAACTCGCGACCCACCCGGGAACGCCCCGCGCACCGGACGGTTCATCCCCGCGTACGCGGGGAACTCTTGCCCGAGCCCGTGTTACCGGCGGTTGAAAATTTCCCACCTTGGGCGGACGAAAATGTCCCACCCGGCTCCGAGGTCGTCGCCGGGAGCCTGAGTGGAGGAGCGTAGACGGACTCCCGGCCGATCGTACACCTTGCG
>Ga0310839_100390_pt1 | contig 27732 bp, 23 predicted proteins | sample SM_ome_7_FD_201305 | JGI IMG/M metagenome (GOLD analysis project Ga0310839, IMG submission 201305) | Sorghum-adapted microbial communities enriched on stacked mutant (SM) sorghum from Joint BioEnergy Institute, Emeryville, California... ...
AAGGTCGAGTTCGAGAGCGGCGAGGAGGGCCGGGAGATCGAGATCCTCGCCCACCTGCTCCGGACCGCGACCGCCGAGACGTTCCGGGCCCGACTGGCCGGGCTGGATCTCTCCGGTTTCACCGCGTTGGTCGCCGAGGGCGCGGTGATCGAGACCGGTGAGCTGGTCAGCGCGACCGAGCTGTTGCAGCAGGTCGGTACCGTGCCCGGGCTGGCCAAGGTGTTGGACCGACTGGGCCTCGGTGACGCGCCGACCCCGGGCGAGGCCGCCGCCGGCATCGAGTTCGTGCTCGAGGGACTGCACCTGACCCGACGGCTGGCCAAGGACGTCACCGACGAGGGCCGGACCCGTTACGGTGGCCAGGCCGGCGGTCCCGGTCGCGGCGGCCGTCCCGGCGGGTCGGGTGGCGGTGGCCCGGACCTCGGCGGTGGGGACGGCCGGGAGCGCGGCGGTCGCCCGGGACGCGACGACGACTGGGACTGACGTGGCCGCCGGCAATCGTTTCCGATACGGCCTGTGGCGTGGCGGCCCCGACCCGCTCGCCCCGCCGTACGACGTCCGCGCCGCCGTCGACGCGATCGGCGCCGAGGTGTTGGCCGGGGGAAGCCTGCGTGAGGCGCTGCGGAACCTGCTCCGGCGTGGCCCCGAGGGCCGGGGCGGTCTCGACGACCTGGTCGCGCGGGCCCGCCGGCTGCGCCGCGAGGCCCTGCGCCGGGGCAACCTGGACGGTGCCGTGACCCGGGCACGCGCCCTGCTCGACCAGGCGCTCGCCGCCGAGCGCGACGAACTGCGCGGCCGGGACGACGAGGAGGCCCGGTTCGCCGAGGCGGTGCTGGACAACCTTCCCTCCTCGACGGCGCGGGCGATCGAGGAGCTCTCCGGTTACCGGTGGGCCAGCGACGAGGCGCGGGCGACGTACCAGCAGATCCTCGACGGGCTGCGCCGGGACGTGCTCGAACAGCGGTTGCACGGACTGCGGGACGCGATGCGCGCCGCGGCCGACCCGGACGTGCAGCGTCAGACGGTCCAGATGCTGCGCGATCTCAACGACCTGCTGGCCCGGCACGACCGGGGTGAGGACACCACCGACGCGTTCGCCGAGTTCATGCGCCGGTACGGCGACCTGTTCCCGGAGCGGCCGCGGACGGTGGACGAGTTGGTCGACGTCCTGGCCCGGCGGGCCGCCGCCGGGGAACGGCTGATGCGGTCGCTGTCGCCGAACCAGCGCGAGGAGCTGGCCCGGATGATGGAGGCCGCACTCGGCCCGGAGTTGGCCCGGCAGCTCGCGGCGCTGACCGCCAACCTGCGCTCGCTCCGCCCCGACCTGGCCTGGGACCGCGCGGAGCGGGTCCGGGGTGACCGGCCGCTCGGGTACGGCGAGGCGACCGGGGTGCTCGGCGAGATCGCCGAGCTGGACGACCTGCTCGACCAGCTCGGCCAGGAGCATCCCGGGGCGACCCTGGACGACATCGACGTGGAGTCGGTGCAGCGCAACCTGGGCAGGGACGCGGCCGACGAGGTACGCCGGTTGCGGGAGCTGGAGCGTCAGCTGCGCCGGCAGGGGTGGCTGACCCGGGGCGCGGACGGGCTGACGCTGAGCCCGAAGGCGTTGCGCCGGCTCGGCGGCACGGCGCTGCGCCGGATCTTCGCCGAGCTGGAGACGGGCCGGCGGGGCCAACACGACCTGCGCTCGGCGGGCGCCGCCGGGGAGGTCACCGGGGCCTCCCGGCCCTGGGAGTACGGCGACGAGCAGCCGCTGGACGTGGTGCGGACGGTGACCCGGGCGATCCGGCGCGCCGGTGCCGGGGTGCCGGTGACGCTGGCGGTCGAGGACTTCGAGGTGGTGGAGACCGAGCGCCGGGCGTCGGCGGCGGTGGCGCTCTGCGTCGATCTCTCCTTCTCGATGTTCGCGGAGGAGCGCTGGGGGCCGATGAAGCAGACGGCCCTGGCGCTGGCGCACCTGGTCGCCACCCGGTTTCCGCAGGACTCGTTGCAGATCATCGGGTTCGGCCGCGAGGCGCTGCCGCTGACCCAGCAGGAGCTGGCCGCGGTCGAGCCGGACCTGGTGCAGGGGACGAACCTCCAGCACGCGTTGCGGCTGGCCGGGCGGCACCTGCGCCGGCACGCCGGCTCGGAGCCGGTGGTGCTGGTGGTCACCGACGGTGAGCCGACGGCACACCTGGATCCGGAGACCGGGGCCGGGGTGTTCCACTGGCCGCCGCTCCGGGAGACCGTGGTGGCGACCGTCGCGGAGGTGGATCGGCTCACCCGGTACGGCGCGACGCTGAACCTCTTCATGCTCGGCGAGGACCCGCGGCTGCGCCGGTTCGTCGACGCGGTGGCCCGCCGCTGCGGCGGCCGGGTCTTCACCCCGGAGCCGACGGAACTCGGCCGGTACGTCGTCGCCGACTACCTGCGCGCCCGCCGCGGCCGCCGGTCCCGCTCCCGCTGACCGGAGGTCGTCGCCGAACGGGGTGTCTTGCCGCGATATTCCCTGATCAGCGGGGGTGACGCCTAGACTGGGATGAATGGAGGCGGCGGAGCTGCGCCGGGCGTACGACGACCTGCTCACCGAGGTGGCGGCGGGCGGGTTCGGCCCACCACCGCCGGGCGGGCTGACCGTCGCCCAGATCGTGGCGCACCTGGCCGCCAACGACGAGCTGATGATCGAGGTGACCGAGGCGGTGCTCGCCGGCTCGCCGTGGACGTACTACGACGCCCAGCCCACCCTGCCGCCCCAGGTGGACGCCATGGTGGCGCATCCGGCCGGGCTGTCCGGGCTGGTCGCGTGGCTCCAGACCACCAGCGGTCGGGTCTGCGCGCTGCTCGACCGGCTCGGGCCGGCGGCGGAGACGCCGGTGGACTGCCACCTCCGGGAGGGGACGGAGGTGTTCGTCGAGGAGTCCCTGCCGTGGGGGCGGATGCTCGACATCCATGGTCGGATCCACCTGCCGGCGCACCTGAGGGAGCTGCGCGGGCTGCGCCCGGCCGCCTGCTGAGCCCGTGCCGGGCGTCCTGACGCGGCCACCCCGACCCGATCTGTCGGCAGGGTCCGGCGTACGACGGCGGGACAGGAGCTGCCGCCCCGCGGGTGCCCGCCGCCGACTCGCACCCACCTGCGGTCCGTCACCAGCCGCGGCGGGAGAGACCGGCCGATCCGGGGACCGCGACCGGCCCGCGGTCTCGGCTACCGCGGTGGGCTGACCGTCCTCACGCCGGTGCCACCGGCGACGCGCCGGAAGGTCCGGCGGTAGGTGCTGGGCGACACCCCGAGCCGCTGGTGCAGTTGCTGACGCAACGCGGCGGCGGTACCGAACCCGGACAGGTGGGCCACCTGGTCGATCCCGAGGTCGGTCGTCTCCAGCAGCAGTCGGGCGTGGTCGGTGCGTTGCTGGAGCAGCCACTGACCCGGGCTGAGCCCGGTCTCGGCACGGAAGCGCCGGGTGAAGGTACGGACGCTCATCCCGGCGTGCGCGGCCATCTGCGCCAGGGTCGTCGGCTCGGCCAGCCGGCGCTGGATCCACTCGCGGGTCCGGGCGGTGCCGCTGTCACCGCCGGCCGGTAGCGGCCGTTCGATGTACTGGGCCTGGCCTCCCTCCCGCCACGGCGGAACCACGCAGATGCGGGCCGCCCGGTTGGCGACCTCGCTGCCGTGGTCGGTTCGGATCACGTGTAGGCAGAGGTCGATTCCGGCGGCGACCCCGGCAGAGGTGAGGATGTCGCCGTTGTCCACGAAGAGCACGTCCGGGTCGAGACGTACCCGGGGGTGGAGCCGGCGGAAGCGTTCGGCGTACGCCCAGTGGGTGGTGGCGGTGCGGCCGTCGAGCAGGCCGGCGGCGGCGAGGACGAACGCGCCGGTGCAGATCGACATGATCCGTACTCCGCGCTCGTGTGCCCGGCGTAGCGCCTGCCCGACCTCGGGATCCACGGTGCCGTCCCTCAGCGGGGCTCCGGTGTGGATCCCCGGCACGACCACGGTCTCCACGCGATCGAGCAGTTCCAGGCCGTGGTCGGGTAGCACCTGGAAACCGGCGGAGCTGCGGATCGGGCGCCGGCCCGCCGTGCAGACGTCGACCGCGTAGAGCCGCCGCCGGTCGGCGTCGCGCGCGTTGCCGAAGACCTGGGCGGGGGTGCCGAGGTCGAGCCCGACCACCCCGTCGACGGCGAGGACCGCGACCCGGTGCGCGCCCGGCACCGGTACGTCGCTGGCGCCGTCCGCGGACCGTCCCGGGTCCGCCCCGATGGTGCGCGCCATGTCGGTTCCTTTCGGACGCGGTCGTGTGATGGCCAGATTCTTGCGCATCATGGCTCTCCGGCCACTCGCCGGCCTGTCCCCGGGTCGTCCAGACTGCTCCGGTGACCCGTTTCCGTCGTCCACACCCCGCCTGGATCGTCGCCACCGTCGCGTTCGTCGCGCTCGTCGGTGCCGCCAGCTTCCGCGCCACCCCCTCCGTGCTGCTGCACCCACTGCACGCCGAGTTCGGGTGGCCGTTGGCCACCATCTCCCTCGCCGTCTCGGTGAACCTCATGCTCTACGGCCTCACCGCGCCGTTCGCCGCCGCGCTGATGGACCGGTTCGGGATCCGGCGGGTGGCCGCGGTCGCGTTGGTCCTGGTCGCGGCCGGCAGCGGCCTGACGGTCCTCATGCGGACCAGCGTCGAGCTGATCCTCTGCTGGGGCGTCCTGGTCGGACTCGGCACCGGGTCGATGGCGCTCGCCTTCGTGGCGACCGTCACCGGGCGTTGGTTCGTCCGGCGCCGCGGTCTGGTCACCGGCGTGCTCACCGCCGCCGGCGCCGCCGGGCAACTCGTCTTCCTGCCGCTGCTGGCCGGCCTCGTCGAGGCGTACGGCTGGCGTACGGCCGCGCTGGTCGTCGCGGGCGCGGCGCTGGCGGTCGTACCCCTGGTGGTGTGGCTGCTCCGCGACCACCCGGCGGAGCTCGGGCTGCCGCCCTACGGCGCGACCGAGGTGGTGCCGGTGCCGGCACCGCGGGGCGGGGCGGCGGCCCGTGCGCTGCGCGTGGTGCGCGACGCGGCCCGGACCCGGGCGTTCTGGCTGCTGACCGGCGGCTTCGCGATCTGTGGCATGTCGACGAACGGACTGGTCGGCACCCACCTCGTCCCGGCCGCCCACGACCACGGGATGGCCGAGACCACCGCCGCGGGTCTGCTCGCGCTGATCGGCGTCTTCGACATCGTCGGTACCGTCGCCTCCGGCTGGCTGACCGACCGGTTCGACAGCCGCCTGCTGCTCGGCGTCTACTACGCCCTGCGCGGGGCGTCGCTGCTGGTGCTGCCGGACCTGTTCGCCGACGCGGCCGCGCCGAGCCTGCTGGTCTTCGTCGTCTTCTACGGACTGGACTGGGTGGCGACGGTGCCGCCGACGGTGGCGCTCTGCCGGGAGCACTTCGGCGCGGACGGGGCGGTGGTCTTCGGCTGGGTCTTCGCGTCCCACCAGGTCGGCGCGGCGATCGCCGCGACGGCGGCGGGGCTGGTGCGCGACCGGCTCGGTGAGTACACCGTGGCGTGGTACGCCGCCGGTGCGCTCTGTTTCGGCGCGGCGCTGTTGTCGCTGCTGCTCCGGCGGAACGTTCGCGAGCCCGCGGCGACGGGCGTCGCGGTGTGAGGGTCGGTGGCCCGCCACGCGGACCCGGGCGGCGGCGGCCCGTGGACGTCGACCTCGTCGTGACGACGACCGGAGGGCGACCCGTCGCGTCGGCGGCACCGTGCCACCGTCGGTGTCGCGCGCGTCGCCGTCGGCGTCGTGCGTCGGCGGCCCCGTGTCGGCAGGCCGACGGCTCGGTGACGCGAACCCGACAGATGATTACTCAGAGTAGTTTCATCATTACTCTATGAATAGCAGTGCGATCACCCTGGTCGTCACCGGGCCGGCCCCACACAGCGGACGCGGCGACGCGGCGGCGGCATCCGCGCTGCTCAGGGAGTTGCACGCGCGGACGATTCTGCACGTCGACCAGGTGACCGGCGGGCCCGACGGCGACGCGGACGTCTCCCTGCCCGACCCCGGCCGACTGCCGGAGCAGGTGGACCGCGGCGACGTGCCGGACTCCCGTACGTCGGCCGCCCGCAAGGGCGCCGGACCCGGCTCGCTGGCCGAACTGGTGGTCACCGGCCTCTTCTCGGCCACCACCGTCACCGCGTTGGCGCAGGTCGTCATCGCCTTCGTCCAGCGCGGCGCGGCCCGGCGGATCACCCTGCGGGACGGCGGCCGCACCCTGACCATCAGCGACCCGGACGAGGAGACCGAGCGGATGGTCACGGAGTGGCTGGGCGTACCGCCGCAGCGGAACGGTGCCGGGTCCGGTGCGGATTGACCCGCCCGCCGGTCGTCACGCGTTGCTCGTCGCCGTCGGCGCGTACGACGACCCGTCGCTGGACCAGCTCCGGGCCCCGGAACAGGACGTGGAGCGGCTGGCGGCGGTGCTCGAGGACCCCACGATCGGCAACTTCACCGTCCGGGTCCTCTCCGACGCGCCCGACCACGAGGTACGTCGGGAGATAGAAGACCTGCTCACCGACCGGACCAACGACGACCTGGTACTGCTCTACTTCTCCTGCCACGGCATCGTCGACCCGTTCCACCGGCTCTACTTCGCGGCCACCAACACCATCCGGACCCGGCCGGCCAGCACCGCCATCTCCCGCTCCTTCGTCAACGAGCAGCTCGAGGCGTGCCGGGCCGCCGCCAAGGTGCTGGTCCTGGACTGCTGCTTCGCCGGGGCGTTCGCCGAGGGCTTCAAGGGCAACCCGCAGGGTGCGCTGGACGGTCAGATCGGCCGCGGATACGTGGTGATCAGCGCCTGCGACAGCTACGAGTACGCCTTCGAGTCCGACAGCCTGGTCGAGTCGGCGCCGCGCGGCTCCATCTTCACCGACGTCCTGCTGGAGGGACTGGCCACCGGCGGCGCGGATCTGGACGGTGACGGCCGGATCGCGGTCGACGAGCTGTTCCGGTACGTCCACGACGGCGTGGTGCGCCGCCGGCCGGACCAGAAGCCGAAGTGGAGTGCCTACAACGCCGAGCCGCACATCTACCTCGCCACCGTCCCGGCGCACGCCGGTGCCGGCGCCACGGCCGCGGTCCGGGGCGGGCCGGCCAAGTCGGCGGGCGGGACGGCGCCCCGGCCCACGACGTACAACCGGCACCAGGCGATCGTCGCCCGCGGTTTCCGGGCCGGCGCCGACCTGGTACGCCGGACCTTCGGCCCCCTGGGACGCCGGGTCCTGGTCGAGGACGCCGCGGGGACGTACCACGAACTCGGGGACGCGACCAGCGTCGTCCGACTCTTCACGGCGTACGACACCCGCGACGCGATCGGCGCCGGTTACGTCCGGGAACTGGTGGAGGGGGTACGGCAGCAGGTCGGGGACGGGGCCACGACGACGGTGGTGCTGGCCCAGGCCATGATGGACCGTGCCTCGGCCGCGCTGCGGGCCGGGGCCAATCCGGTCGCCCTCTGTCGGGGGATCGAGGCCGCCACCCGTGCCGTCCTGTCCGAACTGGCCGACCTCGCGGTGCCGGTCGAGACGAAGGAGCAGCTCCGGATGGTCTCGACGATCGCCTCCGGTGACGAGGCCGTCGGCGACCTGCTCGCCACCGCGATGGAGCGGGTCGGCAAGGACGGGGTGGTGATCGTCGAGGAGAGCAACCTCTTCGGGCTCGAACTCGAGCTCACCCAGGGGATGCGGGTGCCGGCCGGCCACGTCTCGCCGTCCTTCGTCACCGATCCCGACGGTGGCGAGGCGGTGCTCGACGACCCGGCGATCCTGGTCGTCGACCGGCGCCTGGTCGGCGGCGCGGAGCTGCAGCCCTTCCTCGACGCCGCCGGGCGGCAGGGACGACCACTGGCCGTCTTCGCCCACGACGTGCGAAACGCCGCGTTGGCCGCACTGATCGCCAGCCGGGAGCGGGACGCCCGGGCCGCGGTCGCGGTCCGGCTACCCGGCCCGGACGCGCGGCGGAGGACCGTGCTGGCGGACCTGGCCCTGCTGACCGGGGCGACCGTGGTGGAGGAGACGGACGGCGGGCTCGGCGCCGCCGGGGCGACGGTGCTGGGCGGCGCCCGCAGGGTGATCACGACCCGCCGGGACACGACCCTGGTGGACGGGGCCGGCGATCCGGAGTCGATCCGTCGCCTGGTGCGGCGGCTCCGTGAGGAGGTGGACCGGCAGCAGCCCGGCCCGGAGCGGGAGGCGCTGCGGGAACGGCTGGCCCGGCTCGCCGGCGGTGTGGCGGTGCTCCGGGTGGGGGAGTCGAACGGGGGGCAGGTGAAGCTGCGGCGGCGTCGGATCGACGACGCGGTGCGCAACGTGAGGGCGGCGGTGGAGTGGGGGGTGGTGCCGGGCGGCGGTGCCGCGTTGATCACCGTCGCGGGGCGGATCGGCGCCCGGCTGCCCCGCGGTGGTGACGAGGCGCTCGGGTACGCGGTGGTGGTCGACGCGCTGGTCGCTCCGTACGAGGAGCTGATGCGCAACGCCGGCCGGGATCCCCGGGCCGGACCGGCCGACCTGCGGTGCCGTGGTCCGGGCGTGACCTTCGACGTGGTCTCCGGGGCGTACGTGTCGGCGCTGGACGCCGGCATCGTCGACGCGGTCGCGACGGTGCGACAGGCGGTCACCGCCGCGGCCGGGGTGGTGACCCGGTTCCTGATGATCGGCTGAGCGTGGGTGCCCGCGGGCCGGATCCGGTGCCCGACGGGCCGGCGGGTGGCCGGCACCGGGACGCGCCCGACACCGGCCACCAGCCCGTGCTGCTACGTGGTGCCGCCGACGTGCAGCAGGTCAGCGAGCCGTGCCGCGACCGGCCCCGCCTCCATGTGCAGCCAGGAGGGGTTGAGCTGGTCGTCGCCGAGCACGGCGAGCAGAACCTCGTCGTTGACGCCGTACACGATGAAGTAGCCCTGCTCACTGTGGACCGTGAGCTCGCGGATCGGCCCCTGGCGGAGGGTCAGCCCGCACTGCCGGCCCAGCCCGTAGGTGGTCGCGGCGAGCGCGGCCAGGTCCTCGGGCTCGGGTCCGGTGGTGAGGTCGTGGCTGATCAGCCGTCCGTCCGCGCCGGCCAGAACGCCCCCGCGAACGCCCGGCACCCGGTCCCGCAGCGAGTCGAGCGCGGCCCGGACGGCGGCCTGGCCGGTGAGGGCCGATGTGTCGGTTCCGGCCTGCGCGGCGAGCGCCTCCGGCGGGAGGTCCTCCTCGCCGCCGCTGTCGAGGCGGGCACCAGGGCTGCGCCGGGGCAGCGGGTCGATGGTCAGGCCCGGTCCGGGCCGTCGGAACTCGGTCATGCCGGACCTCAATCCGTGAACCGGCGGGGCGGGTGGACGGCGGATGCCGGTCCGGCGGGCCGGATCGGCGTGTCGTCGCGGAAGGGTCTACCCGCGCGGGAGCACAGCAGCCGGATCGGGTGGTGGTTCGCCACTGACAGTGCCTCCATTCTCGGTGAACCTCTCACTGCCCGTAACGCCGCCACGGTCGGACGGCGGCCGGTCTGCCCCGCGAGTGCTCCTGCACATGAAGAGTGGCACGCGGGAGTGCAAGTTGCATCTCGCAAGACAGGTATTTGCCTGTGCAGCTAACTTACTGTTGCCCTGTCCGCGAGGGAATAGGGGCGATACGACCGATGTTGCACCGCATGTGTCGCTGCTCTCCACAGTGCATCGCTGCGCACGGTAACCATAGCGGAGAGTAGTCGACGGTCGGTCGGGGCTCCGTCCGACCGGAGGGTTCCTCGAAGCCGGACCCGTTGCATGTCGGACCCGTTGTCCGACGCGTTCGCGCCGTGCGGGGGCATGCTCTCTTCGGTCGGTTCGCCGCGGTGACCCGCCACGGGTGGGACCCCGCCCACCCGTGTGCGGCGGACCGGTGAGGGCCGCCACCCCACGGTGGCCGCCTGCCGCGCACCGGGGCGGGTGCCCGCGCCCATGGCCGCCACCTTCCCCCGAACCGGCGGTCTACTCCAGCCCGCCCCGGTGCCGCCCCCGACGGTGCGCCGACGGACGTGGTCCGCCGCCCGCCCGGCACCGGAACCGACCCGGTGACCGGCGACCACCGGCTCAGGGATCCGCGGATGTCCATCGGTACGGCCCGTGCTATACGGTGGCCCGGTGAGAGTCGAGCGACACTGGTGGAACGGTGATCGTGGTCCGCGGTCGCGGCGCGACGTGTACATCCGCACCGACGGCGAGCGATGGGAGGTCGAGGCTCGGGTCGGGGGTGTCGGAGGGCGGTCGAGGGTGCAACAGTGCCCGAGCCGGACATCGGCCCGCATCCTCGCCGACGCCTGGCTCGGTGGCCGTCCCGGGTGGCGCGAGATGCCGGTCTGACCGGGCGCATCCGGTACCATTCACGCCGTCCCCGGTCGTTCGGGGGACCACCTCCGGTGGGATCGGACCGTCGGCCCTCCGTCAACCGAAGGTGTCGGTGACGCCAGGGCACTTTCCATCATCTGCCAAAGCCCGTGACCCGCCGTCAACCTCGGCAATGCGTGCAGTTACGATCCGACCACTGATGGTCATCAATATCATGACTGATCGGCGGGGTGAGGGGCGTGGCGCAGGGTGGGGACGGACAGCCGACCGACAGCGCACGGCGGGTCGGGGAACTCGACCGTCACCTGTTGCTCCGATGCCGGACCGGCCAGGTGCGCCAGACGGCCGAGGCCGCCAACCGGGCCGGCGGCGGCCTGGTCGTCACCGTCGAGCGCGGTGACCTGACCGGCTGCCTCGACCAGGTGCGACACCTGCGCCAGGCGGGTCACTACCGTCATCCGGTGCTGCTCGACGCGGCGCGGTACGCCAGCGACGACCGCCGCAGCGCCGCGGCCAGCTTCGACGAGCGGTGGATCGAGGGACAGCGGGAGCTCGGGCTTCCCGTACTCACCGACTCCGGCTATCTCGCCCCACACGACACCGCCGGCTGCCTCGGCATCCTCGAACGCGCGGCCCGGCTCGGCGAGGACGCCATCGCACTGCTGCCGATGCACCCGTACTGGCTCGCCGACCCCCACGCCCGGGGGAACCTCGTCCGGTACGTCGAGGTGGTCGGCGTACCGGTCGCCGTCGTGCTCGAACGGACGGTTGCGCCGGTCGACCCGGTCGAGACCCTGCGCGGCCTGCTCCGGCTGCTCGGCTGCGCCGTACCGGTGATCGTGCTCAGCGCGGACCTCTCCGCGCTCGGGGCACTCAGCTCCGGCGCGGCCGCCGCGGCGGTCGGCACCGGGGCCGTGTGGGGCGACCCCGACCCGGGCCGTCCGGAGCGGCCCCGGCCGTGGGGGGCCGGGCAGCCGTCCGTGCTGATCCGGCAGTGCCTGTCGTACCAGCCGCTGCCCCGCGTCGAGGCCGCGATGCGGCGGCACCCGGACAACGGGATGTGGCACTGCACCTGCTCGACGTGCGCCGGCCGGAGCCTGGCCTGGCTGATCGGGCAGCCCGACCCGGCCCGTGCCCACCTGGCGCTCCGGCACTCGGCCGAGATCCTGCTCGACCTGCGTACGGAGCTGGTCGGACCCTCGGTCCACCTGAGCCAGCGGAGCTGGCAGGCCCGCTGCGCCACCGCGGCGTCACGGCTGCGCGAGGTCGGGTGGGCACGACAACCGATGCTGACCCACTGGCAGGAGGCGATCACGCCGCCGGCGATCCCACGGCTGACCATCCCGGCGCCGCGTCGGCCCCTCAGCAGGCGACGGCCGTCGCCGGCGGTGCCGCCCCAGGCGGCACGCTGACGGTCACGTCGCAAGGCGTCGGCGTACCGGGCGGCCGGCCGCCGCGCCGACCGTACCGGCCCCGGGTCGCCGACGTCGCGCGCGGGGCCCCGGGCCCGCCCGCCCGAGGCCCGTCACGCCCGGCGCCCCGGGCCGGTCGCCGGCACCGGGCGCCGGTCGGGGCGGTTGCCGCCCACACCCGGCGCGGGGACCGGTTCCGGCCCTTCCGCGCGGCCACGGCGGTGGGAGGGTCAGTCGACCAGGGCGGCGTAGACGAGCTGCCGCAGCTCGGCCCGCAACGGGTACGTGCTGGAGGGAACCAGCTGGGTGAAGAACAGCGCGGTGATCTCCTCGACGGGGTCGACCCAGAACGCCGTACTCGCCACCCCGCCCCAGTAGTACTCGCCGACGCTGCTGGGGAGCCGGCCCGGCACCGGATCCTCGACCACCGCGAAACCGAGGCCGAAACCGATGCCCTCCAGGGTGGTCTCGGTGAAACCGCCGGTGGCGAGCTGCCCCAGGTCCCGCCCGCCGGGCAGGTGGTTGCGGGTCATGAACCGGACGGTGCGGGGTGAGAGCAGGCGTACCCCGTCGAGCTCCCCGTCGCGCAGCAGGAACTGGGTGAACCGGTGGTAGTCGGCCGCCGTCGAGAGCAGCCCGCTGCCGCCGGCGAGCAGGTCCGGTTTCTGCAGCGCGTACCGGCCGAACTCGTCGTACCGGACCACCTGGCCGGTGGCCGGGTGCGGGGCGTAGCAGGCGGCGAGCCGCTCCGCGTCGGCGCCCTCGGCCCACCAGCGGGTGTCGGTCATCGCGAGCGGTTCGAGGATCCGCTCGGCGAGGAAGACGTCCAGCGGCTGGCCGGAGACCACCTCGATCAGCCGACCGAGCACGTCGGTGGCGACCGAGTAACCCCAGGCGGTGCCGGGTTGGAAGAGCAGCGGCAGCCGGGCCAGTTGGGCGGTCGCCGTGGCCAGGTCGAGACCGGCCGGTGGGTACAGGTCGAACCCGGCGGAGCGGTAGAGCCCGTCGACCACCGAGGTCTGCATGAAGCCGTACGTCAGCCCGGCGGTGTGGGTGAGCAGGTGCCAGATCCGGATCGGCTCGATCGCCGGCACCGTGTACGGCTGCAGCGTCGAGCCCCGCTCGTAGACCCGGACGTCGGCGAACTCGGGGAGCCAGCGGCTGATCTCGTCGGTGAGCTGGAACCGCCCCTCCTCCCAGAGGATCATGGCGGCGACCGAGGTGATCGGCTTGGTCATCGAGAGGATCCGCCACAGCGTGTCCGGTTCGACGGGCCGGCCGGCCTCGATGTCCCGCTGGCCGTACGTCGACGCGTGGACGACCTCGCCGCGCCGCGTCACCACGATCTGCCAGCCGGCCAACCGGCCGGTGTCCACGTACCGGGCGAAGTGGGTGTCGATCCGGGCCAGCCGCGCCGAATCGAACCCGACCTGACCAGGGTCAACGGTGCGTTGCAGGCTCATTGCCGCACCGTACGTCCGGGCCGGGATCGCGGCAACGATCCGGCCAGTCGTGATCATCACAGCTGATGCGTCCCCGGTCCGCCCCGAGCAGCCGAGCCGCCACCGGCCGGTCCGTCGGCTCGTCCGGTCCGCCGGACGGCCCCGAAGGGCGGGCCGCCCGGCGTACCGTGCCCGGGTGCGGCAGACGGCCCGACGCGGCCGGCACCACGGGCCGGCCGGACGCCCCGGTCAACCGCCGGGGCGGCGAACCGTGCGCCAGTACTGACGTTTCCGCTCGTCGCGGACGACGACGCCGAGCCGGGCCAGTTCGGCGCGTAGCTCTGCCATGTCCCGGCGGTCGTTCCGCTCCACGGCCTGCTGGCGGAACCGCAGCAGCGGGCCGGCCCCGGCCGGCAGGTCGGCATCATCCCCGACCCAGCGCCGCCACTCGTCCCGGTACGGGTCGCCGTCGGCGTGCCAGTGGTAGCCGTGCCGCTCGAACGCCGCCCGCAGCCGGTCGGCGGGCAGGTCGGAGGATTCCCGGGCCAGCTCGCCGCCGTCGGTGTCCAGCAGCACGAGCTGCGCGCCGTCCCGGAAGACACCCCCGACGCGCTCCCGGCGGAGCTCGCGGGTCACGTCGCCCCGGACCAGCAGCACCAGGTCGTCGGCGACGGTGACCGTGAGCCGCTCCCGCGCGGCGGCGGCGGCCACCAACAACCCGACGACAGCGCCGACGAGGAGGGCGCCGATGCTGGCCCACGGCTCGTCGACCGAGTCGACCAACCGGAAGAGCCCACGCCACGGCACGTAACGGAGCGAGGCGATCCACCCCGCCGACCACTGCACCACCCAGCCGCCGGCGGCGCCGAGCGACGGGAACAGGATCCAGGTCAGCACCACCACGGCGGCCGGCTCGGCCACCACCGTCCGCTGCCGCCCGCCGGCCGTACCGTCCGTCGTGGGCATCGTCAGGAGACCTCGCGTCGTGCCGTCCGGACCAGCCCCGCGACCAGCGGCACCCCGACCCAGACCGCGACCGATACCGCGAGCCGGGCCCACTGACCGGCGGTGAGGTCGCCGGCCGCCGGCGGCTCGACCAGCACGGCGGTGGTGGTGCCGATGTCCAGCCACTCGGCGGCGGACCGCAGCCGCGTCACCAGCTCGCCGAGGACGGACCAGGCGACCGGCAGCACCAGGGAGAGCACGATGGCCAGCGGGGTGCTGTGCAGCATGAGACCGAACGCGATCCCCATCAGCATGTTGACCACCAGGAACACCGCCGATCCGAGTATCGCCGCGGCACTGGTCGACCAGGCGCCCGGGGTGGCGCCGTCGCCGGTGGCGAGCAGGGTGCCGACCGTCGTCGTGGCCAGGCACACCACCACCGCGGCCAGGGCCGCCAGCACCCCCGCCGCCAGCTTCGCCAGCACCACCCGGTGCCGCCGGGGCACCAGGGCGAAGGTCGTCGACAGGGTGCGTTGGGAGAACTCGCTGGTCACCAGCAGGATGCCCAGGACCGGCAGCAGGAGTCCGACCGGGATCTGGGCCGCCGCGAAAAGGTTGTCGAACCGCTGGTCGCCGTCCGGAACCGACAGCACGAACACGGTGACGATACCGGCCGAGAGCAGGGCGATGACGACCAGCAGCCAGAATCCGGAGCGGGTGTCGGTGAGCTTGCGGAGCTCGACCACGGTCAGCCGGAGCAGCGACGGGCGCCCGTGGTCCGAGGGGGCGGTACCGGAGCTCCGGCCGGCGGAGGTCCGGGCGGTGGCGCGGGGCGGGACGGTGCTGTCGACGGTCATTTCCCATCCTTTCGGACATCCCCACCGGCGGTGAGGGTCAGGAACATCTGCTCCAGTCCGGCGCTCTCCGCCGGCCGCAGTTCCACCAGCGCCACCCCGGCGTCGGCGGCGGCCTGCCCGACGGCACCGGGCTCGGCCCCGACCAGCAGCCCGCCGTCGGTGGTGGCCCGGACCGGCAGCCCGGCGCGGTCGAGGGCGGCCCGGAGCGCCTGCGGGTCCCGGGCCCGGACGAGGGCACCGGAGTCGGCCAGCAGTTCGTCCCTGCTCCCCTGGGCGACGACCCGGCCGCCGCCGATGACGACCAGCCGGTCGGCGACCGCCTCCACCTCACGGAGCAGGTGCGAGGAGAGCAGCACCGTCCCACCCTGGTCGGCGAAGTCACGCAGCAGGCCGCGCATCCAGAGGATGCCCTCCGGGTCGAGCCCGTTCGCCGGCTCGTCGAGGATCAGCACCCGCGGGTCGCCGAGAAGGGCCTGTGCCAGGCCGAGCCGCTGGCGCATCCCCAGCGAGTACCCCCGTACCCGGCGCCTGGCCGCCGCCGGGCTCAGCCCGACCCGGTCCAGGCACTCGTCGACCCGGCGCCTCGGCACGCCCATGGCCAGCGCCGACAGCAGCAGCGCCTCCCGGCCCGTCCGGCCGGGATGCTGTGCCCCGGCGTCGAGTAGCAGTCCGACCTCCCGGCCCGGGTTCGGCAGCCGGCGGTAGTCGCCCCCGCACACCGTCGCCGTTCCGGAGGACGGCGGGGTGAGGCCGCAGATCATCCGCATGGTGGTGGACTTGCCGGCCCCGTTGGGGCCGAGGAAACCGGTGACGGTGCCCGGCGGACAGGTGAAGGAGACGTCGTCGACGACGGTGCGCCCGCCGTACCGTTTGCTCAGGTGCTCGACGGTGATCATGCCCATGAGCGTGCCGGGACGGGCGGCGGTGGCGCTGCGGCCGTCGGTTCATCCCGGCTGGCCGGTGGTCTGTCCGGGCGGGCCGTCGGGTGGCTGTTCGCGTCGACCTTCGGCTGTCGGTGGACGTCGACTTTGGTAGGTATTCGGGCGCCGGGGACGGCTCCTAGCATGGCGGGTGTGAGCAGCGCCCCCCGGGCCTGGCCCGAGCACCCCTGGCTGCTGCCGGCGAGCCTGACGGCGGATCCGACCAGCACCGCGCCCCATCCCCGTCGGTCGCCTCGGGACTGGGCCGTCGACACGTTCTTCTTCCTGGTCGCCAGCGGCTACGCCGTGTTCGCCTTCCGGGACGCGCTGGGCCCCGAGCCGACCATCGACCGGCCCCACTCGGAGCTGGCGGTCGCGATCGACATGGTGCTCACCGCCGCGCTGTGCCTCAGCCTGTGGGTACGCCGCCGCTGGCCGGTCTGGCTCGCCGTGGTGGCGCTTCCGCTGGCGGTCTTCTCCACCCCGTCCGCGATCGCCATTCTGATCATCCTGCTGACCGTGGTGGTGCACCGGCGGCTCGCGGTGTCCGGTCCCCTGCTGCTGGCGCACTTCGTCGCCGCCGTGATCTACGAGTTCCGCCACCAGGACCCGGTCGACGGTCCTGCCGCCGGCGTGCTGATGAGCGCGATGTTCACCGGATCGGTACTGGCCTGGGGCATGTTCGTCCGGGCCCGGCGCCAGCTCGTGCTCGCCTGGCGGGACCGGGCGATCCGGGCGGAGGCGGAGCAGCGGCTGCGGGTCGAGGCGGCCCGACGGATGGAGCGGACCCGGATCGCCCGGGAGATGCACGACGTCCTCGCGCACCGGATCTCGCTGCTGAGCCTGCACGCCGGGGCACTGGAGTTCCGACCGGACGCACCCCCCGAGGAGATCAGCCGGGCCGCCGGGGTGATCCGGACCAGTGCCCGCCAGGCACTGGAGGAGCTCCGTGAGGTGATCAACGTACTTCGGGAGGAGGACCCGGCCGAGACGGTCCCGGAGCCGGATCGGGGCGCTCCGGCCGGACCGACCTCCGCCCGGGACGCGGCGGTGTGGCTGCGGTACGGCCCCGACCCGCCCTACCCGCCGGTGCCGTACCCGCCGGCGGACGCGACCACGCCGACCGGTTCGTCGGCGTCCGGCGGCCAACCGGCGACGGTGTCCACCGGCGAGCCGGGACGGTCGGCGGCGGAGCCGGGGAGACCGGAGCGACCCCAGCCCACCCTGGCCGACCTGCCGAAGCTGGTGGCGGAGTGCCGGGCGGCGGGCATGCGCGTCGAGCTGCGTACCGAGCTGGTCGAGGCGGAGAGGGTGCCGGCCGGGACCGGGCGCGGGGCGTACCGGATCGTGCAGGAGGGCCTGACCAACGCCCGGAAACACGCGCCGGAGACGGTCGTCACGGTGACCGCGCGCGGCCGGCCGGGACTCGGCCTGAGCGTCGAGGTACGCAACCGGTGGCCGGTGGGACGGCCGGCGGAGCCGGAGCTTCCCGGGACCGGAACCGGCCTGGTCGGGCTCGCCGAACGGGCCGCACTCCTCGGCGGCTGGCTGGAGCACGGCCGGACGGACACCGGTGACTTCCGGCTGGCGGCCTGGCTACCGTGGCCGTCGTGACACGTGATCACCAGGCCGGGCCGGCGTCGGACGGTGCCGGGACGTCCCCGGTGCGGGTGCTGATCGTGGATGACGACGCGCTGGTCCGGGCCGGCCTGTCGATGATCCTCGGCGGCGCCCCGGAGGTACGGGTGGTGGGGGAGGCCGCCGACGGCGACGAGGTCCCGGCCGCGGTCGCCGCGTGCCGGCCCGACGTGGTGCTGATGGACATCCGGATGCCCCGGGTGGACGGGCTCGCCGCCACCGCGGCGGTCCGGCAGCTCCCGGACCCACCCGAGGTGCTGGTGCTGACCACCTTCGACGCCGACGAGTACGTGCTGCGGGCCCTGCGGGCCGGCGCCAGCGGGTTCCTGCTCAAGGACACCCCACCGGCCGAGATCATCCAGGCGGTACGTCGGGTCGCCGCGGGCGAGGCGACCCTCTCCCCGGCGGTCACCCGGCGGCTCATCGCCCACGTCACCGGCTCCGGCGCCGCCGGCCGGCGGGACGCGGACCTGCGGCGGGAGCAGGCGGTACGTCGGCTCGCCACGCTCAGCGAGCGGGAGCGCGAGGTGGCGGTCGCGATCGGCCGGGGCTGGTCGAACGCCGAGATCGCCCGCGAGCTGTTCATGAGCGTCGCCACCGTCAAGGCGTACGTCTCCCGCCTGCTGACGAAGCTGGAGCTGAACAACCGGGTCCAGGTGGCGCTGCTGGTCCACGACGCGGAACTGGTCTAGCCGGGTTCGGCCGGCGCCGACCGGCCCGGACCCGGATCCCCGTGGGCCCGGAGCGGCGGACGTCGACGGACGTGGTGGTCAGCCGGACGAGGGTGAGCCGGTGGTGTGCCACTCGGCCAGGAAGGTGTCGACCAGGTCGTGGGCCCGGGTGCGGTGGTCGAAGTGTTCCCGCAGCCGGCGCCGGGCCATCCCGGACAGCGCGGTGGCGGCCTCGACGAGCAGGCGGCCGGCGTGGCCGCCCACGTGCTGGAACGTGACGTGCGGCAGGGCGGCGACCCGCTCGGCCAGCGCCACCAGGGTCAGCCGGTCCCGCCGGGTGTGTCGCCGGAGGTCGTGGCCCGGCGGCAGGCTGTCGGTGTCGCCGTTGCGCCACAACTGCAGGTAGGAGAGGGCACCGGTGCTGTCGACCAGTACGGTCACCGGCTCGGTGCCGAGGGCGGGGTCGGAGAGCAGGAACTCGACCGCCCGGAGTTCGTTGATCAGGACCCGGGCCGGGCCGGTCGGGTCGAGCCGGCCGGAGATGCGGCCGCGCAGTCCGAAGCGGCCGTCGCTGACGACGTACGCGATGCCGGCCCTCCGGTCCTTCCAGCTCGCGCCGGTGGCGGCGACCCGCGGACCACCCGCCCGGAGCCAGCGCGTGACCAGACCGCGTACGCCGGCGGTGGCCGGCCAGGTCGGTGGGAGCGCGCAGACTCCGGGGCCGCGGGGTGTCGTGCTCGGCGGCGAGCCGCTCGGCGGTCTCGACCAACCGGGCCGCCGCCGCGGGTTCGTGGTAGCGGGCGGCGACGACCGCGAGCTGGAGCGCGTCGGCGACCTGCTCGCACTGCTCGCAGTGCCGGCTGGAGAGGAAGCGGCGGAGCGGGCGGGCGCGTTCCGCCACAGCGGGCGGGAACAGGGGCAGGGCCTTGCTGAACTGGTCGGGGCGCACGGCGACTCCTACCGGAGGGGGAACGGGGGAGCGGGGGAGGGCGAGGGATGGGGCCGTGACCGAGTGGCCGGATGGCCACGCTCGGTCGAACGCGGACCGGTGAGTTGCGCCCAGCCGGATGGTGGCGCTCAGTCGAGCTGGACGGTGACGCCGCCGGAGAAGAGCGAGTCGTGCAGTTCGAGCCTGGCGAGCCTGGCCTTCTTGGGGATGTCGAAGACGAGGACGCCGGTGATGGCGTTACCCGGGTTGATCTCCTTGAAGAAGGTCTCGGCGTCCTTGTTGGCGTAGATACCCGCCTCGGAGTCGCTGGAGTACTCGGTGCCGTCGGCGGCGTACGCCTTCTGGTTGCTGTCGGCGAACGACTGTGGCTTCTTGCCGATGTTCTTCACCCTGACGGTGATCAGGCAGTACTGGCCCTGCGCCGTGGCGCCGAGCAGGTCGGAACCGACCTTACGGACGCCGCACTTCACGGACTTGACGGTGAACTCGAACCTGCCGTCCCGGACCGGGTCACCGATCTTCGCGGTCTTGGCCTTGTCGGTGTCGTCCTCGCCGCCGTCCTTGTCCTTGCCGTCGGTGTCGTCGCTCGTGCCGGTGGAGCTGGTCACGCCTCCGGCGGTGGTGGCGCTCTCCTGGTCGGCGGCGCCGGCACCGCAGCCGAGCGCCAGCGCCGCCGCGAGCATCAGGCCGAAAACGCCGATCTTGCGCATGGTTCCTCCTTGACATGATGCCGACGTCAAGGGAACCACTCTCTGTGAATCGGAGCAACAGAGAAACTCTCCGGTGTCTGTGTGAACTGGCGTCCTGGGATGTGCTGGAGGTGTCAAGGAAGGGTGGACTCGCAGGTCACCACGGTTCGCTCCGATGCTGATGTGATGTTGGCCACAGATGAATATCGAAGCCGGGCGAGTGGTCGCAACCGAGGAAGACGTCGGACCGGCAGGCGAGCCGGTGCGCCTCAGAAAGTTGGTGGGTCCATCGACCACGGGGCGGGAGTACGGTGCGCCCACCGGGAGCGCTACCACGGTGAACAGGGCGAACAGCGCGCAGGGCCTCGGGCCGTGACACCGCCGGACGCTCCGGGCAGTTACCCCGGCCACGCCCGGCTGGGTAAGGTGCTGCCGTGGGTGCCGCGTATCTGGTCGTGCTCGGCGAGCGCACCGCCATCCGGTGGGTGCTGGAGGAACAGCGGATGGCCTTCCCCGCCACGCCCCGTGCCGAGGTCGCCGCGCTCGCACCCGGCGACCGACTCCTGCTCTATGCGACCCGGGGGGCCTGGCACAACCCCACGCGCGACCGGGGGCGGGTGATCGCCACCGCCCGCGCGGCCAGCTCGGTGCGGACGTTCGACCAGCCAATCGAGATCGCCGGTCGCGACTTCCACTCCGGCTGTCGTCTGGAGATCACCGGTGTCGTGCCGTACCCGGGCGGACTGGAGTTGCAGCCGTTGGTGCCCCGACTGGCCGCGTTCCCGAAGCCGCACGCCTGGAGCATCTACCTGCGGCGGCCACTGCTGCGGCTGACCGACGACGACCACGCGCTGCTGGAGGGGAACCTCCGTCCACTGCTCGCCGACCGGTCCGCGGCTCTGCCGACGTACCCGGCGCCGGCCACGGCGTCGACCGCCCGGTAGTCTCCGGCCGCCGCCGCGGTTCGGCTGCACGGAGTCCGAGCCAATGGGACGGCGTCAGGGCCAGAACAGAACACCGCATAGAACTCTGGATCGCGCCGGAACCCGTACAGGCGTTCTTTCTGGCCGATCCGGAGGCGGCTGATGTTGGTCTCGTCGCTCAGGCCGATCTCTTCCAACCGCCGTCGCGCCTGCTTGTTGGGGAGCGCCGCCGGATCGCCGTAGTCCTTGCCCGGATCGCCGGAGAAGACCTGAAGCGGGGTCATCTGCTCCATGTCTCGGATGCGAGTCATGAGATCAACAAGGAGACTGGATGGAGAGTGGCCGATGCACCGCGGTCCGTGATAGTCGAACTTGTTCCAGCGGACTCGGAAAAGGCGCTGGTCGATGGCGGTGAAGCCGGGCCCGGGACGGGCGGCGATGGCGGGAACCGCCTTGCGAGGAGGGCCTGTGGTGATCCTCCTCATCGGCAATTGCTTCTTTGAGCCTCCCTTGCCCACGTACGGGAGGTTACTCCTGTTCGGACATTGCGAGGGTCAGGTAGTACTCGTGCATTGCCGCAGTCGTGATCTCGGCGGTGCCCCGCTCCATCGGTGCCAGCCCGGCGGCTTGCCGTGCCTGCTGCCATGGGTGCTCGCGGTGCGTCAGATCCGACAACTGGTGGGCGTTCATGCTGCCGTAAAAGCTGAGGACGACATCGACCGTCTCGCGCTCGTCCACGGTGAGCGCGCCGGCATCTCCTGGGATGTCGCCAGGGCTGAGGTTGAAGCGGCCACGGTGCATGCGGTAGAGGTCGGTGACGACCGGGCCGTTCGCCCACGCCTCGATGCGGGCCTCGAACAACGGCCGGTCCTCCCAGACGAGGTGCCACGCCTGCGCGTAGTAGCAGAGCTTCTGCAGCTTCATCGCCGTGATGGGGCCAAGCTTCTCGAGGACGTACGCGGCGACGTCTTCGATGCGGGCCATCCTTGATCACCTCCGGGATGGGGATCCCGTGCCTCCCTGGAGAGGTGGTCACAGGTTAGCGGCTGCCTCTGCCAAGACTGGTTGCAAGGTTACGCTGCTGCCGGCACTTTCAGGCCGATTTTTTCGATGAGCACGACTTGTCGCTCGTGACGCCTTCCGTGAATCCGCCGATACAACGCCTGGGGGTGGCCCGGCACCGCCACACCGGCCGGGCTGGCGGGGTAGTCCCACTCCGAGGCCGAGGGCGAGTCACGCGAAGCGGGGGAGCAGCGACCCGTCTGTGAATCGTGCACACAGGTACTTTCGAGGACTCGACTTATGTCACCGAAGAGCGTAGTGTTCTGCCGCACCTTCGAGTCAGTCCGGCCGATGAGGGGAGCGCGGTGCGGAGCGCAACCAAGGATGAGCTGCGGATCGGGGCGTTGGTCGCGGTGCGCGGTCAACGGTGGGTAGTCAGCGACATCCAGCCCGGTGAGCATAACAACCTGGTCAGCCTGCAGTCGGTCGAAGACGGTCGCTACGGCCACACTCTCGACGTCATCTGGGAGGTCGAGGCCGGCCGGCAGGTGCTGCCAAGCGGCTCGCTGCCGCAGGTGACCGAGGGTGGGTTCGACCCGCCACAGCGGCTGGCCGCCTTCCTCGACGCGGTGCGCTGGTCGGCGGTCACCTCCGCCGACGTGAAGACACTCCAGGCGCCATTCCGGTCGGGCGTGGCGATCGAGGACTACCAGTTGGAGCCGGTCGCCCGCGCGGTCGACGCGCCCCGGGTCAACCTGCTGCTCGCCGACGATGTCGGCCTCGGCAAGACGATCGAGGCCGGTCTGGTCGCCCAGGAATTGCTGCTCCGGCACCGCGCCCGACGGATCATGATCGTCTGCCCGGCGGGCCTGACCATCAAGTGGCGCGACGAGATGGCCGAGAAGTTCGGTCTGGACTTCACCGTCATCGACACCGAGCGGTGCGCGATGGTGCGGCGTACCCACGGCTCGGCGGCGAACCCGTTCCGGGTCTACCCACTGTGCATCGTCAGCCTTCCCTGGCTGCGCGGCCAGAAGGCGCAGCGCCTGCTCGACGAGGTGCTGCCGCCAGACGGGCCGGGCATCCAGCGTGAGTTCGACCTGCTGATCCTGGACGAGGCGCACCACGTCGCCCCGGCCGCGCCGAAGCAGGTCTACGCGGTCGACTCGCAGCAGACCAAGCTGATCCGGCGGCTGGCCCCACACTTCACCCACCGGCTGTTCCTCTCGGCGACCCCGCACAACGGCTACCCCGAGTCGTTCACCGCCCTGCTGGAGATCCTCGACAACCAGCGGTTCCTCCGAGGCGTACAGCCCGACGAGGCCGCGGTGAAGGACATCCTCGTCCGTCGACTCAAGCGCGACGTTGTGGACGAGTCCGGCAGACCGAAGTTCCCGCAACGGCACGCGATCGCCATGCCGGTGAGCTACCCGGAGAGCGAGCGGGAAATCCACGGCCTGCTCAAGCAGTTCGCCGCGCTGCGCCGCAAGCGGCTCACCTCGCAGCGAGGCCGCAAGGCTGCCGACCTGGTGACGCTGCTGCTCAAGAAGCGGCTCTTCTCCAGCCCGGCTGCCTTCGCACACACCGTCGCGGTCTACCTGGAGACGCTGCGCAGCCGCAGCACCCCGGCCACCCCGCCGGCCGGTGACGACGTACCGGATTGGCTGGCGGACTTCTTCGACGACGTCGCGACGTACGACGACGAACAGCTCGCCGAGGCCGAGGACGACGCGCTCGGCCGGACCCGGCCGATGCAGCCGGACGCGACCGACGACGAGATTTCGCTGCTGGAACGGATGGAGCAGTGGGCGCTGGCCCACGAGGCGCAGCCGGACGCCAAGGCTACTGAGCTGATCAACTACCTGACGGCGGTCTGCAAGCCGGACGGCCAGCACTGGACGAACGAGCGGGTTGTGGTTTTCACCGAATACCGCGACACCCAGCTCTGGCTGGCCAACCTGCTGCGGCAGCACGGCCTTGGCGGCGACGGCCTGGAACTGCTGCACGGTGCCACCCCGCAGGACGAACGTGAGCAGATTCGGCTCGCCTTCCAGACCGACCCGGCCGAGCACCCGGTGCGGATCCTGCTCGCCACCGACGCGGCCAGCGAAGGCATCGACCTCCAGGACTACTGCCACCGGCTGGTGAACTACGACATCCCGTTCAACCCGAACAAGTTGGAGCAGCGGATCGGCCGGATCGACCGGTACGGCCAGACCGTCACCCCGGAGGTGCGGCACTTCGTCGGCACCGGCTGGGGGCACGCGGTCGACTCGTACGAGGCGGACCTGGAGTTCCTGTCCCGGGTCGCCACCAAGGTTGCCAGGATGGAGGCCGACCTCGGCTCAGTCAACGCCGTTCTCGCCGACGCCGTGCAGCGCCGGATGCTCGGCGAGCAGGTCGACGTCGACGACGCCACCGAGAAGGCGCCGGCCGCCGCCCTGCCCACCGAGTCGAACGTCCGCGAGCAGGTGGTTCGGCTCCGCGGCACCATCGACGACACCGTGCGGGAGCTGGGGATCACGCCGGACGCGGTCAAGCGGGTCGTCGACACCGCGCTGGAGCTGGCCCGCCAGCAGCCGCTGCGCCGGCGCGTCGATGACAGGATTCTCGGCGGCGACCTCTACGACGTACCGCCGCTGACCGGCTCGTGGCAGCGGGCGACGGTCGGCCTCACCGAGAAGCTGCACCGCGAGGGCGAGCCACCGCGCCAGCTCCCGATCACGTTCGACCCAAAGGTGGCGAGAGGGCACGACAACCGGGTGGTCCTCGCCCATCTCAACCATCCGCTGGTCGCGATGTCGACCCGGCTGCTCCGGGCCGCCGTCTCCAACCCGGAGATCGGGCTGCACCGGGTCACCGCGGTCGTCTCGAACGACCCGGCGCTGGAGGACGTGCTGGTCGGGGCGTACTCCCGTTTCGTGCTGGTCGGCACCGACGGCGTACGCCTGCACGAAGAGGTCCTCTACGCCGGCGGCTGGGCTCCGGCGCAGGGGCGGTTCCGCCGGCTGGAGAACCTCGGCACCCTCAAGGCGATCCTCGACCGGGCGCTCACCAGCGGCACCCCGGCCTCCGGGCTGGTCCAGGCCCGGCTCGCCGCCCGCTGGCCCCGGATCGCCGACGGCCTGCTCGCCGCGATCGACTGGCGCACCGCCACCCGCCGCGAGTCGCTGGAGCGCAAGCTCGCGCAACGCAGGGAAGCCGAACAGCGGCGGATCGTCGACAACTTCGCCCAGTTCGCCGCCACACTGCAGCGCAAGCTCGACGAGGGCGACGAGCAGGACGCCCTGATCAGCCGGATCGAGGCGCGCAGCAAGGAAGAACTCGACCAGTACCGCAGGGACCGTAAGTCGTGGGAGGAACGGGTGAAGAGCCTGGACGCCGAGCGGGAGCGTGAACTGGAGGCGGTGGCCGAGCGCTACCGCGACCCCCAGTCGCACCGCTTCCCGGTCGCCGTGGTCTTCGTCGTGCCGCAGCGGGAGGCGACCCGATGAGCCGTCCGCGCACCCTCCGGAACCGGCCTCCCGCGCCCGACGGCGCCCAGCAGCACCGCGACTGGCTCGACCTGGTCGAGACCAGCGGCCCGTTCCTGAGCCTGCCGGTGCTGCGGGCCACCTGGCCCACCCTCGACGCGCTCGACAGGAAGACCCGTGAGCGGCTGCGCGTCGCGCACGCCACCTGGCAGGCCGACCCCGCCGCCGGCCAGCGCACCTGGATCCGGTACGTCCTGGCCGAGCTGCTCGGCTGGGGCGACGCCCTGCACGAGACCGGCCTGGACACGCTCGCGATCGAGGTCGCCGAGCACGACACCGAGATCCGCCCGTCGTTCGCCCTGGTCGAGCCGGGGGAGGAGGTCAAGCCCGACAGCGTACGGCTGCTCGGGCTGATCTGCCCGCCCAACAGCCAGCCGACCGCCCGGGTGCCCGGGTCGGCCTGGGCCGCCACCCCGGCCGACCGGCTCGCCCACCTGTGCCGGCACCACGGCGTCGAGCTGGGCCTGGTCACCGACGGGCGCTGGTGGGCGCTGGTATGGGCGCCGCGCGGCCACACCACCACCGCGGTCTTTGACGCGATCTCCTGGCCGGAGGCGGCCGAGCGGGTCGTGGTCCGCGCCTTCGTGTCGCTGCTGCACCGTCGCCGGTTCTTCGCCGTGCCGGAGCCGGAGCGGCTGGTGCCGCTGCTGCGGGCCAGCATGGACAGCCAGGAGGAGATCACCGAGGCGCTCGGCGTCCAGGTCCGCAGGGCGGTCGAGCTACTGGTCGCCGCGTTCGGCCGGGCCGACGTGCGGGACCGCGAGCGGGGCGGCACGGGCCTGCAGGAGGTCGACGCGCACGACGTGTACCGGGCGGCCGTCTCGGTGATGATGCGGATCGTCTTCCTGCTCTTCGCCGAGGAGCGCAAACTGCTGCCAGCCGACAACGAGCTGTATGCGACGGCGTACTCGGCCGGGCAGCTCTGCGCCGAGCTGGAACAGCGGGCCCTGGAGGGGACCGAGGAGGACCTGGAGCACAGCACCGCCGCCTGGCACCGGCTGCTCGCCCTCTTCACCGCCGTTCACCGGGGCATCAACCACCCCCGGCTCACCCTGCACGGCCACGACGGCTCGCTCTTCGACCCGGAGACGTACCCCTGGCTGCCACTGAATATCGACGACCGGACCGTGCTGCACATGCTCCGCGCCGTGCAGTACGTCGAGATCGGCACAGGCCGGTCCCGCGAACGCCGCCGGCTCAGCTTCCGCACCCTCGACGTCGAACAGATCGGGTACGTCTACGAGGGCCTGCTGTCGTTCGAGGGCTTCCGGGCGCAGGATGTCACGGTCGGGCTGATCGGCAAGGAAGGGCTGGAAGAGGAGGTCCTGCTCACCGACCTGGAGGCGCTCGCCGCGCGGGCCGGCGGTGACGTGTCGGCGCTGGCCAGGCTGCTCGCCGAGACGTACAAGGACTCGAAGATCGGCTCGGCGGCGGCGCTGGCCAAGAAGCTCACCCCGCTGGAGGCGACCGAGCGGGAAGAAGCCCGCAAGAAGCTGCTCGCGGTCACCGGCGGCGACTATCCGCTGGCCGAACGGCTGCTGCCGTACGTCGGGATCATTCGGGAGGATCTGCGCGGCCTGCCGGTGGTGATCCTGCCCGGGGCGCTCTACGTCACCGAGTCCGCGCTGAGGAAGAACACCGGCACCCACTACACCCCGCGCGACCTGGCCGAACAGGTGGTCGAGGGGGCCCTGGAGCCGCTGGTCTACGAGCCTGGCCCGTTGCAGACCGCCGACAGGTCACAGTGGAAGCCGAAGTCGAGCCAGGAGATCCTGTCGCTCAAGGTCGCCGACATCGCGATGGGCTCGGCAGCCTTCCTGGTCGCGGCGGCCCGCTACCTCGCCAACCACCTGATCGCGGCCTGGTCGCGGGAGGGTGACGAGCGGGCGCGGGCGTATCTGGAGAACGCGCCCGACCACCCGACCGACGTCGACCAGGACCCGGTGGTCATCGAGGCCCGTCGCCAGGTCATCGAACACTGTCTCTACGGCGTGGACATCAACCCGATGGCCGTCGAGATGGCGAAGCTGTCGCTCTGGCTGGTCTCGATGGACCCGCGGCGCCCCTTCACCTTCCTCGACGACCGCCTGGTAGCCGGCGACTCCCTGCTCGGCCTCGGCAATCTGGCGGCACTAGAGAATGACGCCGCACGGGACCTCCGGTTGGACCGGGAGTTGTCGCGAGCGCTGGAGCTACGACGGCAGATCGCGGCCCTGCCGGACACCGAGGAGGCACTGCCGGAGAAGCGCCGGCTGCTCGGAGAAGCGCGGACGGCGGCGCAACGTGCCGCTGCCTACGCCGACCTGGTGACCGGGGCGTCACTTGCCTCGTTGAAGCGTGGCCAGGACCCGGTTGCGGTGGCCGAGCGGGTCGGTGCGCTGACCCAGCGTCTGCGCGATGGTGACGTGGCGCCGCTCATCGCGCAGG
>Ga0310839_100400_pt1 | contig 27477 bp, 25 predicted proteins | sample SM_ome_7_FD_201305 | JGI IMG/M metagenome (GOLD analysis project Ga0310839, IMG submission 201305) | Sorghum-adapted microbial communities enriched on stacked mutant (SM) sorghum from Joint BioEnergy Institute, Emeryville, California... ...
GGCCAGCTCCGTCGGGGCCGAGTCGATCGCCTGGCCGAGCAGGTACGACCCCAGGAACGGGTAGATCTCCAGCGGCTCTCCGGCGAGGGTGTCCGGAACCGGCGCGTAGTGGGTCAGCGCCACCCGCACGTCGCAGTCCATCTCGCGCAGCGCCTCGCCGAGCTGGTCGGCGATGGCCTGCGTGGTCCGGATGAAGGCCTTCATCTCCGGCTCGCCGAACTCGCTGGCGCAGCGCCCGGCGAACCCGCCGCCGAAGCCCTTGGCGCCGGCGACGCCGAGTCGGACGCCGCCACAGTCCAGCACCAGGTTCGTTCCCTCGAGTACGACGATCCCGGCCGTCTCCAGCGCGCGGATCACCTGTGGCACCTCGTCGCGGTGGTGGTCGTGGTTGCCGAGGACGGCGGCCACGGGTACGCCGAGGTTGCCGAACTCGGTCGCCACGCACCGAGCCTCCTCCTCGGTCCCGTGCCGGGTCAGGTCACCGGCGAGCAGCAGGACGTCCGCGCGGTCCGGTAGCTCCTCCAGCGCCGGCCGGAACCGGCCGAGCACGTCCCGGTCCATGTGTACGTCGCCGACGGCGGCGATCCGGACCACCGTGTCGCCGTCCCCACCGGTCGCCCTCCTCACCGCAGCTCCTCCACCGTGCTCGGCGCCTCGGTGCGGATCAGTCCGATGTCGACCGTCACCGGCAGGTTCGGGAAGCGTTCGAGCACCAGCCGGAGGATCTCCTCCCGCCGTTGCGCGCTCTCCACCTCACCGCAGACCACCAGCGAGTGGTCCCGGCGGGTCACCGTCAGCCCCTGCTCGGCGATGGCGTTGTGCTCGGTGAGCAGCCGTTGGATCGCGGCCTCCAGGTAGTCGTCGGGCGGCTCGGTGTCGCCCTGGGCCCGTCCGTTCACGCGACCACCTCCTCCTCTTCTCCGCCCCTCGGCGGCGCGGGTTCGTCGAGCCGGGGAGCGGCCCTGCCGACCCGGGCCGCCGTCTCGCCGATGTGCGACGTGGCCGCCCCGCGGGGCGGTGCCGGACCGGCCGCCGGCCCGCCGTCGTGCGGCGTCGGGCCGCCCGTGGGCGCGGCCTCGCCCGCGTACGCCACGACGCCCAGCCGATCGAGCAGCACCAGGAACGCCTCGGCGTAGGGGGAGTGCGCCGTCTCCTCGCGTACCCGGTCCCAGTCGATCTGTTCACGCAGCGAGCGGGCCAGCGGCAGGGCCCGCGCGAAGTCGCAGTAGTGCTGCGAGAAGCTCAGCAGCTTGTGCACCATCAGCCGGGTGGCGGGGAGCACCGGCATGTGGATGGCGTCGACCGGTCGGATCACGGCGTCGCGGAGTGTCTCGTCGGTGACCGGGGTCTCGATCGGCCGGTGGATCAGATCCACCATCCGGTCGTCGTCCCAGACCTTGACCAGCCAGTCCTCGGGAGGACGCTCGGCGGTGAACCCGGCCTCCACCAACGCCTCCAGGGCCCGTTCGACGTCCTGCTCCCGGATCAGGAAGTCGACGTCGTGGTCACCGGAGTGACCGCCGTGCGCGTACACGGCGAAACTGCCGCCCAGGGCGAAGGGGATCCCGGACTGCTTCAGGACGGCGGCGACCCGCTTCAGCGTGGCAAGCAGGGTCTCGTCGCCGCTGTGCTCCATCGGTTCTCCCAGGTCGGTGCGGATCAGGTCACTGCCCGGTGGGTGGAGACTCACCCGTACCCGGCATTCCGTTCGTTCACACCCGGGCGGACACGGGGGGTTCGGGGCCTCGTGCCGACGGGCCGTGCGGCGGCCTCGGCCCGGTCGAGGGGGTGCGGGCGCCGGGTACCGTGCTGGGGGTGGCCCGGACACGGCAGGAGCGGCGAGACGGCACACGGCTGCGGATCGTCGCCCTGGTCGGAGTCGACGGTTCGGGGAAAACCACCCAGGCGCGCCGGTTGGCGGACACCCTCACCAGGCTGGGACTGCCGGCGACGTACTGGCAGAACGCGGGCGGACGGCGGTGGTTCGGCCGGCTGGCACGCAGGCTGGGAAGACCGGACGCCCGGCGACTCCTGGGACGCGACGGGATGCTCCTGGCGGAGACGGCGCTCCGCTGGCTCGCGATCGCCCGGGCCCTGGTCCGGTCCCGGTGGGGTCGCCGGGTCGCGGTGATGGACCGGTACACCGTCTGCCAGTACGCCAGCATCCGGGCCCACGGCGGCGGCCGGCGCTGGGAACGCCTGGCCCGGTTCGCCTACCGGGTCTTTCCACCCCCCGACGTCACCTTCCTGCTGTCCGTCACGCCCGGCGAGGCGTACCGGCGGATCGAGGCGCGGGGGACCGACCACGAGAGCGTCGACTACCTCGCCGCCGGGGTCGCCGCGTACCGCGCGTTGCCGGAGTTCGCCGGGTTCGTGTCGGTGGACGCCGACCGGCACCCGGACGAGGTGGCCGGGGCGATCCTGGCCGGCCTGCGGCGGTGGCTGCCGCCCGAGCACGTACCGCCCGGTCACCTCCGGCCCGGGCGTGGCCCGTGGTGCGGACCGGGCGGGCACCCGGCGCACGGCCCACCCGCCCCGGTTCCCCGGCGCGCGACGGTCCCGGGGCGACCGGCGCACGACGGGGCGGGGGTGGGCGGTGAGCGCGGGTGAGGATGCTCAGGCCCGCCCGTAGACCGGAATGGTCGCGCCGCTGGTCGGCGCGGAGTCCTCACTGGCCAGAAAGCGAATCACCCGGGCGATCTCGTCCGGCGGCACCCAGCGGGAGTGGTCGGCGGTGGGCTGGGCCGCCCGGTTGGCCGGGGTGTCGATGACGCTCGGCACGACCGTGTTGCAGCGGACGCCCGACTGGCGGTACTCCACCGCCACCGCGGAGGCGAAGGCGAGGACCGCGGCCTTCGCCGTCACGTAGCCGGCGGCGCCGGGAAACGGGTCGAGCGCCGCGCGGGAGGAGACGCAGACCACCGACCCGCCGCCCGCCTCGACCAGGTACGGCAACGCCTGCCGGGTGACCAGGTACGTGGGGCGCAGGTTGAGCGTGATCATCCGTTCGAAGTCGGCGAGCGGGGTCTCGTGGATGCGGCCCCCGGCCGCGTAGCCGCCCACCAGGTTGACGACCGCGCGCAGTGGCGCGCCCGGGTCGGCGGCGGCGGTCGCGACGACGGGCGCGACCTGGTCGGGGTCGGTGAGGTCGGCGACGACCCGGACGGGGTTCGCTCCGGCCGCCGGTGCGTCCGCCACCTCCGCCGGCCGCGCCGCGTCCGCCGTCCCGGCCACCCCGGCCGGGCGCACCGGTACGACGATCCGCCAGCCCGCCTCCTGGAAGGCGGCGGTGACGGCGCGGCCGAGGCCACCGGTACCGCCGGTGATGAGCACTGTGCGATCGGCCATGGCCCTCACGGTATCGGGCTCGGCCGGCGGGTGTGTCCGCCACCTCGACCCGGGTGGGACCGGTTCGGCCGACCGGCCCGGGGCGGGATACGGTCCGAGCGGCACTCGGTAGCCTATTGATTGGTCACGATTGGTACGGATGGTGCCCGGCGTGGCTGTCGGGGGAGCCTGGGTGGGCCGAATGGCGGTGGGATCGACACGCACGGCCGGGGTGATCGGCCGCCACCTCCCGGCGGTGGGGCGTACTTTCGCAGGTGTAGCGCGTCGCGGTTGACGCTTCCGGCATTATGAAAGTAAGTTTCACGCGTGGCGAAGACTGCGAAGGTTTCTGCGAATCCCGAGCCGGGTGGGCTGATCGTGCACATCAGCGGGCTGCTCCCGTCGCTGTCGCCCGCCGAACAACGGGTCGCCAGACTCGTCGTGGCCGATCCCGCGGACGCGGCTCGTCGCACCATCACCGATCTCGCCACCGCCGCGGAGACCTCCGAGGCGACCGTGATCCGGTTCTGCCGATCGGTCGGCATGGAAGGCTATCCGCAGCTCCGCATCCGGCTCGCGGCCGAGGCCGCCCGCCGGGTGGAGCCGCCGGACGCCCGGGTGGTGGGTGGGGACATCCCGCCCGGAGCCGATCTCGCCCAGATCATCGCCACCATCGCCTTCAACGACGCCCGCGCCGTGGAGGAGACCGCCGAACAACTCGATCCCGCCGTCTGTGAGCAGGTCGTCGACGCGATCGACAAGGCCGGCCGGATCGAGATCTACGGGGCCGGGGCCAGCGGGTTCGTCGCCTCGGACTTTCAGCAGAAGCTGCACCGGATCGGGCGGACCGCCTTCTACTTCCCCGACGTGCACACCGCGCTGACCTCGGCCGCGTTGCTCGGCAAGGGCGACGTGGCGATGGGGATCTCGCACACCGGCACCACGCTGGACGCGGTCGAGGTCCTGGAGCAGGCGCGGGCCCGCGGTGCCACCACGGTCGCGCTCACCAACTTCCCCCGCTCGCCGATCACCGAGGTCGCCGACTTCGTCCTCACCACGGCGGCCCGGGAGACGACGTACCGGTCCGGGGCGATGGCGAGCCGACTCGCGCAGCTGACGGTGGTGGACTGCCTCTTCGTCGGTGTGGCGGCCCGGAACCGTGCCCGGGCCACGAAGGCTCTGGAGGTCACCGCCGAGGCCGTGCAGCCGCACCGGGTCAGTCGGCGGCGGTCCTGATCGGTGGGGTTGGTACGACGGCGTGAACGGACGGACCGGCCGACGGGGCCGGATCGGCGGACGCGGCAGTGCATGGGTTCCGACGGCGGCGACGCGGTGTGCGCGGCGTGTCGGGGCGTGGTCAGACGAAGCGGGGCGATGAGATGAACGTGGGACTCGGCGGTTGTCGATGCGGTGGGGGGCTGGCATGACGGCCGACCCGGTCGAGGCCCGGCGACAGCCGGTCCGCGGAGACGACGAGCCGGATTCGGATCGTGACCAGGGCGGGCGTGCCGTGGTGCGGGTGGCCGCGCCGACCGAGCGGCGGAATCCGCGCAGCATGGACCTCGATCTCATGTCCACGCGGGACGTGCTGCGGGTGATCAACGAGGATGACCGGCGGGTGCCGGCGGCGGTGGCGAACGTCCTCGACGAGATCGCCGTCTCGGTCGAACTGGCGGTGACCGCGTTGCGCGCCGGGCACCGGGTGCACTACTTCGGGGCCGGGACCTCGGGCCGGCTCGGGGTGCTCGACGCGGCGGAGCTGGCCCCCACCTTCAACGCCCCGGACCGGTGGTTCTGCGCCCACCTGGCCGGCGGGCCCGAGGCGATGCTGCGCGCGATGGAGGACGTCGAGGACGACGAGGAGGGCGGTGCCGCCGAGGCCCGGGACTGTGTCCGGGCCGGCGACGTCGTGGTCGGGATCGCCGCGAGTGGGCGCACCCCGTACGTGCTGGGCGCACTGGCCGCGGCGACCGAGATCGGTGCCCACACGGTGCTGCTGTGCGCCGATCCCCAGGCGGCGGCGGCGCGTTCGGTGACCGTCTTCATCGGGGTCGACACGGGTCCGGAGGTGGTGACCGGTTCGACCCGGATGAAGGCGGCGACGGCGCAGAAACTCGTCCTGAACGCGTTCTCCACCGCCGCGATGGTCCGGCTCGGCCGGGTCTACTCGAACCTCATGATCGACATGGTGGCCACCAACGCGAAACTGCGGGGCCGGATGATCTCGATCCTGGTGGAGGCGACCGGTTGCGACGAGGAGGTCGCCCGGCGGGCGCTGGCCGAGGCCGACGGAGACCTGAAGGCCGCCCTGGTGTCGTTGCTGTCCGGGGTTGCCATCGCTGATGCCCGGGCCGCCCTGGATCGGTCGGAGAACCAGGTACGGGGAGCGATCGCCCTGCTCGCGGGCTGAGCCGCCGCGTGCCCGGGTCGTCCGGCTCCACGGCCGCGGGCACGCACCCCACGACACCGGCCCGGTGCCGGCCGTTCTCACCGTTTGCTGGCGACGTGTACGGCGGATCGGGGCGCCGAACGGGACTGGACGCCGCCCCCGGATTGTTGCTCCGGCGGAGGGGTAATCCGGTGGCGGACGTGAACCGATCAGCCGCGCCGTACGTGTACGAGAGCGTGACGAGAATCGCAGCAAGCTGGTGGCCTGGATCGCTGTGCGTCGTTGCGTGACCGTGCCCGGATAGCCGGGCGGGAGCGACGCAAAGCCCCTGAGCTGTGGCGATGCCGCCGTCGATCCGGCCGATCCAGACGACTGACAGCAAACGTCGATCGTGCTCTCAGCGATTACTCAGGCGTTCGTGACACTTTTGACTCACGAGTTGGAATCCCCAACGCGTCTCAACTGTTGTGTAGGTGTCAGCACCGCGGGGCACAGCGGATGTTACGGGGGGAGGGGCTGATGAACGTGGGGACGGCAGGAGCAGGAACCCGGGCGTCCACCGGGAGGAACAACGAGGGGACCGTGGGGAACGTGGAGAAGAGCATCGTGATGCGGACCGACGAGGTCGCCGAGGAGCGCGACCTGGTCGGCGTGTACCTGCACGAGATCTCCCGCACGCCACTGCTCGACGCCGCCGCCGAGGTCGACCTCTCCAAGGCCATCGAGGCCGGCCTTTACGCTGAGCACCTGCTCGAATCCGACCGGGTGCCGGATGGCGTCAGCCGTGCGGAACTCCGGCGACTCGTGATCGAGGGGGAGCGCGCGAAGGACCTGTTCATCCGCGCCAATCTCCGACTGGTCGTGTCGATCGCCCGACGCTACGTCCGTTCCGGCATGCCGATGCTCGACCTGATCCAGGAGGGCAACACCGGCCTGGTGCGGGCGGTCGAGAAGTTCGACTACGAGCGGGGGTACAAGTTCTCGACGTACGCGACGTGGTGGATCCGCCAGGCGATCAGCCGGGCGATCGCCCAGCAGGAGCGGACCGTACGGCTGCCGGTGCACCTGGTCGAGGACGTCAACCGGATGCGCAACGTGGCCCGGCAGCTCACCCGTGAGCTGGGCACCGACCCGGAGCCGGAGCAGATCGCGGCGACCCTGGGCGTGCCGGTGGAGCGGGTGCACGAGCTGGTGCGCTGGTCGCAGGACACGGTGTCGCTGGACACCCCGGTCGGCGACGACGGAGACACCAACCTCGGCGACCTGGTCGCGGACAGCGACGCACCGTCGCCGGAGGACATCGTCCTCACCGGGCTGGAGCGGCAGCGGATCGAGGGCCTGCTCAACCACCTCGACGACCGGTCGGCCGGCATCATGCGGGCGCGGTACGGCCTCGAGGACGGTCGCGAGCACTCCCTGACCGAGGTCGCGTCCCGGTTCTCGCTGTCGCGCGAACGGATCCGGCAGCTTGAGATCCAGGCGCTGGGCCGGCTGCGGGAGCTGGCCCGGGCGGAGGGCCTGGCCGCGGCCTGACGGTGGCGTGGCGCCTCCTGCCGCGGCGGTGTTCCGCCCCGCCGCGCGGCGGACGGCGCGGGTGCGAGACGGCCGGCGTACGACACCGGCCGTTCGTCGTCCCTCCGCCGCGGCGGTGTCGGTCGCCGCGGGTCGGGTCGGCCGCGGCCACAGGGTCCGGGTCACCGGAAGCGTTCGACCAGGTCGCCGAGCCTCGCCGTCGGCTGGGTCTCGCAGAGCTGGTCGAGCGCCGCCATGACCAGCGGGTTGTGGGCGTCGGAGACGCCCTTGGCGAGTCCGATCCGCCGAACCGCGGCCACCCGCTCCTCGGGCGTCGCCCGCCGGTACTCGGCACAGGTCGAGTGGGAGGTCAGCCCGCCGGCGTCGCGCAGATCGTCGACGACCGCCCGGCCGACCAGGAACGCCAGGACGGCCACCACCGTCGCCGTGCCGAGGCTGAGCCAGAGTGCGCGGCGGCGGTCCGGGCGCACCGCCCCGCCCGGCGCCGAGGGTTGCCCGGCGCCGGGCGGGGCGACATCGTCTCCGGCGGGTTCCGCGGCCGCGACGGCGGCCTTCTCGGCCGGCATTGCCGCGACGGCGGCCTTCTCGGCCGGCATTGCCGCGACGGCGGCCTTCTCGGCCGGCATTGCCGCGACGGCGGCCTTCTCGGCCGGCATTGCCGCGACGGCGGCGGCGAGCTCTGCCGCGTACGCCGCGTCGTCGGCCACGGCTGTGGCCAGCAGGCGCCGGACCAGGGAGTCGTTGTGCGGCTCCCGGATCAGCTCGGCCAGCGCCTCCTGCTCGCCGAGGGCGCGGAGCCGGTCCGCGACCAGCCGGTAGAGCCGGTGTGACGGGTCGTCCCCGCCCGGCGACGTCGACGGGCCGGACGGCACGCGGGCCTCGGACGGCCCGGGAGCGTCCGCCGCCGCGGCGACCTCCGGCAGGCGGGGGGCGAGACGGCGCAGCACCACGGCGGCCAGTTCCCTGGCCTCCGACCTCGTGGCCTCCGACGAGCTCATGCCGGCGGGGTGGCTACTTGACCCGGCCGTAGCCGTACGGCGGCATGATGTCGATGCTGGCGAGCCTGACGCTCTCGCCCGGTTGCGGGGCATGGATGATCTTGCCGTCGCCGACGTAGATCGCGACGTGCCCGAGGTTCCGGTAGAAGACGAGGTCACCGGGTTTCAGGGCGCTCCGGCTGATGTGCGCGACCACACTCCACTGTCGTGCGGCGCTGTGCGGCAGGGACTTGCCGGCGGCCCGCCAGGCCGCCGAGGTCAACCCGGAGCAGTCGTAGCCGTTCGGCCCGTCGGCGCCGTAGACGTACGGGGTGCCGATGGCCCGGTAGGCGAAGGCCACCGCCTTGCCCGCGTTGCCGTCGATGGCCGGGATCTTGCCCGTGTACGCGCCACCGGTCGAGGTCGGCGAGCCGTACGCGGCCCGGCGCAGGTCGTAGAGCCGTTTGAGATCTGCCTCGATCTTCTTCTTGTGGGCGGCGATCTGCTTCGCCTGGGCGGTCTGCCGGGCCAGTGTGGCGTCGAGCTGCGCCTTCTGGTCGAGGTACTGGCGTTGGGCCGCGTCGAACGCGGAGAGCTGCCGCTCACGGTCGTGGGCGAGCCGCTCCAGGAACCCGAGGCGGTCGACCAGGTCGTTCGTGGCGCCGCGCCCGAGGAGCACGCTGGCGTTGCTCAACCCGCCGAACTTGTACGCCTGGGCGGCGATCCTCGCCACCTCCGCACGGCCCTGCGCCACCTGCTGCTCCAGCGGGCCGAGCCGCTGGTTGAGCGCGGCCACCGCGGCCCTGCTCTTCTTGATGTCCTCGTTGAGCCTGTTGTACGCCTCGATGACGTCCTCCAGCTCGGCGGAGGCCTTGTTGATCCGCTGCGTGAGCTCGGCGGCCGACGGCTCGGCCCGGGCCACCGACGTCGGGGCGACCAGGGCCGCCGAGACGGTGGCCACGACGAGCGCCCGCAGCAGGGTCCGCGTCGAAGACAACCTGTGCACAGCCCTTTCTCGCGCTGTCGCCACGGGCGCTGGCCGCGCTCGGGCGAGGTTGGCCGGCGCCGTCCGGCGGGACGGCTGACGTCCGGGCCAGCCGGTTCAACCTAGCCCGACACGGGGGACCACCGATAGGGGCCGGTGTGCGATCCGCGGCACTGGTGGCCGACGTGACGGCAGCTCGGGACCCCGGTGTCGACTCTGGATCGACCCCGTGTCGGCGGCCCGCCCGGGCATCTTTGGGGGGATGCCCGATGATACGCCCCTTTGGTCGGTGTTTGCGGATGGCATCGGCGGCCAGCGGTGATCAAACCAGTGTAGATGCGGATAAATCATATCGGTCCCCGCGGCAACCGCCGGCGGAGGCGCGCCCCGGGATGATCGTTCTCCCCTGGTCACTGGCACCTCCGGCGCACACTGGGGCCAGGCCGAGAAGGTTTCCGGAAGCGGCGGCAGACGCGGACGTCGGCGCCGGTGCCACGACCACCGGCACGGCGACGGGGGAGCGCCGACAACCGACGCACCAGCGCCGCCACCACCGGTTGCCCTCACCGGCACCAGACCGGCCCGACCCAGCCAGCGAGCACCCTCCCCACGAGAGATCGGCATCCGGCTGCCACCGGATGCCGATCCACACCATCCACAGCAGCCCGCCTCAGGAGCCGTTGGAGGTAGCAATGGAGCCTACTCGTCCCGCCAGGCACCTGCCAGACGCCGACCCCGGGGCCGCGCCGGCCAGCCCGGCGCGACCCGTGATCGATCTCTACCACCGGCCCGGGATCCGGGTCACCAGCGAGGCCTTCATCGTCGCCGGGCGGCGTTTCCCGATCGCCGAGCTGACCCACCTGCAGACCGCCCGGGGACCGCACCACCGGCTGACGGTGCGTGCCGTGTCGGTCACCACCGTCGTGGTGATCGGCATCGGTGTCGCGCTCGGGTACACCGGGGACCTCCACCGGTTGCCCGCCACGACGTACGTCCTGCTCGGCCTCGCGGCACTCGTGCCGGTGGTACTCGCCGCGGTCGGCCACCGGTGGCGCCCGCCGGCGTACGAACTCTGGGGGAGGTACCGGGGGGCCACCGTCCTGCTGTTCAGCACCGACCAGGAGCGGCAGTTCGGGCAGGTGACCCGGGCGCTGATCCGGGCCCGTGAGGCGGCGCGGCTCGGCACGCTGGCTCACCCGGTCGCCTCGGACACCCCGTACGAGCCGCTGTCGTAGCGGTACGCGCGGTGACGACCCGCCGGCTGACCCGCCGACCTGCCGCCCCTCGGGTCAGCCGGCCACCGGCTCCGGCTCGGTCCGGCGCTCCTGCTCGCGCACCTGACGGGTGATCGTCCGCTCCGCGTAGAACGACAGGAACGGCACCGTGCCGGCCAGCATCACCAGCACCATCCGCCCCAACGGCCAGCGTGCCCGCCGGCCCAGGTCGAAGGCGGTCAACAGGTAGACCATGTAGAGGAAGCCGTGGGCCGGACCGACGGTCTCGACCACGGTGGGGTCGTTGCCGAGATACTTCAGCGGCATGCCGATCAGGACCAGCACGATCAGCACCACGCCGACGATGTTGGCTACCACACGGTAGCGGGTCAGGGCTGCGCCCACGATTCGTCCTTCCTGACGGCGGCCGGGCCGGGATAGCCGGGATAGTCGGCGGGCCGGGCTCCCGGATTGGCGTTCAGCCAGGCCAGGTAGTGGTTGTATGCGGCGAGTTCGGGGTCGTCGTCGGGTTCGGCGACCCGGTGCCGGCGGGCCGAGCGCACGGGACGGCGGATTCCGGGGGAGGGCGGGGCGGCCGCCGTGGCAGCCACCTCCTCCGCCGGCGCCGAACCGTCCGGGGCGGGGAGGCCCCCCGCCCGGTCGTCGCCCGACCCCTTCCGGCCCTCGGTGAGGGCGTACCGGATCTCGCGGATCCACAGGAAGACCGCGAAGCCGGCGAACACCGGCCACTCGACGGCGTACGCCCAACTCAGGGTGTTGCCCGAGCGGGCCCGGCTGACCTGCCACCAGCCGAGCGCGCAGCAGGCGACCACCGTGACGACCGTGAGCACGTGGCGCACGATCCACGCCGGTGTCCACAGCCGTTTCATGCCCCGAGCGTACCGGCCGGCGCACCGATCTCCGACACGGCGTCGTAGTGTCGCGGGGGCGGGGTCGAGGCCGGCCGCCCGGGTGGTACGGGCACACCCCGGCGTACGCCGCCCGCTCGGCGGCGCCGACCGCCGGTGGAAGGTTTGGCGCCGCCCGGCCTGGGCAAGCGTCACGTCGTCAACCCAGACGAGCCATCGGGGGCGACGATGACCGAATCAGTACGCCACGACGAGTTCTCGCCGACCGGCAGCGGACTGCCCACCGACGCCAGCCCCGGGCAGCGGATGGGGCGGTGGGACGGCGACCCCGTCCGGTACGGCGGCGCCGCGAGCGACTTCGCGCCGTCGGAGGAGGAGAACCTCGGCATCGACCCGGTCGAGTTGAGCGACGAGGAGCTGATTCGGGAACTGCACAGCCTGCACCGGACCCGGCTGGACACCCTTCGCCACGCCGCCGACACCGCGCTCGGCCACCACCTGCGACGGACCGCCGAGCTGGAGACCGAGTACCTCACCCGCCACCCGGGGCGGGAGGTCGACCCCGGCCGGCTGCGGGACGGCGCCTGGTGACGGTTCGGGCCGAGCGGGGCATGTCGGCGCCACCGGAGGTCGTCTTCAACACCGCGATCGACCCGTGTCGGACCGCGTACTGGCTGCCGGAGCCGCTGCGGGTGAACCAGGATTCCCCACCCGAGGTCACGGTGCGCGACCTGCGCGCCCGCTGGCACCGCGCGGGCGCCCCGACGTGGTCGGCGCAGCTCGAGGTCGCGCCCACCGACGCCGGAGGGGCCAGCGTGCGGCTGGAGCTGTCGGCCGACCCGCCGCAACGGCGACTGCGCGAGATCGCCGACGAGTCGCTGGCGGGCCTGGCCCGGGCGGTCGCGGACAACCTCACCGCGGGCTGAGCGACCGCGGGCTGAGCGGCGACGACCTCGCCGTCGGCCGCCCCGCGCGGGCGAGGACCGGTGGGACCCGGCCGGCCGTCACCGCGGGCGGGCGGGGCGCGGCGGTGCCACCGGAAGTGGAGGGTGGGCGTGAAGGCGGGAAGCGGAGGGCGGGTATGAGGAAGGTACGGGACAGGGTGGCGCGACTGCGTGCCGCGTACGCGCCGCACGAGCACCGCCCGTTGGACGGCTACCTGGCCGCGATGGGCACCTACGCCGGGGTGGCGCTGGCCATGGCGGCCGCGGCGCGGACGACCGGTCGACGGGCCCCGGAGCGCCCGACGACCGCGGACGTCGTCCTGCTGTCGATCGCCACCCACAAACTCAGCCGCATGCTGTCGAAGGACGCGGTGACCAGCCCGCTGCGTGCCCCGTTCACCCGCTACGACAGGCCGATCGGCGGTGGCGAGGTGATGGAGCAGGTACGCGACCAGGGCAGCTCCACCCGACACGCCGTCGGTGAACTGCTCAGTTGTCCGTTCTGCCTGGCGGTGTGGATCGCCACCGGGCTGACCGGAGGACTCGTGCTGGCACCCCGGCTCACCCGGCTGGTGGCGACGGTGTTCACCGCCGTGGCCGCCTCGGACTTCCTCCAGATGGGTTACGCCGTCGCGCAGCGGGCAGCCGAGCGGTGACCCGGCCGGCCGCGACCCGACCCGGCCGGTCCGTCCCCGTCACCGGGGCGTCCCGCCGAGCAGCTCGGCGACCTCGTCGACGGAGTACTCGCCCTCCGGCAGTGCGGTGATCCGGGTCAACAGCTCGGCCGGTACCTCCGCGGCGACGGCACGACGGTGGATCTCGGCCTGGGTGACCCGTTCCTGCCCGGAGTAGAGCTCGTCGAGCAGGGCGTCGAGTTCAGCGCTGGACACGTCGTCGGTCACGGTGATCAGCTACCCGACGGGGAATCGGTCAAACACCCCGCACGCCGGCCGGTGCCGGGGCCCCTACCGGGCCGTTCCGTCCCCGCCCACCACACCGGCCGCACGTCCGCGGCGCCGACGAGCCCGCGCGCGAACCCCGGGGGTGTTCGCGCCCGGAGGGGTGCAAGCATGACCGCCATGGACATCTACAACGACAGCCGTACCGTCTCCCGGGCCGATCTCGCCGCGTGGCTGCGCCAGCTCGCCGACCAGCTCGACTCGGACGGGCACATCTACTTCGGTGCCGCCGGCCGGGTCGCGGTGGCCGACCGGGTCGAGTGCGAGCTGGAGATCGAACGCGAGAGCGGCACCGAGCTGTCGGTCGAGATCGAGTTCACCTGGACCAGCGCGGCGGCCGGCGCCGGCGCCGGGGCGGACGAGGAGGACGAGGACGAGGCTGAGGACGACGAGGGGGACGCCGGGAAGGCGGAGGGGAGCGTCCCGGCCGGCGGTGACCGGGAGCCGGTGGCGCGGACGGAACCGGCCGCGGCCGTCACGGAGTCGGAGCCCGCGACGGCGCCCGACAGCGGGGGTGGACCCGGCGGCGAGGCGTGACCGGCCGTCGGCCCGGAACACCGGCTCGGGCGGATGGTGACGCGCGCCACGTCGCCGGCCGGAACACGGACCGGGGGCGGACCGTTGGAAACGGCGTCGGTGTGTCCAGTGTCCCCGGGCCTCACCCTTTGCCGTCGCGGAATACCGTCCGGCTGGAGCCGCGTCGCGCCACTCGCCGAGAGGCGACCTGCACACCGACACCCGCGCCGCCCTGGCCCGCCGCCAGGGCGGCGCAGTGCTGTGGGGGCCGTGTGGCGTGCGGGCCGCCGGCCACGGTCGACCGCGGTGCCGCCGTGACCGGCGGGCCGACCCCCGGGCGAAGCCCGGCGGTCACCGCGGGCGGTCCGCCGCGGGCGCCTCACCGCTCGTCCGACCGTCGCCGTTCTCGCCACGTGCCCCGGTGGCCGCGTCCGCCTGTCCGTTGCTGATCCGCAGCATGACCAGGCCGCCGGCGACCGTCTGCCCGTCCGGATCGGTCCGGGCCACCGTGCCGGCCGGGCAGCCCGAGTCGACCGGGTGGGGGTCGACCTCGACCCGGAACCCGGCGCCGCGCAACACGGCGGTGGCGTCGTCGACCGACCGGCAGGTCACCGACGGCACCGTCCGTTGGACGCCGTCGACCAACGCCCGGTCCGGCTTCGGGAAGTCCTGCTCCGGCCTGCCGCGCATCGCGTCCGCCAACGTCTCGTAGACAGCCGGGTTCACGATGCCGTGCCGCATCACCGTGGTGGTCTCCGGCCAGTCGGGATTCGCCAGGATGCCGGCGACGGCCAGGGTGGTCGTGGTGGCGACCAGCGACGCCGTCCGACCGCTGTCCGTGGTGCCGGTCTTGCCGGCCACCGGGTGGCCGACCACCCGGCGTACGGCCGGGGCGGTCGCGCCGGCGCACCGACCGTACGCCGACCGGTCGCCGACCGGGCAGCGGGCGGCGTCGATCGCGGCCCGGGCGACACCCGGCTCGACGGCCTGGTCACAGCGGGGTTCGGCCACGTCCAGGAGCGCCCCGGAACGCTCCCGGATCTCCTGGACCGGGGTCGGCTCGCAGTGCCGGCCGTCGGCGGCCAGCGTGGCGTACGCGTTCGCGAGGTCCAGCGGTGTGGTCGCCGAGACCCCGAGGGTGAACGCGCCCCAGCCGTCGGCCGACGCCTCGTCCGCCGCCATCGCCGCGTCGCTCTCGGCCCGGAACCGGATGCCGAGCCGCTGTGCGACGTCGACGACCGCGGCAGCGCCGACCCGCTCCTCCAGGGGAACGAAGTAGGTGTTCACCGAGCGGCCGAAGGCGGTCCACATGGTGTGCGGGCCGGCCATCCGCGGGTTGTCGTTGCCGGGGCACCACCGCTCGGTACCGGGACAGGCGGACTCGCTGCCGGCTGCCGCGGTGTACCGCGACGGGTACCGCTGCGGGGCGTTGATCCGGTAGCTGAGCGGGTATCCCGCCTCCAGCGCGGCAACCACCGTGAAGATCTTGAAAGTCGAGCCGGCCTGGTACCCGGTGATGTCTCCACCCCCGGTGAGCAGCGGGTTGGTGGTGCGCGGATAGGTGGCCCGGATGCCGTCGGCGGCCTTGTCCGGGTTGCTGGAGATCGGGTTCTTCGGACGGGCGGGGTCGTCCAGCCCGAAGATCCGGTTGGTGGCGAGCGCGCGTACCCGGCCGGTGCCCGGTTCGACGGCGGCCACCATCAGCGCCTCCGGTCTCCCGGTCGGCAGGTACTGTTCCACGCGCGCGTGCGCGGCCTTCTGCACCGTCGGATCCAGGGTGGTGACGACCCGGTACCCGCCGCCGTTGAGACGCCGCTCCCGGTCGTACGTGGTCTGTCCGAACTCCGGCTGCTCCAGCCACCATCGGCGGAAGTAGTCACAGAAGAAGCCCCAGTGGTTGGGCGTCACGCCGGTGCAGCCGTTGGCCGGGCTCTGGCCCCTGACCCGCAGTGGGGTGGCCAGTGCCGCGGCCTCCTCCTCCGGTGTGATCGCGCCGATCTCGCGCATCTGGCTGATCACCCAGTTCCGGCGCGCCACGGTCCGCTGGTAGCCCGGCCCGTCGGTGTCCAGCGCGTCGTAGTAGCTCGGCGACTTGACCAGACCGGCGAGCATCGCCGCCTCCGGCACGGTCAGGTCGCGCGGCTCCTTGCCGAAGTAGAAGCGGCTCGCCGCGGCGACCCCGTACGTGCCGTGCCCGAAGGGCGCCATGTTCAGGTAGCGCTCCAGGATCTCGTCCTTGCCCAGCCGCTGTTCCAGCGCCGCCGCCTGGCGCATCTCCCGCAGCTTGCGGCCGGTGGTGTCCTCGCTGGCGGCCACCACGTCGTTCGGGTCGGTCGCACCGTAGGTCAGCGACATCCGGACCAGTTGCATGGTCAGCGTCGAGGCGCCCTGTTTCGGCCCACCCGTACCGTTGGAGACCAGCGCCCGGAGGAACCCCTTCAGGTCGACGCCGTGGTGGCGGTAGAACGCGTGGTCCTCGGCCGCGATGATCGCGTCGCGCATCGCCGGCGAGATCTGGTCCAACGGGACGTCCTGGCGGTTCTCGTCGAAGAAGCGCGCCAGCAGGGTCTTGCCGTCCGCCGCGTACACCTCGGTCGCCTCGGGGACCTGCGGCACCGTCAGCTCGGCCGGCAGGTTCTGGAACGACTCGACACCGGCCTTGGCCACCAGCCCGGACAGCGTCACCGCGGGGAACGCGGCGGCGGCGACCACCAGCCCGGACAGCAGCGCGCTGCCGAGCAGCACGGTCGGCCCGCGCAGCCGGCAGCGGAGGCGGACCTGGCGGGGGTGGAGGCGGGGGCGGACCTGGCGGGAGTGGACCCGGCGGGGGTGGGGCATCGCAACCTCGTCGACGGGGGTGGGTACGTCGCAACGGGCACCTGGCGCGCGAGGACAACGCTACGCGCGCCTTTTGTCCTTTCGATCCGTACAATGCCCCGACCGCACGATTGTTCGACGACGCGGGATGGAAAACTGACTCGTACGTCACACCCGGCGAGCCGGCGGCCAGGGTGGGCGGTTTCAGCCGGCCGTCGTCGTCCCAGACGCGGTGGACGCCCGGCGTGCCCGTACCGCCGCCGCCAGCTCCGCCAGCACCTGCTCGGTCTCCGTCCAGCCGAGGCACGCGTCGGTGATCGACTGCCCGTACGTCAGCGGCCGGGTCGGGTCCAGGTCCTGCCGCCCCGGCACCAGGAACGACTCCAGCATCACCCCGACGATGCCCCGCTGGCCCGCGGCCAGCTGCCGGGCGACCTCGGCCGCGACCACCGGCTGCCGGCGGTGGTCCTTGCCACTGTTGTCGTGGCTGGCGTCGATCACCAGCCGCTCGGGAAGCCGGGCCGCGCGCAGCAGGGCGAGTGACTCGGCCACCGAGTCGGCGTCGTAGTTCGGACGGCCCCGGCCACCGCGGAGCACCAGGTGGCAGTCGGCGTTGCCCCGGGTGTGCAGGATCGCCGGTGCCCCGGAGACGTCGATGCCGGGGAAGACGTGTGGCACCCCGGCGGCCCGGATCGCGTCGACGGCCGTGCTGACGCTGCCGTCGGGGCGGTTCTTCATCCCGATCGGCATGGAGAGCCCCGAGGCGAGCTGCCGGTGGACCTGGCTCTCGACGGTACGGGCGCCGATCGCGCCCCAGGAGACCGTGTCGGCGATGTACTGCGGGGTGATCGGGTCGAGGAACTCGCAGCCGACCGGCAGCCCGAGCCGGAGCACGTCGAGCAGCAGGGCACGGGCGGTGCGCAGCCCGGTGTTGACGTCCCCGGAACCGTCCAGCGCGGGGTCGTTGATCAGGCCCTTCCAGCCCACCGTCGAGCGGGGCTTCTCGAAGTAGACCCGCATCACCACCAGCAGGTCGGCGGCGTGCCGGGCCGCCGCCTCGCGCAGCCGCCCGGCGTACTCCAGAGCCGCCGCGGGATCGTGGACCGAGCACGGGCCGACGATGGCGAGCAGCCGGTCGTCCTCGCGGTCCAGCACCCGGGCGACCGATCGTCGGCCGTCCAGCACGGCCGCGGCGAGCTCCTCGTCCAGTGGCAGCTCGTGGTGTAGCAGCGCCGGGGTGGTCAGCGGTACGACCCGGTCGATGCGTTGGTCGCTGACCCGGCCCAGTCCGGTGGTGGTCATCATCGTCCGCTCCCTCCGCCGGCCTCGCCCGGGGCCGGCGCCCGGGAGCCGAGCCGGCTGTCGACATGGAAAAAGCAGGGACGACGTCCCTGCTTCAGCCGGCTCGCGAGATCGGGTGACGTCAGGTCGTGGCCCAGTCACCGGCTCCCCGAGCCGGCTGACTAAACCATCGATACGAGCGCACCACGGAGGGAACGATACCCGACGCACCACGGTGTGTGGGACATGCGTCCAGGTAAATGGGATGGGTCCCCTCGGGGCGAAAGCCCCGAAGAGACCCATCCTGCCACGGGTGGGACGCCGGCCCGCCCACCGGGCGACCGGCCTGCCTACAGCACGACCAGTCCACCGGTGACGGGCAGTTCACCGGTCTGGGCGCCGGACCAGTCCGAGGAGAAGAGCAGCCGGTCACCGTCGTACAGGGTGACGGCGAGCCGGTCCGTCCCGCCGAACAGTCCCCGGTCGGTGGCGGTGAGCTGCAGGACCAGCCCGGTGGCGACCGTCACCGGACGCCGCGCGTCGGTGACGTCGACCAGGCGGGCGCCGCCGCGCAGCGCGATCCGGTTGGCGCCGGCGACGCTCTGCACGCCGAGGGACGTCGCCGTGGTGCCCAGGATCTGGTACCTGCGGCCACCGGACCGGAACGTCAGTTCCGTCAGCGCGGCGTCGAGCCCGATCCTGGTCTGCGCCGCGAGCACCGTGACGTCGACCCGGGTCCGCGGATCGGCCGGGTAGGCGCCGGCCGACCGGGTCGGGGTCAGCCCGGCGGACCCGAGCACCACCCGGTTCTCCGGCCGCAACACCGCCACCGTGGCCGGGGCGTCGGCGCTGTAGGTGCCGCCGACCGTGACCGTCACCTGGTGGTCACCGGCCGGCAGGGTGGCGGTGCAGCTCGCCGAGCCCGTCGAGGGGTCGGTGCCGAGCGCGGCCACCGGCGCGGTGCACAGCGGACCGGCGGAGGTGCCGAAGGTCACCGTCGCGGTGGTGACGTCACCGGGGAAGGGATCTCCGCCGGCGTCCCGGACCGTCGCCCGCAGCAGCGCGGTGGTGCGTCCGGCCCGGTCGCCGTACGCCAGGGGATCCCCGGTGTACGTCGCCTCGGCCCGCTCGGGGGTCACCCGGACGACGAACCCGGCCGTGCCGGTGAGCCCGTCGGCGTCGGTCACGGTCACCGTCACCGGGTACTCGCCGGGGGCCGCCCGGGTGGTACCGGCGACCACCCAGGTCCGGGCACCGTCCCCCGCCTCCTTGGCCTGCAGGGACAGCCCGGCCGGCAGGCCGTCCGCGGTCGCGGTCAGCGCGTCGGCCCGGCCATCCGGGTCGGTGGCCCGGACGTACAGCTCCGGGGAGACGGGGTCGCTGTACTGGACCGTCACGACCGCCGGCCCGTCGACGGACACCTCCGGGGTGGCCCGCAGCGCGAAGTCGACGTCGCTGAGGTCGAAGAAGACGTTGCCGACCGCCTCGACCTTGATCCGGGCCGCCTTCGCGGCGACGTTCGGCAGGGTCACCGTCTCGGCGCCGTCGTTGGGCGTGCGCTCCGCGAGGACGTACGGGAAGGAGACCCCGCCGTCGACGGAGAGCGAGATCCGCACCTCGGTGGTGTTGACCGGGGCGACGTCGGTGCCGGCGACGTCCCAGGCCACCTCCAGCGCCGAGCCGCCGGCCAGGGTGCCGGCGTCGGCCGGGGCGGTGACCAGGAACGGTCCCGCCTCCGGCGCCAGCCGCAGCGCGGTGTCGGCGCTGGCGATGCCGCCGGCGCCCGGGTTTCCGTCCCGGACGGTGAGCCGGAAGTGCAGGGTCCGGTCCCCGGCGAAGCCGACCCAGTCGGCGGTGGGGAGGAACTCCGAGTAGCAGTCGACCAGCTCCGGCGGGAGGTTGCTGGCACTGCCACTGCTCGGCGGGGGCGGCGCCGGCGGGCAGGTTCCGGTGACCGCGTTGGTGTTGTTGGCCAGGATCTGCGCCATGTCCGGGAAGACCCGGGTCGGGTTGGTGGTGACGGTGTTCAGCCCCGGCGAGTAGTACTTCAGCGTCTCGTCCGGGCCGACGAGCGCCGCCGTGCCGAACTGCCGGAACAGCGGTCCGTTGGTCTTGGTGTTGGAGACCAGCGCGGTGCCGGCGGTACTGCCGCCGCTGATCCCGCCCCGGTCGTTCTGCTCCCACAGGTAGGTGACGGTGTCGCCGTCCGGGTCGGTGGCGCTGCCGGTCAGCGCGAACGGGGTCCGGACCGGGATCGTGTACGACTCCGGCGCCGTCACCACCGGTGCGTGGTTGCCGGTCTCCTCGACCCGCCAGCCCTGGTTGTCGACGGCACCGCCCCTGACCGTCTCGCCGACGAACCCGGTCGGTCCGGCGGCGCCGTCGGCGGCGGCCAGGGCGAGTGACTCGACGTCGGTGGCGGCGAGCGTCCCGCCGAAGGTGACCTGGAAGCCGGTGTCGTCGAGGGCGCCACCGCCGAACCCGGTGACGCTGACCGTGGCCCCGGCCGGCCAGCCCGGGATGTTCTCGATCGCCGACCTCAACCCGGCGGTGGTGTAGTTGACGCCCCGGACGATCGGCTCCGAGCTGTGGCCCCGGAAGCTGATCCGGAAGCTCTCGCCGTCGGTGTCGAAGTCGCGCAGGGCGACGTTCTGCACCTCGTTGACGGCGGGCCGCTGGGAGGTGACGTACGTGGTGATCTCGGTGTAGCTGTGGTGCGACCAGTACGGGTCGCTGTGCGGCTGCAGGTTGTCCTGCTGGCAGATGCCGGCGTACGCCATGATCGAGGAGCCGCTGCCCGGCTCGTACGAGCTGGCCGCGCTGCGGTTGCCGCCCGAGCAGTTCCACTGGGTGCCGTTGAAGGTGTGGTTGGCGCCGAACTGGTGGCCGAGCTCGTGCGAGACGTAGTCGACGGCGAAGTAGTCGCCGACCGGGGTCGGCAGACCGGTGCAGCCGCGTGCCTTGTTCGCCCCGCCGACCACGCCGAGCCCGGCGACCCCGCCACCGGCGACCCCGAGCGCGATGTGCCCGACGTCGTAGTTGCTTGCGCCGACGAGCTGGCCGAGGACGACCCCGGTGCGGTTGAGCGTGCTGCTGCTGCAGGAGCTGAGTTGGGCCGGGGTGTAGCAGGGCGCCGCCCCGCAGGGCCCGTTCGGGCCGGTCGCCTCGGCCGGGGTGTTCAGGTTGGTCCTGTCGGTCGCGTCGACCAGCACCAGGCGGATCGCCGTCTCGTCCTCGTAGATCTGGTTGACCCGGTTGACCAGGGTGACCTTGGCGGCGGTGACGTTCTCCGGACCGAAGAAGGCGGCGTAGGAGGGGTCGGTCACCAGGGCCAGCCGGTAGGTCCGCAGCCGCACCTCGGCGCCGCCGGTCGAGCCGGCCGGGACGTCGTCGGCGGGCTCCGCCGCCGCGTGCGACGCGTCCTCACGCTCCACGAAGACGTCGTCGGGGTGGGCGGTGTCGTGGACGTAGTAGCTCGCGTACCGGTCCCGGTCGGTCCGGCCGAACGGGTCGACGTACCAGACTCCCCGGGAGGAGCGGATCGAGGCGTGGAAGCCGAGCGGCGTGAGGTCCGCCCGGACGGTCGCGGTCGGATCGTCCACACCCCGTCCGGCGAACGTCCTGATCTCCGGGTGGCGGGCGGCGAGGCCGGGTTCCATCACCGGCGACTCGACCAGCGCGAAGCGCTCGGTCGTCCCCTCGGGGGTGGGCAGGGGGACCACCAGCGCCTGGGCACGGGCCGCAGGGCCGCCCTCGGCGGGCGCGCGGTCCAGGGTGGACGCGAAGGCCGTCCGGTCCAGGGCGAACCCCGCGTACCGGCGGGGCCGCACGTCGCTCGGGCCGGCCACCCGTGCGGTGGTGCCGGTGATACGCGTCCAGGGGTTGTCTGGTCGGGCCGGTGCGGCGGGGGCGGGGGCGGGGGTGACCAGCACCGGCAGCACGCCGGCCACGAGGGCGGTCGCGGTGAGCGCGGCCAGCCGCCGCCGTGGCGCGGCGACGGCTGTCCACCGTCGCCGGTCGGGAGCCCGGCGGCGGGTGCCGGCGGGGAGCGAGCGCATCGTCACGGGTCGTCTCCTTGGGACTGCGTCGGCCGCTGGCCGGGGCCGGACCCACCGCGGTCCGGCCGGCCATCGATCGGCATCGGGGTGACCAAGACCATAGGGGTCCGCACGGTGTGGGGACACCCCCGGGCGGCCGGAACCCCACGGCCGCGGCGCGTTCCGCCGAGGTTGCCGTCCGGTACGGCCGGCGGATCGGATAGCGTCGTGGGCATGCCCGAGACCGGTTATCCCTGGCCGATCGAGACCACCCGGCTGGACAACGGCCTGCGCGTGGTGGTCAGCGAGGATCGCAGCGTGCCCGTCGTGGCGGTGAACCTCTGGTACGACGTCGGGTCGCGGCACGAGCCCGAGGGCCAGACCGGCTTCGCCCACCTGTTCGAGCACCTCATGTTCGAGGGCTCGGTCCACGTGGCCAAGACCGAGCACATGCGGCTCGTCCAGGGCGCCGGCGGGTCGCTGAACGCCACCACCAACCCGGACCGGACCAACTACTTCGAGACCCTGCCCTCCGAGCACCTGGCCCTGGCGCTGTGGCTGGAGGCCGACCGGATGGGTGGGCTGGTGCCGGCACTGACCCAGGAGACGCTGGACAACCAGCGCGAGGTGGTCAAGAACGAGCGGCGGCAGCGGTACGAGAACGTGCCGTACGGGGACGCGTGGCTGCGCCTGCTGCCGCTGCTGTACCCGCCCGGGCACCCGTACCACCACGCGACCATCGGCTCGATGGAGGACCTGGACGCCGCCGACCTGGCCACCTTCCAGGCCTTCCACACCACCTACTACGCACCGAACAACGCGGTGCTGACCGTGGCCGGGGACGCCTCGGCGAGCGAGGTCTTCGAACTGGCCGACCGGTACTTCGGGCGGCTGCTCCCGCAGCCGGACATCCCACCCGCGCCGGACGGCCGGGTGGTGCCGGCCACCGGCGTACCGGTCCGCCAGACGGTGACCGGGAACGTGCCGGCGCCGCGGATCTACCTCGCGCACCGCACCCACCCGTTCGGCGAGCCGGGCTACGACGTGGTGACCGTGCTCGCCACCGTGTTGGGCAGCGGCCGGGGCAGCCGGCTCTACCGGCGGCTGGCCGACGGTGCCCGGCTCGCCCAGCCGGACAGCGTCAGCGCGTTCGGGGTCGACCTCGCGCACGGTCCGGCACCGTTGATCATCACCGCGACCGCCCGGGACGGGGTCACCGCCGAGCAGCTGGAGGCCGGTCTGGTCGAGGTGGTCGAGGGGCTGGCCGACGGGGTGACCGACGAGGAGATCGAGCGGGCCCGGGCCCTGCTGACCACCGCCTGGTGGCGGCAACTCGCCACGGTGGACGGCCGGGCCGACGTCCTCGGGCGGCACGCCACCCAGCTCGGCGACCCGGCCCGGGCGGCCGAGCGGCTACCCCGGTGGCTGTCGGTCACCGCCGACCAGGTGACCGAGCTGGCCCGGGACCTGCTCGGCGGTGCCGACCGGGTGACCCTGACCTACCTGCCCGACGACGCGGCGGGCGTACGCGAGGAGGCGGCGTGAGCGAGCTGTTGGTCAGCGAGCGGCCGGTACCGGGCACCCCCCGGCCGTACACCTTCCCGACCGTGGTGCGGCGGAGCGTGGCCGGGGGTGACGTGGTCGCCGCCCACCTGCCCGGCCACAACCTGGCGGTCGCGGTCCTGCTGCTCGACGCCGGTGCCGGGCGGGAGCCGGTGGGCCGGGAAGGGCTGGCCGGGGTCGTCGCCAAGGTGCTGGAGGAGGGGACGACCCGGCGGGACGCCACCGGGTACGCGCTCGCCCTGGAAGGGCTCGGCACCGAGCTGTCGGTCTCGGTGGACTGGGACTCCTTCCAGGTCGGGGTGCAGGTCCCGGTGGACCGGCTGCCGGCGGCGGTGGAGCTGCTGGCCGAGGCGGTCCGCACCCCGAGACTCGACCCGGCGGATATCGACCGGGTCCGGAACGACGAGGTGACGGCGCTGCGGATGTACTGGGCCAACCCCGGTCCCCGGGCCGACGCGGCGCTGCGCGCCGCGTTGTTCGGCGTGGACCGGCGGCCGGGGCGGCCGATGGACGGCGACCCCGAGTCGGTCGCCGCGGTCACCGTGGACGACGTGGTCGCGTTCCACGCCGAGTGGCTGACCCGGGCGGGGACCCTGCTGGTCGCCGGTGACCTGGACCGCATCGACCTCGACACGTTGGCGGCCACGGCGTTCGTCGGTGCCTCGCCGGCGGCGGAGCCGGCCGGTGACCCGCTCGACCTCGTGGTCCCCGACCAGCGGCGGATCGTCCTGGTCGACCGGCCCGGCTCGGTGCAGTCCACGCTACGGCTGGGGCACGTCGCCCCCCACCGGGCGCACCCGGACCACGTGCCGATGACGCTCGCCGCGACGGTGCTGGGCGGGGCGTTCACCTCACGGCTCAACCACCTGATCCGGGAGGTTCGCGGCTACACGTACGGGATCAGGGCCGAGTTCGGGTACTCCCGGCGGTTCGGTCGGTTCGTGGTCAGCTCCGGCGTGCAGACCGCGGTCACCGCGCCCGCCCTGGTGGACGCGGTCGGCGAGATCACCCGTACCCGGGACACCGGGGTGACCGAGGCGGAGCTGGCGGTGGCCCGGTCCTGGCGGGCCGGCCAGCTCTCCGTGGAGCTGCAGACACCGCGGGCGATCGCGAACGCCCTGGCCACCCTCGTGGTGTACGACCTGCCGGACGACTACCACGCGTCGCTGCGGGAGGCGCTGCTCTCCGCGACCGAGTCCGAGGTCTCGGCGGCGGCCGCCGCGCACCTGTACCCCGAGGGGCTGACCCTGGTGGTGGAGGGCGACGCCGGCGCGATCCGGGACGACCTCGTCGCCAGCGGCCTGGGCGAGGTCGTCGACGCGGGCTGACCAGGCCCGCCGGGCCGCCGTGGCCAGCGGGTGGGAATCGGCTTGCCAGGTCGTTCCGGCGACTGGGTAGCCTGCGGGTATGAGGATCGGCATCGTTGGGGCCACCGGTCAGGTCGGCGGCGTGATGCGGCGGATACTCGCCGAGCGTCGGTTCCCGGTGGAGCGGTTGCGGTTGTTCGCCTCGGCACGGTCGGCGGGGCGGACCCTGCCGTGGCGGGACGGCGAGGTCGTCGTCGAGGACGCCGCGACCGCCGACTACGCCGGACTGGACATCGTGCTCTTCTCGGCCGGGAAGGAGACGAGCAGGGCCCTCGCCCCCCGGGTCGCCGAGGCCGGCGCGGTGGTGATCGACAACTCCTCCGCCTGGCGGATGGACCCCGAGGTGCCGCTGGTGGTGGCGGAGGTCAACCCGCACGCCGCCGCCGTACGCCCGAAGGGGATCATCGCCAACCCCAACTGCACCACGATGGCGGCGATGCCGGTGCTCCGCCCGCTGCACGCCGAGGCCGGGCTGGTCAGCATGGTGGTCTCGACGTACCAGGCGGTCTCCGGGGCCGGCCTGGCCGGGGTCGCCGAGTTGGACGAGCAGGTCCGCAAGGTCGCCGACGGCGCCACCGCGCTGACCTTCGACGGGTCGGCCGTCGACTTTCCCGCCCCGCGCAAGTTCGCCGCGCCGATCGCGTACAACGTGCTGCCGCTGGCCGGCTCGATCGTCGACGACGGCTCGGCGGAGACCGACGAGGAGCAGAAGCTCCGCAACGAGAGCCGCAAGATCCTGGAGATCCCCGACCTGCGTGTCTCCGGCACCTGCGTCCGGGTTCCGGTCTTCACCGGGCACTCGCTCCAGGTCAACGCCCGGTTCGCCCGCCCGCTGAGCCCGGCCCGGGCGCGGGAGCTGCTCGACGGCGCCCCGGGAGTGGCGCTGGCGGACGTGCCGACCCCGCTCATGGCGGCCGGCAAGGACCCGACGTACGTCGGCCGGATCCGCGTCGACGAGACGGTCGAGAACGGGCTGGCGTTCTTCTGCTCCAACGACAACCTGCGCAAGGGCGCCGCGCTGAACGCGGTGCAGATCGCCGAGCTGGTGGCCGCCGAGTCGGCGTGACGTGTCGGGCGCCCGGTCCGGCCCGTCGGTGTGACGCGACCACGGCGGCCGGCCCGGGCCCGCTCGGCGGGGTGTCCGCGGCCGAAAGGTGTACCCGGTGGAGAACCAGACGGAACAGGCCCTGTTCGAGCTGCTCGGCAGCGGGTCACTCGGTGTCCTGGCGACGGTCAGACGGAACGGCCGTCCCCAGTTGTCCACCGTCGTCTACACCTACGATCCCGCCCGGCGGCTGATCCGGGTCTCGGTGACCGAGGGGCGGGCGAAGACGGCCAACCTGCGGCGCGACCCGCGGGCCAGCCTCCACGTCAGCAGCGCCGACGGCTGGTCGTACGTGGTCGCCGAGGCCACCGCCGAGCTGAGCCCCACCGCGGCCGACCCGCACGACGCCACGGTCGAGGAGCTGGTCGAGGTCTACCGCGCGATCCGGGGCGAGCATCCGGACTGGGACGACTACCGGCGCGCCATGGTCGCCGACCGTCGGCTGGTGCTGCGGCTCGCGGTCACGCGGGTCTACGGCATCCCCCCGCGCCGCTGATCCCCGGCCACCACAAACCGGCGCGTCTCCCCACACCCCGACCAGCGGTCACGCCCGCGTGCCCGCTCCCGGTCGGTCACCGCCGTCCCGGTCGCGGGTCGTTCGGGCGGTCACCCCGCCGGTGGCCCACCTCGTCCCCGTCCGGACGGCCGTCCTGTCGGACGACGGCGGTTACCTTCCGTGCTGCCCGGGTAGGCGACGGTCGACACGAGAGGGGAGCAGGATGACGACCGTCGGAGAGTTCATGACGACCCGGCTGGTGACCATGGACGGCACCGATACGCTCACCGCCGCCGCCCAAGAGATGCGGGACAGCGCGATCGGCGACGTGATCGTCACCAACGGGGACCGGGTGGTCGGGATCGTCACCGACCGGGACATCACGGTCCGCGGCGTCGCGGAGGGACTGGACCCCACCACCGCCACGCTGAACGAGATCCTCACCCAGGACGTGGTCACCGTGTCGCAGTACGACGACGCGGTGGCGGCGGCCGACCTGATGCGCACCTACGGCGTACGGCGACTGCCGGTGGTCGAGGACGGCCGGCTGATCGGGCTGGTGTCCCTGGGCGACCTCGCGGTCGAGCGGGAACCGCAGTCCGTGCTCGCCGACATCAGCGCCGACGAACCGAACAACTGACCCGATCCCGGCCGTGCCCTCCGCCCGCGAGTGCCGGGCGGGGCGGCCGGGTGGGTGTGGGACCAGCGCCGCGAGGTGAGGGGAGGGCCGAAGCGGTGGACCCGACGACCAGCTTTCTCGAGTCGCTCAACCACCGGCCCCCGGACGTGCTGCTGAGCAGGGTCCGGGGCACCGTGCGGCTCGAGCTCGAGGAGGGGGACCACCTCGACACCTGGCTGCTGGTGTACAGCCTCGGCAACGTGAGCGCCGCCCAGGCGGACCGGCCGGGAGACTGTACCGTCCGGACCGACCGGGGCTTCTTCGACCGCATCGCGACCGGCGACGTGGACCCCATCGCCGCGCTGCTGCGCAACCGCGTCAGCGTCGAAGGCGACCTGATCCTCTACACCTATCTCCGGCACCTGGTGCCCGGCCCGCCCGGTGCGCACGACCCGCGGGAGTGGGTGCGGCGGCGGAGG
>Ga0310839_100412_pt1 | contig 26606 bp, 23 predicted proteins | sample SM_ome_7_FD_201305 | JGI IMG/M metagenome (GOLD analysis project Ga0310839, IMG submission 201305) | Sorghum-adapted microbial communities enriched on stacked mutant (SM) sorghum from Joint BioEnergy Institute, Emeryville, California... ...
GAACTTCGTGTTCTGGAACGAACCGAGTGATCGGCCGAAGACGGTGCGGTTGCGGACGTACTCGCGGGTGACCTCGATCGCGGCGACCGCCTGGGCCTGCGAGTTCACGGCGATGGAAAGCCGCTCCTGCGCGAGGTGCCGGGTCAGGTAGCTGAAGGCCCGCCCGGGCTCGCCGAGGATGTTCTCCTCGGGCACCTCGACGTTGTCGAAGAAGAGCTCGGTGGTGTCCTGGGCCTTGAGGCCCAGCTTCACCAGCGGCGCGCCCCGCCGCAGCCCCGGGGCGTCGCCCTCGACCACCGCCAGCGTCAGGCCGTCGCGCCGGTCGTCGGACCGGTACGACCGCGCCACGACGACGATCAGGTCGGCCTGGGCGCCCCCGGTGATGAAGGTCTTCGCTCCGTTGAGCAGGTAGCCTGAGCCGGTGCGCGTCAACGACGTCTGGATGCCCGCCAGGTCGGACCCGGTGCCCGGTTCGGTCATGGCGATGGCGCTCATGAGGTCACCGCTGGCCATCCCGGGCAACCAGCGCCGGCGCTGCTCGGCGTTGGCGATGCTCAGGAAGTACGGAATCACCACGTCCGTGTGGACGCGCATCGAGCCCATGGTGACGCGCTCGTAGGCGATCTGCTCGGTCACCACGCAGTTGAACTTGAAGCTCGACTGCCCGCCCCCGCCGTACTCCTCCGGGATCTGCGGCCCGAGCAGGCCCAGCCGCCCGGCCGCCCGGTAGACGTCCCGGTCGACCATGCCCCGGCGCTCCCACTCGGCCACGTGCGGGGCGACCTCGTTCCGCAGGAACCGACGGACGACCTCGGCGAACTCCAGATGAACAGAATCGTAGATATCGCGATCTATGATACTCACCGCCCGGCCCTCTGGCTGTTGCGTATCCCGAGCACGTGCGCGCCGAGCATGTTCCGCATGATCTCCGCGGTCCCGCCGCCGATGGCCAGGCCGCGCCCGTCGCGGAAGTACCGCTCCAACGGCCATCGCCGCGAGTAGCCCCGGGCGCCGTGCAGCTGGATCGCCGCATTGGTCACCCGCTGCACCATCTCGCTGCTGTGCAGCTTGGCCATCACGGTCTCCGGCTGGGACGGGAAGCCGTCCCGGCCCGAGCGCGCCGCCCGCCACACGAGCAGGCGCGAGATGTGGACATCCAGCGCCATGTCCGCGATCCGCCACTGCAGACCCTGGAAGTCCGACAACGGACGGCCGAACTGGTGACGCCGGCGCAGATAGCTCACGCTCGCGTCCAGCGCGGCCTGGCCGAGCCCGGTGCACATGGCCGCGTTACCGCAGCGCTCGGGGTTGAACTGGTTGACCAGGACGCGGGCCCCGGACTTGGAGTTCGCGTCGGGCCAGACGAGCACGTCCTCAGGTTCGATCCGGACGTTGTCGAAGCGGAGCGTCGCCTCGGCGACCCCGCGAATGCCCATCTTCGGGTCGACCTCGATGTCCTGCATCCCAGGCGGCCGGCCGTCGATGATGACGGCGCCGATCCCGTACGGTCCGACCGTCCCGGCGAGCCGGCAGAACACGATGATCGTCGACGCCTCGCGGCCGCCGGTCACCCAGCTCTTGACCCCGGTGAGCCGGAACCCGTCGCCGTCCGGAACCAGCGTCGCCCGCAGGTCGGTGCCGGCGCTGCCCGCCCCTGGCTCGCTCATGGCGATGGCGAAGTGGCGCGAGCCGTCCGCCACCCCGGGCAGCAGCCGGGCGCACTGCTCCGGCGTGCCCAGCACCTTGATGGCCCGCCACGGTCCGTTGAGGTACGGCTGGACCGCCATGGCGCTCGACAGGCACGCCCGCGCCAGCTCCTCGACGACGATGCAGCCCTCGAGCAGGGACTCGCCCTGGCCGCCGTAATCGGTAGGAATGCAGAGGTTCAGCAGTCCGGCCTCCCGGACGGCGTCCACCGATCGCTGCGGAAACGTCTCGGTCTCGTCCCAGTGGCTGGCCCACGGTCGCAGCTCCTTGACCGCGACCTCCCGCGCCAGGTCGCGGATCTCCCGCTGACGCGGCGTCAGCTCCGTCCACAGACCGCTGTAGTCGGGGTCGGGATCCAGCCCCACGGGTTCCCAGACGTCGCGCACCTCATCGAAGAGTGGATCATCGTCGAAGCGCGGCTCGTCCACTTCAACCGTCATGAAGACCTCTGCCTTTCATTACTTACCGCGGGGCCATGCGGATGGCGCCGTCGAGGCGGATCGTCTCGCCGTTGAGCATGGGGTTGGCGATGATGTGCGCGGCGAGGCTCGCGAACTCCTCGGGCCGGCCGAGCCGGGCGGGGTGCGGAATCGAGGCGGCCAGCCGGTCGCGCACATCCTGCGGGACCCGGGCGAGAATCGGTGTGTCGAACAGTCCAGGGGCGATCGTGCAGACCCGGATGTGGTGCCGGGCGAGGTCGCGGGCCGCGACGATCGTCATGCCCACCACGCCGGCCTTCGACGCCGCGTAGGGGGTCTGGCCGATCTGCCCCTCCCAGGCGGCGACCGACGCCGTCAGGACGCAGACCCCCCGGTCGCCCTCGTCCTCGTCGTTGCCCACCATAGCGGCGGCGGCCAGCCGCAGGACGTTGAACGTCCCGAGGAGGTTGACGCGGACGACGGCCTCGAACTCGGCCATCGACCCGGGCGAGCCGTCCTTCTCCACCACGCGCACCGGGCCGCCGCGGCCGGCGCAGTGCACCAGCGCCCGCAACGGCGCCAGACCGCGCGCCACCGCGACCGCGGCCGCGACCGCGTCGGCGTCGGTGACATCGGCGGGCACGAACCGCGCCCGCTCCCCGAGCTGCGCCGCCACCTCGGCCCCGGCCGAGGTGGGCAGGTCGACGAGGACGACGTGGGCGCCGTCGGCGACGAGGCGGGCGGCGGTCGCCCGGCCGAGCCCGGAGGCGGCGCCGGTGACGATTGCAGCGGAACCAGCGATTCTCATATCTACCCTAGTCGTTCGATGATGGTCGCGTTGGCCATCCCGCCCGCCTCACACATGGTCTGCAGGCCAAGGCGGCCGTCGGTCTGCTCCAGGTGGTTGAGCAGCGTGGCGAACAGGCGGCAGCCCGACGCGCCGAGCGGGTGGCCCAGGGCGATCGCCCCACCCCGGGGGTTGAGCCGGTCGTGGTCGACGCCCAGTTCCTTGGCCCAGGCCAGCGGCACCGAGGCGAACGCCTCGTTGACCTCGAACGCGTCGATGTCGTCTAGGCGGAGGCCGGTGCGCTCGAGCACCTTCCGGGTGGCGGGAATGGGGCCGGTGAGCATGAGCTCGGGATCGTCGGCGCAGACGGCCGACCCGATGATGCGGGCCCGCGGGGTCAGGCCCAGGCGGGACGCCGCGGCCTCCGAGGTGAGCAGCACCGCGGCCGCGCCGTCGGTGAGCTGGGAGGAGTTCCCCGCGGTAACCGACCACTCGCGGTCGGGCATCAGCTCGATGTACGGCTCGACCCGGAACGCCGGCTTCAGCTCGGCCAGAGCCTCCACTGTGGTCGATGGCCGGATGGTGCTGTCCTGGTCGACCACCGAACCGTCGGGCAGCGTGATGGGCACAATCTCCCGGTCGAAGCCGCCCGAGGTGGCGGTGGCGTGGGCGCGACGGTGCGACTCGACGCTGTACAGGTCCTGCTCGCGCCGGGTCAGCCCGAACTTCTCGGCCACCATCTCGGCCGACACGCCCTGCGGCACGAGGTTGAACCGGCGCCGCACGCCCGGGCCGTAGGGATCGGCGCCGATGCGGGCGGAGCCCATAGGCACGCGGCTCATCGACTCTACGCCCGCGGCGATCACCACGTCGTACTGCCCGACTGCGATGGCCTGGGCCGCGAACTCGATGGCCTGCTGGCCCGAGCCGCACTTGCGCTCGATCGTGACCGACGGCACGTGCACGGGGAAGCCGGCCGACAGCCAGGCCATGCGCCCCACGTTCCCCGACTGCTCGCCCGCCTGGCTCACGCAGCCCACGAGGAAGTCGTCCACGATGCCCGGGTCGATGTCGTTGCGTGTGACCAGCGCGGTGACCGTCTGGGCGAGCAGGTCGACGGGGTGGATCGAGCTGAGGGCCCCGCCCTCCTTGCCCCGGGCCATCGGGCTGCGGACCGCGTCCACCACGACCACGGGGGTGAGCTGCCTGGTCATGCCGTACCTTCCTGGTTCGTTGGCGCTTCCTGGTTGGTGGACGCGCCCTGCTTCACGGGCGCTTTCTGGCTCGCCGACGGCCGGCGCTGGTCGAAACTGCGGCCCAGCAGCTCCGAGGCGATGCGGATGCGCTGCATCGTGGGCGTCCCGCCAGCGATCGCCCAACCGTGGGCGTCGCGGTGCAGCCGCTCCAGGCCGTACTCCTCCGTGTAGCCGTTGCCGCCGTGCAGCAACATGGCGAGGTCGGTCACCCGCTTGGCCATTTCGTTGGCGGCGAGCTTCGCCAGCGAGACGTGCAGGGTGTTGACGTGGCCGGCGTCCAGCTCGGCGACGGCGCGGTCGCGCAGCAGCCGCGCCGACTCGACCTGGAGCAGCATGTCGGCCAGCGTGAGCTGGACGGCCTGAAACTCGGCGATGGGCCGCCCGAACTGCTCGCGCTGCTGGACATAGGCGACCGCCGCGTCCAGCGCGGCCTGGCCGAGGGCGAGGCTCATCGTAGTGTTGCCCAGCCGCTCGATCGAGAAGTTGGTGAACAGCTTGCGGAACCCGTCCGGCGGCCGCACCAGGATGTTGTCCACCGGGACGCGCACGTTCTCCATCACGACGTCCGCCGAGGCGATCCCGCGGAAGCCCATGAGCCGCTCCCGGGCGCCGTAGGACATCCCGGGCCGGTCCGCCTCCACGATCACCGCACCGATACCGCGCGATCCGGGCTCGTCGCTCATCCGCGCGTAGATCAGGTACGCGTCGGCCTCGCCGCCGCCGGAGATCCAGCGCTTGCGTCCATTGAGGACAACCTCGTCGCCCACGATCTCGGCTCGCGTCGTCAGGTCGGTGGCGGCCGAGCCGGCGTCGGGCTCGGAAATGCCGATGGCCATCGTCAGCTCGCCCGCGATGACGGCCGGCAGGTAGCGCTTGCGCTGCTCCTCCGTGCCGAGGCGGTTGACGTGCTGCGCCGGGCCGACGTTGGCCTCGAAGACCTGGAAGGCGGCGGGAACATAGACCTTGGCCAGTTCCTCGATGACGGCCAGGGCCTGCCGGAACGTGCCGCCCGCCCCGCCGAAGCGCTCGGGCAGCGCGATGCCGAGCCAGCCGAGGCTGGCCAGGTAGCGGCGTTCCTCGGGGGGAAGCGTCTGCCGGGCCCTGTCCGCCTCCTCCGCCATCGGGGCGTAGCGTTCCTGCGCGACCCGGCGGGCCACCGCGACCAGATCGGCGAGATCGTCTCCGGTCGTCGTGTTTTGTGCAGACATGGTGTGGTCGGATCAGCCTTTCGACATGGGGCGGTCAGCGGGTCTGGTCGTACTCGCCCTCGGCCCACCGGATGAGGCGGTTGCCCAGGGCGCCGATGACCGCGCTGAAGGTGACGCCCAGGATCGAGATGAGCACCACGCCGACGTACATGCGTTGCGGGATGAACAGTTCCCACGCACGCCACGTGTAGTAGCCGAGTCCTTCCTGGGCCTGGACGAACTCCACGGCGATCGCCAGCAGCATCGAGATGCCCGAGGCGAGCCGAAGGCTCGCCACGATCTGCGGCATGCTCGCCGGGATGATCAGCCAGCGGAAGCGCTGCCCCCAGCTGAGCCCGTAGGACCGGGCCACCTCGTGGTACGGCGTGGGGATCAGCATCGCGGCCGACAGCGTGGTGAACGCGACGATGTAGAACGTGCCCAGCGCGATGAAGATGAACTTCGGCATCTCGCCGAGCCCGAAGAGCAGAAGCAGCAGCGGCAGGATGGCGAGCTTGGGAATGACGTACAGCGCGCGCACCAGCGGCTCGAAGAGCCACCGCAGGATCTTCGACTGGCTCAGCGCGAGGCCGGTGAGGATGCCGACCACCGAGCCGGCGAGGTAGCCGCTGAGCAGGCGCCGAATGGTGATCCAGGTGTGCTCCCAGATCAGCCCGCTGCTGAAGTCCTCAACCGCCCGCTGCCACACGGTCGACGGCTGGGCGAAGAAACGCGGGTCGATCCACTCCAGACGCGCCGACAGCTCCCACGAGACGAGCATGAGCACCGGGATGGTGAGGCCCAGCACGACCCGCAGCACCAGGTCCCGCCGGGCCTGGGCGTCGACACTGCGCCGCCCCGGTTGCGGAGCCCGGACGACCCACTCGCCCGCGGTGCGGTCACCGTCGGCCGGGCGGCCCGCCTGGGCGGCGTCCTTGTTTCCGGTCGGGCCGGCCTGTGCTCTGATGTCCACGCTCACGCACGCCCTCCCCTTGCCATGGCCTGCACGTCGGCCCGCAACTCATCCCAGATCTGGTCCTGCAGCGCGCCGAACTCCGGCCGCCGGCGCAACTCCGGCGTGCGGGGATGCCCGAAGGGCACGTCGAAGATCTGGCGTACGGTCCCGGGACGCGAGCTCATGAGGGCGATCCGGTCGGAGAGCAGGACCGCCTCGTCCAGGTTGTGGGTGACGAAGAAGACGGTGTAGTCGCGCTCCTGGCAGATGCTCAGCAGCTCGTCCTGCAGGATCGTGCGGAGCTGGGCATCGAGAGCTGCAAATGGCTCGTCCATGAGCAGCACCTCGGGCTCGAGCACGAACGCCCGGGCGAGCGCGACGCGCTGCTTCATGCCGCCCGACAGGTTGGCGGGGTAGGCCTTCTCGAAGCCGCTCAACCCCACCCGGTGGATCCACTCCCGGACCCGTTCGTCGGCTTCCCGCCGCGGCACCCCGGCCGCGTCGAGGCCCAACCGGACGTTGCCCTCTACCGTCCGCCACGGGTAGATGCTGTACTCCTGGAAGACCGGGGCCATGAGGGGCCGCGACCCGTCATCGACCCGGATGCTCACGGTTCCGGACGTCGGCTTCTGCAGTCCGGCCAGGATCCGCAGCAGCGTCGACTTGCCGCACCCGGAGGGGCCCACGACGGAGAGGAACTCTCCCTTGGCGATGGTGAGGTTGACGTCGTTCAGCGCGACGACATCCTGCCGGCCACGACGCTGGTAGGCGTAGTGGAGCGACTCGACGCGGATCTTGACCGATCCATCCGGTTCGGTGTGGGCCGGCATGGTCAACCCTTCGATTAGGCTCAGTGAAATTCGCTTTCACTACGTTGAAGTCTCGCCTGCGCTGGTGCACCCTGTCAAGAGCCGAAGATCGCCTCCGTCTCCGTGGAGTCCGTCTCCGTCGAGTCCGTCTCCGTGGAGGCCGTGTCCGTGGAGTCCGTAACCGTCCAGTCCGTATCCGTGGGAGCCCCGATGAAGCTGAGCGTCAACTGGCTGCCCTTCAGCCTGTCCCTGACGCGGGAGGTGGCCCGCCGGGTCGAACGGGCCGGCCTGTGGGGAATGGGGATCGGCGACTCCCCCCACTACGCCGAGCTCTACGCCGCCTGCGCCGCCGCGCTCGAGGCGACCTCCCGCCTCACCATCTCGACGAGCGTCACCAACCCCGTGACGCGCCACGTCTCCGTGCACGCCAGCGCCGCCCGGGCTCTCGCCACGGAGTACCCGGGCCGCTTCCGGCTCGGCTTCGGTCGGGGCGACTCGGCGGTGCGGACGTTCGGCCTCGCCCCGTCGTCCCTGGCGGCGCTGGAGCAGACCCTGACGACGCTGCGACGCAGCGTCCCGGACGTGCCGCTGCTCGTCGCCGCGAGCGGCCCGGCAGCGGCCCGGCTCGCCGGTCGGGTGGCCGACGGCGTGATCGCCGGCGTCGGCACCGACCGTGCGGCGATCGACATGGTGCGCACCCAGGCCGGCCGGCCACTGGAGGTCTGGGCGTCTGTCCGCCTGGCCATCACCCCGGACCCGGACCGGGTCGCCGACCTGCGCCGCCGGCTGGTGCCGCGCGCGGTCAGCGCGTCGCACTTCGCCTTTGCCGCGACGCTCGACGGCAAGAACGTGCCCCCACAGTTCGCCGAGGTGCTGGCCGAGCGGTACCGGAGGTACGACTACACCTGGCACGGCCGGTCGGGGCACAACCCCAACGCCGAGCTCTTCGCCGACCACCCGGAGGTCGAGGAATATCTCGTCAACCGGTTCGCCATCTACGGCACGCCCGAGCAGTGCCGGGACCGGCTCGCCGCCCTGCGCGGGCACGTCGACGGCGTCCTGCTCTCGCTGCTCTTCGAGGACGTGCTCGACCAGGTCGAGCTCCTGCCGACCATCCTGGACCCGGCCGACGTCCTGGCTCCGGCCGCCATTCCAGGACCGGCCGACATCCCAAGTCCGACCGACACCGCGAGTGGACCGGGCCCGTCCGGCGCCGCATGATGGCCGGCGCCCTGGGCATCACTTCTTGTCGATCACGACTCGGGCGGTGGGGGCACGTGCCCACCGAGCTGCGCGGTGAGGTCGGCTGCCGCCTTACGGACGACCTCGATCGTGGCGGTGGGCTTCTTCGCCACCCGGACCACCGGGATGGAGACCCCGAGCGCGCCGACCGGCGCGCCGCTGGGGCCGAACACCGGGGCGCCCGCGCCCCACACCTCGGGCCAGCGCACGCCGACGCCGCTGGCGTAGCCCTGCCGGCGGATCTCGGCCAGCCGGGCGTAGACCTCCTCCCGGCTGGCGAAACCCTGCCCGTTGTGGGCGAAGTGCTCGTCGATGGCCTGCTCTATCCGCTCCGGCGGCAACCAGGCGAGCACGGCCTGGCCCGTCACCGTGGTGAGCAGCGGGTACCCCCGGCCCAGCCGCACGTGCGCGCGCACCGGCTTGACCGGCTCGCTGTGGGCCGAATAGGTCACCACCCCGTCCTCGTAGACCGCGAAGACCGAGGTCTCGTCGAGCTCGGCGGTGATGCGGTCGGTGAACTGCTGGGCGATAGTGGAGAGCCCGACCGTGGCGTTGACCGCGTGGCCGAGCCGGGAGACCAGCATGGTGCCGCGCCAAGTCCGGTCGGGCTGCTGGACCACGAACCCCTCGTCGGCCATCAGGCGCAAGATCCGCAGCACCGTGGGTGGGGTGAGGTCGGTCGCCTCACTCAACGCCTTGAGCGTCTGTGGCCCGCCTTCGCACACCGCTCGCAGCACGCGCAGCGTACGGACGATCGAACCCTCACTCACCCACTGCCCCTGTTCTCCAGCTCCCGCCGCGGTCGGATCGACGAGGCGGAAATATCAGGGTATCGAGTCAACTCGACGGGCTCGCCGACCGGGTGACCTCCTCGACGACCCGGGCGCGCACCTCGCGGCGGAGCAGCTTGCCGGTCTCCGAGCGCGGCAGCGCCCCAACGAACTCGAAACTCCGGGGCACCTTGAAGCCAGCGATCCGCTCGCGCAGCCCGGCGGTAAGCCGCTGCTCGAGTTCCTCCCGGCCCTCGGGCGTATCCACGACGACCACCGCGTGCACCGACTCGCCCCAGTGCGGGTCGGGGCGGCCGACCACGCAGGCGTCGCGGACCCCGGGCAGCTCGAGCAGCGCGTGCTCGACCTCGGCCGGATAGATGTTCACCCCGCCGCTGATGATCAGGTCGGCGCTCCGGTCGCACAGGTAGAGATACCCGTCCTCGTCCAGGTACCCGATGTCGCCGAGCGTCACGTGCCCGCCGACGCGGGTCGCCGCCGTCTTCTCCGGATCGTTGAGGTAGACGAACGGCAGGGCCGTGTTCTCGAAGTAGATCGTGCCGACCTCGCCCGGCGGCAGCGGGCTTCCCTGCTCGTCGAGGATCTTGATGCTCACATTCTTCCGCGCCCGGCCCACGCTGCCCGGCTTACGCAGCCACTCCTCCGACGTGATCGCCGTGACGCTGCCCTCGGTACCGCCGTAGATCTCCACGAGGATCGGACCCAGCCACTCGATCATGGCCCGCTTCACCGCGACCGGGCAGGGCGCCGCCGTGTGGATGACCGACCGCAGGTGCGAGGTGTCCGCGGCCTCACGCACCTCAGGCGGCAGGCTGAGCAACTCCTGGAACATCAGCGGAACCAGATAGATCCACGTGATGCGGTACCTCGTGATCAGGTCCAGGGCGTCGGCCGCCGACCACTTCCCCATGATCACGACGGTGTGCCCCACGTCCAGCGCCTGGTCGGCGTAGGACAGGGGTGCCGCGTGGTAGAGCGGCGCCACGCTCAGGTACCGGCCGTCCTCGTGGTCGGCCTGGTAGAGCGCGGCCCGCTCGACGGCGGCCACCGACGCCTGCTCCGGCGAGGCGCCGGTGAGCGCCCGGCGTACGGCCTTGGGGCGCCCGGTCGTGCCGGAGGTGTACAGCATCCGTTGGCCGGCAGCCTGGCCCTCCGGCGTGGTCGCGGCGACGCCGTCGATCGCGCCGGTCAGCCGACCGCCGTCGGGTCCGCTGGCGTGCCCGATCACGACGACCATGGACTGGTCCAGGCCGGCGTCGCGCACCGCCGAGCGCACCAGGTCCTCGTACGTATCCGTGACGAAGACCAGCCGGGCGCCGCTGTCGCGCAGGATGTAGCTCACCTCGCGCGCAGTCAGGTGCCAGTTCACCGGCGTGAAGTACAGCGGCAGCTGCAGGACCCCGCGCTGCACCGCGAGCATCTCGTACGAGTTGGGCAGCAGCGCCGCGGCCGTCTCGCCCGGACGGACGCCCCGCGAAAGGATCAGGTTGCTGACCCGGTTCGCGTCGGCGAGCGTCTGACCGTACGTGATCGTCACGCCGTCGGCGGTGATGACGGCCGGCCGCTCGGGGTCCCGACGCGCGTAGGAGAAGAAGTTACGCATGCTGTGCCTCAAGGTGCGCGAGTACGGCTTCGTGGTGGTGGTCGGCGTCGCCGAGCAGTCCGGCCGCGAGCGTGGCCCGCTTGACGTAGCGGTGCAGGCGGTGCTCCCACGTGAACCCGATGCCACCGTGGATCTGCATCGCCTCCGTCGCGCACGTCGCCGCCGCCTCGGCGCAGAAGGCCTTGGCGAGGCTCGCCCAGTAGTCCCGCTCCGGATTGGCGTCACCGAGCTGATCGGCGAGGTGGTACACGGCCGAGCGGGCCGACTCGACCAGGATGAGCATTGACGCGCATTTGTGCTTGATGGCCTGACGGCCGGCGATGGCCCGCCCGAACTGCACCCGCGTCTTCGCGTACGCCACGCTCATGTCGAGCATGGCGCGGATGGTGCCGGCGAGGTCGGCCGCGAGGATGCCGACGCCGATGGCCCGCGCGGCCGCCAGCGTGGCGGCCAGCTCCTCCGGGTCGGTGGAGACCGGGGTGGCCGCCACCTGGTCGAGCGTCACGGCGGCGAACGGCCGGGTCTGGTCCAGGCAGACGAGTGGGTGCCGGACGACCCCCGGGTCGCCGAGGTCGACGAGGAACGCGGCCGGCCGCTCGTCCGCATCGGCCACCACGACCGCGAGGTCGGCGGCGTCGCCGTCGGGCACGAACGGCAGGCGCCCGGTCAGGCGCCAGCCCGCATCGGACCGCGTCGCCCTCACGTCCGCGCCGGGGTGCAGCAACCCATCGACGCCGATCATGCCCACCGTCGCCAACCGTGTCCCGGCCGCCATCTCGTCGAGCAGCCCGGCCGGTGTGCCCGGCAGCCGCGCGAGCAGGGTGGCGGCGAGCACAGTGGACAGATACGGCAGCGGCGCGACGTGCCGACCGAGGCATTCGCTGACGAGCAGCGCGGTCGCCACGTCCTGCTCGGCGGGCGGGGCGGCCAGCAGGGCGAGCGCACCGGTGTCGGCGAGCTCGCGCCACAGCCCGCGGTCGAGCACGCGGTCGCCCGGCTCGTCCGGCAGCGCCTGCAGCGGATCGGCCCGCGTAAGCAGGGTGTCGAGCGCGTCGATGTAGTCGCGTTGCTCCGGGCTCGGCACCATCATGGCCGGCGCTCCTCTCCCGCCAGCGACTCCAGGTAGGCCCGCCAGCTCAGAGTGCGGCTGGGGTCGGCCTCCCGCGGCATGCCGAGGGCTCGTTCGGCGATCTGGTCCCGCAGCACCTCCGACGTCCCGCCGGCAATCGTCTTGGGCTGGACGCGCAGGAACGCCCACACGTCGCGGGCCGCCGCGGTGTCGTCGGGCTCGTGCGCCAGCAGCCGCAGGCCGCCGAACTCCAGGAACAGCCGCTGCAGTCGCTTGCTGTGCTCGGCCTGCAGCACCTTGTTGTACGGCGTCCCGGCGGCCACGGGCGGCAGCCCGCGCGACCGGTACGCCGCGTTGCGTTGGTTGTTCAGGGCCACGAGCTGCGCCTCCACCCAGATTCGGGCGATCCTGGCCCGCCGCATCGGGTCGGCGGTGGGCAGGTACTGCGCGACGAGCTCCTCGACCGAGCGGCCCACCACCGAGCCGGGCGTGGCCGCGCCGACCCCGGAGCCGGCGATCCGCTCCAGCGCGAGGACCGAGCGCACGACCTCCCAGCCCTGCCCCGGCTCCCCCAGGCGGTAGCGGTCGGGCACCACCACGTCGGTCAGGCGCACCTCGAAGAACTCGGCGTCGCCGGTCATCTGCCGAATCGGGCGGATCTCCACGCCCGGGCTGGTCATGTTCACGCACAAGCAGGTCAGGCCGGCGTGCTTGGGCACCTCCGGGTCGGTCCGCACCACCGCGAGCCCCCAGGCGGCCCGGTCGGCCCGGCTGGTCCAGATCTTCGCGCCGTTGACGATCCAGCGGTCGCCGTCCCGCACCGCCCGGGTGCGTACCGCCGCAAGGTCCGAGCCGGCCTCCGGTTCGCTGAACAGCTGGCACCACAGGGTCTCGTTGCGCGCGATCGGGGGCAGCAGCTCGGCCGCCACCTCCGGGCTGGCGTAGCGCAGGATCGACGGGCCGACCCAGCCGATGCCGATCGCGCTCTCCACCGTGCCGACCCGCCACCGGGCCAGCTCCCTCCGGACCCCGACGGCCTCGTCCGGGGCGAGCCCCAGGCCGCCGTACTCGCGGGGCCACTCGGGGGCCAGCCACCCCTCGGCCGCCACGGCGCGGACGAACGGGGCGACCCGCTCGGTGTCGGCGACGTACTCGGCGAGGGCGTCCCCGTCGTTCGCCTCGACGGCCGCCACCCACTCCGGCGGCAGGGTCGCCCGCAGGAACTCCCGCAGACGCTCGGCTGCGCTCACCATCACCCCACCACCCGGGCATCGAGGGCGACGAGGCGGCCGTCGACGACACCGATCGGGTTGCACTCGACCAGCTCGTGACCGCCCCGGCGCGCGAGGTCGACCAACGCCCCCGCCGCCGCGGCGAGCTGCTCGGCCAGGCCCTCGTACCGGCCGGGCACCCGGTTGAAGATGCGCTCGGCCAGCCGGCGGGCGAGCCACCCGACCGGCAGCCGCGCCGGCATCGCCACCGTGGTGTTCAGCAGCTCGATGTTCGCCCCACCGAGGCCGGCGCTGACCACAAGACCCCACTGGGGGTCAGTGCGGACGCCGGCGAACAGCTCCAGCGACGGCCGCAGCTGGCGGGCGACGATCAGCGCGGACGCCTCGCGCAGCATCTCGGCCGCGGTGTCGGCCGCGCGCTCGCGGTCCACGTCGAGCCGCACGTGCCCGCCCCGGGCCTTGTGCAAGCTGGCGTCCACATTGGACTTCAGCACCACCGGCCAGCCGATGGCGTCCCCGGCCGCGAGGACCTCGTCCACCGACGTCGCCAGCCGCCACGGCGCCGTGGCCACGCCGCCCGCGCCGACCAGCTCGAGGCTCGCGGCGGCGGTGAACGTCCGTGGGGCCGTTGTCGCCGCGCGGGTGGGCCACGGTGGCGCCAGGTCGCCCTCGCCCGTTGGGGGCGCCGCCGCCGCGGCGAGCGCGGTGCAGGCCGCGGCCAGGTCCGGCAGGACGACCTCACCGCGTTCGATGCGGTGCCGCACGCCCGAGGCGTCCCGGTCGAGCACGGCCACGACCGTCGGCACCGCCGCCCCGGCGACCGCCCCGGCCGCCCCGGCCTGGTCCTCCCGGCCGATGACGAGCAGCAGGTCTACTTCGCCGCTGTCGCGCAGCGTGGCGCAGACCTTGCCCAGCACCGCGTTGTCCCCGATGGTCTGGGCCGTCACGTCCACCGGGTTGCGGGCGCTGGCGATGTCGGGCAGGAGCGCGGCCACCTGCGCCCGCAGCCCCGGCGAGAGCTCCGGCAGCACCAGCCCGTGCGCGGAGAGGATGTCGGCGGCGACCACTCCGGCCCCGCCGGACCCGGTGACCACGCCGACCCGCCGGGCGGGGCGACGCCCCAGCAGCGAAAGGCCGACGGCCGCCTGGACGAGATCCCGGTCGGTACGGACGAGCGAGGCCCCGTAGAAGGCGAACAGCTCGGCCACCACCGCGTGGTCGGAGCTGACCGCGCTGGTGTGGGAGGTGGCCGCCAGGGCGCCCGCCTCGGACAGCCCGCCGAGCAGGGCCACCACGGCGACGCCCGCGTCGCGGGCGCGGGCCAGCAGCCGGACCAAGGGCTCGGCGGCGCGCAGGCCCTCCAGGTAGAGCAGGATCGCCCGCGGGGCGGCCAGGCCGCCGGACGCGGCGCTGTCGATCAGTCCACACGCGACGGTGCAGGCGTCGAGGTCCACCTCGTTTCCGGTGCCCACGAACCCGTCCAGGTGCAGGCCGTACCGGGCCGCGGACTGGACCAGGCGGGCGCCGAAGGCTCCGCTCTGCGAGACGAGGAAGACGCCGCTGCCCGGCCCGCCGACCGCCAGGTCGTCGAAGGCCTGCGCGAAGGTGAGCACCGTCCGGCTGGGCGCGTAGTAGAGCCCGACCGTGTTTGGGCCGAGCAGCCGCGTGCCGGGCGAGCTGCGCAGGGGCGCCCGGCCCACCTCCTCGAACCCGGAGGAGTAGACCACGATGAAGGCGGCGCGCGACCCGATGTCGTCGAGGACCTGCTGGACGGCGGCCGCGGGTACGGCGATAACCGCGACGTCCGTGCCCTCGGGCACCTGGTCGCCCCGCGAGTACGCCGTCACCGTGCCGGGGAACGCGGCGTCGTGCAGGTGCTTGATGGTCCGGCTGCCCAGGCCCGTCGGCTTCGACGTCGAGCCGACGATCGCGACCCGGGATGGGGCGAGCAGGCGACGCAGGTCCAGCCCCGCGTCCCTCGGCCCGGCGTTCCTGCCCCCGGCGTCCATCAGCGCAGCTCCGCCGGGATCTTCTGGGCCTTGGTGGTCCCCCACTCCGGCGCGCGCCGTTCCCGGAAGGCGGCGATCCCCCGCATCGTCTCGCCGAGCGTGCGCACCCAGTTGAGCGTGCGCCGCTCCCGGTTGTACGCGTGCAGCCGGTCGTTGTCCTCGAGGAACTCGTACATGAGGCGCTTGGTGACGGTGAGCGAGACGGGGGCGCACCGCACCGCCATCTCCCAAGCGAGCCCGACCGCGGTCGACAGCACCTCCGGCTTGTCGACGCAGTGCGTGGCCAGGCCGAGGCGGGCGGCCTCGGTGCCGTCGATGGTCCGGCCGGTCAGCAACAGGTCCATGGCCGGGCCGAAGCCGATCAGCCGGGGCAGCAGCCACAGCGAGTTGCGGTCCGGGATGATGCCGATCCGGTTGAAGGAGAAGGCCAGGCGGGCGTCGCGGGCCACGACGCGGATGTCGGCCTGCATCGCCCAGGTGAGGCTCACCCCGATGGCGTCACCGTTGAGGGCCGCGATGATCGGGGTGGCCAGCCGCCACGGCGCCTGTTCCGGCTCGGTCAGCGACTCCACCGAGTGCGCGTTGACGTCCCGCCACTCGATGTCGAGGTCGGCGCCCACACCGAAGTGCTCGCCCCGGCCGGTCACCACGATGACGCTGACCGACTCGTTCGCGTCCAGGTCGACCAGGGCCTGCTGTAGCTGGACCGCCATGAGCGGGGTGTAGGCGTTGCGTCGCTCGGGCCGGTCCAGATAGACGACCGCCACCCGGTCGTCAATGTCTACAGTGACATGTCGTTCGCTCACGGTGTCTTCCTTGTCGGGACGTGGACGGACTCAGTGGTGGCCAAGGATGAGGGTGGCGGCCGCGGTGAACATGCCACCGAAGCCGAGGACGAGGCTGGTCCGGATTCCGGGCACCTGGGCGGCGGCTTCGCCGCGCAGCTGACGGACGGACTCCTGGATGGCGAACATGCCGTACATGCCGGTGTGCGTGTAGCACAGCCCACCGCCGTTGGTGTTCACGGGCAGCTCTCCGCCGGGCGCGGCGCCGCCCTCGGCGATGAAGCCCGCGGCCCGGCCGGGCGCGAAGAAGCCCATGCTCTCCAGGCCGACAAGAACGAGATGGGCAAATGCGTCATAGTTCATCACGTGGTCGATGTCGCGCCGGGACATCCCCGCCTCGGCGAACGCCTCGTCGGTCGCGGCCCGCGCCGCCCGGGAGACGCCCGCCTCGGCCATCTGCGCGATGAGCAGGGAGTCGGTCGCCTCGCCCGTTCCGAGCACGGCGACGGCCCGCTCGCGCTGGGCCGGCGTCAGGTCCGCGGTCCGGGCGACCACGAGCGCGCCCCCGCCGTCGGTACGCAGGCACACCTCGGGCACCCGGAATGGGTAGGCGACCAGCGGCGCGGCGAGCACGTCGTCGACGGTCATCAACTCGCGCCGCGCGGCCCGGGGCACGCGGTGGGCCCACTGGCGCTGCGAGACCACGACGGCCGCGAGGTCCTTCTCCCCCAAGCCGTGCTGGTGCAGGTAGCGTAGGGCGGGAATCGTGAACCGGGTGTACGGGGCGCGGGCGCCGTACGGCTCCTCGAACTGCCCGGTCAACGACGCCGGGTCGCGCGGGCGCGGCACCGCCCCGACCCGCGACCGCCCGGACTCGCCGTGCGTGATGAGCACCATCCGGGCGTAGCCGGCGTTGATGGCGGCCACGGCGTGCCGCACGTGCATCAGGAAGGAACACCCGCCGACGTTGGTGGTGTCCACCCACCGCGGCGTGATACCCAGCGCGTGAGCCACCCCGTGCGGCGAGTAGGCCCCGGCGATGCCGTCGATCTGGTCCCGGGTGACGCCGGCGTCGCGCATGGCCCGGGCCCCGGCCTCCACGTTGAGGCCCAGCACCGACTGGTCGGGCAGGCGGCCGATCCGCTCGGTCTCGGCGGCACCGATGATGCTGACACCGGTGCTCATCGGGCGCCTCCCTCGGCCGGAGCGAAGACCGGCAGCCACTGGTCGCCCCGGGCTACGAAGCGCACGCGGAGCGGCATGTCGATGCGCAGGAACTCCGGCTCGGGCGGCACATCGACGATGTTCGTCAACATGCGGGGTCCCTCGGCCAGCTGGACCGTGGCGACCACGTACGGCACCTCCTGCTCGGTGTACGGCGGCTCCGGCCGGTGCACAATGACGTAGGACCACAGGGTGGCGTCGCCCGAGGCGTCAAACCAGGACAGCCGGGGCGACGTGCAGCCCGGGCAGTGGGTGCGGGGATAGTGCACGACCAGGCCGCACTCGTCACAGCGCTGCAGGCGCAGCCGGCCCTGAGCCGTGCCCTTCCAGAACGGCGCGGTCTCCGGGGTGGGAACGGGGACGGGCAACTGGCTCATGGCCCCACCGTGGGTGTCGCGGGTACGGACGGGACGGACCGGCCGGGCTCGCCGGATGCGCTGGGATCGATAGTAGCAGATGTGTCGGGTTCGGTCGCCACGAAGCGGGCGTGACCCCGGTCGACCACGACCCGGTCGCCCACGCTCACGACGTAGCGCAGCTGCCCCTGGTCGACCCACCAGGCCCGGATCACGAGCGTGTCCCCGGGCCAGACCGGCGCGCGGAACCGTCCGCCGAAGGCGGCCAGGCGCCGCGCCGGGCCCACCGCGGCCCACAGCTCGCGGGCCGCGATCCCCCAGGTGCACAGTCCGTGCAGGATCGGCCGGTCGAACCCGGCGCGGCGGGCGAAGGTCGGATCGCTGTGCAGGGGATTGCGGTCGCCGCACAGGCGGTACAGCAGCGCCTGGTTCGGGGCCGTCTTGAACGTCCGCGTCAGGTCGGGCTCACCCGTCGGCTCGGCCTCCGCGGTCCCGCCCCTGGTCGCGCCCGGCGTCCGGCCACCGAACCCGCCCTGGCCGCGCAGGAACAGCGAGGTGACCGCGGTGAAGAGGCGCTCACCCGTGGACACCAGCACGCCGGTCGCCTCGATCGCCACCAGCGCGCCGGACCCCTTGTCCTCGATCGCAGCCACCCGCGAGGTCACGTCGACCTCACCGTGGCACGGCACGGGCCGGGCCAGCTCCACGCTCTGTCCACCATGGACGGTTGCCTCGGGCGGCCAGGACCCCAGGGCATCCTTCAGGCCGTGCGAGCCGCCCGCGAGCAGCGCCACGAACGTCGGCAGCACCACCTGCTCGACGCCCTCGGAGTTCTCGGTTACCAGCGCGAGGTCGTCCGGGCCGGCCCCCACCGCGAGCGCGTAGAGCAGGGCGTCGTCGCTGCTCCACGAGCGACGGACCGGACCCGCGGTCGCGCCCACCGCGTTGGGATTGAGCATCAGGCCCCTCCCCGCATGTCCGCGTTGGGACGCGACGACGCGAGCAGCCGCCGCAGTTCCCGGTCCACGTCGTCGATGTGGTCCACTGGGGTTGTGGGCGTGCCGTGCTCCCAGGGCTGGGCCACCGACAGCCGCCGCCCGGAGCTGAGGATGACCCGCCCGGTGACGTCGCGCGACCGCGGGGAGGCGAGCCACTCCACCACCGCCGCCGGCCACTGGACGGACCGGCTGGGGTCCTCCGCGTCCGCGGACGTCCGCCCCGGGATGGTGCTCGTCATGCGGGTAGCCGCGCCCGGGCTGATCGCGTTGGCCGTGACGCCGTAGCGGGCCAGCTCCATGGACGCCACGATGGTAAATGCCACGATCCCGGCCTTGGCCGCCGCGTAGTTGGCCTGGCCGACGTTGCCGAAGAGTCCCGCCACCGACGTCGTGTTGATGAGCCGGGCGTCGAGCTCGCCCTCGCGCTCGAACCGCTCGCGCCAGTGCACGGCCGCATGGTGCGTGGGGGCGAACGTGCCCTTGAGGTGGACCCGGATGACCGAGTCCCACTCGGCCTCGGTCATCTTCACGATCGTCCGGTCCCGCAGCACGCCGGCGTTGTTGACGAGCACGTCCAACCGGCCGAAGGTCTCGATGGCCAGGCGCACGAGCTGCTCCGCCTGGTCCCAGTCGGCGACGTCGTGGCCACTGGCGACCGCCTGGCCACCCTCCCGACGGATCTGCTCGACCACCTCGGCGGCCGGATTGCTCGGCTCGACCGAGCCGTCCAGGCTCACGCCGAGGTCGTTGACGACGACGCACGCGCCGGCCCGGGCCAGCCGCAGGGCGTAACCGGCGCCCAAGCCCCGGCCGGCTCCGGTGACGATGGCGACGCGGCCGGCGCACGACTTCTCGCCGGATGCGGAGTTCGTTTCGGATGCTGGGGCGGGGGTTGGGGGAACGGGGGTCTCGCTGTTCATCGGACTCACTCTGACCCAGCCGGGGTGGCCGGGACAAAGAGCGTTTGCCGTACGAAGCGAATGCCCTGGCCTATGGGCTCGGTACGCTACGGGCGTGGAGTTGCGGTTGATGCGGTACTTTCTCGCCGTCGTCGACCATGGCTCCGTGACCAAGGCGGCCGAGGCGCTGTACATCGCGCAGCCCTCGCTGTCCCAGTCCATCCGCGCGCTCGAGGCGAAGCTGGGCGCCGAGCTGTTCGACCGGTCCGGGCGGACCATGGTCCCCACGCCGGCCGGCCTGGCGTTCGCGGAGACCGCCCGCCGGATCCTCGCCGAGGCCGACGACGCCCGCGAGCGCGTCCGAAAGGTCGCCAACCTTGAGGCGGGCCGGCTCACCATCGCGGCCACGTCCACGCTCGCCGTGTACCCGCTGGCCGAGCCGGTGCACCGGTTGCTCCGCCAGCATCCCGGAATTCAGGTCTATATCTACGACTCCGGGACGCCGGTCCACCTGCTCACCGCTCTGCGCAGTGGTGCGGTCGAGCTGGGGGTCATGGAGCTGCCCGTGCACGAGGCGTCGTTGACCGCCCGGCCGCTGGGCACCGAGGAGATCGTGCTCGCGCTCCCGCCGGCGGTCGCCGAGCGGCTACCCGACCCGGTGCCGGCCGACGCCGTGCGGGACCTGGCCTTCGGGCTCGTCGCCCCGGACGCGCTCGGCACCACCCGGAGCTCACGCGAGATGGCCGCCCTCATCGGCAACGTCCGGGTTCGGTGCGCGCACCGGCAGCTGCTGTGGGAGCTGGTGATGAACGGCTCGGTCTCGACGTTCGTGGCCCGCCGCGTGGGCGAGCTGATGCTGCCGGGCGTGGTGCTGCGCTCGGTCGACCCGCCGATCACGCGCGAGGTGGGTCTGGTGCACCGGGTCGGTGAGCTGTCTCCGGCGGCTCGGGCGCTGGTTGAGCTCGCCACCGGTCGGAGCCGGCCAGCTCGATGAAGGCCCGGGCGACCGGGGAGAGTCGAGCCGGGTCGTAGACCAGGCCGACCCGTTGCCGGAACGGTCGGGTCAGGGGCCGCAGCTGCGCACCCGCCCGACCGGCGTTCCGGGCGGCGCCGCCGCCGAGAAAGGTCGCCCCGACCCCGACGAGCATGAAGGCGGTCCGCGTCTCCCGCTGCTCGACCATCGCGACGGGGGCGAGCCGGCGCTGGCCGAGGCCGAGCGCCTCCTCCAGCTCGGGGTACGTCCCGGTCGTCGCCGGGACCAGCACCATGGGCACCTCCGGCGCGGCGCTCAGGTCGACCGGTCCCTCGGGCGCCGGCGTCCCCGGCGGGAACGCCATCACGACGTCGTAGCCGCCGATGTCCAGGGTCGCCAGGTCGTCCCGTTTGGCCCCGGGTTCGAACGGCAACCGCGTGCAGACAATCTCGCTGTGTCCGTCGGCCAGGACCTCGACCGCCAGCTCCTCCCGGGCCAGGTCCCGCACGTTGACGGTGACCGCCGAAAACTCGGCCAGAAACGCCGACAGCAGCTCGGACAACGGACCGTTGATGGCGGTGGCGAGGGCCGCGACGTCGAGCCGGCCCCGGATCTCCGCATCGCTGAGAAAGAGTTCGCGCGCCTCCGCCGCCTCGCGCACGATGCGCCGGGCCGGGCCGAGCAACGCGTGCCCGGCCGAGGTGAGCGCCATGCCCGGGCCGGCCCGGTAGAAGAGGGCCGCGCCGAGCTCGCGCTCGAGGGCCTGCACGGCCTGCGAGATCGTCGACTGCGTCACGTTGAGCGCGGAGGCGGCCCCGCTGACGCTGCGGTTCTCGCTGACCGCGAGGAAGTAGCGCAGCTGCTGCACCTCCATGTGGTCAACCTACTCAACGCCGCGCGCCCCGCGCCGCCGGGCCGAGGGGACCGCCCCGCAGCGGCCCGGACCACCGGCCCGGCGTCACAGCCCCATGGCCCGCGCGATGATGACGCGCTGCACCTCGTTGGTGCCGCCGTAGATGCGGGAGACGCGCGCGTCGGCGAACATCCGGGCGATCGGGAAGTCCCGGATGTAGCCGTAGCCGCCGTGCAGTTGCAGACACCGGTCGATCACGCGGTTCTGCATCTCGGTGCAGTACACCTTCACCGTGGCGGCCTCAACCGCGTTCAGCTCGCCGCGCTCGTGGGCCAGCAGGCACTGGTCGAGCAACGCCCGGCCCGCGGTGACCTCGATCTGGCAGGTGGCGAGCTGGAACTTCGTGTTCTGGAACGAGGCCACCGGTTGGCCGAAGACCTTCCGCTGACGGACGTAGTCGAGGGTGTGGCGCAGCGCCGTCTCGGCCGACACCTGCGCCGAGACCGCGATGCCGAGCCGCTCCTGCACCAGGTTGTGCGTGAGGTAGGAGAACGCCTCCCCCTCCTCGCCGAGCAGGTTCTCCGCGGGCAGCCGGACGTCGTCGAAGAACAGCTCCGCGGTGTCGGTGGCCCGCAGGCCGATCTTGTCCAGCTTGCGACCCCGGCTGAAGCCCGGCCGGGTCGCCTCGACCACGAACAGTGACAGTCCTCGACGTCTGTTCTCGTGCTGGCTGGTGCGGGCCACCACCACGATGAGGTCGGCGTTGATCCCGCCAGTGATGAACGTCTTGCTGCCCGTCAATATCCAGTCGTCACCGTCGCGCACGGCCCGGGTCCGCATCCCGGACAGGTCGGACCCGGTCTCGGGCTCGGTCATCGCGATGCAGCCCATCAGCTCACCGGCCACCATGCCGGGCAGCCAGCGCCGCTTCTGCTCGGGCGTGCCCAGCCGCAGGATGTACGGGATGACGAGGTTCATGTGCGTGTTGGCGCCGCCGAGGGAGACGCCGGCGCGGGAGCACTCCTCGGTCCAGACCGACGAGTACAGGAAGCTGGTGCGGCCCGCGCCGCCGTACTCCTCCGGCACGCGAATGCCGAATAGCCCGAACGCGCCGAGCCGGGCGTAGAACTCGTGCGGCACCTGGCCCGCCCGCTCCCACTCGGGGAAGTACGGGACGACCTCCTTGGCCAGGAAGGCGCGCACCGCCTCCCGGAACTCTTCGTGCTCCGGCGAGTAGATGGATGGTCTTGGCATGGGGCTACCTCGGAAGGAATGCGCGCGGCCGCCCGGGCGGACGGCCGCGGGGTCGTCGGGCGACCGCGGTACGGATGAGCTCGGGGTGAGGGCGGGTCAGCGGCCCTGCCACACCGGGGCCCGCTTCTCGGCGAAGGCCCGGGCGCCCTCCTGGGCATCCTGCGAGCTGAACACCGCGTCGACGATCGGGCGCTGACGCTGGAAGCGCTCCGCGTGCGGCCACGTGCGCGACTCGTACAGGATCCGCTTGCTCGCGGCGACCGCGAGCGGGCCGTTGGCGCTGATCCGGCGAGCCAGTTCCAGCGCGCCATCCAGCGCACCGCCGTCGTCGGTGAGCACGTTGACCAGGCCCAGCGCGTGCAGGCGGGTCGCCTCCACAGGGTCGCCGGTCAGCGCGAGCTCGGTCGCGATCGTGGCCGGCAGCCGTTCCGGCAGGCGCAGCAGACCGCCCGCCGCCGCGACCAGCCCACGCTTGACCTCGGGAATGCCGAACCGGGCGCCCCGCGCGGCGACCACGAGGTCGCAGGCGAGGACTAGCTCGAACCCGCCAGCGAGGGCCCAGCCTTCGACCGCCGCGATGAGCGGCTTGCGCGGCGGGGCCTCGGTGACGCCGCCGAAGCCACGGCCGGGAATGCTCGGACGCTCCCCGCGCAGGAAGCCCTTGAGGTCCATGCCCGCGCAGAACGCACCCCCGGCCCCGGTGATGATGCCGACCGTAAGGCCGTCGTCGTCGTCGAGGGTGTCGAGCGCGGCGGCGATGCACCGGGCCATGGCCTGGGTCATGGCGTTGCGCGCGTGCGGCCGGTTCAGGGTGATGACGAGGATGCCGTCCCGGGTCTCGACCAGTACGTCGTCACCGGTTGCCGGGTCACCGGTTGTCCGGTCGCTGGTTGTCGGGTCACTGGATGTCGGGTGACTGGTTGCCTGGTCGCTGGTGGGCGCGTGGCCAGTCGTCCCGGGGCCGGGCGTCTCGTTTGTCGCGGGCAGGGGCGCCGTCTCGGTCATGATGGCTGCTCCGACGTCTGGGGCATGGGGGTCTTGGACGTCTGGGTCGTGGGGGTCTTGTCACGCATGAGGGCGGGCAGGCGGCCGGCGATGATCTCCTCGGCCTCGCGGATCACCCGCTCGACCAGCTCAGCCACCGACGGAATGTCGTGGATGAGCCCCTGGGACATGCCGACGGTCCAGATGCCCAGATCCGCGTCGCCGGTCTCGTAGACCCGACGGCCGCGGGCTCCGGCGACGAGCTCGCGCACCGACTCGAAGTCGCCGCCAGCGTTCAGCCGCCGCACCACCTCGCGGCTGACCTCGTTGCTCGCCACGCGGGCCGTGTTGCGCAGCGGCCGGAAAATCAGCTCGGTCTGCCGCTCGTCGGAGGCGACGATCCGTTCCTTGATGTTCGGATGGACCGGCGCCTCCTTGGTGCACATGAAGCGGGTGCCCATGTTGACGCCCTCGGCCCCGAGCGCGAGCGCGGCCACGAGCCCGCGGCCGTCGGCGATACCGCCCGAGGCGATGACCGGGATGGACAGGCTCTCCACGGCGCGCGGGATGAGCACCAGGCCAGGGATGTCGTCCTCCCCGGGGTGGCCGGCGCACTCGAACCCGTCGATGCTGATGGCGTCCACCCCGCGCCGCTCGGCGGAGAGGGCGTGGCGCACGCTCGTACACTTGTGCAGCACCAGGATGCCGGCCTGCTTGAGCTGCTCCAGCCGCTCGGTCGGCAGCGAGCCGGCGGTCTCCACAATAGACACACCGGCGTCGATGATGGCCTGAACGTACTCCTCGTACGGTGGCGGCGTGATGGTCGGCAGCATGGTGAGGTTGACCCCGAACGGCCGGCTGGTCAGCTTCCGGCATCGCTGGATCTCCTCGTAGAGGGCCTCGGGCGTGGGCTGGGTGAGCGCGGTGAGGAAACCCAGCGCCCCGGCGTTGGCCACGGCCGCGACCAGCTCGGCCCGGCCGACCCACTGCATGCCGCCCTGGACGATCGGGTGGGTCACGCCGAACAGCTGCGTGAAGCGGGTCTGCAGGGTCATAGCTGCCACTCACCCGCGAAGACCGGGCGGTTGCCCGCCGCGATCGCCGCTCGCGCCACCGGGCCGTCGGTGGCGAAGTTGATGGCCTGGGCTGCGTTCTCCGCGTCGATGGCGTCCCGGAAGGACATCCGATGGGATCGGTGCAGCAGCGCCTTGTTCTGCGCGATCGCGACGGGCGGGGCGGCGGCGAGGTCCCGGGCGATGCGATGGGTGAAGGCGACCACCTCGTCCTCACCGACCAGCCAGGTGACCAGCCCCAGGCGCATCGCCTCCTCCGCCGAGATTATCTCGGCGAAGTAGGCCAGCCGCTTGGCGGTGTGCAGGCCCACGAGCCGGGGCAACAGCCACGAGCCGCCGCAGTCCAGCGACAGGCCGCGCCGGGCGAAGATCTGTGAGAAGCGCGAGCGGGGCGTCGCCACGATGAGGTCGCAGCACAGGGCGAGGTTCCACCCCGCCCCGACCGCCACACCGTCCACTCTGGCCACGACGGGCTTGGTGAGCTCGTGCAGCGCGATCAGGGTGGCGCCGATGTGGCCGAGCCGCCGGAGCGGATGGGCGTTGCCGCGCGGCGCGGTCACGTCGGCCCCGGAGCAGAACTCGCCGCCGGCTCCGGTGAGGATGACCGCGCGTACGGCCGGGTCGGCGTCGACGCGCGCCAGGTGCTCCCGCAGCAGTCCCCACGCCGGACCGTCGAGTGCGTTCTTGCGCTCCGGTCGGTTGAGCGTGATGGTCGCGACGGGTCCGTCGACCGCCAGCAGCACGGACGACGACTCGGGTTGTGCCATGCCGTGATTCAACGTGGATCACGCCTGGGCCCACAAAGTCGGTTCGCCGAAGGTCGGTCGCGGTGCTGCCTATGGACTCCCGCGGGGCGATGCTGACCCGGCCGAGCCACTGGCCGACCCCACGCCGGTCCCGGCTACGGTTGGCGGCGACGCCGCCGGGCGAATCCAGCGATGCGGGATCTTCTGGACAGCCAAGGGAGATCTTCTGGACAGTGCCCCTTGACAGCCGACACACGCCGGACACACGATTGACACTCAATGAAATAGAATTCCATTCAGTGAAATCGGAGGCGGGATGAGTCCGATACAGAGCAGGCTTGTCGCGGTTGGCCTCGCGGCCGCGGTGCTCGGTGCCGCCGCCGCGTGCGCCGGCCAACCGTCCACAGAGGACCCAGACCCGGCGACGTCGCTGACGTGTCCGGACGCGTCCGTCACCGGTACGATCAAACTCTCGGTCAGCGCGCCGATCGAAGGGTTCGCTCCGCTGCTGCTGGCGATGGAGACCGGCGCGTTCGCCGAGGCCGGCCTGGACGTGAGCATCGAGCGCGTCCCCGCCGCCGACTCACTCGCCGTGGTGAGCCAGGGCCGCCTGGACGGGCAGCTCACGTCGTACGGCGCGGGCCACCTCAACGCGGCCGCCGAGGGCGTCGACCTCAAGTGGGTGATGCCGTTCTACGAGCTGCCGCCCATCGAAGCCGGCGCCGCCATGCCCGGGTACTGGGCCCGTACCGACCTGGTCGGCACCGGCGACACGCCGGACCTCGGCAAGCTCAAGGGCGAGACCATCGGCTCCCCGACGTCGGGCACCGGCGCCGGCGGCATGGTGATGGAGAAGGCCCTGCGCAAGCAGAACCTGTCGCTGGACGACGTCAGCTTCACCCAGCTCTCCGGCGCCGACGCGCTCACCGCGCTGGAGAACGGCTCGGTCGCCGCGGCGTGGCTGTCCCAGCCGTACGACCAGGAGGCGGCGAAGAACCCGAACCTGCGCCTTATCGCCACGTACGACCCCGGCATCAACGGCAGCGGGCTCGTCGTCGGCCGGGGCCTGCTCGAGCGGCCCGACGTTCTCGTCAAGTTCCTCATGGTGGTCGGCGAGACGTCCGAGAAGTACCTGCAGGGCAACTACCGCACCAACGACGAGGTCGTCGAGCTTCTCGCCAAGGCGCTGAACGTCGACGTCGAGGTGCTCAAGGGCGGCACCCCGCTGGTCTTCGACCCGACGCTGAGCATGGACGACGCGGCCGCCTACGTGGCCGAGCTGGAGTCCTACCTCCGCGCCGCCGGCAACCTCGACTACGAGGGCAGCATCGACCCAGACAAGATTATCTCGACGGAGTTCGTCGACCGGGCGGCGGCCTGCCGGGCGCAGCAGTA
>Ga0310839_100464_pt1 | contig 24340 bp, 23 predicted proteins | sample SM_ome_7_FD_201305 | JGI IMG/M metagenome (GOLD analysis project Ga0310839, IMG submission 201305) | Sorghum-adapted microbial communities enriched on stacked mutant (SM) sorghum from Joint BioEnergy Institute, Emeryville, California... ...
CGAAACGGGGCGCGTACTTGCGGATCCAATCGAGAACGCGGTCCTTGTTCGACGCGTTGGCCACGACCATGTAATGGTCGGCGTAACGGTAGACGAGGCAGTCGTCGATCGCCGCGCCATCTTCCTGGCAGACGACCGTGTACTGCGCCTGCCCGACCTCCAACCTCGACGCGTCGTTGGTCGTGACGTACTGCACCAGGTCGAGGGCCTTCTCGCCCCGGACCTCGATCTCGCCCATGTGCGAGACGTCGAAGAGGCCGGCCCGCTTCCGGACGGCCTGGTGCTCCGCGACGATGCCGGTCGGATACTGGACCGGCATCTCGTACCCGGCGAAGGGGACCAGCTTCGCACCGAGCCGGAGATGCTCCTCGTAGAGCGGGGTGCGCTTCAGTTCGTCGGCCATCGTTCCTCCCGTTCAGGCGCCCATCAGGCGGATCATGATCGCCTTCTGGACGTGCAGGCGGTTCTCCGCCTCGTCGAAGACGCGCGATTGCGGCCCCTCGATCACCTCGTCGGCGACCTCCTCGCCCCGGTGCGCGGGTAGGCAATGCAGGAAGATCGCGTCCTTGTCCGCGAGGCGCATGAGCGCCTCGTCGACGTGGTAGCCGCGGAAAGCACGGCGTCGCTCCTCGGCTTCGGCCTCCTGCCCCATCGACGCCCAGACGTCGGTGTTCACGACCTCGGCGCCCGCGACGGCTTCCCGCGGATCGCGCGTCAGCATGACGTTCGCCGCCGTCCGGGCCCGCTCGAAGATCTCCTTGTCCGGCTCGTATCCCTCGGGGCACGCCAGCCGCAGCTCGAAACCGAAGCGGTAGGCGGCGTTCAGCCACGAGTTCGCCATGTTGTTGCCGTCCCCCACCCATGCAACCTTCCGGCCGCTCAGGTCCGTGCCGAAGGTCTCCTGGATCGTCATGACGTCCGCCATGATCTGGCAGGGGTGGAGCAGGTCCGTCAGCCCGTTGATGACCGGCACGCTCGCGTAGTGGGCGAGCTCGCGCACGTCGGCGTGGTCGAACGTCCGGATCATGATCCCGTCGACGTAGCGGGAGAGGACGCGCGCCGTGTCCCGGATCGGCTCGCCCCGCCCGAGCTGGATGTCGCGGGACGAGAGGAAGAGCGCGTGCCCCCCGAGCTGGAAGGTGCCGACCTCGAAGGAGACCCGGGTGCGTGTCGAGCTCTTCTCGAAGATCATTGCCAGCGTCTTCCCGGCCAGCGGCTGACCCTTGTATTCGCCTCGCTTGAGACGCCTCGCCAGCTCGAGCGTCTCGTAGAGCTCATCCGTCGAGAAATCCGGGATCTCCAGGAAATCACGCTTGTCGGCCATATCGCTGCTCGCGGGTTGCGTGAGGGTGTACGACGCCGCCGGAAAGTACCGGCGGCCGGGAATCCCTGCAAGATTGGGGTCGGACCGTCCCGAGCCCGTCGCGACACGCGGTGGCGGCGCGATCGGGCGCACCCGACCGGCGGATCGCGACGAGATGCCGATCCCGGTCGCGGGCCCGCTCCGGTTGACCGGGCCCACGACCGGGATCGCACACGAGCGTCGAGACGAACCCTCGTGGATTGGGAGCTAGAGGATGTACCGCCGGAGGTCTTCGTCCTCGACGATCTGCTTGAGCCGCTCCCGGACGACGTCGCCGTTCAGGACGATCTTCCCGGTCCTCTCGTCGGGGAGGTCGAAGAGGACATCCTCGAGGAGCGTGGTCAGCACCGTGTGCAGCCGCCGAGCGCCGATGTTCTCCATCCGCTCGTTGATCTCGGCGGCGATCCGGGCGATCTCGCGGATCCCGTCGTCGGTGAATTCGAGCTCCGCGCCCTCGGTGGCGACGAGCTCCCGGTACTGACGGAGGAGCGCGTTCTTGGGCTCCCTGAGGATGCGGACGAAGTCCTCCTCCGTGAGCGGGCTGAGCTCGACCCGAATGGGGAAACGCCCCTGGAGCTCGGGAATCAGGTCGGACGGCTTCGAGACGTGGAACGCGCCCGCAGCGATGAAGAGGATGTGGTCGGTGCGAACCATCCCGTACTTCGTCTGCACGGTGCTCCCCTCGACGATGGGCAGCAGGTCGCGCTGCACGCCCTCGCGGCTCACGTCGGGCCCGGTGGTGCCGCGCTCGCCCGCGATCTTGTCGATCTCGTCGAGGAAGATGATGCCCATGTCCTCGGTGCGCTCGAGGGCCTCGTTGATGACCTCGTCCATGTCGACGAGCTTGTCGAGTTCGTCCTGGAGGAGGATGCGCCGAGCCTCGGCGACGGTGACGACCCGCCGCTTCTTGCGCTTGGGGAGCATGTCCTGGAGCATCTCGGCGAAGTTGTCCATCCCCTCCATCCCCCCCATGGGGATCATGAGGTTTTCGATGGACGCGGCCTGCTGGACCTCGACCTCGACGGTGCGCTCCTCGAGCTTCCCGTCGCGCAGCAGGGTGCGCAGCTTCTCGCGGGTGCGCTCGCGGCGATCGCGGATGCGCTGCTCGTCCCCCTCGACGGGGGCGAGGTCGTCCTCGATGGACTTCTCCCGGGCCTCGCCCTGGGGGCTCACGACGAAGGCGCGCCTCACCGTCGGCGCGCTGTCGTCCCCGTGGGGGGCGGCGCCGGGCCGGCGTTCGGCCTCGGGGACGGGCGGCAGCAGGAGGTCGAGGATCCGCTCCTCGACGCGCTGCTGCGCCATCTCCTCGACCTCGGCCTCGCGCTCGTCGCGGACCATGTTGACGGCGACGTCGACGAGGTCGCGGACCATCGACTCGACGTCGCGGCCGACGTAGCCGACCTCGGTGAACTTGGAGGCCTCGACCTTGACGAACGGCGCGCCGGCGAGGCGCGCGAGCCGCCGGGCGATCTCGGTCTTCCCGACCCCCGTCGGCCCGATCATGATGATGTTGTTGGGCATGATCTCCTCGCGGAGGTCATCGCCCACGCGCTGGCGGCGCCAACGGTTGCGCAGGGCGATCGCGACCGCCTTCTTCGCCGCCGCCTGCCCGACGATGTACTTGTCGAGCTCCGCGACGATCTGCCGCGGCGTCAGCTCGTCGAGCCACCGCGGCTCTTCCGCGGGGGCGTCGGCGGGCGGGGTCGCGGTATCGTTGATAACCTTTGCCATTGTGTTCTTCTCCCGTACCCGTACCCGTTCCCGTACCCGTTCCCGGCCCTTCCCCGGCGCTATGGTGTGATGCGAGTATCGACCGGGTACGCGGTGGGGGCGGGGCCAGGCACGCTCATTCCAGCTCCAGCACCGTGATGTTACGGTTCGTGTAGATGCAGATGTCGCCGGCGATCTCGAGCGACTTGCGCACGATCTCCGCGGCCGACAGATCCGAGTGCTCGAGGAGCGCCCGGGCCGCGGCCTGGGCGAAGCCGCCGCCGCTGCCGATGGCGACCACGTTGTCGTCCGGCTCGATCACGTTGCCGTCGCCGCTGATCAGGAAGAGGTGGTTCCTGTCGGCAACCGCGAGGAGCGCCTCGAGTCGCCGCAGGTACCGGTCCGTCCGCCAATCCTTGGCCAGCTCGACGCAGGCCCTGGGCAGGTTGCCCGGGTAGCGCTCGAGCTTCTCCTCGAACTTCTCGAACAGCGTGAAGGCGTCGGCGACCGAGCCGGCAAAGCCGGCCAGGATCCGACCGTCCTTGAGCTTGCGAACCTTCTGCGCGGTGGCCTTGACCACCGTGTCGCCCAGAGTCACCTGTCCATCGCCGCCGAGGGCGACCTTCCCCCGGTGCCGAACGGCGACGATCGTCGTCGCATGGAACTGCTGCATTGAACCTCCTCGGTCATGGCCTGTACCCCGGAGGGCGGGGGGATTTCCCCGAGGGGAATCTGCCACGTCGGCCCGGGAACCGCAAAGGGCGAGTCGGCGATCAGGCCCGGGGGTGCGCCCGGTCGTAGACCCGCTTGAGCCGTTCCTTCGAGGTGTGCGTGTAGATGCGCGTGGTCGAGAGGGAGGCGTGGCCGAGCAGCTCCTTGACCGCCATGAGGTCGGCGCCGGCATCGAGGAGGTGGGTCGCGAAGGAGTGGCGGAGCGAGTGGGTGGAGAGCCCCGCATCCTCGGCGACCTGGTCGAGGAAGTGGCGGGTGATGAGCTGGAGCTGGCGGACGGAGAGGCGGCGTCCGCGCTCGGAGATGAAGACCGCGCGGCGGTCGGCCCCGGCGACGCGGGCCACGACCTCGGCGCGCCGGAGCTCGTAGCGCCGGAGCGCGCGGACCGCCGCGGAGCCGAGGGGCACGATCCGCTCCTTCCGGCCCTTGCCCCGGATCTTGACCTGATCGCCGATGAGGTCGAGGTCGGCGAGGTCGAGCTGCTGGAGCTCGGAGAGGCGCATCCCCGTCGAGTAGAAGGTCTCCAGGATCGCCAGGTTGCGAGCGCCGAGGAACCCGCCCTCCGCGGCGCGGTTCTCGGCGAGCGTGAAGACCCGATCGACGTCGTTGCGGCTCAGCCACCCCGGGAGGTGACGCTCCAGCTTGGGGGTCCGGACCGCCCGGCCCGGGTTCGCCTCGATGATCTCCTCGCGGTGGAGGAAGCGGAAGAAGGAGCGGACGGCGGAGAGCTTCCTCGCGATCGAGCGTTTCGAGAGCCCCCGCCGGTTCAGGTGGGCGAGGAACCCGCGCAACGCAAGGCGGTCGACGCCATCCCAGGTCCATGCGTCGCCGCCGTAGTAGCGGCCGAGGAAGTCGGTGAACTCGGCGAGGTCTCGCCGGTACGCCGAGGTGGTGTGGGGGCTGAGCTGCCGCCCGTCGGCGAGGTGGCGGAGGAACTCGTCGATCAAGTCGCGCTCCCTCAGGCGCCGGCGAAGGCGGGCTCGCCGACGTCGACCGGCTCGATCCCGTGGCTGTGCATCCACGCGGCGAAGTCCTCCTGCGCGCGGCGCACGAGGCGCTCGCGCTTCGCCTGCTTGTCGCGGATGCGGCCCTCGAGGGGGTCGAGGAGCCCGAAGTTGGAGTTCATCGGTGCGAAGTCGTTGGGATCGGCCTCGCGGAGGTAGCGGTAGAGGCCGCCGAGCATCGTCGTCGACGGCGGGACGACGGGCGCCTCGCCCCGGACGATCCGGTCGAGGTTGACGCCGGCGAGGATCCCCGAAGCCGCCGACTCCGTGTACCCCTCGACCCCCGTGAGCTGGCCGGCGAAGATCAGCTCGGGCCGGTCGCGGAGCGAGCCGTGCGCCGAGAGGCGGCCCGGGAAGTTGAGGTACGTGTTCCGGTGGATCGAGCCGTAGCGGAGGAACTCCGCGGACTCGAGCCCCGGGACCATCCGGAATACGCGGCGCTGCTCGCCCGTCCGGAGCCGGGTCTGGCACCCGACCAGGTTCCACATCTGCCCGGCGGCGTCCTCGCGCCGGAGCTGGAGGACGGCGTACGGTTCGCGCCCGGTCCTCGGGTCGGGGAGTCCGACCGGCTTGAATGGCCCGAAGCGGAGCGTGTCGTCGCCACGGGCCGCCATGACCTCGATCGGGAGGCACCCTTCGAAGTAGGGGACGTCGTCGCCTCGCCCCTCGGCCGTCCCACCCTCGCCGGCGATCGGCAGCTTCTCCCAGTCGCGCCCCGGGTAGATGTCCGCCTCCCGGAGCGCCGCGAGGAAAGCGTGGTACTGCTCGCGATCGAAGGGGCAGTTGAGGTAGTCCTCGCCGTCGCCCTTGCCGTAGCGGGAGAGGAAGTAGGCCACGTCGAGGTCGATCGAGTCGAAGGCGACGATCGGCGCAATCGCGTCGTAGAAGGCGAGCCCTCTGTCGCCGAGGGCGGCGCGGATCGTCTCGGAGAGGGCGTCGGAGGTGAGCGGCCCCGTCGCCACGATGCTGGGCCCCTCCGGGAGCTCGACGACTTCGCGGCGCTCGATGCGGATCCGCGGATGCGCCTCGATCATCGCCGTCATGCGCCGGGAGAAGATGTTCCGGTCAACGGCCAGAGCGGCGCCGGCGGGGACGCGGGCCTCGGCCGCGGCGGTCAGGAGCAGCGATCCGAGGGCGCGCATCTCGGTCTTGAGGAGCCCGTGCGCGTTCGTCGGGTCCTCGCTCTTGAAGGAGTTGGTGCAGACGAGCTCGGCGAGCCCGTCGGTCTGGTGCGCGGGGGTCGTGCGGACCGGCCGCATCTCGACCAACGTCACGTCGTGCCCGCGCTGCGCGAGCTGCCACGCCGCCTCGCACCCCGCGAGCCCACCGCCGACCACCGTCACCTGCGCCATCCTGCCTCCTGCTGCATCTTCGCCCGCTACACCGCGGTCCCCGCCCCCGCGACGTTCTCCTCCGCGAACTCCCCCTTGCACCCCGGGCAGCGGAGGAACTCGCCCTTGGCCTTCGTGCTCTTCACGACCAGGTACGTGTGGCCGCAGTCGGGGCAGGGCCCGGCGACGGGGCGGTCCCAGCTCGACCAATCGCAATCCGGATATCGCGTGCAGCTCCAGAAGACCTTCCCCCGGCGGCTCCTCTTCTCGGCGACGTCGCCCTCCCCGCACTTCGGGCACTTGACCCCCGGGACCGTGACCGGCTCCGTGTGCTTGCACTTGGGGTAGTTGCTGCACGCGATGAAGGTGCCGAGTCGCCCTTCGCGCTCCACGAGCTCGCTCCCGCACTTCGGGCAGGGCCGCCCGATCGGGCGCGGCTCCTTCTTCTCCTTCTTGTCGAGCGGTTTGGTGTACTTGCACTCCGGGTACCCCGAGCACCCGAAGAAGCGGCCGTGCCTCGACCACTTGAGGACGAGCGCCCGGCCGCACTCGGGGCAAGCCTCCGCCCCGGCATCGACGACCTCCCGGAGGACCTCGTCGCTCTTCTTCTCCCCCTCGTCGAGCCGCTTCTGGAAGGGGCCGTAGAAATCGCCGAGCACCTCTCGCCAGTCGAGCTCGCCCTCCTCGATCAGGTCGAGCCGGGTCTCCATCCCGCTGGTGAAGCCGACGTCGAAGAGGTCGGGGAAGAGGCGGACGAGAAGCTTCGCGACGGTCTCGCCGAGCGGGGTCGGGTGGAAACGCTTCTCGCGCACCTCGACGTAGTCGCGGTCCTTGAGCGTCGAGATGATCTGGGCATAGGTCGACGGCCGGCCGATGCCCAGCTTCTCCAGCTCCTTGACCAGGCTCGCCTCGCTGTAACGCGGCGGCGGCTGCGTGAAGTGCTGGGCCGGGACGATCTCGAGGAGCGTGCAGCGCTGCCCGGCCTCGAGCTCGGGGAGCGGCGCCAGGTCGTCGAGCGTCTTGTGGTCGCCGTCCTCCCGCGCCTCGCGGTAGAGGCGGGTGAAGCCGTCGAACTTCAGGATCGAGCCGGTCGCGCGGAAGAGGTAGCGGTGCCCATCGCGGCCGGCCAGGTCGAAGTCGACGGTCGTCGTGTCGTAGACCGCCGGCGCCATCTGCCCGGCGACGAAGCGCTGCCAGATGAGCTCGTAGAGCCGGAGCTGGTCACGGTCGAGGTAGCGACGAACCGCGTCGGGGTGGCGCGCGACCTCGGTCGGCCGGATCGCCTCGTGGGCCTCCTGGGCCCCCTTCTGCTGCTTTCCCGACCAGAGGCGGGGCCCGCCCGCGGCGGCGTAACGCTCGCCGAAGTTCGTGGCGACCCAGTCCCGCGCGGCCGCGGCCGCGACCGGCGCCACCCTCGTCGAGTCGGTACGCATGTAGGTGATGAGCCCGACCGCGCCCTCGGGCCCGAGCTCGACGCCCTCATAGAGCTGCTGCGCCACGCGCATCGTCTTCTGCGCGGCGAAGCCGAGACGCTTCGCGGCCTCCTGCTGGAGCGTCGAGGTCGTGAACGGCGCGGGCGGGTTCTTCGACCGCTCCCGGCGCTTGACCTCGGTGACGACGAAGGGCACCCCATCGACCCCGGCGAGGACCGCCTTCGCCGCCGCCTCGTTCTCGAGTCGGAACGCCTTGCCGTCGATGTGGTGGAGCTTCGCCTCGAAGCGCTGCTCGTCCTTCTCGAGCGCCGCGGTGATCGACCAGTACTCCTCGGGGACGAAGGCGCGGATCTCGTCCTCACGCTCCGTGATCAACCGGAGCGCGACGGTCTGAACGCGGCCGGCGGAGAGCCCCGGTCGGATCGGCTTCCAGAGGAGAGGGCTGACCTGGTAACCGACGAGGCGGTCCAGGATCCGTCGCGCCTGCTGCGCCTCGACCTTGCGCAGGTCGAGCTTGGCCGGATGCTCGAGTGCGCGGCGGACCGCATCCCCCGTGATCTCGTGGAAGAGAACGCGACGGAACCGATCGCCGCCGTTCCCGCGGTCCGGATCGTAACCGAGCTGCTCGGCGACGTGCCAGGCGATCGCCTCCCCTTCGCGGTCGGGGTCGGTCGCCAGGATCACCTCGTCGGCGGCCTCGGCCTCCCGTCGCAGCTCCTGGATGATCTTGCCCTTGCCGCGGATCGTGACGTACTTCGGCACGAACCCGGCCTCGACGTCGACGCCGAGCTCCCGCTCCGGCAGGTCCCGGATGTGGCCGACCGACGCCCGCACCCGGTACCCCGGACCCAGGTACTTCCCGATCGTCTTCGCCTTGGCCGGCGACTCCACGATCACCAGCCGCGTCTTGCGATTCTTCTCCGCCATGCTCCTCGATTCCGGCCCCCTTCCCTGTCCCATCCGGTACCCTCGTTCCCGGCCGACGTTTCGCCCGCGGGGCGGGGATTCGTGCATCCGCGCCACTCGTGCACCGCGGCCCTGACGGGCCGGCGAGGCGTACCGGAGCGCCGTTCATCTCGGATCGTGCCGGCGTCCGCCCGCGCCCTCCGCCCGAGCCCAACGCGGGCCTCGGCGCGGTCAGCTCGTCAACGCGAGCGCCGCGATCTCCTCGGCGACATCCTCCACGTCCCGTCCGTCGACATCGACGACCACATCGGCCAGACGGTAGAGAGGCTCCCTCTCGTGGATCAACGTACGCGCCCGGGCTAGCGGATCAGGCGCCGAGGCCAGGAGCGGACGATGAGACAGCGTCCGCGCGGCCCGTCGCACGACCTCCTCCGGGGAGATGCGGAGCCAGACCACCAACGTCTCGGGGCCGAACTCATCGAGGAGCTCGGGCTGCGTGATCCACCCGCCGCCCGGGGCAAGGACCACGCCCGAGAGATGGGCGACGTCGTGTGTGAGCTCCGCTTCCATGCGCCGGAACGCCGGCTGGCCGTAGATACGGAAGATCTCGGGAACGGGCAACCCCTCGCGGCGCTCGATCTCCTCGTCGAAGTCGAGGAAGTCCCAGCCGAGCAACTCGGCGACCCGCCGGCCGACGGTCGTCTTCCCGGCGGCCATGAAGCCGATGAGGATGATGCGGGTGATCCCCCGCTCGGGCCCGGCGCCCCAGTTCTCCATGCGGGCGGCTTCAGGCGCGTTCGCGGATCCGCGCCAGGTACCCCTCGAAGTTGCGCCGCATCTCTGCGAGCGAATCACCGCCGAACTTCTCGAGCATGGCATCCGCGAGCACGATCGCGACCATCGCCTCGCCCACGACCCCGGCGGCCGGGAGCGCGACGACGTCGCTCCGCTCGCGCACCGCCTCGGCGGGCTCGCCGGTCCGGACGTCCACGCTTCGCAAGGGGCGCATGAGGCTCGAGAGCGGCTTCATCGCCGCCCGCAGCACCAGCGGCTCGCCGGTCGTGATCCCGCCCTCGAGGCCGCCCGCGTGGTTCGACGCACGGCGATACCCACCCGTGCGGAGGTACGCGACCGGGTTCGATGCCCGATCGAGCTCGTCGTGCGCACGCGAGCCGCGGCGCCGGGCCACGTCGAAGGCCGGGCCGATCTCCACGCCCTTGATCGCCTGGATCGACATGAGCGCCTGCGCGAGGCGGCCATCGAGCTTGCGGTCCCACGAGACGTGGCTGCCGAGCCCGACGGGGAGCCCGCGGACGACGACCTCGAAGACCCCGCCGAGCGTGTCGCCCTCCTGCCGCGCGGCGTCGATCTCCTCGATCATCTTCGCCTCGGCGTCGGGGTCGAGCGTCCGCAGCGGCGACTCGTCGGCCACGGCGTTCAGGTCCTCCGGGAGCTCCGCCGGCACCCTCGCCGCGATGGGGCCGAGTTCGACGACGTGGCTCCCGATCGTGATCCCGAACTCCGCCAGAAGGCGCTTGGCCACCGCCCCGGCCGCGACCCGCGCCGTCGTCTCCCGGGCCGATGCCCGTTCCAGGATGTCCCGTGCGTCGGTCCGGTCGTACTTCAGGATCCCGACCAGGTCGGCGTGGCCGGGACGCGGCAGGTACACCCGCCGCAAGGCGCGATCGTCGGCGTCCTCCGGCGGCGCGGCGTGCGACATCGCGACCTGCCAGTTCTGCCAGTCACGATTCCAGATCACCATCGCGATCGGCGAGCCGAGCGTCTCGCCGAACCGGACGCCGGAGATCAGCTCCGCTCGGTCCTGTTCGATCCGCATCCGCCCGCCCCGGCCGTAACCACCCTGCCGGCGACGCAGCTCCGGGTCGATGTCGCGCTCCACGTCCAGCGCCAGGCCGGCGGGCACGCCCTCGACCATGGCGACCAGCCCCCGCCCGTGCGACTCACCGGCGGTCCGGAATGTGAACTGCATGTCCTACCTCGGGTTCCAAGGAAAGAGCCCGGCCGAGACCGGGCTCTTCGCGTGTTCGGGCCTCCCCATTATATAGAGGGAGTCGACCGCGTTGTCCAGTTGCCGGGCGTCCCTCGCGGCATCAGAACTCGCTGTCCCGAAGGATCCGCGGCGTGACCATGATCAAGAGGTCGCGCTTCTGCTCCCGCTCCGTGCTCTTCCGGAAGAGCCCGCCGAGGACGGGCAGGTCCATCAGGATCGGGATCCCCGTCCGAACCCGGCTCTTCTCGATGATCGTCAGCCCGCTGATCACCGCGGTCTCGCCGTTGTTGACCAGCACCTGCGTCTTCGACTCCTGCTTCTGGAAGGTGTAGCCGATGTCCGAAGGCGCGGCCGCGATGTTCGAGCGTTCCGCGTGCAGGTCGAGGAGCACCTGGTCACCGGTGACGTGAGGCGTCACCCGCAGGATGATCCCCGTGTTCTTCATCTGGACGTTCGCCCGGGGAGGCACACCCCCGCCGGTCCCGCCGCCCACGTCGATCACGCGGATCGGCGTCTCCTCGCCCACCTGAACGCTCGCCTGCATGTTGTCCAGCGTCGTGAGCATCGGCGTGGCCTGGATGTCCGCCACCTGGAGCTCGCTGAGGGCCTCCAGAAAGTTGATGAGCTGCCACCGGCCCAGGTCGAGTGCGGTGACGAGCTGGATCGCCGGGGACGCGACGCGGTCTTTCGCGTTCGCCAGCGCCGCGATCGACGAGCCGCGGATCCGGACCACATCCTCGCTGACCGGGTCGCGGTCGCCGTCGAGATCGGTATCGCCCTCCCCCGGTGTGACCCTGTTGAGCTGATTCCCCCCTCGTCCGTCGGGACCATCCGCGTCCTTGAGGTCGTAGATGATCCCCAGCTCCTCGAGCGCCGTCCGATCGACGAAGATGATCTTCGCCGAGATCGTCACCTGCGGCGTCCGCTGGTCGAGCTGCGCGATGAGGGGCGCGATCCTCTGCTCGAGGATCGAGCTCGCCTCCGTCACGATCAGGGTGTTGGTCGCGGAGTTGCGGGTGACCTTCCCGCGCTCCGAGAGCACCCCCTCGATCGCCGGCTTGAGGGAGTCGACGTTGGCGTACCGGATCGTGAAGGTCCGGGTGACCAGGTCCTCGACCTTTTCCCGCTCCCTCAGGTTCTCCGTCTTGTCGACGCGGATGATCCCGCTCTCCATCTCGCGCGCCGAGAGGCCGTGCGTCACGAGGAGCGCCTCGAACGCGTCCTCCCACGGCTGGTCGCGGATGTCCGCGTTGATCGTCCCCGTCACGCCGCTGGCGATGATGATGCTGCGGCCCGAGAACTCGGCGAAGTGCGCGACGACGTCCGCGATCGGCGCATCCTTGAAGAAGACCGAGATCCGCGGCTGATCGTCGATGCGCGGCGCGGGCGCGGGCGCGGCCGGCCGCGAGGACGGCGGCGCGGCCTCGAGCACGACCGGGCGACCCGCGCCGTCAAGAGACCGGCTCGCCGCGGCGGCCGGCGCGCCCGGGGCGTACCAGGGGTCGAAAGCGCCACGGGGGTTCGGGAAGGTGACCCGAACGGCGCCATCGCGCTGTTCGACCACGTACTGGACCGGCTGTTCCAAGTCGAGGACGACCCGGACGACCTCCGGCCGGAACTGGCTCACCCTGAGCGCGCGGATCCCCCCGCGGTTCACCCCCGTGAAGCGGTCCCGGGGCAGCGATTGCCGGGCGCCGGTGATGTCGACGACGAGGCGAGCCGGGTTGGTGAGGGTGAAGTCCTCGATCGTCACCGGTCCATCGACTTCGATGACCACCGCGGTCCGGTCATCCGCCGGCAGGACGCTCAGGCCCTTGACCGATGTCAACGTACCGAGCGCCGCCAAGAGCGCCACGATCGGAGTCATCGCTGTTCTCCTTCTGTGTCCTTACGCTTCATCTCGAGCTGCTCCTGCCGGACCACCCCGAAGTTCTCCACCGCGAAGAGCACCCGCGTCGGTGCGATGCTGAGGACCCGGGCGTTGCCCACGGTTTCGCCCCGGCGCACACGGTAGATCCGTCCGCCGTCATCCCGGAGGAGGGCGACGCTCCCGCCGGTCGGGGAGTAGATCACACCCTGGAGCGTCAAATCCTCGAACCGCGGGCCCATCCCCTTTGCGGCAAGGGAGGTGAACGGGTCGCGCCGCGAAGCGCCCGGGTAGACGAAGGATTCCCGCTCGAATTTGAGCTCGGGCTCTCCCGCCCCGGGCCCCGCCCCCTGCCCGAATGCGGGGGTCGCCACGGCGAGGAGGAGCCCCGCCGTCACGATCGTGAGATCAGTTGCTCGCATGGCCGTTCGCCTCCGCCGTCCCGTCGGACGGCAGCACGTACGTCTTGATCCGGAAGTCCGCCTGGAGCCGCACCTGGCCCGAGCGGTCGACCTCCTGTCGCGGTTGCAGCGTCAGATCGTACGGCGTCACGATCCGGGGCAGCGAGCCGATCGATGCGAGATAGCGCCCGACCTCGTGATAATTGCCGTAGATCGCGACGTCGTACGTATGGAGCGTGTAATAGGGGCCCGGGGTCTGCTCGTTCGGCCGCAGGCGGGCGAGCTCGATCCCCGTCTCCTGGGCGCGCAGCGTCAGGTCGTGAAGCAGCTTCGGAACCTCCTCCGCCTTCGGCACGAGCTGCTCGAGCCGGGTGATGTGCGCCTCGTAGAGCGCGAGCTTCTGCTCCAGCTCGGGCCCTCCCTGCTGGGCCCGAGCCCGCGCCGCCGCGTTCTTCGTCTCGAGTTGCTCGAGGCGCTGCTCCAGTGCGGCGATCTCCTCCTTACGCGCCCCGTGGTAGAACTGCCAGTACGCGAACAGCAAGAGCAGGGGCAGGGCACCCAGGAGGAGCTTCTTCTGTTGTTGCGGATCGCTCGGTAACAGGGCCATCTCAGTCCTCGCCTACGAAGAGGGGGACGGTCTCGATCGCATCCGCCGGCGGCTCCTCGTACGAGGCCAGCAGAATGAACTCGTGGACCACGCGGTCACCCTGCTCGCGCACCTGCTCGGTCGTCGTGAGTCGGACCTCGCGGATGAACGGCGACGATTCCAGGTCCGTCATGAACCGGGTGAGCGCGAAGGTGTTCCCGGTCCGTCCGACGATCTGGAAGTTCGGCAGCGAGCCGTCGCTCTCGATCGGGGTGATCCGGGTGAGCCAGGTGTACTCGGGGAGCGCCCGGCTGATCTCGTCCAGGATGTGGGCCCAGATGTACCGTCCCGCATCGATCTCCTGGATGATCTCGAGCTTCCGCGCGATCGTGTCTCGCCGCGCGCGCAGATTCTCCTGCGCGGCGATCACGGCCGCGTACCTCGCGGAATCCTGCACCGCCTGCTCGATCGAGAGGTTGAGTTCCTCGCGACGGCTGCCGGTCCCGAGGAACATCCAGAGGATCAATCCGGGCCCCAGGATCCACGCCGCCACGATGCCGATCGTGGTCCGATCGAACGAGGACGCGTCCCCCCCGAGTTTCGGGAGCGAGAAGGACGGCTTCGCGGAGCGTCGAGCTGGGCGCTTCTTCGCGCCGGGTAACAGATTGACTTCGATCACGGCTCGCCTCGTTATCCCGCTAGTGAGCGTGACGCAGGGCCAGCCCTACGGAGAGCATGAGCATCGGTGCGAGCTCGTCGACGTTGACCGCCTCCATCACATCGGGGCGGACCGCCACCCGCTGGAGCGGATTGGCGATCTCGGTCCGCACGCCGAGGCGAATGCCGAGGGCGTCGACCAGCCCGGGGACCCGCGCCCCGCCGCCGGAGAGGAAGACCCGACCGACCTCCATGCCGCCGGTCTGGGCGGTGATGAACGCAACGGCCCGCTCGATTCCGAGGGCCAGCTCGTCCACCCGATCGGTCACGAACCCGCGGAGGTCGATGGTGTTCGACCGACCCTGGATGACGTCGTCCGCGTCCTCGGCGGTGAGCCCGCGCTCCCGCTGGAGCGCCTCACGCAGTCGACGAGAGCCGAACGGGATGTCGCGGACGAGAACCGGAACGCCCTCGTCGAGGAGGTTGATGTTCGTCGTCTCGTTGCCGACGTGGATCAGCGCGACGAGGCCCTTGAGCGCGTCCGGGTAGTTCCGCTCGAACGCGTTGTGCAGGGCGAAGGAGTCGACGTCGATGATCGAGGGGGAGAGGCCGGCATCGGCGAGGAGGCCGATCTTGTTCTCGATCACCTCGCGCTTCGCGGCGACGAGGAGCACCGACATCTGGGGCTCATCGCCCTCGGGGTCCAGGATCTGGAAGTCGAGCTGCACGCTCTCCATGTCGAACGGGACGTGCTGCTCCGCCTCCCAGCGGATGATCTGACGCGCGTCGGCCTCGGTCGCGCGATCCATCCGGATCTTCTTGATGATCACGTCGTGACCGCCGACCGCGGCGACCACGCACTCCCGCTTGATCCCGGCGCTTTCCGCGACCGAGCGGACCGTCTCGGCGACGAGGACCGGGTCCATGATCTCGCCGTCCACGATCGCGTCGGGGACCAGCGGACTCGTCACGACGCGCGTGATCTCCGGCTCGGATTTCGAGTGGTCGATCACGACGAGCTTGACGTACCCGCTCCCAATGTCGAGACCGGCGGATACCTTGCTTCGACCGAAGAATCCCATCGCGAGATCGATCAGGTTGTCGATTGAGGAAGGTCGAGTGCGGAGTGACCAGAGTACCCGCCCGGTCACCCCGTGTCAATAGTTATTCGTCTACCTAGTTGCCCATGCCGGCGCCGGTCAGATCGATCCAGGCCCGACTCGCGATCGGCCGGGCGCGGAACTCCGAACTGAAATTGACGGCGCGATCGATCGCGCAGCTCGAGAGCGAGACGATCGGCGTACCGTTGATGGTGCTCTCGGAGATCAACCCGAGCTCGGTCTCCCCGAAGACGATCGTCGTGCCGTAAATCCGGGCGTTCCCGCTCCCGGTCTGGAAGCTCCCCTTGACGACGATGATCCCGTAGAACTCGTAGCCGCCGGCGATGTGGAGATCGCCCTCGACGAGGAGGATCCCCTGCCCCGACGCGTTCGAATTCAGCTTCAGGTCTCCCTCGGCGTGAATGATCGGGAAGAAGTAGTGGCACGCGCTCGTCGAATCCTTCGGCGCACCCCAGTTCCGCGAGTCCGACTGGTTGCAGGCGCCGGATGGCGTGTACGACGGCGCCGTGTTGTTGATCGTCGCACCGTGCGGGATGGTGAAGGTGGCCATCGAGGCCAGGTCCTCGAACGTGTAGTCCCCGAAGATGGCATCGGCGCTCGCCGGCAGGTTCGGATCCTGGCGCTTCGGCGGATCACCGATGATCGCATCCTTCTTCTTCGCTTCGACCTGCGACGTGTCCCGCGCGACGATCCCGGTCTGCACGCCGAGGTTGCTGCACTCGTCCTTGTTCTTCCACGTGCTCGGCACCCTATCGGTGCCGTCGACCTTGGCGTTCCCGCTGACCGTGATCGGACCGTTGACCTGGACGGCCCGGTCCATGGCGACGGAGAAGTTGCTCGTCCGCACGACCATCCCCAGGGTGCGGGAGGCGCCGCCGAGGAGCCCACGCCCCGTGACTCGCCCGGTCGACTGGACCAGGAAGAGGTCGCCGCCGAGGCGGCTCACGGTGACATCGTAGGCCCCGGACCCGGCCCCCGCGAGCGCGATCGACCCCGAAGTCGTCACCGAGGAGCCGGCTCCCGCCGGGATCGCAGCGTACTGCCCGACGGTCCAGGTGCCGATGACCTCCTCCATGCCGTACTCGGCGATGTTCTGCGCCTCGGTTCCGAAGACGGTGCTCTGGGATGCGCGACCTTCCTGCGATGCCGCGACGAACCCGCCGGTCACCAGGGCGCCGACCAGGACGAGCGCCATGATGGCGGCAGCAAGGGCGAACCCATCCCGCTGCGACGATATCGCGTTCATCTCGCACCTCCACTGTGCGGGCACGGGGCCCGCGCCGGATCGACCTGTGTCATCAACCGCGTACATGGACCTGCACCACGAGTGGCTCGACGTGATCGCCCTGGACGGGGTCGGCCGCGCCGTGACCGATCCCCCGGACCACGATCTCGACGCGAGAAACCAGGAGGCGGTCCGCGGCGCTCAACGGGCGCGCCAGCTCGGTGCCGTCGGCCCTGAAGTAGCGGAACTGCAACCCGCCTTCCTGCGCCGGTGCGAGGGGGCCGATCAAGGGAGTGACCACGTTGTCCCTCCCCCGGCGACCGAGGATCCATTCGTCGCCGTCCTGATAGAGCCCGTAGGTGTACGGCTCGAAGGCCCGCACCGGCGCCCCGCTCAAGACCGCGCCGGTGGCGACCGCAGGGGCGATCAGTTGTCGAGTCGGGTAGCTCCCCCAGGCCGGGCAGGTGCCCGAACTCGCGTTGACGGTCGACACCTCGCCGAGTCCCCAAGCATCGTCGCTGGCGCTCTTCGGATCACCGTCGGCGAAGACGGCGATGCTGTCACCGCCGACGAACGGCTCGCCGAGTTCCCAGACGTGGATGTGCGCCCCGGCGGATACCGCGCAGACGACCCCGACCTTGCGGTACGCGCGGAACCGGATCGAGTCGGCACCGGCGTACAGGATGTCGCCCTCCGCGGGGCTGACCTCGCGCAGCTCGGCGGCCAGGATCTCGAGCACCGCCCGCGAAGCCTGCCGCGCATTCGTCACGGCGTTCTGCTGACGGTAGCTCCGCTGCTGGACGATCAGAGCCTGGTAGACACCGCCGAGCATCAGACCGGCGAGGACCACGACGATGAGAAGCTCGACGAGCGAAAAACCGGGGGACCCGCGGCGCAGCTCTCGTGGGAGCGGCGCCCCATCCCTACCGAGAGCGTCGGGCGTGCGCTTCCCGGTCTCGGCCGATTCGATGGAACCCGTGCGATCCATGCGGCGCTACCGGAGGAGGGTGATCTCGGTGCTGTCACGGACCGTGTTCGACCACCCCTTGCCCATCACGTAGCCCGGGCCCTGATTCACGATCCGCACGGTCTTCAGCCCGCTCGATGGCTGCGAGACGACCCGCCACGACACCGTAAAGTCGCCGATCGTCGTCGACCCATCTTGTACGTTGGCGAACGGCATCGAACGGAGCTGCTCGATGACCTGCTGCGTCGCGAGCGACCGTTCCGTGCTCCGCCCCGAGTCACCCAACCGAGTGAAGACGTACCCGGTCGACGCCGCCATGGCCAGGATACCCATGCTCAGAATCACCATGGCCGCGACCACCTCGACGAGGGAAAAGCCGTTCGCTTCGGGCGGACGCGTCGTCATCATTGGCTCAGAACCTGTCCCAGGGGGCGCACCGTCGCCCTTACCGTGCTGTTCCCACGCTGAAAGTCGACGTACATCGTCGAGCCGGCGACGCCTCCGCCGCACGACCCCGCACCGAACCCGGAGGCCAGGGCGATCCCTCGAGGCGAGTAACAGATCGTCAGCAATTGATTCCCCGGAATGACCACATCCGTCCGGTACTCGGCCGCGAACCTCACCACGGGATCGAGCGTATCCCCGGCGCCGGACCTCCCCATCACGATCCACGCGCGGTCGCCCACCGGGTCGATCTGCAGCCTTGCCACCTGCCCTCGCTCGATCGCCGCGGACCGCGCCCTGACGGAGAGGTAGGTGAACGCGTTCCGAGCATTCGCGGCATCGCGCTCCTCCAAGTACCGGCGGGCCGGATTGATCGCCAATCCCGCCAGAATCCCGGCGATCACGATGACGGCCATCATCTCGACCATCGTGAACCCGGCTCGATCGCGTAGCACGTGACGCTCCCTCGCGGACACGGCCCCCATCTCCATCGGCGTCGCCACGGCAAGTGGGCGGTCCGGGAACTCGGCCCCAAGCGGGCGGTGACGCCGGCCCCACTCCCGTGAAACCGGGCCGGGAAGGATACGATTTTCGTGCCCTCGCCCAAGATCGCATAGCGCAACGATTTGGCTATATCCGTCGGACCCGGCGGACCGAAAAGAGTGCTCGCATCGCTACATTTTTCCGTAGATTTCCGCGCCTCGAAGGCGCAGCGGGCGGGTCCCCGAACCGGCGGCGATCGCGGCGCGCCGTGCGCGGGATCTTCGATGCTTTTCGTCAGAATGCCGGCACCCACATCCGGCCGCCCGGGCGCAACGCCCTGCCGAGGGCCGGCGCCGCGTTGAACGCCCTCAGGATCGCACAGGGGTCGAAGACGACGGATGCGTCCCCCGAGAGTGTAGTCGGGCCGGAGGCGTCAGCCGCGGCGACCGCACCAGCGATCCGCGCGCTGTCGCCCGCGATGACACGACCGCCGACGAGGACCGGTCCGGCGAAGAATGCGTCATCCTCGAGCCGGAGATCGCCGGCAACGACCAGGATGCCCTGCCCCTGACCGCCGAGGATGCGGAGGTCCCCCGGGGCGAAGATGAACGGCGCATAGGCCGCACAGGGGTCCGAAGGATCGAGGGGAGCGCCCCAGTTCCCTGCGGCCGCCTCGTCGCACCCCCCATCGACGTGCCGGGGGCCGAGGAGGAGGGACCCGCTCTCCGTACGGTCGGCGATCGCGGCCAGGTCGTCCCACCCGAGCGGGCCGATCCCGGCGAAGCCCTGGGAGTCGACCGGAACCACGAGTTGCGCGGGGCGATCGGGGGCGCCCGCCGCCTCGACGAGCAACGCGACCGCGGCGGCGAGGCATGCGACGTCGATCGAGGGTGGCGGCGCTGAAGCGTCGAAGCCTTCGACCCGGGCACGGTCCCGGAGGTCGGCGGGGCCGCCGGTGGCGAGGGCCGCGGGAAAGCGCGCCGCCAACTCGGCCGCTCCGAACCCTCGGATCACGAGCGCGGCCCGCGCGACGGCCCCGCGGGGTGTGGTCGCTCGAGCCCGGAGGAGATAGAGAGGGTTCGCGAGGCGCTCTACCTCGACGCGTACCGCGAGGTTGGGATCCACGCCGGCCGAGGCCACCGTCAGGGCCCGCACCTCCCCGATGGCCATATCCCGGTAGGGCCCGCCCCGCCACCCGGCCACCGCCGCCCGCAGCGCGGACTCCGCCGCCGTCCGGGCGCGGAACGACTCCTCGACGCTCTCGGCGATCTGCAAGGACTGCACGCTCGCCGAGAGTAGCCCCGCCGCGAGGGCGGCGAGGAGCAATAGAGCGAAGAGCGTGAGGATCAGGGCGACGCCGTCGCGCCGACCGTTCATGGCCGCCCCCCGCCCTTCGCCGGGACCCCGCCATTGCCGGCCCCGTTGAGCACGCCGAGCCGCCGCCGGATCCCCGGGGCACCTCCCTCCGTGCCGGGCGATGCGGCACCCGTCCACCCCGACGCGGTCAAACGAAGCGTGAGGCCCTCCTCCGAGGCCGCGGCGCCGGTCGGAACCGGCGCGAACCCGCTGGCGCCGACGTCGAGGACGGATCCCGTGATCGGTTGTCGCCCACCGGCACCCCGCCGGTAGCGGAACGCACCGGTGGCGAGATGATAGCTGCCGCTCTCGAAGAGAAGGAGCAGCGTCCCCACGGGGTAGCGTGCACCGAGCGTCCATCTCTGGAGCGACTCGCCCGGCAGGACCGCACACCCCTGGGCCTCCGAAGTGCTCGCGGCGAGAGCCACCGGACCGCCATCTCCGAGTGCGCCGACGACGATGACCGAGTCCTTGGCGGGATCCGGGTCGCGCAGCCCGCGATACCGGACCCGCACATCGCCGCCCACCTCGCCGCAGACGATCGCCGTCCCCCGAAAGGCCCTGAGCGCAACCGAATCGGGGGCGACCGCAAGATCGGCGGCCGGATCGACGTAGCGGACCTCGGCGCCGAGGACCGCGACGGTCGTCCGAAACGCCTCGGCCACCTCCAATCGCCGCGCGTGCATACGCCCGGCCCGCTCCGTCGCCGCGACCGACCCGTACACGCCCCCGGCGACGAGGCCGAAGAACGCCAGCGCGACGACGAGCTCGAGAAGGGAGAGCCCTGCCCGCACCGTCACGATCCACCTCCGGGGCGATACGCCGGCGCGGCGTGGAAGACCGTGGCCCTGAGCACCCGGGGACGACCGCCTTCCGGGTAGGTGACCTCGACCTCGATGACCCGGCCCGCGCCCTGGGCTTGCACCGACCATTGCACGACCTGCGGCCCGGCGACGCGCGACCCGGCGACCGGGTCCGGTACCGCGAGGAGCGAATCCAGGACCGCCCACGCGGCGCCGACGGCGGACTCGTGGGCCTCGGCGACGCGGAGAGTCCGCGTCGCGAGGAGCGCCATCGACATGGCGCCCAGCACGCCCACCGTGAGGAGGACGAGGGCGACGAGGACTTCGACGAGGGTGAACCCGTCGCGACGACTCACCATGACCGAGGCCTCCCGTACGACGAGAGCGTCAGCCTCGATTCCGCCTCCCCGCGCCGCACGCGAATCGTCCGGTTGGCGACCTGCCCGAGGCCCAGGCCGTCGAACCGGAGCGCGATCGCCGCGCCGCCGCCGTCGACCGCGAGGGTGATCCCGTACTCGGCCGCGAGGTCGACCGGCGGCCCGACCCGTGATCCGTCGGCGGCGTCGATCCAGTAGCGCGCCGTGGATACATCGACGAAGAGTGTCGCACCACCCCGCGCGATGGCGACCGCACGGGCCCGGGCCACGGCGACGAGGAGCGCGTCACGGGCTCCGGCCGATGCGACCCGGTCGAGCCCCGCGCGGAGCGGGGGGACGGTGAGGCCGGCGAGCACGCCGAGAAGTATGAGCGCGAAGATCGCCTCGACGAGGGTGGTGCCGGGGGAGGGGGGCCGCGTGTTCATGGCGCCAGGCTACATCCCCGGCCGGGGCGCAGCCATGGCGGGTTGGGCCTGCGCTCCGAGGCGGCGCCAAGGGCTGGAGATCGCCGTCCCCCGGGCCGGCGCGCCGACCCGGACCGCCGCCCGATCGACACGGGCGCGACGGCACCCGCCCCCGCGCGGCCGGGGGTCCGGCTAATCCAGGTTGTAGTCCCGGATCTTGTAGAGGAGCGCCCGCGAGCTCAGCTCCAGCAGTTCCGCGGCCCGCGTCTTGTTCCCTCGGGTCCGCTCCAGCGCCTTCGCGATCAGGCGCCGCTCGAGCGCGGCCGTGTGCTTCTTGACCGAGAGGTCGTCCATCGAGAGCTCGGGGCCGTCGTACGCCGGGACGGGACGCACGATGTGCGGCGGGATGTCGTCGACCGTGAGGCGCCGCCCCGAGGCCAGGACCATCGCTCGCTCGATCGTGTTCTCCAGCTCGCGCACGTTCCCCGGCCAATTGTACTCGATGAGAAGGCGCATCGCGTCCGGTTCGACCCCCTCGATGTTCAGCCGGAGCCGATGGTTGTGCAACTCCAGGAAGTGCTGTACGAGCGGCGCGATCTCCTCCCGTCGCTGCCGGAGGGGGACCAGGTGGATCGGCACGACCGCGACCCGGTAGTAGAGGTCCTGCCGAAAGTTCCCCCGCCGAACCTCTTCCTCGAGGTCCTTGTTCGTCGCGGCGACGATCCGCACGTCCACCTCGCGGGCCCGGTTTTCGCCCAGCCGCCGGACCTCGCCCTCCTGGAGCGCGCGCAGCAATTTGACCTGGAGCGTCGGGGGCATCTCCCCGATCTCGTCGAGGAAGAGCGTGCCGCCCGCGGCGGATTCGAAGAGCCCCGGCTTCTCCCGGTCCGCGCCCGTGAAGGCGCCACGCATGTAGCCGAAGAGCTCGGCTTCCAGCAGGTTCTCCGGGATCGCCCCGCAGTTGAGGGGGACGAAGGCCCGGTCGGCCCGGTCGCTCTCCATGTGAATCAGACGCGCGACCAGCTCCTTCCCCGTCCCGCTCTCCCCCGTGATCAGGACGGGCGACGGGTAGCGCGCGACCTTCGTCGCCATCTCGAGCGCCGTCCGCATCGCCGGCGACTTGGCGACGATCTCGCCGAAACGGCGCTCGATCCGCACCTCCTCCCGCAGCCGGTGCACCTCCTTGCGCAGCGCCTCCCGCTCCTCGGCCTTTCGGAGCGTCAGGACGAGTTGGTCCGCCCCGAACGGCTTCGAGATGTAGTCGTAGGCGCCCTTCTTCATCGCCTCGATCGCCAGGTCGGTGCTCCCGTAGGCGGTCATGACGATGACCAGCGCGGTTCCGCCCTCGGCGCGATAGCGTTCGAGGAACTCGATCCCCGAGAGCCGGGGCATCCGCACGTCGCACAGGATGATGTCCGGCCGCAGCTCGAGCGCCCGGGCGAGGCCATCCTCCCCGTCCGCCGCCGCGTGAACCTCGTATCCTTCCCCGCCGAGGATCAGCGAGACGGTCTGCCGAAGCCCCGGCTCGTCGTCGATGATGAGGACGGTCATCGGTCCGTATCCCCCGTCTCCCCGGCCACGGCCGGGAGCACGATCGTGAAGGTGGCACCCTCGCCGCTCCGGCTCTCGACGCGGATCGTGCCCTCCATCGCGTCGATCAGCCGAGCGGCCACGGCGAGCCCCAGCCCCGTCCCCTTCCCCGGTTCCTTCGTCGTCACGAACGGTTCGAAGATCTGGTCGACCAGCTCGGCCGGGATCCCCGGCCCCGTGTCGCGCACCGAGATCTCCACCACCTCGCCGCTCGCCGGCACCCGCAGCTCCCGCGGGATCCTCGGCGTCTGGTGGAAGCGACGACGGTGCGAGTAGTCGACATCCGGCGGATCGTCCCGCCGGCGCGTCGGCTGACGGCGCTTCGGCTCGACCCGTACGCACCGCGTCGTGACGACGAGTTGCGCCGCCCGCATCCCCTCCATCGCGTCCATCGCGTTCAGCACGAGGTTGACCAGGACCTGCTCGAGCTGGTACGGATCCGCCGAGACCGCCGGGAGCGCCGGCGCCAACTCCTTCACCAAAGTGACTTCCTTGAAGCGCCCCTGGTTATCGAGAAGCTCGAGCACCCGCTCGACCACCTCGTTGACGGCGATCCGGTGGACTCGAGTCTCGCGCGGCCGGGCGTAGTCGAGGAGCCCGCGCACGATCCGGTCGATGCGTCGCGCCTCCTGCTCGGCGGCCGCGAGCAGTTCCCGATCCTCGCGCTCGGTCGCCCGCCGCTGGAGGAGACCTATGTACCCCATCACCGCCCCCAACGGGTTCCCGACCTCGTGCGCGATCCCCGCCGCGAGGCGGCCGACCGAGGCGATCTTCTCGACCCGAACCAGCTCGTCCCGCGCCTCCGTGAGCAGTCGATTCGTCTCTTCCAGCGACCGCACGTTCGCCGCGAGCTGCTCACGGTGCGCGATCAGCCGCTCCGCCATCCGGTTCACCGCATCGGCGACCCGGCCGATCTCCGCCGTCTCGGCCCTCGGGAGCCGCCGCGCGTAGTCCCCATCCGCGATCGCCTCGACCCCTTCGACCAACTCGTCGAGCGCCGCGAGGAGCCGCCGCTGGATCAGGTACCGCCCGAAGATCGCGAAGACGACGATGTCCGCCGCGAGCAGGATCGCCAGGTACAGCGCCGCCGTCCCCAGCGTCTCGAAGCGCGGCATGAGGAGAAGGACGCCGACAGCCGCCACGATGAACGCCCCCGCGAACACCACCACGAGGGAGGCGGTCAACTCCTGGCGTAACGTCGGAGATGCGCGCATGGCCGCGTTCAGCGCCGCTGCCGCATGCACACCGCTTGAGTGGAGCCGGTCACGTACCCGGATGCCGCCGGCAATCGGTACCTTGCATGCGACGAGTGTTGAGCACGGGGCAGCAGATCAAGCAACAACCGCGGATGCCTCATGAACCGACCGCGTCGATGACCCTCTCCCGGAGACACGCGTCATCCCGATGGATGCGGAAGAACAGGGGGAAACGCACCTGCGGGTGCCCCTCCACGAGCTCGAGCACATGGGGACAACGCGCACTCAAGATAGCGGCATCCCGGTAGATCATCAAAGTCGGACCGGAGATCGACAGGATCGTCACGTCATCCTCCAAGATCCGACGGGCGAG
>Ga0310839_100479_pt1 | contig 23641 bp, 22 predicted proteins | sample SM_ome_7_FD_201305 | JGI IMG/M metagenome (GOLD analysis project Ga0310839, IMG submission 201305) | Sorghum-adapted microbial communities enriched on stacked mutant (SM) sorghum from Joint BioEnergy Institute, Emeryville, California... ...
CAACCCTTGTACCACAAGCATTCCGTCTCGCCTGGTCACACTACCGCCGGCGACGGCAGGCTCAGGCCCGCCTTTGCCACTACCAACGACAACAAGCAAAATATCGCGATCCACCGTTGTAAAACTAAACGCCTACGCCTCGTACATTCAGGGTTTTAGCCCGGACAAGAGCGGAATCCCTTTGACCTCCTTCGGCTTCCGCAACGTCTGGCTCAACAAGTAGGCGAGGGTCGCCATGCGTCGCATGCTGGTCGAGCGCGCGCTGTTTGGCGTGGTCACGCTGTTCGTCGTCTCGCTCGTGGTCTTGCTGGCGACACACGCACTTCCTGGCGACGCCGCCCGCGCCATCCTCGGGCGCGAGGCAACACCGGAACGGCTCGCTGCGCTGCGGGAGCAACTTCACCTCGGCGGGTCGCTGCCGAGCCAGTACCTGCACTGGCTCGGCAGCCTCCTGCGCCTCGACCTTGGCACTTCGCTCGCCGCGAATCAGCCCGTAACCACGCTGATGGTCCCAGCCCTCGTGAACTCCAGCGTCCTCATGCTCTGTGCCGCGGTCGTCGCCAATACTTCCCCCGCTCCAGCACCAACTTCCGCACCTACACCCAGGCCGACCTCGACGCCGTCGCCCGCGAACTCACCGCACGCCCCCGTCAAACCCTGAACTGGCAGAATCCAGCTAAAGCGTTAGACGCCTACCTCGTTGCATCAGCCACTTGAAACCGCCCCCAGAAGTCTGCACTAATTCGCCGGATTTCTGACGAAGGACATTAGACTGACTGTGCCGATGTCCACACTGGCGTGCACGATTACCGGCGTAGCGGCGTTGGACAGCACGTGCCGGGCGAGCCCGAGGTGCTCATCGCGGCGTCCTGACACCAGCGAGGAGCCGCGGGCGCGGGCGGACGGACCTGTGGCGCTCTTGCGCTTGACCACGTCGCCGCAGCCCGATGATGTCCAGCGGACCGTCATCCGGTCACTCTCCACGTAGCTTCGCGCGTGGGTCGAGGCGGGCGTAGCTGAGGTCGATGATGAAGTTCAGCGCGATCACCATGATCGCCACGACGAACACGCACGCCTCAATCAGCGGCAGATCCCGCCGTTCAATCGCTCCGATGAGCAGGCTGCCAATGCCCGGCCAGGCGAAGATGGTCTCGATGACCACCGCCCCATTGAGGAAGGTGGCGATCTCATCGCCGCTGACTGTGATGATCGGGATCGCCGTATTCTTCAGCGCATGCCGGCGCACGATCTGTGCCTCGGTGAGTCCCTTGGCGCGCAGCGTCTGGATGTACGGCTTCTGCATCTCCTCGACCAACGCGGAGCGGGCGATCTGGGCGATCCGGCCGATCGGCCGGAAGGCCAGCGTGAGCGCCGGCAGGATCAGGTACTGCAGGCCACTGAAGCCGGACGTCGGCAACAGCCCGAGTTGCACGCTGAACAGCAGAATCAGCATCAGGCCTAGCCAGAAGTCGGCGACGGAGACCCCGGCCAGCGACACTGTGGTTACACACCGATCGGCCAGCGAACCCGGCTTGATCGCGGATCGGCTGCCCAGCAGCAGCGCCGCCGGGACGGCGAATGCTAGCGAGGCCAGGCTCAGTGTGAGCGTGGCCGGAACCCGCTGCAGCGCCAGGTCCATGGCGGGCACGCCCTGCCAGAGTGAGTCGCCGAAGTCGCCGGTCAGCCAGCCGCGCATGGTGCGCCAAAACCGTTCCAGCAGCGGGTCGTCTAGGCCGAGCTTCGCACGCAGGTCGAGGTAGACCTGAATCGGCGCGTCGGGCGGCAACATCAGCCGGGCTGGGTCGCCGATCTGGTTCACGACCAGGAAGACCACGATGAGTACGCCGACCAGCACGACGAGCGAATGCAGTGTCCGGCGCAGCGAGTACCGCAGCATCGCGGCATACCTCCGGTCAGTAGTTGGTGATGGGTTGGGTCGGCACGGTGGCCGCGCCACCACGGGCCGCCGCCAGGTTGGCGCGCACCGCGCTGGCGAGCAGGGGCGCATCCGAGGCGATCGTGATCATGTCGAACCCCTGTTCGGCGTAGCCAGCGGCGATTTCGCCGTTGGCACATTGGATGCCGGCGGCGATGCCGTTGTCGCGGCAGGCCGCCTGGATCTCGGCGACCACTCGGACGAACTCCGGGTCGGTCGGCGTGTGGTGGGGCCGCAGCCCGAGCGCCAGTGACAGGTCGCTCGGCCCGATGTAGAGAGCGTGGACGCCGGGAGTGGCGGCAATCTCGCGAACGTTCTTGATCCCCTCGGCAGTCTCGATCATGATGATGCAGGCTTGGTCGCTGAGCGCGTCCGGATCCGTGGTGCCCAGCGACTCGCGGGCGCGTACCGGCCCGTACGACCGGTCGCCGTGCGGCGGGTAGTGGAACGCTCGCACCGCCCGCGCCGCCTCCTCAGCGGAGTTAACCATCGGGATGACCACCGCGCGGGCCCCGGCGTCGAGCACCTGCATGATCCGGTTTGGCTCGTTCCAGTTGACCCGGGCAATCGGCGCCGACCCGCCCGCCTCGATGGCCTGCATCATCGGTACCCCGGTAGCGTGCTCGATCAGGCCGTGCTGGTAGTCAACGCAGACATAGTCAACGCCCTGCCGTGCGATGAACTCGGCGTGCGCGGTGCCGGGCAGCGTGCACCACACGCCGTATGTCGTGCGGCCGGACTGCCAACTCGAAATGAGAGGGTTAGTGATGTTCATGTTTCGCTCCCGAGGTGCGATGGGGCGGGGCAGACGCAGCGCCGACCCCGCCCCATCGGTCAGCTAACCTTGATCTCCTTGACCAGCAGGAAGCCGTCCAGCCGCGGCTTCCAGTCAATATTCTTTGCCATTCCGAAGTAGAAGTTCGGCTGGCCGATCGGGACCGTGATGTATCGGTCATAGACGTACTTCGCGATGTTCTGCAACGCGGCGTCACGCTGCTCGCCGGAAAGCTGGTCTGCGGCCGCAGTCATCTTGTCCAATTCCGGGTCGCAGTACGCCGATGTGGCGCCCGTGCAGGAGTAGTAGCTGGCGATGCTGGAGGAGAAGTCCATCAGCTCGTTGCCGTGCTGCTGCAATCCAATAAGACCGCGGTTCGGGGGGATGTTCTGGTATCCCGCGGTCCACGCCTGCTCGAACTTCGCAGTCTCCCGCATCTCGCTCTTCACGTTGGTCAGCCCGATTGCCCGCAGCGACTCCGCGATGAGCTGGATGCTCTCGTCGGCTCGGAGGATGAAGCCCTCTCGGGCGGCTACCGTCAGTGGCGCGTCGACCGGCACCCCGTCCGCCTTCGCCTCGGCGATCAGCTGCTTCGCCCGAGCCGGGTCGTACGGGTAAGGCTTCAACGACTTGTTGAAGCCGAGCGCGGACGGGCCGACGATCTGCGCGGCCAGCTCACCGCCGCCCATAATGTTATTGATGATCTGTGACTTGTCGAAGGATAGCGCGATCGCCTCCCGCACTCGGATGTCCTTCAGCGCTGGGTGCGGCGTGTCCAGCCGAAGGATCACCGTCTCCACGGTGGGTGTCTTCTCACACTTCGGGGATTCCTCGCACTGCGGACTGGTCAGCCACCGGGCAATTTGCGCCTCACCGGTCTTCACCATCGAGGCCCGCACTTCCGTCTCCGGACGGAAGACGAAGGTGACTTTCTTGATCTTTTCGTTGCTGCCCTTCGCGTCGGCGGCATCCTTGCGACCCCACCATTGGTCGTTGACCTCCAACTGGATGTCACGACCCCGGTTCCAGGCGACAAACTTGTACGGACCAGTGCCGATCGGCTTGGAGTCGTAGCTGTTCGGATCCTCCTTGAGCTGCTTCATCGACGGGATAGTCACGAAGTACAGCCGGGTGGGCAGGATTGGGTCCGGTGTCTCCGTGGTCACGTCGAGCGTATACTCGTCCACGGCCTTCGCAATCGGCTCGGGACCGATAAAGGTCCGCATCGGGAACGAGTTCTCCCTGCTCAGTACGTAGTTCAGCCCGAACGCCGCCGCCTCGGCGTTGAACGGCGAGCCGTCGTGGAAAGTGACGCCCCGCCGCAGGGTGAACCGCCAGGTCTTCTTGTCGGGCAGCTGCTGCCAATCGGTGGCCAGCTCGCCGACGAGTTCGTTGGTTTTCGGGTCGCGGTTGAGTAGTGCCTCCTGGACGTTGCGCAACACCGGGTGACCGTCGTTTGAGTACGCATTCCAGCTGGCCAGCGAGCGCGGCTCCTCGGGCAAAGCAATAGCGATTTTCGAGAGGTCGCCGCCGCCGCTGGACGAATCGCTATTGGTCATCCCGCAGCCGCTGGCGAACAAGAACAGCGCCAGCACCGGGGCGATGTACGAGGCCAGGCGCCACCGGATGTGTGTTCTGAAGAACCTCTCTTGGTGTGTGTTCAACATCAGATGCTCTCTTCGATCGATACTTGATCTCTATGTCAGTCCTTCGTGCCCCCGCATTGCGACTCTCGATCACCGCTTGCTGGTGGTCGGCGTGGTGTACATCGTTACATCGCCAACCGCCAGGCGTGGCGGGGAACGCTCGTGCCTGTGGTACTCAAAAAGTCGGTCCATCACACTGCGCCTTGTTCACGGAGTTTGGTGATTTCTTCGGGGCTATAGCCGACGAGCTGGAGCACCTCGTCGGTGTGTTGCCCGTGGGTGGGTGGTGCGGTTCGGATAGTGGCCGGGGTCTTGGTCAACGTGAACGGCGGCGCGACCAGCTTCAGCGGGCCGATCGGACTGTCCACCGTCTGCACCATCCCGGCATGCACCACTTGTGGATCAGAAAACGTCTGCTCAAACGTGTGCACCGGCGCGGCGAACAGATCCTCCGCCCGCATCAGCTCCAACCACTCCGCCGTGGTCCGCTTCCGCAACGCGTCCTCAAGAATCTGCTCGAACTCTGCCCGGTTACGGTCACGCAGCCAGTACGAGCAAAACCGCGGATCCTTCGACAGATCCGGTATCCCCAAAATCCGGCACAACTGGGGGATCTGACGACCACTGGACAACGCGATATAGCCATCCTTGGTCGCATAGAAACCGTACGGCGGAGGAATGTACGGATGCGCGTGCATCACCGTCCCCCGAGCCGGCTCCCCCACATCCGTGTTCAAGAAGTGCACCGCCTGCTCTGACTGGGCAGCAATCGCCGACGCCAACAGGCTCACATGCACATGCTGGCCCTCTCCGGTCCGCAGCCGGTGATACAACGCTGCCAACACCGCGAACGCGCCATTCATCCCACCCATCACATCCGTGATGGACATCCCCACCGGCATCGGCCGACCATCCGCCGCCGCGTTAATCGCCCCAAACCCGCCAATCGCCTGCGCCAACACATCCTGGCCCGGCAGATGCGCGTACGGCCCGTCCGGCCCATACCCGGACGCTGACGCGTACACAATGGACGGATTAAGCTCAACACAATCCCGGTAACCTAACCCCAGCCTGTCCATCACCCCAGGCCGGAAATTCTCATACACCACATCACTAATCGCCACCAGCCGGCGGGCAACCTCGAGACCACCCTCCGACTTCAAATTCAACGTCACACTCTTCTTATTCCGGTTGGCGGCGAGAAAGCCGGCCGAGTAGAAGGTCGTGTCATCCGGATCAGAGCCGTACCGCCCGCGTGCCCCGTACCGCTCATCAGGTCGGCCATCAGGGGTGAGCGCCTGCACCCGCTCGACCTTGATGACCTCCGCACCCAGATCAGCCAACATCTGTGTTGCATACGGACCTTGCATCCGCTCGGTGAAGTCCAGGACACGGACTCCGGACAGAACACTCTTGCTTGTCATGCCTTTATCCCTCGCTTCTCGATGTACTTGCGCGTCGACTGCAGGTAGCTGGGATCGCCGTGGCAGGCCTCGCCGGCGAGCATCTGGAACGTCGCAACCAACCCGTAGTCCGGCTCGGGCCGGGGGTCCAGCGCCACCTTCGCCAAGTGCAGCGCAGTCGGGTTGCGGCTGGCCAGTTCAGCGGCGAGCTGGTGCGCACGATCCCGCAACTGTTCACCTGGGACTACTTCGGTGACCAGTCCGCGCCGCTCGGCCTCGGCTGCGGGCACGTCGCGGCCGGTGAGGATCCAGTCCTTGGCCACACCGACACCAACCACCGCGGGCAACCGCTGCAGCCCACCCGAGCCGGGCACGCTGCCCAGCGGCACCTCTCGCATAGAGAAGACGGCGTCCTCGGCCGCGATCCGAACGTCGCAGGCCAGCGCCAGCTCCACCCCTCCGCCCACGCACCAGCCGTGGATCGCGGCAACCACCGGCTTACGCAGCCCGGCGATCCGGTTCTTGGTCGCGAAGTCCAGCTGCACGTAGCGGCGGGCGGCGACGCCGACCAGATCGCCGATCTCGCGCAGGTCGGAGCCGGAGCAGAACGCCCGCCCGGCACCGCACAGCACGACCGCACCCACGTCGTCGCGCACGTCCAACTCGTCGCAGAGCCGCTGTAGGGCCCGGTGAGTGTCGGAGTGTAGCGCGTTGAGCACCTCAGGCCGGTTGAGCTGCACCGTCGCCACGCGGTCCGCGATGGACACGATCAGGCCGTCCTCGCTCACTTCTCCCCCTTTCCGGTTCGGGCCAGCGCCGGCGGATCGGCCTCCACGGCGCCCCGCGCCCGCCTCAGCTCGGCGTTGCGATGCTGCCGCTCCCGTTGTCGGATCGGGTCCGGGACCGGCACCGCGTCGATCAGCTCGCGGGTGTACTCGCTGCGTGGCGCGGTGTAGATCTGCTCCCGGTCGCCGATTTCCTGGATCCGGCCGTCCCGCATCACCGCTATCCGGTCGCACAGGTGCCGCACCGTCGCCAGATCATGGGCGATGTAAATGATGGAGAGTCCGAGTTCGGCCTGCAGATCCTTAAAGAGGTTGAGGATCTGGGCCTGGATCGACACGTCCAGCGAGGCGACCGGCTCATCGCAGATGAGCAGCCGCGGTTCGAGGGCGAGCGCTCGAGCAATTCCGATGCGCTGACGCTCACCGCCAGAAAAGTTGGCCGGTCGGCGGGTCAGGTGGTCTGGCCGTAGCCCGACCATCTGCAGCAGTTCCTGTACCCGCGCCCTGCGCTTCGCCGCGTCCCGGTACATGCCGTGAATGATCATCCCCTCAGCGATGATGTCCTCCACGCGCATTCGGGGGTTCAATGAGGAGTACGGGTCCTGAAAGACCATTTGGATACCCCGGCGCATGTTTCGCAGCCGGGAGCCGCGCAGGCTCAAGAGGTCCTGGCCGGCGAAGCGGATCCGGCCTCGGGTCGGCTCGGTCAGCCGTATCACGCAGCGGGCAGTGGTCGACTTTCCGGAACCCGACTCGCCTACCAGCCCGAACGCCTCGCCCGGCGCCACGGTGAACGACACATCGTCGACCGCGAGTAGTGTTTTCCGCCGGCGGAACAGCCCGCCCCGGAGGGGGAATTCCTTGGTCAGCCCTTCAACCTCAAGCAGCGCGTCACTCATCTCAGTACTCCCGGCTGCTCGGCCAGCCACTGAGATAGGTGGCAGGCGGACGGATGTGTGCCGTTCGGCGGGATGGTCAAGGTCGGGACCTGCTCGGCGCAGGTAGGTTGGGCGTACCGGCACCGCGGGTGGAACGGGCATCCCGAGGGCGGGCGGGCCGGCGACGGCGGCTGGCCGCCGATGGTATGCAGCCGCTGCGGGATGTCGCCGTCGATGCGCGGTAGCGAAGCAAGCAGGCCCATGGTGTACGGGTGGATGGATCCGTAGAACAGTTCGTCGGTGACGCACTGTTCCATGACCCGGCCGGCGTACATCACCACCACCCGTTCCGTGAATCCGGACAGGATGGCCAGGTCGTGGGTGATGAACAGGACCGCCAGGTGGCGCTCCTCTGCCAGCTCAAGCAGCAGGTCGAGCACCTGCGCCTGGACCCGGACGTCCAGCGCAGTGGTCGGCTCGTCGGCGATTAGTAGCCGCGGCTCCGCCACCAAAGCCATCGCGATCATCACCCGCTGGCGCATTCCGCCGGAGAACTGATGCGGGTAGTCCCGAGCGCGCTGCTGGGGGTTGCGGACCCCGACCCGGCCGAGCATGTCGATGGCCCGGCGCATCGCCTCGGCCTTGCCTACTCCGCGGATGCGCAGCGTCTCGGCGATCTGGTCGCCGACGGTGCGGACTGGGTCGAGTGCCGAGAGCGGGTCCTGGAAGATGTAACCGATTTCCTTGCCGCGTATCGCTCGTAGCTGCTCCGGGCGGGCCTTCAGCAGGTTGACGCCAGCGAAGTTGATCTCGCCGGTGATCTCGGCCGCAGGGACCAGCCCAAGCACGGCCTGGGCGGTCACGGACTTGCCCGACCCAGACTCGCCCACAATGCCGACCCGCTCCCCGGGGCCGACGCTGAGGTCGACACCATTGAGGACGCGGACCAGGCCGCTACCGGTCTGGAACGACAGGGTCAGGTTCCGAATGTCCAGCAGCGGATTGGCGTTGGCAACGGAGTCGGCGGTCATGCCCTTCTCCTCACGTCCTTTTAGACCGCGCCTTGTTCACGGAGTTTGGTGATTTCTTCGGGGCTATAGCCGACGAGCTGGAGCACCTCGTCGGTGTGTTGCCCGTGGGTGGGTGGTGCGGTTCGGATAGTGGCCGGGGTCTTGGTCAACGTGAACGGCGGCGCGACCAGCTTCAGCGGGCCGATCGGACTGTCCACCGTCTGCACCATCCCGGCATGCACCACTTGTGGATCAGAAAACGTCTGCTCAAACGTGTGCACCGGCGCGGCGAACAGATCCTCCGCCCGCATCAGCTCCAACCACTCCGCCGTGGTCCGCTTCCGCAACGCGTCCTCAAGAATCTGCTCGAACTCTGCCCGGTTACGGTCACGCAGCCAGTACGAGCAAAACCGCGGATCCTTCGACAGATCCGGTATCCCCAAAATCCGGCACAACTGGGGGATCTGACGACCACTGGACAACGCGATATAGCCATCCTTGGTCGCATAGAAACCGTACGGCGGAGGAATGTACGGATGCGCGTGCATCACCGTCCCCCGAGCCGGCTCCCCCACATCCGTGTTCAAGAAGTGCACCGCCTGCTCTGACTGGGCAGCAATCGCCGACGCCAACAGGCTCACATGCACATGCTGGCCCTCTCCGGTCCGCAGCCGGTGATACAACGCTGCCAACACCGCGAACGCGCCATTCATCCCACCCATCACATCCGTGATGGACATCCCCACCGGCATCGGCCGACCATCCGCCGCCGCGTTAATCGCCCCAAACCCGCCAATCGCCTGCGCCAACACATCCTGGCCCGGCAGATGCGCGTACGGCCCGTCCGGCCCATACCCGGACGCTGACGCGTACACAATGGACGGATTAAGCTCAACACAATCCCGGTAACCTAACCCCAGCCTGTCCATCACCCCAGGCCGGAAATTCTCATACACCACATCACTAATCGCCACCAGCCGGCGGGCAACCTCGAGACCACCCTCCGACTTCAAATTCAACGTCACACTCTTCTTATTCCGGTTCGTTGCCAGGAACATCCCGGTGTACAGTGTCCGGCGGCCGTCGGTCGGATAGCGGTCGTCCGGCCGACCGTCGGGGGTGAGCGGCTGGACCCGCTCGATCTTGATGACCTCCGCACCCAGATCAGCCAACATCTGTGTGGCATACGGACCCTGGACCCGTTCTGTGAAGTCCAGCACCCGAACTCTGGAGAGGACACTCATCGCAGCCCCTGGATGGACACGAATCGCACCTCGGTCATGGCAGCCACCGCCGACGCCGGACCCTCGCGGGTGTTACCGGAATCACCGACCCCGCCGTACGGCTGGTGGTCGGCGCGGAACGTGGGCACCTCGTTGACCAGTACGCCGCCAAACTTCAGCTCGCGGATCGCCCGCAGGGCGGTGTCCAGGTCACCGGTGAACAGTCCGGCCTGCAACCCGTACGGCGTCTCATTGGCGATCGCTATGGCCTGGCCGAAGTCGTCGTACGGAATGAGCGCCAGTACCGGCCCAAACACCTCCTGGGTCCGCAGGTTGGTGCCAGCGGCTGGCTGGTCGACCACAGTGGGCCGCACGCACCCGTCGGTGCGCTCGCCGCCAGCCACCACCCGAGCGCCACTGGCCCGGGCTTCGTCGATCCAGCTGAGCACCCGTTCAGTGGCCGACTGCCCGATGAGCGGCCCGATGTCGGTCTTCTCGTCGGCCGGGTCGCCGACCACCAGCCGGTCAGCCTCGGCGGCGAGCAGGTCGCGCAACTCGACGTGCACCTTTCGATGCACCAGCACCCGTTGCACTGAAATGCAGCTCTGCCCGGCGTTAGAGTACGCAGCCTTGGCAATTCGCGCGGCACAGGAGGCCAGCGGCACATCTGGTTCGACGATGACCGGCGCGTTGGAGCCCAGCTCGAGCGCCACTTTCTTACGGGGGGCTGCGGCGGAGATGGCCCAGCCCACTGCCGGGCTGCCAGTAAACGTTACCATCGCTGGCACCGGGTGAGCGACCAGCGCCTGGCCGGCCTCCTTTCCGGCATCGGTGACCACCTGGACCCAGTCGGCCGGCAACCCCGCCTCAATTAGCAGCGCCACGAACCGCAGCGCGGTCAGCGGGGTCTGCGGCGCTGGCTTGAGCACCACAGGGCAGCCGGCGGCGATGGCCGGCGCGAGCTTGTGTGCGACGGTGTTAAGCGGGAAGTTGAAAGGGGTGATCGCGGCGACGACACCGATCGGGAACCGCAGCGCGAGACCCAGCTTGCCCATACCGCCCGGTGTGGCCTCCATCGGCACCAGGTCCCCGCTGAGTCGCCGCGCCTCGGCCGCTGCGAACCGCAGCGTCTCGCTCGCACGGGAAACCTCCACACGGGCGTCCCGGATCGTCTTGCCGCTCTCCGCGGTGATTAACGCGGCCAACTCCCCAGCCCGCTCGCCGAGCAGCACCGCCGCGCGGTCCAGCACACCGGCCCGGGCGTGCTGCGGAAAGTCGCTGCGGGCCAGCGCGCCCGCCGCGGCCCGGCACGCGACATCGACCTCGGTCGGTCCGCACAGTGGCACCTCACCGACCACGTCGCCGGAATACGGATTACGAATCTGGTGCATGGTCATGCCCTCCCCATCTCCGTCCCGTTGACGGTCCGGGCCGGCGGCTCGATCACCTCAGCACCCAGGCGGTCCCGGTTGATGTCGGACGAGCGGGCGCGCAGCCAGGTGGCGATGAGGTTGACACTCAGCGTGGTCAGCAAGATGGCCAGGCCTGGGAATGTGACCAGCCACCAGGCGGAGGTGAGGTACTCCCGACCCTGGGCGAGCATCAGGCCCCAGGACGACTGCGGCGGCTGGATGCCCAGGCCGAGGAAGCTCAGCGACGCCTCCGTAAGCAGCATCACCGCAATCTCCAAAGTGGCCAGTACCACCAGCGGGGCGGCTAGGTTGGGCACCATGTGCCGGACGATGATGCGCAGGTGGCTGGCGCCAAGCGTCTTGGCCGCATCCACGAACAGCTCTTTGCGTAGCGACAGCATCAGCCCGCGGGTGACCCGGGCGTAGACCATCCACCGGGTGACGGCTAGCACCAGCACCACGTTGACCAGGCTCGGGCCGAGCACGTAGAGCACCAGCAGGGCAATCAGTAGCGACGGCACGCTCATCTGCAGGTCGACCAAGCGCATGACGACGTCGTCCACCCAGCCGCGGAAATAGCCGGCCAGCACCCCGAGTAGGAAGCCCACCGTGCCCGAGACCAGTACGCTTAGCAGGCCGACGCCGAGCGACACGCGCGCCCCCTGCAGGAGCCGCACCAGTAGGTCGCGGCCGAGCGGATCGGTGCCGAGCAGGTGCGGGAATCCGCCGTTCTCGCTCGCCGTCATCGGCGGCATGTTGCGCATGGCCACGTTCGTGGTGTACGGGTCGAACGGACTCCACACGAGCGATCCGAGCGCGGCCACCACCAGCACCGCGAGAAACGCGATCGCCAGCGCGACCACCTTGTTGCGCCAGAGAGTGCTCATCGCTCCTCCAGCCCGCGGTTTCAGACGATGGCCGCGCCACCGTCGACGCACAGGGTGGCGCCGGTGATAAACGACGCAGCCGGGGAGAGCAGGAAGGTGATCGCCTTGGCCTGCTCCTGTGGCTGGGCCAGCCGGCGCAGTGGGATGCCCGGCCGAAACTGCTCCAGCGAGCCGCTGACCTTGTCCTGCAACACCTGCGGGCCCTCGTCGGAGACCGCCTTGCGGATCATCGGGGTCTCGGTGACCCCAGGCGCCACCGCGTTAACCCTAATGTCGTGTGCGGACAGTTCCAGCGCGAGCACCCGGGTAAGGTGCAGCACCGCCGCCTTGCTGGCGCAGTACGCGGCCTGCGCCCATCGGGCAGACAGCCCGGTCACCGAGGCGATGGTGACGATCGATCCGGGCGCCTTGTCGGCCACCATTACCCGGGCGGCGGTCCGGACCGCGATGAAGGTGCCGGTTACGTTGACTTCCTGGATACGCGTCCACACGTCCAGATCCAGATCGAGCGCGAGCGCCGCGGTCTGCCGGATGCCGGCCGCGGTGACCAGACCATCGAGCCGGCCGAACCTTTCGCGGACCTCCCCGATCGCCACGGTCATAGACTTCTCGTCGGTAGTATCGGCCGCGATGCCGATGGCCGCCGAGCCGTCCGGCGACAGCTCGGCCGCGGCCGCGCGTACCGCATCCTTCCCCAAGTCGAGCACGCCGACCCGGGCACCCTGCGCGATCAGCTCACGGGCAGTGGCCAAACCGATACCCCCGGCCCCGCCAGTGATCGCGATGACCTTCTCCGCCAGCGTCATCCTTGGCTGCCTCCTTCCGGCCGGGCCGCGAGCGCGTCCAGCACCGCGGCGGTTACCTGCTCTGTTGTGGCCGAACCACCGAGGTCGGGGGTGCGCACCCCTGCCGACAGGACGTCTTCTAGTACCGCGACCAGCTCGTCCGCGGCGGCGCGGTGACCGAGGTGGTCGAGCATCATCGCGCCCGACCAGATCTGGCCGACCGGGTTAGCGATGCCTCGACCGGCGATGTCCGGTGCGGAGCCGTGCACTGGCTCGAACATCGACGGGTACTGTCGTGGCGGGTTGAGGTTGGCCGAGGGCGCGATGCCGATGCTGCCGACGATCGCCGCACCCAGGTCGCTGAGGATGTCGCCGAACAGGTTGGACGCCACCACCACGTCGAACCGACGCGGATCCAGGACGAACAGCGCGGCGAGCGCATCTATGTGGTACTCGCGGGTGTCCACATCGGAGTACGTCCCGCCGAGTTCCCGGAACACCTCGTTCCAGAACGGCATGGTGTGCACAATGCCGTTGGACTTGGTGGCCGAGGCCAGGTTGCCCCGCCGGGAGCGGGCCAACTGGTAGGCGTAGTGCATCACCTGCTCCACTCCGGCGCGGGTGAAGACCGCTTCCTGCACCGCCATCTCCCGCGGTGTACTGCGATAGAGCCGGCCCCCGATCTCCGAGTATTCCCCCTCGTTGTTCTCCCGGACCACGACAAAGTCCACCTCGCCGGGTTGAATGCCGCGCAGCGGGCTGGTGATGCCGCGTAGCAGCTTGATCGGGCGGAGATTGACGTACTGCGCGAAGGTCCGGCGGATCGGGATGAGCAGCCCCCACAGCGACACGTGGTCGGGCACGCCCGGGTAACCGACTGCGCCGAGGAAGATAGCGTCGAAGCCGGCCAGTATCTCGAGCCCGTCGGGCGGCATCATCCGGCCGGTACGGGTGTAGTACTCGCAGCTCCAGTCGAACTCGGTCCAGTCGAAGCGGAAGCCATGCCGCGAAGCACAAGACTCCAGAACCCGCTGCGCGGCCGGCACCACCTCCCGGCCGATGCCGTCGCCTGGAATCACCGCGACCCGGTGGATGGTGCTCATGCCGCACCCCCCGATACTGCTGGGGGCGCGAACACCACAGTCGCGGTCCCCTTCGTGGTCAACTCTTGCCGCGCATTTTCGGTCCACAGCTCCAGGTCCACGCTGGGCAGACCGTCGGTAAAGTGCTTGTCGGTCACTGTGCCGTGGCAGATGATCGGCTGGGCCGGAAAGTCGACTCGCCGGTACTGCACGGCGAACCGGCGCACCCAGGCATGCGGGCCGCACCAGGCAGTGACCAGCTGGCCGAGGAAACCCGCCTTCAGCAGGCCGTGAACGATCACGCCGTCGAAGCCACGCTGTCGTGCGTACGCGTCGTCGTAGTGAATCCGCGCGAAGTCGTGGGCGGCCGCCGCGTACCGGACCAGCTGCTCGGTGGTCACCACCTTTACTAGAGCAGGCAGTCGGTCGCCGACCCGGACATCCGCGTACTCCATGATCACCTCCTGGTCCGGTTCAGGTCAAAGGCGAGCACGTGGCCCATCCGGGTCCGGGCGACCAGCGCGCCGGTCGCGTCGAAGAGCTCGTTGGTGCGCACCCGGAACAGCAAGCGTCCGGCCCGCCCGTCGCGCTCGTACACCTCGGTGTAGGTGGTGGCTACCGTGATCACATCACCGGCCCGGATCGGACGGACGTACTCGACCTCGTTGAACGCGTTGCCGCCGCCGGTCCGCACATACGGGACGTCGTCGAGCACATCCTCGAGCTGCAGGTCGCGGCGCTCCACTGGGTCCAGTACGGCAAAGTACGTGGGCGGCGCGGTCTGCGGATCGCCGGTCGGATCGCCGATCGCCTCCCGAAAACGGGCAATGTCCCTTGCGGATACTTCGTAGGTGAAGCGCCCGGCTTCAGTGCCCAGCCGCAGGGCCGCCTTGAGCGCGTCGCTGGCCAAGGCGCCGGACGCTTGGCCCGTCGTTGCTTTGGTCTCCGGTCTACGCAGCCGCACCGTCGCCGATCCTGTCACGGTCTTCGTGCCTTGCTCGTCGGTGACCCAGACGTCACACTCGACTACAAGGTGTGCGCCATCCGGGGTGACTGAGGTGACCCGGCCACCGCACGTGAGAGCGCCTCCCACCACGTCCGGTCGCCGGTACTGGCAGGCCAGCCGGGTGATGGTGGCGTCCTCGCCAGCCCAGTCTTGCAGCATCCGCGCGAGCAGAGCGGCCTTCCATGGGCCGTTGACCACAGGGCCGGGCAGCCCTCGGGCGGCCGCGGCAGCCGCGTCGAAGTGGACGTCGGTATAGTCGTCCACGGCGCCGGACCAGCGCACGACGTCGGCCAGGGTGGTGGTGGCGACCTTCAGCGGCGGAATCTCCTCGGCCAACTGAGGGATCACGGTCATGACGCGCGCTCCTCGTAGCTAACGCTGGTCCCCCGCGCCACGCCAACCAGAAAGCCATCCTGGTTCCAGCCGCGGACCTCGATGACGGTCAGCACCATGGGTCGGCCGTCCTGAGTGGTCCGCTGGGTGATGCCAGCGATCTGGGCGACCAGGGTGAGGGTGTCACCGACCCGGACCGGCCGGTAGATCTCCCATTCCGAGCCACCGTCGATGGTGCGCGATAGCGGACGTGGCCGCGGCAGCCCCATCTCGGCCGCGGCGACCAGCGGATCGGGGCAGAAGAAGGTGGGGGGCACTATTGATCCAGCCGCTGGGGCGGGGATCGGACGGGTGGCTGCCGCACCGGAACCCGCGGCCGTGGCCGCCAGGAACCGCTGCACGTCCCGCCCCTGAACAGTCAGCGTGCGCGGGGTGCCCACCGCACCCAGCAATGTGCGCAGCTCGTCCATCGCTCACACCGTCTCGATGCCGGCGGCCTTCAGTGCGGCGGCCACCTCCTCGGCCACCATTGGGTCGAGGGGCATCAGTGGCGGCCGGACCGTGTCCGACGGGATGAGGCCACGCTTGACCAGGCCCATCTTCATCGCCGCGGTCGACTCGATGTGCGAGGCGCGGTGGTAGACCACCTTGGTCAACGGAGCCATCCGGTCGTACACCGCCTTGGCCGCGTCGTAGTCGTGCCGCCGCGCGGCGGCCAGCAGTTCCACCATCAGCTCGGGGACCAGCGCGCCGTAGCCGACCAGCGCACCGTCCGCCTCCCACATGGTGTGCAGCAGGAACTCGTCCTGGCAGGTGAGCACGGGCACTCCGGGGAAGCGCTGGCGGATCACCGGAAGTTCGGTGTCCCAGCGGATCATGTTGCGTGTGCCGTCCTTGATCGCCACCACGCCGTCGATCTCAAGCAGTGCCAGGATGGTGTCCAGCTTGTAGGTTGCCCGGGTCTCGTCTGGGAAGTTGAACAGGATCAACGGCAGCCCGCTGGCGGCGCGTACCGCCCGGTAGCGCTCCTGCGGAGCGCCCTCCTGGTAACCGAACCGCAGCCAACTGCTGGCCGGGAAGACGAGGAGCGCGTCGGCGCCCGCCGCGGCGGCGTCGGCCGCTTCGGCCGCGACCACCCGGCTGCCGTCGCCGCCCACTCCGGCGATGACGGGCAACCCGTCGCCGACCACCTGCTTGGTCAGCCGGATCACCTCAGCGCGTTCTTCGCGGGTCAGCGAGGAGCCCTCCCCGGCATGGCCATTGACCACCAAGCCGGTCACGCCAGGAATCGATTTCATCCAGTCGACATATGACTGCAACCCTGACCGATCGAGTTCGCCTTCAGGCGTGAACGGCGTGATGGTCGCTGGGAGCACTCCTTGGAATTTGATTCCGGCCATGAGAAACCCCTCTGAGCTGTGACAATGTGCAGTTGTGCGTGGCTCCGCCCGGGCCGGGGCCCAGGGAGGCGGTGGACTTCGCGGCCACCACTCCGGTACCGCGTACCGTAGGTCTTGGTATCGTTTTCCACAAGGGGGCGACGGCACAAATTTCTGGATCATGAGGGATCGGGCCCCGGAACCCGGCGGTACCCGTTACCTGGCACGAGTCCTACTTGGCCCTTGCCACGCAAGGGCTGTCCGGTAACGGGGGGGAGGACGGCAGGGTCATGTACTGGATTGGCGAGCTAGCCCCGGCTAGGGCGTGTCCTGCCGATCTTGTAGTGGTTGATCGTTGATGATGTGCTGGTGGTGCGTCGTGGCGACCTGACCGACGAGGCGTGGGCGGTGATCGCGCCGCTGTTGCCTGCGGCGGGTACGGCTCGTGGCAGGTGGCGGGATCATCGGCAGGTCATCAACGGGATCTTGTGGAAGCTGCGGACTGGGGCGCCGTGGCGTGACTTGCCGGAGCGGTATGGGCCGTGGAAGACCTGTCACGAACGGCTACGGCGGTGGACCGCGGACGGCACGTGGGATCGCGTCCTTGCCGCAGCGCACGTGCACGACGACGGGCATCCGGTGCAGTGGACCATCAGCGTGGATTCCTCGGTGGTACGAGCGCATCAGCATGCCGCTGGCGCCCGTAAAAAAGGGGCTGTCCGGCAAGTGCCGCCACGCCTGCGGCGCAGGATGGCGAGGCCATCGGCCGATCCGGGTTGAGCACGAAGATCCACCTCGCCGTTGACGGGCGGGGGCGGCCGCTGTCGATCCTGCTGACCCCAGGCCAGACCGGTGACAACCCGCAACTGCTCGCGTTGCTGGACCCGATCCGGGTCAAGGGGCGCGGACCCGGACGGCCCCGCAAACGCCCGAACGTGCTGATCGCGGACAAGGCCTATGCCCACGACTCCACCCGCAAAGCCTTGCGCCAGCGCGGGATCCGCCATGTCATTCCCGAACGCTGCGACCAGATCGCCCGCCGGGCCGCCAAAGGTAGCCGCGGCGGGCGGCCACCCGCCTTTGACAAGGTGGCCTACAAGAAGCGCAACGTCGTGGAACGCTGCTTCAACCGACTCAAGCAATGGCGGGACCTGGCCACCCGCTACGCCAAACGTGCCTCCATCTACCGGGCCAGTCTGGTTCTCATCGCCGCCATCATCTGGCTTTCATGATCGGCAGGACACGCCCTAGTCCAGAGCTAGTCCTCGACCTGCAGGGGCAGTGGTGCGCTCGACGCCCGACGGCGCACCTCGGTCGGCAGCACAACAGTGCGCGGGAAGCGGCTCACCCCGGTCAGCCGGTCCAGCAGCAGCGTCGCAGCGGTGTGCGCCATCTCCCGGACGTCGCGGGCGAGCGCGGTGATCGGCGGCTGGTGCAGCGCCGCGATCGGCACGTCGTCCAAGCAGGCGAGAGCAAGATCTCTACCCACTCGCAGTTTGCGGCGATGCAGTTCGCGCAGGACGCCGACAAGCATCGGGTTAGGGCCGACCACGATCGCGGTCGGCGGCTCGTCGTCGTCCAGCAGTTCGGCGGTCAGCCGCTGCCCGGCCTCCGGGGTAGCCCGGGCGTCCCGGATCGCCCTAGGGCGCAGCGGGACACCCCGCTCGGCGAGCGCACTGATGAAGCCGCGAGTGCGTTCCCGGCCAGGATACGTGGTCCCCTGCAGCCCGCTTAGCAGCGCGAGCCGCTCGTGGCCGGCGTCGAGCAGTTGCAGGGTCAACTCACGGGTGCCCCGGGCATGGTCGCTAAGGACGGCGCTCGCGGAGTCCGCGCCCTCCACCTGCCGGTCGAGTAGGACGACCGGGATGGGCAGGTCGCGCAACGCCTCCTTCAGCTCCGGCTGGGTCTCATCGACCACCATCACGATCAATCCGTCGGTGCGCCGCTGCCGCAACAGGTGCACGCTCTCGACATCGCGTTTCGGGTCGCCGTGCGAGTTCGCCAGCAGTACCGAGTAGCCCTTGTCGCGCAGCTTCACGTCCAGCGCGTCGACCATCTCGGCCAACAACGGATTGATGATGTCGCTGACAATTACCCCGACGGTGTGGCTGGAACCGCGCCGCAGGCCGGCGGCGAGCAGATCGGGCCGGTAGCCGATCTCCTCCACCGCGGCCAGAACCTTGGCCCGCAATCCCTCACTAACATTGGGGTGGCCGCTGAGTACCCGGGTCACAGAGGATGGTGCCACGCCAGCCCGACGCGCCACTTCCCTGATCGTGGCCATCGACTCCGTCTTCCCCGATATCGATCACCGACGCCGTGTGCGGTCGCGCGTTAAGCATAAAAGCTGTCCCACCACTCGGCCGGATGTCATCGCCCAGGCGATGTGGTGGCCGTGGCCGAGCAGCAGCATACCGCCCTGGGCGACCCCGCCGACGGCGTACAGGCCCGGGATAGGCTCGCCGTGCTCGTCGAGTACCCGCAACTCCCGGTCCACCGCGAGGCCGCCTTCGGTCACGGTGAGCATACTGTATACCGGGCCCATAGCATACAGTGGTGGCTGAAGCCCACCCTCATGGACCGCCTCGGAGAGCTTGCCAGCATCGACACCAATCTTCGTAGCTAACTCGCTCGCGGTGCTGGCCTGATACACGAGGTCCGGCCGGCCCCGGCGATAGTCGTCGAAGTACGCGAACGCGATGCCAGGCGCGGTGGAGATGGCGTTCGGCGGGGAGTTGAACTTCTCGGCGACCCGCCCGTCGAAGATGATGAACCCACGTGCTCCATCCTGACTGGACAGTGCACCGACCGACGTCCGCTCGTCACAGAACCGGGCACCTGCACTGTTCACCAACAGCGCGCCACTCGCGAACAACGCTGAGGTGGGCGAGGTGTGGGTAATCAACAAAGACTTGACGAATGGGCGCAACGCCGCCGCGGGCAGTCGCTGGACCAGGAACGCCTCAACCTGACACAGCCACCGCCAGGTGGGCAGCCGACTCACCAGGCCGGGGCGGCGAGGCGGTGGGAACCGCAGCTGCGGCCCGAAAGTGACCTCCATTCGCCGCCAGGCGGCGCCGACAGCGGCGCCGAGCCGGTGCCCGTCGCCGGTCGCGTGTTGGTTGATCGGGAGGGCCGCGGCCGCCTCCGCCGGCAGGTGGGCCCGGCGCATCGACGCGTTGCCGCTGAAATCACCGCTAGCAAGCACCACGCCGAGCCGGGCCGTGACGGTGACGGGTCCGCCGGGCGTGCGCAGCACCGCGCCGGTCACTCGGCCGCCGGTGCGGACCAGCTCGGTCGCCTCGGCGGACAGCAGAATCCGCACGCCAAGCCGGCGGGCAGCCTCTGCGAGCCGGGCGATGTACGACCGCGAGTTCGGTACCACGTTGTGCATCCGGGGAACCCGGTGCGGCGGCTCGGGGTACGGGCCGACCAGCGCGACGCCGAGGCTCTCCAGCCAGTCCACCGTTGCCGCGGACTCCCGCGCCAGCAGCTCCCGCAACTCGGGCGCATCGCCGGTGAGCAGGTCCGGCTTGAACGCAACCATGTCGGCGATGAAGTCCTCGACCGAATCGCGGATGCCGGCTCGGGTCTGCAGCCGGGTCCCGGCCGCGGTGATCGAGCCGACCGACAACGCCGTGGTGCCGCCCAGCCGGGGCTGTTTCTCGGCAAGCAGCACGCGAGCACCGTGCTGGGCGGCGCTCACCGCCGCGGCGAGGCCGGAGCCACCGCCACCGATCACCAAAACATCCGAGCTGCATGGCACAGCGGGAAGGTCGCGGGTCATAGCACCTCGCTGGGGGTAAGACGTCTTGGAATCGTTACTATAGTGTGAGGGTTGCCTGGGCACAAATCGCCCGAGTCTTGCCCAATCTGCAGGTCACAGCTTGCGCAGTCCACGGAGCCACATGTTACGCTCCGATGGCGTCGCTTGTGATCGTTTCCAACGGGAGCTGACCCCTCATGCGCATCGTCGACATCCGAGAGATGACCGTTCCCATCGAAGCAGACATGTCCAACGCGGTCATCAATTTTTCAACGATGGACGTCAGCGTGCTTGCCCTGATCACCGATGAGCGGCGCGACGGCCAGCCGGTGGTCGGCTATGGTTTCAACTCCAACGGCCGGTACGCCCAGAGTGGCCTGTTGCGTAGTCGGGTTATCCCGCGGATCTTGAACGCCCCACCCGAGGCATTGATCGATCCCGAAACTGGGCTGCTCGACCCGGTCCGGATCTGGCAAGTCGGCATGCGCGACGAAAAGCCCGGCGGGCACGGCGACCGCGCGGTGGCGCTGGGTATCCTCGACATGGCCGCCTGGGATCTTGCGGCCAAACTCGCCGACCGGCCGCTACATCGGCTGCTGGCTGATCTGGACATCCCCGGCCGCACCCCCGCCCCTCCGGTGGACAAGGTCTGGGTGTACGCAGCCGGCGGGTATTACTACCCCGACCGCGGCATCGACGCGCTGCGCGATGAGATACGCGGATACATCGACCTGGGCTACCGCACGGTGAAGATAAAGATCGGCGGGGCCTCGCTGGCCGAGGACCTGCGGCGAATCGAGGCCGTCCTCGACATCCTGCCCAACGGCTGCACCCTCGCCGTCGACGCCAACGGTCGGTTCACCCTAGACGAGGCGATCACCTACGGCGACGCGCTGCGCGACCTGCCACTGCAGTGGTACGAAGAACCCACAGACCCTCTGGACTACGCGGCACTCGCCGAACTGGCCAGGCGGTACCCGGGCCCGCTGGCTACCGGGGAGAACCTGATGTCGTTCCCCGACGCCCGTAACCTGCTGCGCTACGGCGGCCTGCGCCCCGACCGGGACGTGCTGCAAATGGACCCGGCGCTCAGCTATGGCTTTACAGAATTCCGGCAGACACTCGCCGAACTGTACGCGGCCGGCTGGAGCCCGCAGCGCTGCGTGCCGCACGGCGGGCACCAGTTCAACCTCGCCATCGCCGCCGCGATCCCGCTCGGCGGGTGCGAGTCCTACCCCGGAGTCTTCGCGCCCTTCGGCGGCTTCGCCGATGGCTACCCGATCGAGGACGGTTGGGTACGACTGCCGGAGGCGCCCGGGATCGGCCTGGAGCTCAAGTCTTCGCTTCGCAAGATACTGCACGAACTCGTGGCCTAGCCCGGCGGTGAGATCCTCGGCACTGTCCCGGCGCTGGTCTCCCGCGCTGCTCAGCGCGGCGCTCGTCCTGTCGATCGGCGGCCTGGCCTGGCGCCCGGCGATGCTGGCCGCTGGCGGGCTCACCTGGCTGGGTACGGTGCCGCTGCTCCGCGGGCTCAGCCGCCGCTACCGTCGCATTGTGCTGTTACTCACCGCGGTGGGCGGCACCGGCCTGGCCATCGGAGCATGGCACGGCGTCCGGCTGGAGTGGGAGCTGGTCCTCGCCGGCAACCAACCGCTGATCAGCATGCTCGTCGCGATCTCCTTCGTCCGCCTGGTCGCGCCCCACGGCGGGGGCGAGCAGAGCGCGCCTGTGGGCCGAGCGGCGATCTGGCAGACCATCGCCGCAGTGCACGCGTTCGGCTCTGTCATCAACGTCACCGCGCTTGACATCGTGGCCAAACGGATCTTTCGCGGCCTGCCGCTGCCCCGCCCCGAGCTAATGGTTCTGTCCCGCGGCTACTCCACTGGCGCATTCTGGTCGCCATTCTGGGGCGCCTCTGCGGCTGCCCTGACCTACGCGCCGACCGCGCAACTGCCCATCATGATGTGTACGGGTGCAGGCCTGGCCGCGGTTGGGCTGGCGGTCAGCGGGATTCAGATCACCCGGGCGTTCGGACCGGCGCTAGACAAGTTCCGCGGGTACCCGCTCACGCTCGACGCGCTGCGGCTGCCAACAACCCTGGTCGCCGCCGTGTTGGGGCTGCATTTCCTGCTGCCCGGCGTGCCGGTCGTCGGCATCATCATGATCTGCGCGCCGGCGGTGACCATCGCGCTGATGCTGCACCGGCACCCACGCCGGACGCTGGCCCGGCTGGTCAGGCACGCCCGGCGCATCCTGCCGTCGATGGGCGGCGAGCTGGCCATGTTCCTGTCCGCCGGGCTGCTGACCGCGGGCTTCGCCGCGCTTGTCGAGGTGGTCGGGCTGGGCCTGCCGGTGTTCCACTTCGGAGTACCCCAGGCTTGGTTGTACGTGCTGCTGATGGTCGGCCTGTCGGCGGTGGGCGTGCACCCGGTCATTTCGATAGCGGTTGCGGCGAACGTGCTGGCACCTATGCAACCGGACCCGACGCTGTTCGCGATGGCCGGCCTGATTGCCTGGGGCGTCCAGGCGGCCGGCGGCCCGCTGTCCGGCCTCAACGTCGTGCTGCAGGCCCGGTTTCACGTTGATACGTTCCGGATCGCCCGCTGGAACTTCGGGTACGTGCTGATGACCCTGGTGCTGGCATACCCGACACTGTGGCTGTGCGCACTGTGGAGCGGCGCCGCGTGACCGCTGTCGTTGTTTGAAACGGCACCGCTACAGATCCGGAGGCCGGGTTCAGTAACCACCCCCAGGCCGGCATCATCCGCAGCTACCCGGCACGGGCGCACTGGCGGCAGCGCGGAGTTCGTCGTCGGGGTCGGCGACCTGTCGACCTTCGCAACCCCGATCACCTGGCCGCCTACGCGGGTCTGGCGCCGGTGGCCTGTGACTCTAGCAAGCGCGTGGCCAACCTGCGCCGGCCGCAGCGTTACAACCGGAGGCTGCGCCACGTGTTCTACATGGCCTCGCTGAGCTGCGGATAAACGGCCCGAACCACTGCTACCAGCGCAAACGCGCCGAAGGGCGCAAGCATCAGCAGGCGTTGATCACACTTGCCCACCGTCGCATCCAGCGCTCCCTCTAACTCCAACCGCCATCCACGGTGCCCAGCTGAGCCTGTTCAAATTCCCTGACTGGACACCACTGTAACGGGCGAAGGTCAGCCTGATCGAGGGTCCAGTTCGTTGATCGCGCAGATACTATGTCACATTGAGGTGATCTCAGCGACCGGAAAGGGTTGATTGGGACGACACGGATACGTGGTCCAAATAGGATGGTGCTGGTAATGGGTGTGGAGCCCTCGGTAGAAGAGGTCTGCCAAGATCTTCTCTACC
>Ga0310839_100490_pt1 | contig 23178 bp, 21 predicted proteins | sample SM_ome_7_FD_201305 | JGI IMG/M metagenome (GOLD analysis project Ga0310839, IMG submission 201305) | Sorghum-adapted microbial communities enriched on stacked mutant (SM) sorghum from Joint BioEnergy Institute, Emeryville, California... ...
GGCCTGCGCGCGGGTCTGCGGAGGGCCCTGCGGCACGTGCGCCGGCGAGGTCGCGAGCACGCCCCCCGACACCCGTCCAGCCGTCACGCGTCCTCCTCGACCAGTCCGCCGGGCAGCCTACCGGGGGCCGGAGCGCCCGGGGACGGTCCCGACGCACCCCGGCACCACGGCCACGCCCGCGGCACCACGGCCCCGCCGACCGGGCGCGACGGGGAGGGTGACCTAGACTCGTGCCCCGCGGGTGTCCCTCCCCGCGGGTGCCGACCGACGGCACCGTTCGGTCCGGCGCGTCGAAAGGGGATCATGCGATCCCGCACGATCGCTCAGCAGCTGCGGCTCCATCAGTGGGTGTGGGCGGCGACCGACTGCGCCCTGTGGTTCGTGGCGATCTTCAGCGCCACCTGGCTGCGCTACGACTACAACCCGGTCCCCGCGATCCACACCGGCACGCTGTTCGTCGCCGTCGTCGCGGTCGCGCTGCACCTGGGCGTGGGCGCGCTCATCGGGCCGTACGCCGTCGGGCACAGCCGCGGGTCGTTCGAGGAGGCCGCTGACATCGCGCGGACGGTGGTCGCGACCACCGTGATCCTCGGGCTCTGGACGCTCGTCATCGGCCCGGTCTACGTGCCCCGGAGCGTGCCGGCGCTCAGCGGGTTCATCGCCCTGAGCATGATGTTCGCCCTCCGCTTCCTCGTGAGGAGCATCCGCGCCCGCACGGCGGTCCGGCGCCCCGACCAGAAGCGGGTCATCGTCTTCGGCGTCGGCGAGGCCGGACGCCAGCTCGTGCGCCGCATGGTGCACTCCACCGACACCGGGTTCGTCCCCGTGGCCCTCCTCGACGACGACCGCGCCAAGCGCCGCGTCATCGTCGAGGGCGTGCGCGTGCGCGGCGGCCGCGAGGACATCAGGGCGGTCGCCCAGGCCACCGAGGCCGAGGCCCTCGTCATCGCGCTGCCGACCGCCGACTCCCCGCTGGTCCGCGACATCACGCGGCGCGCGACCGAGGCCGGGCTCGAGGTCCTCATCCTCCCGCCGCTCGCGGACATCATGTCCGGCCGGTCGTCGGTGCACGACCTGCGCGACGTCAACCTCGAGGACCTCCTCGGACGCCGGCCCATCACGCTGGACCCCACCGCGATCGCGGACCACCTCAGCGGCAAGACCGTGCTCGTCACGGGCGCCGGCGGCTCGATCGGCTCGGAGCTCGCGCGCCAGATCGCCGCGTTCCGGCCCGCCCGCCTCTACCTGCTCGACCGCGACGAGTCCGGGGTCCAGGCCACGCAGCTGAGCCTCGTCGGCCACGGGCTCCTCGACGACGACAGCGTCGTGCTCGCCGACATCCGCGACCTCGCCACGCTGCGCGAGGTGTTCGCCCGGACGAAGCCCGACATCGTCTACCACGCCGCGGCGCTCAAGCACCTGCCGCTGCTCGAGTCGTACCCGCTCGAGGCGTGGAAGACGAACGTCATCGGCACGCTCAACGTGCTGCGCGCTGCCACCGAGGTCGGCGTCGGCACGTTCGTCAACATCTCCACGGACAAGGCGGCGGACCCGACGTCGGTCCTCGGCTGCAGCAAGCGCGTCGCCGAGCGCCTCACGGCGTCGTTCGCGCGGGCCGAGCGCGGCCGGTACGTGTCGGTGCGGTTCGGCAACGTGCTCGGGTCCCGCGGGTCGGTCATCCACCTGTTCACCGCGCAGATCGAGCGTGGAGGCCCGGTGACGATCACGCACCCCGACATCGAGCGGTTCTTCATGCTCATCCCCGAGGCGTGCCAGCTGGTCCTCGAGGCCGGGGCGATCGGCCAGGACGGCGAGACGATGGTCCTCGACATGGGCGAGCAGGTGAAGATCGTCGACGTCGCCCGCACCCTCATCGACCTGTCCGGGCGCCGGGACGTCGAGATCGTCTACACCGGTCTGCGGCCCGGCGAGAAGCTCAGCGAGGAGCTGTTCTCCGAGGGCGAGGAGGCCGCGACGACCGCGAACCCGCTCATCACGAGCGTGCGCGTCCCGCAGCTCGCACCCGAGGCGCTCGGCGGCGAGGAGGAGTCCTCGCACGAGGCGGCGCGCGAGCGCATGCGGCTGCTCGTCGCCCAGGAGGCGGGGGCCCGAGAGCCCGCCTGACGGCGTCGGGCGACCGGGACCGCTAGACCGGCATCGGGTAGGTGTCCGGGTCCTCCGGGTCGAACAGCTCGGAGGTCCAGAACACCGTCGTGAGCTCGCCGGAGCCCGTGTTGGTGATGTTGTGCGCCCACCCGGTCGGCATGTCCACCACGACCGGCTCCGCGCCGGTCACGTCGAAGGCCACCACCTCGTCGGTGAGCGCGCGGCGCAGCGCGATCCGGGCCTCGCCCGCCACCACGACGAAGCGCTCGGTCTTGCGCAGGTGGAAGTGCTGCCCGCGCGTGACGCCGGGCCGCGTGTGGGACAGGAACGTCTGGCCCGGGCTGCCGTGCGCCCGCACGACCTCCACGAGCCCGCCGCGCTCGTCCGTGCGCCAGGTCAGCGGCATCGGGTAGAAGCGCGGGAACATCGCCGCGCGCAGCGTGTTGAACAGCGCCAGGTCGAACCGCGTCCGCACCTCGGGGATCTCCCCCGTGCGGTAGACGGCGAACTGGCTCCGGAAGGTCTCGAGGACCCCTGCCACGGTCGCCGGCGTCCCGCGCGGGTGCACGACGCCGCCCGGCCCCTCGAGCCCGGACAGCAGCACCTGCGCGGCGTCCTGCGCGTGCAGGAGCTCGACCTCGCGGTCGACGACCTCCGGCACCTCGTCCGCGACCACCTTGTGCGCGAACGTCGCGACGAACGAGTTGTAGGCGGGCCGACCGTGCTCGCCGAAGAGGTTCGGCAGGACGACGTCGGTGAACGTGGCGCCGGTGCGCTCGGCCGCGGCCCGGAGCACCTCGGCGGCGCGGGCCTTGCCGTCGCCGTACGGGGTGCCGTTGCCGGCCTGCACCGAGTTCGCGTAGACGATCGCGCGGACCGTCGGCGGCAGCGCGGCCGCGAGCTCCTCGGCGAGGCGCACGTTGCCGTCGCGCACCTCGTCGTCCGACGCGCGGTTGATCCCCGCCAGGTGGACGACGGCGTCGACGCCGGACGCGAGAGCGGCGAGGTCGGCCCACTCCTCGCGGTCCACGGCGACGACCTCGTGCGGCGTCGTCGCGGCCGCGCGGACGCGCGTGTGCCAGCCCAGGAACCCGGCGGCGCCGGTGACGAGGACCCTCACGTCAGCCCGCCGTGGCGCCGACGAGCTCGCGGATCGCGGGCAGGGTGAGCAGCAGGTCGCGTGTCTCCTCGAGCGAGAGGCGCCGGGTGTTCTCCGACGTGTAGTCGTCGTACCGCGCGACGGCCGCCTCGCCCTGGTCGAAGTACAGCTCGTACTGCAGCGAGCGGGTGTCGAGGGGGACGCGGAAGTAGTCGCCCTCGTCGGTCGCGGCGACCATCTCCTCGCGGCTGAGCAGCGTCTCGTGCAGCTTCTCGCCGTGCCGCACGCCGATGACCCGGATCTCCGGGTCGTCGTCGCCGAACAGCGAGGCCACGGCCCGGGCGAGCGTCTCGACCGTGCTCGCGGGCGCCTTGCGGACGAACAGGTCGCCCGGCGCGGCGTTGCGGAACGCGTGCAGGACGAGGTCCACGGAGTCGTCGAGCGACATGAGGAACCGGGTCATGCTCGGCTCCGTCACGGTCAGCGGCTCCCCCGCGCGCGCCTGCCGCACGAACAGCGGGATGACCGAGCCGCGCGAGTACATGACGTTGCCGTACCGGGTGATCGAGACGGTGGTCTCCGAGCCCGGGTTGTTCCGCGCGAACGCCTGCGCGGTCTTCTCCATGAGCGCCTTGGACATGCCCATGGCGTTGACCGGGTAGACGGCCTTGTCGGTGCTCAGGCACACCACCGAGCGCACGCCCGCGCGGGCCGACGCCTCGATGACGTTGCGGCTGCCGACGACGTTCGTCTTCACGGCCTGGTCGGGGAAGAACTCGCAGGAGGGGACCTGCTTGAGCGCGGCCGCGTGGAAGACGTAGTCGGCGTCGCGCACCGCCGGCTCGACCGACTCGCGGTCGCGGACGTCGCCGACGAAGAAGCGCAGGCGCTCGTCGCCGATGCGGCGGCGCATGTCGTCCTGCTTCGCCTCGTCGCGGCTGAGGATGTTGATGCGTCCCACGCCCGCGTCGAGCAGGTGGGCGACCATCGTGGACCCGAAGGACCCCGTGCCCCCGGTGATCGTCACCGTCGCGCCTTGCAGGCTCATCGTCCGCCGTCCTCCACGTCCTCGTCCCGGACCGTCCGGCCCAGGTCCGTCCACGCCGCCCGTCCGAGCGGCGGCTCCCATCCTGCCGTCGTCAGCCAGCTCGTGGCCTGAGCCTGCCCGAACCACAGCATCTCCACCCGTCGGGCGTTCGCCGCGACCGCCGGCACCACGGCGCCGGCCCCGCGCGCGAGCGTGACGAGCGCGCGGGCGAGCCACCGCGGCAGCCGCCGGGGCGTCCGCCCGCCCAGGACCTCCATGACGTCGGTCGTCGTCAGCCCCTCCCACGGGTGGATCACCACCGGCGGGGGTGCCTGCGGCGTCGTGGCCAGGAACGCGACGGCGTCGGCCACGTTGCCCAGCAGCGCCTGCGGGCTCGGGTCGGTGCCCGGCCGGGCGACGGTGGACAGCGGTGAACCGCCGATCCGCGCGATGAGCCGGGTCACCCGCCGGTCGGCCGCGTGCACGCTCGGCGGGCGGTAGACGACCACCCGGTCGCCGCCCGCGCGCCGCACCAGGCGCTCGCCGAGGGCCTTGGACCGCGCGTAGGCGGAGAACGCGTCGAGGTCGTCGGACTCGTCGAGCACCGGGCGCCGGCCCTGCACGACGGCGCTGCTCACGTGCACGACGCGCGGCACGCCCGCGGCGGCCGCCGCCGCGCCGACGACGCCGGGCAGGGCCGCGTTGGCGGCCACGAGGGCGGGCACGTCCCGCGAGGAGGCGTCCGGGTCGCCCGCCGCGTTGACGACGGCCGCCGCACCCGCGAGCCGCTCCGCGAGCGCGGCGACGGCCTCGTCGCGGCCCGGGAACGACGCCGCCCGGTCCGGGGTCACGTGCGGCAGCCGGGGCGCGCGCAGGCGCTCCACGGCGTGCCCGCGCGCCTCGAGCGCGTCCGCGACCGCTCCGCCCACGAACCCGCTCGCGCCGAGCACGACGACGCGCGCCGTCCCTCCGGTGGTCCCGCTCATCGCCGCCCCCTCCGCTCGGCCGCCTCCTGCAGCAGCGCGCTCAGCCGGTCGCCGACGACCTGCTCGCTGAACCGCTCCTGGTAGTACGCCCGTCCCGCGGCCCCGCGCGCGGCGAGCGCGTCGGGCGGCGCCCCGCGCAGCGCGAGCACCGCGTCCGCGAGCTCGCGCGCCGACCCGGGCCGGACCACCTCGCCCGCGCCGGACTCGCGCACGACCTGCGCGGCGTCGCCGGTGAGGGCCGCGAGCACGGGGCGGCCGGCGGCCAGCACGCCCTGCAGCTTGCTGGGCAGGGTCGAGCGGAACAGCGGCACGTCCTGCAGGCTCACGAGCTGCACGTCGCCGAGGGCGAGGATCGGGCCCATCCGCTCGAAAGGCTGCGGCCCCACGAACGTCACGTTCTGCAGGCGGCGCTCGGCGACCATCCGGCGCAGCCGGCCCTCCTCGACGCCGCCACCGACGAGCACGAAGCCCACGTCGGTGCGGTCGCGGAGCAGGTCGGCCGCCTCCACGAGCACGTCGAGCGCCTGGTACTCGCCGAAGTTGCCGGCGTACATGACCGTGAACGGCGCGGTGACGCCCAGCTCCGCGGCGAGGGCCGGGTCGCGCTCGACCGGGCGGAACGAGGCCTCGTCGGCCCAGTTGGGCACGAAGTGGATCTTGTCCTCGGGCACGCCGCGCTCCGCGACGAGCGGCGCCATGCCCGGCGACGTGACGGCCACGGCCGCCGCCCAGCGGTAGACGGCGTCGCAGTACACGTGCAGCGCGCGCTCCATGGCGCCGGCGCGGCCCTCGTCGACGAAGCCGCTCGAGACGACCGTCTGCGGCCACAGGTCCTGGATGTGCACGACGTAGGGCTTGCGCCGCAGCGCGCGCACCGCGATCGCGGGGATCGCCGCCGTGGCCGGCGTCGAGTGCACGAGCACCGCGTCCACGTCGCCCAGCACCGCGGTCGCCGTCACCGACGCGGCCGTCGCGAAGGACAGGTAGTTCGCCGCCCGCCGGACGGGGTTCGTGTCGTGGCTCGGGTACAGCGGCGCGCGGTGCACGGTGACCGGGCCGATCCGCTCCCGCTGGTACGGTCGCACGCGGTAGCCGGGGTACACCGTGCCGGTCGGGTAGTTGGGGAAGCCGGTGACGACGTCGACCCGGTGGCCGCGCCGGGCCAGGCTCCGCGAGATGATCCCGGGCTGCGCGGCCGACCCGCGCTCGGGGTCGTACCACTGCGTGACCATCCCGATCCGTGCGCGCCTCATGCCGCGGCCTCCTTCCGGCGGCGCAGGGAGGGCAGGGCCCAGGCGGGCGCGAGCAGGTACGCGGCGAGGACGACGACGGAGACGGCCGCCGCCACGGGCGCCGAGGTGAGCCCCCACGCGGCCGCGAGCACCGCCGCCGCGCCGGCGACCACGGCCGCGACCGCGAGGTGCGGCAGGCCGCCGTCGTCCACGAGGCGCTGGTACACGTGCTCGCGGTGCGCCTCGGTGAGGCGGGCGCGGCGCCACGCGCGCTTGGCGAGGGCGACGAGGACGTCGGCGACGTAGACCGCCGTCGGCGCGAGGAGCAGGCCGAGGGGGACGTCGTCGGCGGCGCCCACGAGGACCGTGCCCGCGACGAGCGCACCGAACAGGTAGCTGCCCACGTCGCCGAGGAACAGCCGCGCGCGCACCGCGTTCCACGGCAGGAAGCCGGCCGCCGAGCCGACCGCGAGCGCGCCCAGCACCGCCAGCGCCGGGGATCCGTGCGCCGCCCCCGCCCACCAGGCCGTGGCGCCCACGACGGCCACGGTCAGGCCGGTGATCCCGTTGATGCCGTCCATGAAGTTCACGACGTTGACGAGCAGCGCCACCAGGGCGGCCCCGACGACGGCGCCCAGCGGCCCGCCGACCGTCGCCCAGCCGAGCGCCGCGCCCACGACGAGCTGCGCGACCAGGCGGGGCAGGGCAGGCATCGTCCGCCGGTCGTCCACGAGCCCGACGACGCCGAGCACCGCCGCGGCGGCCAGCGCCGCCCACGGCACCTCGTCACCCAGGGCCGCCGCCACCGCGGCGCCCGCGGCGATCCCCGCCGCGCAGGCCAGCCCGCCGCCGCGCGGCACCGGGACGGTGTGCGACGAGCGGTGGTTCGGCACGTCCAGGGTCCCCGTGCGGGACAGCGCGCGGGCCACGAGCGGGGCCGCGCCGAGGGTCACGACGAGCGCCACCACGGCGCCCATCACCTCCGACACTCTGCCCTCCTCACCTGGACGCGGGCGCGGGGCGCCGACCGCCGGCTCACCATGCGGTCCACCCGCCGTCGACGGCGATCACCTGGCCCGTGACGTACGCGGACGCGTCGGAGGCGAGCCAGGCGAGCGCGCCGCGCAGGTCGTCCTCGCGCGCCATCCGGCCCAGAGGCGTCAGCGCCTCGTAGCGGGCGACGAACGCCGGGTCCTGCCCGCGCGCGATGCCCCCGGGGGCGATGGCGTTCACCCGGACCCGCGGCGCAAGGACGGTCGCGAGGTAGCGGGTGAGCTGGGCGAGGCCGGCCTTGGTGGCGCCGTAGGCTGCCGGGTTGCCCATGCGGGTGCCCGCGTACAGGCCCATGTTCGGTCCGACGAGCCCGTAGATCGACGACACGTTCACGACCGAGCCCGTGCCGTGCGCCGCGAGGTGCGGGGCCGCGGCCTGCGCGAGCCGGAAGGGCGCGACGAGGTTGACACGCGTGGCCGCCTCGAAGGCCTCCGGGGTCTGCTCCTCGAACGGGACCGCGTAGCCCGCGACGCCGGCCGTGCCGGTCAGTGCGGCGTTGTTGACGAGGACGTCCAGGCGCCCCAGCCGCTCGACGACCCACGGCGCCACGCCGTCCACGGCCGCCATGTCCCCGAGATCCGCGGCGAGCCCCACGTGCTCCCCGCCGTGCGCCTCGCGCAGCGCCGTCGCGGCGCCCGCGACGGCCGTCTCGTCGAGGTCGACGACGACCACGGTCGCGCCGGCCTCCGCGAGCGTCGCCGAGAGCACCGACCCGAGCGGCCCCGCGCCGCCGGTGACGACGGCGACCCTGCCGCCGAGGTCGAACAGCCGCGCGAGCGGCGTCGCGTTCCCGGACAGACCCATCACTCCTCCGTCCCGGGCAGGGTAACGAGACCCGCCCGCGCCAGCGCCTCGACGAGCGTGAGCTCCTGCTCGTCGTCGATGGAGTACGCCTGCAGCTCGGGGATCTCGTGGCCGAGGAAGGTGCCCTCGTCGAGCCAGCTCGCCGAGAGCCGGCGCACGAACGCGGACCGCCAGGCGTAGAAGTTCCCGTTGATGCGCAGGTAGCGCCCGGCGTCCTGGCGCCGGGTGATGCCCGCGGCCTCGGGGAAGTAGCGCCCGAGCCGTCCGTCGTCGCCGGCACGCACGCCGACCCAGAGCGGGTTGAAGGTCGGTTGCGACACGCTCACCACGCCGTCGACCTCCGGCCCCGCCGCGTCGAGCCGTGCGAGCGCGGCGCGCACCGCCTCGGGGTCGCGCACGGGGCTCGTCGGGTCGAGGAGCAGCACGACGTCGTACGCGGTCCCCTCTTCGGCCTCGACCTGCTCGAGCGCGTGCCGGACCACGGGGGCCATCGGCGTGTCGTCGCGGGCGAGCTCCGCGGGCCGCACGAAGGGCACGTCCGCGCCGTGGTCGCGCGCCACTGCGGCGATCCCCTCGTCGTCGGTGGTGACGATCGCGCGGGTCACCTCGGGCTGCCGGGCGGCGAAGCGGACGGTGTGCCCGATGAGCGGCACGCCCCCCAGCGGCCGCACGTTCTTGCCGGGCAGCCCGCGCGAGCCGCCGCGGGCGGGGATGACGGCCAGGACGCGGGTCATGAGACCTCCCGGTGTCGCGCGTCGGCGGCGCGCGCCGCGTCGGCCACGCGGACGGCCGCGATGCCCTCGGCGAGCGTGGCGAGCACGGGCGCGGCGCCGCCGTCGGCGAGCGCGAGCGCCTCCGCCGCCTGGCGGGCGAGCACCGTGTCCACGTCGAGGTCGGCGGGGTGCTGCTCCTGCCGCGCCGCGCCGTCGCGGTCGGTGAGCGTCAGCGTCGCCGCGAGCGCGTCCCACTCCAGCGCGCCCTCGGGCCCGGTGACCGTGAACCCGCGACGAGACGGGCGCGTCACGTAGTCGAGGCGGACGGAGACGGTGTGCCCGGCGGCGGTGCGCCAGAGGAGGTCGGCGGCCTCGTCGACGGGGATCCCAAGCACCGGGGAGGGCGCGTCGGGACCGCCGGCGAGGCGCGCGTCGACGCCGACGGGCGCGCCGAGGATCCAGGCGGCGTAGTCGAGCTCGTGGACGAGGTCACGCAGCACCCCGCCCTCGGCCGGCCGGGCGGAGTAGCTCTCGCGGTAGTCGCGGGTCGGCCGCCACGCCGGCAGCCAGCTCTGGCACACCACCCGTGCGGCGAGCGGCCCACCCAGGTCGCGCACCGCGGCCCGCGCCCGGCCGAGACCCTCGTGGAACCGCAGGGGTGCGCACACCCGGACCCGGTCGGCCCGCGGGTGCGCCAGCAGGCGCTCGGCATCCGCGGCCGTGGGGGCGACGGGCTTCTCCAGGAGCACCACGGCGGCGTCGGCGTCGAGGGCCTCCAGCGCGTCGTCGACGTGACGGGCGGTGTCGGTCGCCACGACGACGAGGTCGCACCCCGGCACCAGGCCGTCGACCACCCGGGCTCGGCCGAGCTCCGGCCCCGCGACCCTCCCCGGTCGCACCGGCCAGGCGAGGACCTCGGAGACGCCGAGCCCGCTCAGGACGCGCAGGTGCCGTGACCCGATCGAGCCGGTGCCGCGGACGAGCACGGTGGCCACCGCGTCACCACCCCTGCGCCGCCACGGCGCGCACGACCTCGATGACGCGGTCCTGCTGCTCGTCGGTCAGGTGGACAGAGGACGGGAGGGACACGCCCCGCCGGAAGAGCTGCTCGCCGACCCGGCCGCCGAGGGCGGGGTAGCCCGCGAACGGCGGCTGCTGGTGGAGCGGCCGCCACAGCGCGCGGGCGTCGACGCCGGCCTCGTCCAGGCGCGCGAGGAGGAGGTCGCGCCCCGCCGCCCCGGCTTCCTCGGGCACGAGCACCGAGTACAGCCAGTACGTGCTGTCGAGGCCAGGGACGCGCGGCGGGCAGGTCACGCCCGTCCCCGCCAGACCGGCGTCGTACCGGGCGGCGATGCGCCGCTTCGCCGCGACGAAGCCCTCGAGTCGCTCGAGCTGGGCCACGCCCAGCGCCGCGGCCACGTTGGTGAGCCGGTAGTTGTAGCCCACCTCGTCGTGCAGGTACCCGACGTCGGGCAGGCGCGCCTGCGTGGTGAGGTGCCGCGCGCGGTCCGCGAGGGCGGCGTCGTCGGTGACGAGCATGCCCCCGCCGCCGGTGGTGATGATCTTGTTCCCGTTGAAGGAGAAGGCGCCGAGACGCCCCACCGTGCCGACGCTGCGACCGGCCAGGGGGCCCGTGGAGAAGGTCGCGCCGAGCGCCTCCGCGGCGTCCTCGACCACGGGGATCCCGTAGCGGTCGGCGAGCTCGAGCAGCGGCGCGGTGTCGGCGGGCTGGCCGAGCTGGTGCACGACCTCGATCGCCTTCGGCAGCGGCCGCCCGGCGCGCGAACGGGCCGCCAGTTCCTCCGCCAGCAGGTACACGTCCAGGGCCCAGGTGCGCTCCTCGCTGTCCACGAGCAGCGGGCGGGCGCCCTCGTACACCGCGGCGTTGGCGGACGCGATGAAGGTGAAGTCGCTCACCGCGACCTCGTCGCCCCGGCCGACGCCGAGCAGCCGCATCGCGACGTGCAGCGCCGCCGTGCCGGACGCGCACGCGACTGCGTACCGGGCACCGACGGCGGCCGCGAACTCCTCCTCGAACCGGCGTACGAACGGGCCGACGGAGGAGACGTAGCCGGAGGCGATGCACTCTGCGACGTACGCAGCCTCGGACTCGCCGATGAGCGGCGTACAGAGGGGGACGCGCTCGCTCACCGGTGGTACCGCACCGCGTCCGCGGCCTCGACGCGCGGGGCCAGCCACGCGGCGGTGCGGCGCAGCCCCTCCTCGAGGTCGATCGTCGGCCGCCAGCCGAGGAGCTCGGCCGCGCGGCTGGGGTCGGACTGCAGGATCTCGACCTCGCTGCCGGCCGGCCGCACGCGCTCCTCGTCCGTGACGACCCGGGCGTCCACGCCGACGACCCGGGTGCACAGGTCGAACAGCTCGCCGATCGACACGGTGGTCCCGGTGCCGAGCTGGACGACCTCCCCCGGCGGCAGGCCGGCGCCCGCGAGGGCCACGTAGCCCCGGCAGGTGTCGGTGACGTAGGTGAAGTCGCGCTTGGGCGACAGGGCACCGAGGTGCACCTCGTCGACCCCGGCGAGCAGCTGGGCCAGGATCGTGGGGATGACGGCCCGCGCGGACTGGCGGGGCCCGAAGGTGTTGAACGGCCGCAGCGTGACGACCGGCGTCCCGAAGGACAAGGCGTACGCCTCGCACATCTTGTCCGCCGCGATCTTGCTCGCGCTGTATGGGGACTGCCCGCGCAGGGGGTGCGTCTCCGCGATCGGGACGGTGTCCGGCGTGCCGTAGACCTCGCTCGTCGAGGTGTTGATCATCAGCCCGACGTCCCCGGCACGGACCGCCTCGAGCACGTTGAGCGTCCCGACGACATTCGTGTCGACGAAGGAGCGCGGCGCCTCGTAGGAGTACGGGATAGCGATGAGTGCCGCCAGGTGCATGACCACGTCGGCACCGGCGAGCGCCCCGCGCACCTGCTCGGCGTCGCGGACGTCGCCGAAGGTGATCGCGAAGTCGCGCTCCTCCCGCGGCACGTCGTCCAGCCAGCCCGCCGACCCGCGGGAGTTGTAGATGCAGAACGCCGTCACATCCGCACCCTCGGCGACGCAGGTCGCCACCAGGTGCGAGCCGATGAAGCCGTCCGCGCCGGTGATCACCACGCGCTTTCCGTCCAGGGCTGCCACTACTCGCCTCTCGCTCGCCCGAGGTCCGCCGGTGTCCCGACGTCGACCCAGTCCGACTCGACCTCCCAGGTTCCCACGGTCAGCCCCTCGTTCATGCATCGGGCGACGAGCTCCGGCATCGTGCTGGCCCGGTCCGTGGGCACGAGGCCCAGCGCCACGGGTGACACGGCGTACAGGCCGGCGTTCACCGCCGCGCTCCACGTGGGCTTCTCGCGGAGGGTCACGACCCGACCCTGGTCGTCGGTCTCGACGACACCGTAGGGCACCTCGTGCTCGTACACGCGCGTGGCGACCGTGACCGCCGCCCCGCTGCGCTCGTGCGCGTCGAGGATCGACGCCGCGGAGAACTGCACCATCACGTCGCCGTTGATGACCACGAGCGGGTGCGCGAGGTCGGGCCGCTCCGCGCGCAGGAGCGCCAGGGCACCGGCCGTCCCGAGCGGCCGGTCGGGGTCCTCGCGCAGGTAGCGCACCCGCAGGCCGAGGTGCGAGCCGTCACCCACGTGCTCCTCGACCATCTCGCGCAGGTAGTTCACGGAGACGTACACGTCGTGGATGCCGCTGCCGGCGAGGTTGAGCAGGATCCAGTCGAGGATCGCGCGCCCCGCGACGGTCATGAGCGGCTTCGGCCGGTCATCCGTGAGCCGCCCGAGCCGGGTGCCGCGTCCGCCGGCCATGACCAGGGCCACGTTGGGCAGGTCCGGGCGCCCCACGATGCGGCCGAGCGTGTGCAGGCCCACGAGGCGGCCGTCGCCGTCGACCACGGGGACCTCGCTCACGCGGCGGGCACGCATGAGGTCCAGGACGTGGGCCCGGCTGACCTGCTCCCGCACCACGACGGGGGTCTGCGTGGCATGCGGCAGCAGAGGGTCGTCCAGGGTCCGGCCGGCGAGCTGGGCGCGGCGCACGTCCCCGTCGGTGAGCACGCCGACCAGCCGTCCGTCGTTGTCGACGACGAGGCAGATGCCGGCGGCTCCCTGGTCGATCGCGGCGAGCGCGTCGCGCAGGGTCGCATCCGTCCCGACGGTCGTGCGCAGGAGCAGGTCTCGGTCGGCGCTCATCCAGTCCTCCGGGTGACGTCGTGGAACGGCTTGGGCCCGGCACCCGCCCGAGCGGCCAGACGGACCACCTCGACGATCCGCGGCGCGGCTCGGCCGTCGCCGTAGGGGTTCACCAGGCCGGCGAGCCCGGCTCGGAACGCAGGGTCCAGCGCAGTCGCGAGCGCGGCGCGGACCGCCTCGCGGCCCTCGTCGCAGTGGACGACGTTCGCGCCCCGGGTGCGGCCCTTCTGCCGGTCGCCCACGTCCACCGTGGGCAGCCGGAACGAGGCGGACTCGATGATGCCGCTCGAGGAGTTGCCGACGAGGACGTCGGCGGCGGCGAGCACCCGGGGATAGTCGGCTCCGAGGTTCGGCACGAGCCGGACGCTCGGGTAGGCCGCGGCCACCCGCTCCATCGCCTCGAGCACCTGTGCCCGGCCGGGCTCGACGCCGGGTGCCGTGATGACCGTCGTGCCGCACGCGGCGGCCGTCTCGGCGAACACGGCCTCGGCCCACTCCCCGACCGGGACGTCGGCGACCGCGGTCGGAGGGTGGTACGTCACCACGGCGAGCGGCCGGCGCCACCCGACACCGAGGACGGCGTCGAGCTCTGCGTCCGGCGGGGCGACGACGCCGCGTAGGCGGTCGAGGCCCGGAGCGCCCGTCACATGCACCGAGGCGGGCGCCTCGCCGAGCCGGTGCAGCCGCTCCGCGGCCTCCTGCGTGGCGACGCAGTGCGCGTCGGCGAGCTTGGTGACTGCGTGCCGCACGCGCTCGTCGAGCGCGCCCTCGGTCACCTCCCCGCCATGCAGGTGTACGACCGGCACCTGCAGGATCACCGCCGGCGGCACGGCGTAGAGCAGCTCCCAGCGGTCGCCGAGCACCACGAGCACATCGGGCCGGACCCGCTGCAGCGCGGCCGCGGTTCCGGCCGAGATCCGCGGCCCGAGGGCCACGAGGCCGGCCCGGGCGTCGTCGTCGGGGGCACTCGCGACCACGTGGACGTCCTCCGCGGCGACGGCGCCGGCGACCTGCTCGCGCAGCCACGCCTCGTCGACGCCGACGCCGGTCAGCACGACCGGGCGCAGGTCGGGCGCAGCACCGAGCTCGCGGACGACCGGGAGCAGCGGCGACAGGTCTGCCCGGGTGGTGGTGAGGACGGCGACGGTCGTCATGGCGCGACGGCGTCCCTGGGGATCGGGGTCCCGGCGGGGACAGCACGCGTCAGGCGCAGGCCGACGACGAGCTCGTCGGCCCGCAGCTCGCCCTCCGGCCGGAGGGCCACGACGTCGTCGTCGGTGAGGACGGCGCCCTCGGGGAGGTCGCGCGCCGCGTGCCAGCCGCGGCGCACGAGCGCGGCGTTCTCCTCCTCACTCGGCATCCGGCGCTTCACGCCGTCGCCCAGCGCGGCCTCGGTGGCCCGCACCTCCGCGACGTAGGCGGCCATGCCGTCCGGGTCGAGGCTCGCCGCGTGGTCGGGCCCGGGAAGCCCGCGGTCGGTCGTGAGGTGCTTCTCCAGCATGGTCGCGCCGAGCGCCACGGCGGCGACGGCGCACACCGAGCCCGGGGTGTGGTCCGACCAGCCGACGGGCACGCGGTGACGGGCGGCCATGCGCGGGATCACCGTGAGGTTCGCGTCCTCGACGGGCGCCGGGTACGCGGACACGCAGTGGAAGAGGCCGAGACCGGGCGCGCCCGCGCACGCCGCGACCCCGCCCTCGACCTCACGCTCGTCGGCCATGCCCGTCGAGACGAGCATCGGGACACCGAGCGCCGCCACGCCCCGCAGGAAGCGGTGGTGCGTGAGCTCGCCGGAGCCGACCTTGATCGCCGGAACGCCGAGCTCGACGAGGAGCTCAGCGCTGGGCAGGTCGAACGCCGAGGAGAGGAAGAGGATGCCCCGCTCGTGCGCGTGCGCGGCCAGCTCGCGCCACACCGACTCGGGCAGCTGCAGCTCGGCGAGCATCTGCGCCTGCGTGCGCTCCTGCGCGGTGGCGCGGCGCTGGTAGGGCGTCGTGGCCGCCGTTGCGCTCACCAGGCGGGTCGCCTCGAAGGTCTGGAACTTCACGGCGTCCGCGCCCGCGTCCGCCGCGACGTCGACGAGCGCGTGCGCAAGGTCGACGCTCCCGTTGTGGTTGACGCCAGCCTCGGCGATGACGAGGACGGGGTTCCCGGGCCCCACGGCCCGGGTGCCGATCGTGAGGGTCACGCGGTCACCTCCGTCTCGCGGGCGAGCGGGCGCGCGGGCACGCCGGCGACGACGGCGCCGTCGGGGACGGGGTCGGCGACCACGGCGCCCGCGGCGACGGTCGCGCCCGCGCCGACGACGACGCCGGGCAGCACGGTCGCGCCGGAGCCGACGAGGGTCCCGGCGCCGACCCGCGCCGACCCGAGAACCCGGGCGCCGGGCGCGACGTGCACGCCGTCGCCCAGCTCGACGTCGTGCTCGACGACGGCCGCGGTGTTCACGAGCACGCCGCGCCCGACGACCGCGCCCGGCCCGACGTGCGCGTGCTCGAGGACGACGACGCCCGCGGCGAGCGAGGCTTCCTCGGCGACGGTGGCCGTCGACGCGACGAGCGGCGGCGCCTCCGCGCCGCCGGCGAGCGCGGCGTCGAGCAGGCGCAGGCGCACGGCGTTGTCCCCGACCGCCACGGCGACCGGCAACCCCGCGGCCACGGCCGCGGCGACCAGGGCCGCGTCGTCGTCGTGCCGCAGGACCTCCGGGTGCGCGTCCGCGAAGCCGCCGCGGCCGGAGACCGCGGCCACCGCCTCGCCTCGCCGCACGACGGCGTCTGCGACGCTCCGCGCGTGCCCACCCGCACCGAGCAGCGCCCAGCTCCGCTCCACCGTGCTCCCTCCTGGAAACGTCCAACGGCACGGTATCGGTCGCGCGGGCTCCGCGACGACGACGCGGCGTCCCACCCCGGCACGCCGCCCCCCGTACGCTGGGACCGCGCGAGCGGCCGCCACCCGGCCGGCGCGCGCCGGACGACGAGCGAGGAGGGCTCCGGGTGAGGCTCAAGGTCATGACGGTCGTGGGCACGCGGCCGGAGCTCATCCGCCTCTCCCGGGTCATCGCCCGGCTCGACGCGACGGTGGACCACGTGCTCGTGCACACCGGTCAGAACTACGACTGGTCGCTCAACGAGGTCTTCTTCCGCGACCTCGGCATCCGCCAGCCCGACCACCTGCTCGGGGTGGACACGTCGTCGCTCGGCCGCGTGCTCGGCGAGACGCTCATCCGCACCGAGGAGGTCATCCGGCAGGAGGCGCCGGACGCGCTGCTCGTGCTCGGCGACACGAACAGCTGCCTCGCCGCGATCATGGCGAAGCGGATGCACGTGCCGGTGTACCACATGGAGGCCGGCAACCGGTCGTTCGACGAGAACGTCCCGGAGGAGACGAACCGTCGGATCATCGACCACGTCGCCGACTTCAACCTCGCCTACACCGAGCACGCGCGGCGCAACCTCCTCGCCGAGGGGTTGCATCCCCGACGGGTCGTCGTCACCGGCTCCCCGATGCGCGAGGTGCTCGACGCGTACCGCGACAGGATCGCCGCGTCCGACGCCCTGGAGCGCCTCGGCGCGACGGAACGTGGCTACTTCCTGGTCAGCGCCCACCGCGAGGAGAACGTCGACTCGCCGCGCCGCCTGCAGATGCTCCTCGAGTGCCTGGCGGCGGTCCGCGAGCGCTGGCACCTGCCCGTGTTCGTCTCGACCCACCCGCGCACCCGCAAGCGCCTCGCCGACCTTCCCGGCGGCGGGCAGCTCGACGGCGTGCACTTCCACGAACCCTTCGGCTTCCACGACTACAACCGGCTGCAGGTGTCGGCCGCCTGCGTGCTCTCCGACTCGGGGACCATCGCGGAGGAGTCGACCATCCTCGGCTTCCCCGCGGTGACGCTGCGCGACTCCATCGAGCGGCCGGAGGCCCTCGACACGGGCGGCATCGTCATGACCGGCCTGGACTCCCGCGACGTCGTCGCCGCGATCGAGGTGGCCATGGCGGCCGGCGGCTGGACCCGGCGTGCGCCGGCCGACTACCAGGTGACGAACACCTCCGAGCGGGTGGTGTCCTTCATCCTCTCCACTGCGCGGCGCCACAAGGCATGGGCCGGCATCCGCGAGCGCGAGGAGCCGCGCCCGTGCGAGTGATGCTCGTCAGCGACCTGCGGAGCCCGCACGCCGTCGGCTGGAGCAGCGGACTGATCGACCTCGGGATCGACGCGGTCCTCGTGAGCAGCCGTCGGCTCTCCGACCGCCACCGCGCGGCGCTGCCCCCGGCGGTGGCCGCGCGCGTCGTGCACGAGCCGACCGACGTCTGGAGCCGCCTGCGCGGCTTCTCGACGGACCACCCGGGCGTGCTCACCGCGGTGCGGGCCGTCGCCCGCCGGCGCCCCGCGCCGCGCAGCACCGACGGCGGGGAGCGGCGACCCGAGGGGACCGGCCGCGGTGAGCTCCCCCTCGAGCTGCGGATCGCCGACCGGCTGGGCGCCGCCGTCGTGCGGCTCGCGCGCGAGCACCGGCCCGACCTCGTCCACGCCCTGCGCGTCCCGTTCGAGGGCATCGCGGCGACGGCCGCAGCCCGGTCCTACCCCACCGCGGTGAGCATCTGGGGCCAGGACCTCGCACGGCAGGCGCCCGCGCACCCCGTGCTCGCGGAGCGCACCCGCGCCGCGCTGCGGGACGTGCGCGGCGTGCACGCCGACTGCGCGCGCGACGTCGAGCTCGCCCGCACCTGGGGGGCGCCCGCCGACGCGATCGCGCTCGTCGCGCCCGGGAACATGGGCTTCGACGAGGACCTCTTCCACCCCGGGCCGGACGGCGCGCCCCGCGACGTCGTGGTGTGCCCGCGGGGCCCGGCGTCGCACGTGAACTACCTGGGTTTCCTCGCCGCCGCCGACGAGGTGACCCGGCGCCACCCGGGCGTGACCGTCGTCGCCACCGGCCTGGCCGAGGTGCCCGAGGCGGTCGAGGCCCGGGCGCGCGCCGCGCACCCGGAGCGGATCGTCCTCACCGGGACGCTGGACCGGGCCGAGCTCGCCGACGTCTACCGGCGCGCTCTCGTCGTCGTGTCCCCGGCGGTGAGCGACGGGACGCCCAACTCCGTCCTCGAGGGGATGGCGTGCGGCGCGGTGCCCGTCGTCGGGGACATCGAGCCGCTGCGCGCGCTGCTCGGCGAGCGGCTGCCCGACGCGCTGGTCGACCCGACCGACGCGAGCGCGATCGCGACACGGATCGACGCCGTCCTGGCGGCCCCCGAGGCGGACCGGCGGCGCTGGGCCGCCGCGGCGACCCAGGTCGCGGGCGAGTGGAGCCGGCGCGCGGCCGCACCGCGGGTGGCCGACTGGTACGAACGGCTGGGGGCCGACCGTGCCGCGGCATGAGGGCGTGGCGGTCGTCAACACGCCGACCCAGCTGCTGTTCGCGTTCGAGGCCGCGCACGACCTCGGCCTCCCCGTTCCGGACGTGACCGTGATCGTGGTCCCGACGCCGGGCGCCCGCGAGGACGCGCTCTACGACAACCTCCTGCGGGCGGCGGGCAGCACCGACGTGCGCCGACTGGGCCCCGAGGCGCTCACGCGCACCGGCCGGGTGGGCGACGTGCTCCGGCTCCGCCGCGAAGTGCCGCGGGACGCGTGGGTGCTCACGGCGATGGTCAACTACCTCCCGGCCCGCGCACTCTTCAGCCGGGCCCGCGAGCGAGCCGTGGTCGTCGACGACGGCTCGTGGACCCTGTACCTGGCCGAGCGGCGACAGCGCGGGTACCGCGCACGGACGCCCGGGCACGCCGTCATCCCGTTCGGCCGGCTGCCGAAGGCGCTCACGTTCTTCACGATCTACGACGACGTCCTGGCCGGCGAGCGCGACACCGTGCGCCGGAACACCCTCGCCTGGACCCGCAGCACGTTCCCTGCAGGGCCGCGCGGCGACCATCTGGTGGTGCTCGGCTCGGACCTCGCCCGGGCCGGGTACCTCACCGCCGAGCAGTACCGCGCACGCCTCGCCGCCCTGCGCACCGCAAACCCCGGCCGCGCGGAGTACTGGCCGCACCGACGCGAGGACCTCGACCTCGCGACCCGGCTCTGCGCCGAGCTGGACCTGGACATGCGCGAGCGCCGGCTGCCGCTGGAGGCGGAGATCCTCGCGTGCGACCCCGCTCCCGCGGTCGTCGCGACCCTGCCGTCGACGGCGACCCGGACGCTCCGGCTGCTGCGCGACCTCGCCGGCTTCCGCCTCGTCGTCTCCGTGCCGCCGGAGTCCGACGTGGCTCCCGACCTGCGCCAGGCGTACGCCGGGATGGCGAGGTCGGCCGTGGACGACGCCGACGACGTGGTGGGCTGACATGGCGGAGACGACGTCGCAGGCCGGCGTGCGCGAGGTCCTGGGCCGCGGGTGGATCTACACCCTCGCCAGCGCCTCGCCGATGCTCGCCGGCGTCCTCCTGGTGCCGATCACCACACGCGTCCTCGACCAGCAGCAGTACGGTCTCGTCGCGCTCTCGCTCGTCGTCCTGCAGGTGGGCAACGTGCTCCTGTCGCTCGGCCTGCCGCTGTCCGTGACGAGGCACGCGCTCATGGAGGCGTCGGGCGTCGCAGGTGCGCGCGGCGTCGTCGTCGTCTCGGTGCTCACCTCGGTGGGGCTCGGCGCGCTCGCGATCCTCACGGGTCCGCTGTGGGGCGAGCCCGTGCTCGGCGAGCGCTGGGGCCCGGCCTTCGCGTGCGCGGTCGCGTCGGCGGTCGGGGGCGCGGTCATCGCGAACACGCAGGCGTTCTTCCGCGCGGTGGGCCGCGCCTGGACGTTCGTCGCGCTCGCGTCCGCGCCGACGTTCTTCGGCCCGCTCGCGGGCATCGTCGCGATGCTCGTCATCGCCCGCGAGCCGCAGGTCTACCTCGCCGGGCTCGCCTCGGTGACCCTCCTCGGGGCTGCGATCGGCGTGCTCGTCGTCGTGCGCAGCGGTGAGGTGTCGCTGCGCGGCGCCGCCCCCGGGCGCGCGCTGCGCGTCGGACTGCCGACGGTGCCGCACCAGCTGTCCCTCTCGCTGGCGTCGAGCGGTCTCGTCCTGATCGCGGCGCGGCTGCACGGCCTCGAGGCCGGCGCGCGCCTGCAGGTGGCCCTGTCGATCGGCGTCGTCGCGGTCGTCATCACCCAGGCGATCAACAACGCGTGGGTGCCCCTGGTCCTGCGCACACGGGCCGACGAGCGTGTCGACCTCATCGACGCGACCGCGCGGGCCATCGGCTGGGTCGCGGCGGCCGGCTCCACGGCGCTGGGCATGCTGGCGCCGTGGGCGGTGCGCTTCCTCGCGCCACCCACCTACCCGCCGGAGGAGCTCGTCCCGGTCGTCGCCGTCGTGTCCGCCACCGCCGTGCTTGCGGTCGTCTACCTCGCCAGCTCCCACCTCGTGTTCGTCTCCGGCCGCACCTGGCCGCTGGCACTGACGACCCCGGCGAGCCTCGGCTGCGGGCTCGGCGCCGCAGTGGTCATGGGCACGGCGTGGGGCTCGTCGGCAACCGGCGCCGGGTTCGCCGTGACGTACGGCGCGCTCGGGGCGCTGACGATGCTCATCTCGCGGCGCATCAGCTCGGACAACTGGTCCGTCACGGTCCTGCTCGGCCCGCTGCTCCTCGCCGCGGCGGGCGCGCTCGGCGCGTGCCTGCTCCCCTTCGACGGCGTCAGCGCCGTGATCCGGGTGGTGGTCGCGGTCGCCGTCCTCGCCGCCGCCGGCCGCGGGGTCCTGCGCCAGGTCCGCCGCTGACCGTCGGACGTGTGCCTACCCTTGAGTACGAGGGTGGCCGCGCCGCCGCGCGTCCGCCCGGTCCACCGAACCCTGGCGCGAGCAGGCGCCGCCGACGCGCCGCACGGGCGCACTCGGTCGAGGCACGTGAGGCAGCCCTGTGACCACCAACCACGCCGCGCGCCGGGTCGACCCGCTCGGCGCGGGCGTCCTGCTGCCGCTGATGTGAACGGTGCTCTGCGTCGTCGTCCCGCTGGTCTTCGCTGGGCGAGGACACCGACGTCGCCGAGCACCGGCTCGTCGTCCGCGACCGACCCCACGGCCCGCACGCGGAGGCCTTCCGCCGCCTGCGCACCAACCTGCAGTTCCTCGACGTCGCCCAGCAGCTGCGGACGATCGTCGTGACCTCGTCGGTACCCGGGGAGGGGAAGTCGACGGTCGCCGCCAACCTGGCGCTCACGCTCGCCGAGGCCGGTTCGCGCGTGGCCCTCGTCGACGCCGACCTTCGTCGCCCCTCGGTCGCCGACTACCTCGGTCTCGAGGGCGCGGCCGGCCTCACGACGGTCCTCATCGGCCAGGCCACTCTCGACGACGTCGTGCAGCCCTGGGGGGCCCTCGCGGTGCTCACCTCGGGCCAGATCCCGCCCAACCCGAGCGAGATGGTCGGCTCGCGCGCGATGGCGTGGGTGCTCGACGAGCTCGCCGAGCGCTACGACGTCGTCGTCATCGACACGCCCCCGCTCCTGCCCGTCACCGACGCTGCGATCCTCGCCCGCCTCACCGACGGCGCCCTTGTCGTCGCGGGGGCGAACGGGCTGCACCGGCACCAGCTGACCGAGGCCCTGGGCTCCCTCGAGCGTGTCGGAGCGCGTGTCCTCGGGCTCGTCGTCAACCGCGTGCCCGACATGCTCCCGGAGGCGTACAGCTACTACGGGACCGACCCGAAGGCCGCGGGACGGGGGCGGCGGCGCACCCGGAGCACAAGGCCGCCCCTCCCTCGGGGGCGAGGGACCCGCCGCGGCAGCCTTGACCTGCCCCGGCCCGCCCGCAGTCGGCCGCTCGCCGCGTCCGTGCCGCACCAGACGCAGGCACCCCGGCGCATCTCCGCCGTCGAGCGCGTGGCCGCGCGCCCCCAGACGCGTCCTGTCCCGGACGCGCACCGCGATGCCGCCCGCACCGGGCCTGCCACGACCGGCGACCTCGGGCCGCACCTGCGGCTGTCCCCGGACGCCCGCCTGGACACGGCCGAAGGGCTGCCGGACTTCGACGCCCTGCTCTCCGGCGAGGAGACCCGGCGTAGCCGCCGCAACCGCCCGCACCGCTGACCCGCACCTCGACGCGCAGGGCGCGGCGCACGCACGCCCCTCGCCGACCGGCACGAGCGTGGCACGCGGGTGGGCACGTTCGCCAGACTGGGGCCGTGCCCCTGACCACCTCGCCCTGGGCCGCACCGGCCCCAGCCGCCTCCCCCATGCCGACGGCGCCCGCGGAGACCGGCGACCCGACCCCGCTGATCCTCGTCGTCTGCACGGGGAACATCTGTCGTTCTCCCGCGGCCGAGCGCCTGCTCGCCGCGGGACTCGGCCCCGACTCCGGGGTGCGGGTCGCGAGCGCGGGCACGAACGCCGTGGCGGGCGCACCGGTGCACCCGCCGATGGCGACGCTCGTGCAGGCCGCGGGGGCGACGTGCGACGGCTTCGCGGCCCGACAGCTGACGCCCGCGCTCGTCAGGGAGGCGGCCCTGGTCGTGACGATGACGCGACGCCACCGCGGCGCCGTCGTCGAGCTCGTACCCGCCGCCGTGCGCCGCACGTTCACCCTTCGGGAGCTCGCCCGCCTCGCCACGTCGGTGGACCCGGCGGACCTGCCCGCGACCGGCCCGGCGGACCGGCTGCGCGCGCTCGTGCCCCTCGCCGTCGCCCAGCGCGGGCGGGTGTCCGCCGCGCCCGAGGACGACGACGTCGCCGACCCGTACGGGCTCGACGACGCGGCCTACGCGGCGTCGTTCTCGCAGCTGCGCCCGGCGGTGGACACGCTCGCGAGCCGTCGCCGTGGCGGCCGCGTCGAGCGCGGGGGCGCTTGACCCTCCGTCGGGGCAGCCTACCGGGGGCCCGACGGGACCACCGTCACAGCCCCTGCCACTCCGGCTTGTGCGCCCAGGCCTCGCGGAAGTGGTCGGCGAGCTGCAGGCGGGACGCCGCGGCGTCGTCGAGCAGCACCGTCACGTGCGGGTGC
>Ga0310839_100491_pt1 | contig 23125 bp, 20 predicted proteins | sample SM_ome_7_FD_201305 | JGI IMG/M metagenome (GOLD analysis project Ga0310839, IMG submission 201305) | Sorghum-adapted microbial communities enriched on stacked mutant (SM) sorghum from Joint BioEnergy Institute, Emeryville, California... ...
TGTGGTAGACTTCACCTGAAAGGTGCTCCTCTCTTTGGGTGATGTTGTCTTCGACAAACACCATTCTACCAAAGATTTGGAGCCCTTTTCACGTATTTTAAAGAGTCGCACTTTCGAAATTCAGGATTAATTCTTGCTCATATTCCAACATTTATTTGGGTGTTTTATGTTGGGTTAAAAGATGAATTAAAGAAGCTAAAAAGCAGATAATTCCGAACCGCTTAAAAACTAGGACAGGTAATTTCGTAAAACATCATATTCATGCTATAGGGCTAACACCCCTTGGTTTGTCAGACAGCAAACCACAGATTGTGCGACTGCTGCCAGGGGATAATTTGGCTATTTGTCTGCAACGTACAGAGGTGGCGAGTGTACCCGCTGTACTTATTTTATAGAGAGAAAACAGTCTTCGATATTTTGTTTATCGCAGATCACAAGAGGAGATTCGGCCAAAATTCTCCCTCTCCAACCAGGAAAAGGAGTGATCCCATGGAATACCACGTGTCCATAACAGGCAACGACCAGGCGAAAGGAACAGCCGATCAGCCCTTCCGCACCATCCAACGCGCGGCGTCGCTGGCCGTGGCCGGCGATACGGTGATCGTGCATGCCGGCGTTTACAGGGAGTGGGTCAATCCGGCCAATGGCGGAACGGAAGAGCATCGCATCGTCTATCGTTCCGCGGGAGACGGGGAAGTCGTCATCACGGGGGCTGAACGGATTACCGACTGGAAGGACGAAGGCGGCAATGTCTGGAGCACGGAAGTTCCGAATGCCATTTTCTCTGTCCGGAACCCGTTCGAAGTCGAGCTCTCCGGAGACTGGCTGTTTGAAGGCGCTTTCCCCGTCCACCTCGGCGATGTCTATCTGGACGGCAAGTCCTTGTATGAGTGTGATAGCCTGGAGAAGGTACGCAAGCCTGAAGTCTGGCCCGACGCCAAGTATCCCGATGACTCGCTGCTGACCTGGTATGCCGAAGTCGGTTCCGCAACCACGAAGATCTGGGCCAATTTCGGCGGGAAAGATCCCCGTAAGGAAAACGTCGAAATCAGCGTTCGCCCCTGGTGCTTCTGGCCCGACAAACCCGGTCGCAACTACATCACCGTAAGCGGATTCACGCTTTGCCAGGCAGCTCCCCAGTGGGCGCCGCCGACCGCCCATCAGGAAGGTCTGATCGGGCCTCATTGGAGCAAAGGCTGGATCATCGAAAACAATATCATCTGTGAATCCAAAAGCGTCGGCATCAGCCTGGGCACCCCGATCGGAACGGGCCACGCCAAGGTCAGAGGCCGGCACATGAAGGGCGGCACGCAGCGCGAGCAGGAAGTGATCATGCGGGCGCTGCATACCGGCGGTTGGCACAAGACCCTCGTCGGCAGCCATATCGTCCGGAACAATGTGATCCATGATTGCGAACAGGCCGGCATCGTGGGACATATGGGCGGCGCTTTCAGCCAGATTTATGGAAACCGGATCTACAATATTCACCACAAGCGTCTCCGGCACGGCGCCGAAGTGGCGGGCATCAAGCTGCATGCGGCGCTGGATACCCAGATTCGCGAAAATATCATCTACAGTTGCTACCGCGGTCTGTGGCTGGACTGGCAGGCGCAGGGGACGCGCATCAGCCGCAATGTCTTTTTCGACAATCTGTCCGAGGACTTGTTCGTCGAGGTTTGCCATGGTCCGTATATGGTGGACCACAATCTGTTCCTTTCTCTGATGAATTTCCGAAACATGGCGCAAGGCGGAGCGTTCGCCCACAATCTGTTCGCGGGCCGATCCGTGGTTCGCAATGAGCTGACCCGTACGACGCCGTACCACTTCCCGCATGAGACCGCCGTGGCCGGCTACTCCAACATTACCGGAGGCGATGACCGGTACTACAATAATGTCTTCCTGGGAGACAATGACCCGAACAAAGAGCCCGTCCCGATCACCTTCTTCGAGCATCTGCCGCTCAAACCCAGGTATAAAGTCGATGAGGATGGGAAGCCCGTCATGGACGGTGTGCCGGACGATTCCATCTGCTGGCTGCACCCGGTGGGATTGGGAGGCTACGACAAGCATCCGAATGTGAAAGACAAGCCATGGTGGGAATACACCCGGGAAGAGTTGGCCGCGCTCGATGACGCCGAGAAAAAGCAAATCTTTACCGGCAATGCCGTTCTTCCGGTGGCGATGGGCGGAAATCTGTATCTGGGCGATGCGGTTCCGGGTCGTCACGAACCGGGCGCGAAGGTCCATCAGCAGCGGGGGATTGAAGTGGAGACGGATCCCGCGCAAGGCAAGGCGCGCATCCGGATCACGGAACCCGAATTGCTTCGCGGCGCCTCCGCCATGCTGGTCACCACCGATCTGCTCGGGAGCACCTATCATGCCGAGATGAAATTTGAACACCCGGACGGCACGCCTTATCGCTTCGACTCGGACTTTTTCGGGAACAGGAGGCCTGACGCAGACGTCACAGCCGGTCCGTTCGAATTGACGGACAGCGGCGTCATCGAATTTGAACTCGGATAAGGGTTCCGGAACCATCATCGTGCCTATGACCATCGTCAACCCGCAATACTATGATGAAATCATCCAGCGCTTGTTGGATGATGGTGCCCCATTAAAGCACTTCATTCTTTACACAAGCAAAGCCACATTGCTGAAACGATTGAACAAGCGGTTCGAAGGTGGAAGGACGTGGGCAAAGCGGAATATTGACCGGTGTATTCACGCTTTTGATCATGTGATTACGGAAACCAAAATCATGACGGATGAAAAATCAATTGATGATGTAGTGGAAGAAATCGCGGCGAAAAGCGGGGTCACGCTTCTTCCTGACAAGAGAGGGCGCATCAAGAAAGAGATTGACAGGGCCGTAGCGATGATAAAGCATATCCGGTAAATAGACTGAGCTTGAAAAGTCCAAACCATTCAGGTGTGGGCTTTTCTTTTTGATCAAAATGAAACAGAAAAGGGAAATGTCCGTAAAGGATATAAAAAATAGAAAAAATGAAAGTCGAGATGATCGCGGGGGTGGAAATGAATGAGCCAGACTGTGCTGGAAGTGGAAGGCCTGTCCAAAACCTATGAAAATTCGATGCACGTTGTACACGCATTGAAGAATGTATCTTTTTCTTTGAAAAAGGCGGAATTCGCGGTCATCATGGGGACAAGCGGATCAGGGAAAAGCACGTTGCTTCATATCTTGAGTGCATTGGACAAGCCGACTTCGGGCACCATCAAGCTCAATGGTCAGCCTTGCCATCATATCTTCCGGGAGCCGGAGGCTTCGCGTTATCGATTGAAGAATGTCGGGTTTGTCTTCCAGGCTTATAATCTCCTCAAAGATTTGTCTGCGGAAGACAATATTGCGGTGCCGCTGGTTTTGCAAGGAGAACCGGAAGCCTCCATTCAAGCCAAGGTGGATGAGGTGCTGCGAATACTGGGCTTGTCCGCCTTCCGCCGGCATCGCCCTGTCGAATTGTCCGGCGGCCAGCAGCAGCGGGTAGCGATCGGACGCGCCATCATCGCGAATCCCCCCATTTTGTTGGCGGATGAACCTACAGGGAATCTCGACTATAACACATCTAAGGAAATCTTGGATGTTTTTATCAAGATGAGGGAAGAGCGGCAACAAACCATCTTGCTCGTCACTCATGACCCCGTTGTTGCGGCTTCTGCTGACCGGGTGCTGTTCTTCCATGATGGCGAGATCCGGGATGAGTATCATTGCAGGGGGAAGCAGGATCTGGACAATATATTGCGGATTTTCAAGACGATCACCGAGGGAAGGTGATGGGATGAGAAAGACGCTATGGGGAATGGCCTTGCGGTTGCTTAAAGCCAATCGTCTGTTGATTTTATTTTCCATCATCAGTATCCTGTGCTCAACGCTTTTGATCAGCACAATGCTCATGTACACGCTGAATGCTCAACGTACGATGGAGCAGTCGTTCAGAGAGATGTTTGGAGAAGCGGATATCATGGTGTCATATCCCCCGGCACATCCCGATGTCCTGACCAAAGAGAAGGCGGAGCGCATCGTTTCTCTGCCGGGCGTTGAGGAGTCCGCTTATGTACTGTCCAGGTTTCTCCATATCGGCGAATCAAATATGCCCGTATGGACGATCGGCACCACGAGCAATGACTTGACGAGAAGCACCTACAAGTTTACTTCAGAGATTACGCCTTCCACGATCATTCTCAATGAAGAACTCGCCCAATACTTAAATGTTGCAATCGATGACGAAGTGGTCATAGAGGGAATGGTTCTCCGGGTATCGGAGATTACGGAGGATCTTCAGGGTTCGGTCAGCATCGCCGTTATCCACTATGATCATATGCAGCCCTTCACGGAGAAGGGAGAGTATGCGAACGGGTTGATGATCAAGCTTGCAAAGGGGGCAAATGCTTTATCGGTTGCACAGAAGATCAGAGAGATAGATGATCAACTGCGCATTGATCTGGTAGAGCAAAATGAACTAGTCGCGTCGAACATGCGGACGCTGCACACCTTCATCATTATGATGTCGTTGTTGGTCCTCGTGATAACTTCGCTACTGGTCCTTTCCAATCTGGAGATTCTGCTCTATAAACTAAGAAATCAGATTGTGATTTTGCGATCGATCGGAGCCACAACCAGGCAGATCGGCCAGATCATGCTTGTCCAAAGTTTCGTCATCAATCTGGTTGGTACGGTTTTCGGCGGCGGCGCGTCAGTATTGGCCATGAATGATCTGTTCCGTTTAGCGGAACGTGTTTTTCATATGCCGGCGACCACGGAGAATCTTTCGAACATGCCGGTTGTCCTTATCATCGTCGCAGCTTGTTTTCTCATCTTCCAAATATTCATGATCATACCTGCATATCGCAGTACGAGAATTTTGCCCCTCGAGATTGCGGAAGAGAATGAGCGATTGGACTTCAAGCACAAGAAGAAACACAAACTCCGCGGTTTGGGCACAGCCTTGACCGGGAGTGCGTTGTATTTATTTGGCTATATCGATGAAAATTACGTGTTGTTCTTCCCGGGATTGTTCATTTTGTTTATCGGAAGTTTGCTGTTCATGCCCTATGTGATCGAAAAGGTCATTCACGGGACTTTGAAGGTTGTCGGCCGCAGGCTTGGCCGGCATGTTTACCTGACTTTCAAAAACATGCTGCCCCAGGTGAGGAGAAATGCTTTTGCCGTTATTTCGATTTCGTTGACCTTGACGATTGCCGTATTCGGAACAACTTTGTTAAGTACTTTGGATGCGAACAATCTTCGTTCTTTGAAGGAAAGATATGAGAAGCCGATCATGCTGTATAACCGTCTCGGATCTGAATCGACACTGGATCATCATCTGCTGCGGGAAACCTTGCTGAAATTCGATTCCATCCGGGATGTGCAGTATGAAGGAGCGTTATTGCACAATTAAATATTGTTGAATGATGCAGAGATCAAGATAACCCCTGTGGCGGTTCATTCCCCTTTGACAGAGGGGCTGAAGGATGATGAACTCGTCATCTCTGAGAAGCTGGCAGCCCAATATCACCTGCAGGCGGGCGACGAAATCCTGATCGGTTATCGCGATGCGGAGCATCAGGATGTCTTGCCAACCGGCATCTATCGCATCGGAAGGGTCAGTGAGGCATTGAATCAATCCGATTATACGCTGATGACATGGTCCAATCCGCTGAATACAAAATCAACTGTGACCAGGATTTACATCGATACGGAGGATGAGCAACAAGCATTGGCTGATTTGGAAACCGTACGCGAGAAGTACCCGGAGCTTCAGATCACCACATTAAGCGAAGCTTTGGAACAAGCGAGAGCAGGATTCGTTCAGCGGTGGGGGATTTTTATCGCCGTGCTCAGTGTAATCATTGGCTGCTCGATGGCGGGAGTACTTAGCGGTTTAATGAATCAGGTCATGTCGAAGCGTAAAGAATTTGCCGTTCTGCGAACCGTAGGGGTGTCTCCTGCGGGGATCGTCTGCAACATACTGGTGCAAGTGTGTCTGTATGTAGGTTTGGGTATTGTATGTGGCAGTATTTTGGGCGTGATCGTTCTCGTGCTCGTGATTGCGCTTGATCCGACGCCGATCACTTTTCATTTTCCGACCATAGGGCTGACGGGCATCGGGATGCTATTGCTGACTGTTGCAACCTCCGCGATGACCGGGCGTCATATCACATCCAGAAATATTCTGCAGGAAATGATGATGGATGGAAAGTAATATGGAGTGGAATGTTTAAATCACATTTGTGATTGCGCATGAAAAAGACCCTTCCGGCAGGAGCGTGTCCGCCGGAAGGGTCCTGTTTTAAATTTTGGCCAGATATTCGATGAGTCTGACAAAGACGGCCGCGGCTTCGGCGCGGGTGGCGGTTCCTTTGGGGTCAAAGAGGTTGCCGCCTTTGCCGGTTACAATGTCTATGCCTTGCAGCGCATTGGCGGCCTCCAATGCCCATGGACTGATCTTGCTTTCATCCGCGAAGGACCGGTCCTGGCTTTGCGGAATCTCAATGCCTTTATATTGCAGGTACTTGTACAGGATGACAATCATTTGCTCGCGTGTAATCGGGGCGTCGGGATCGAAGCGATCCGCGTTAGTTCCGTTCACGATGCCGTTCTCGGAAGCCCATCCGACCGCCGCTGTATACCACTTTCCGACCGCCACGTCGCGGAAACGGGTATTCGAGTAGCCGGAACGGTCCACGTTCTCGAGATTGGCCAGCACCTGTATGAACATGGCGCGCGTCATCGGGACTCCCGGCGAGAACGATGTGGACGATGTGCCGTCGAACAGGCTGAACGTGTAGGCGGCATTGACGTAGTCGTAGAACCAGGCGTTCCCGTCGACATCACGGAAAGGATTGCCCGAAACTACGGTGAGGCTAGCGCTGACTCCTCATCGAGCACAAGCTCCGCGCCCTCACGGATGTCCAGCGACAAGCCGCTTTCGAAGCTGACGGTCGCGCCGCCCGGTCCGATTGCGACCTTGCCGTTTGCATCAATTGTTGTCATACCAGACTTTGTAGCCGGTTATCGGTTTGCCGCCGTCGCTCGCCGGCGCCGTCCATTTCAACGTGACCCTTCTGTCGCCAACCGTGGCGGTCAAATTGCCCGGAGCGTCAGGCACGCCCGGCTTGCGCTGCGAGAACATCCAGTCAAAGACGTCGGTATAGTCATTGTTCCATGGCGGCAAGTTGGGGGACTGGATAATCGGCGCCATGCTCCAGGTCTCCCCGGTGAACGGATTGTCCATCGTGAACCGGTTGTACAGCACCGCCGCTTCCACTTCGTGCGCGATATAACGAACAAGCGGCGGATTGTTCTCCGGATTGGGCCGCTGACTCGGCTGGTCATATTGATTGTAAGGCCAGGTCAGCGCCTCGTTGCTGTCAAAACGGGAGGCCCTCGCGTTGGTCAGGTTCCCGATATCGTTCAACATGTTGTCGACGTTGCTTGCACCGCTGTCATACGTGTTGACGAACAGCCAGTAGGCCAGATCCCGGTTTTCGGGCGCCGTCGGCCAGCCGGATGAAATGCCCATGGGTGCGGCCGCCGCGAAGAAGCCGGGATAGGTGTTGATCAGGTTGGTCGTGACACCTCCGCCCATGGAGAAGCCGGCCGCATAGATGCGGTTGGGATCGGCCAGCCCGCGGTCAATCAAGTCGTCGATGACCGCCTTGATGCTTTCAACTTGCGGAGCATTGCCGCCGCTGTAGGAAATGTTCAGTATATGGCTGGCGTATTTTTCGGGATTCTCCGCCATTCGCTTCATCAGGGCAACCGTGCCGTTGGCCGATTTCATCGAAGCTTTCTGGTCGATGTGCGCCTGCGTGCCGCCGCGCGAGAAGCCGTGCGTATAGACATAGAGCGGTAAACCATGGACCTCGCTGCCCTTTTTGTCCTTGTGAATGTAGAGCGCGTAATTGACCGCTTCGGTCGCATGGGCCGTAAACTTGTCAAGGATCGGATTGACGACACCGGTCTGTTTGAAGACGGCGTAATCGATCGGATCGCCATTCTTCAGCTCGATCTCGCCGCTCAACACAATATTGTAATTTTGCTTGGTCGAGTTGCTGCCATCCAGCGTGGTATTGCCGCCGACTTCCGTGTAGAACTCCAGCTCCACGACGATGTAGCGCCGCTTTCCAATCCGTCCCGATAATCCGGCGAATTGTGCACTTTCCCGCGGTAACCGCGCACCTTCGGTTCGTCATTGGCGTATACCCTCGAGATGTTGCGCGTGCCTTCGAACACCACCAGGTCGCCGGTCAGGGTCGTGTTTCGCGCCGACACGGTGAACAAGCCCGGATGGAGTGCGGAACCGAGCGCTTCCCGGCCTTCGCCCAGGTCGATAATGACCGCTGTCGTGTACTCGCCGCGGGCGAAGTTGTCGTTCCATACGATAAAGGGAATCTGTTCGGCGGCCGGATCATCCTTGAACGTCACGCGAATTTGATGGTCGGCGACAATATTGGCCAACGTGAACGTGTTGTCGGCTTCAATCTTCACCGGTTCGCCATCGACTGTTACGGTATCCACAAGTTTGCCGTTGTCCGGAATGATGGTGAAGGTGATGCTGGAGCCGGGAGCGACTCGCTTCACATTGCCGGGTACGTTCGGCGTGACTTTGCCGCCCGTATCCACCGAGATGATGATGGAGTGTCTCGGATCCGGTTCAGCGGCCGGAATGAGTTCAATGCTGTCCTGGAATGCTTCGTGGCCGTTAAAACCCGAGTCCGGCGGGCCGAAAGCGGATACCACTTCATAGCGGTCGGCGCCGATTTCCGACGAGTTGTTGATATTTACCTCAAAACGTGAATTTGCCCGGCTGCAACGTCAAGTCGCGCTTTGGAATTCGGATTTCCACGATGTACCCGGTGTCCGTAATCTGCGTCCACGCAGCCCGGTCCGTATGGGACTGCCCCGAGAACACGCCCGTCGCGCTGACGCGCCATTGGTTGGAGCCGCTCGATCCCGGTCCGACGAAGAACTCCACGCTGTCGTACGTATGATCCCCGCCGGCTCCCTGATAGACATTGCTGTCCTCTACCACGACGCGGGCATACAGGAAGTTTTCGTCCCAGAGAATTCTGACCGTCCCCGTGGCATGGGGTCTGGGATCATCCGGCGCAGAACTGCGGTTGATCGGATACTCGTTGGTCTTGAACCACAGCGGGTCGTTGGAGCCGAGCTCGGGCGTTCCGTACACGGCGGTCGGGATGTCAGCCGCTTCCGCGATCGCAATGTTGTCCGTCTCGGCGGCAAAACCGACAGGCATGAAGGACGTCAACATCATCAGGCAACAGAGGAGGGAGAGTTTTTGGCTAAAACGTTTCAACATAAAAACAAAATCCTCCTTTCCCAAGTAAATGAAGCGACAGCTTCCTTGCGACGTATCCGGATTTAGCAACCACCTCCAATTCAGATATAGAGGATAAAAATTCCGATATGACGGGTTGACACGGAAGAATGCTATGGTGAATATAAACAAAAAATCGGCAGTTTCAAACCAGGTTGCAAGTCTGCGGCAGATGATGGTACGACAAACCATAAGACGCATTACCGGCCTGCCTGGATTGAACGGTATGAACGATAAGAATATAATGTAATCACTTTTTTGAAGAAGATAAAAGACTACTAAAGAATGCTCCCAATTACATACTGCGAGGTAACCGCATGGAACTGAAAGCCAAATTTTTCGATGAACTGACGTCACGGGAAATCTATGAAATCTTGAGGGCAAGATATCTCATTTTCAAAGTCGAGCAGAAAATCGATTACTGCGATTTCGATGATATCGACTTCCGGAGTCTGCACATTTTCCTGGAATCCGACCGTTCGGTAAAAGCTTACCTTCGAGCCTTCTTCAAAGACAGTGACAAGCAAACCGTACAGGTAGGCAGAGTGCTGACCATGGAACACGGAGCCGGTCACGGCAGGAGGCTGATCGAGGAAGGCATCAGACTGATTCAAGAAAAATTAAACCCCGACATCATCTGCCTTGAATCCCAAAAACACGCTGTTGGCTTCTATGAGAAGTTCGGATTTGCCGTTGTATCCGAAGAATTCATCGAGGCCGGCATTCCTCATGTTGAGATGGTATTGAAGGTAAGATAAAGGTTCGGAGAACCCCCGCTGACATGAGGCCATCTTGAGAAAGGCCCCTTTCCTGATGTTCATAAGACGATGGAAGGGGGCGTTATTTTTTGTGATTCGCACTAGATCGAATGACCAGGGAAAAAGAGGGATATTGGAACCTCATCTGGTCAAATTGTCTGTCAAATCGACAGGATTGCGAAGATTGCAAAATGGTTATTTTGGACATGCAGGTTTCGACGTTATTTGCAAGATCGCTTTGCTATTCTCAAATTGCTAAAACGAAGAGGTTTGCAAGAGGTGATAAACATGGTTTGATAATGTAAAACAATCAATTGTTGTGCAGAAATTATTAAACATAGTTTTATAATGTAAAACAATTGGTTTGCTGTGAAAAAAGGCACACGTAATTGTAAGCGCATCCATTCCATAAAGGAGGGTTCCTGGTCATGCGGAACGGCAGCATCAGGTCCACGGTGGCTCTCTTGGTATGCTTCATGCTGGCAGCCGGTCTCTTCTTGCCCCAGGCCAAGGCATCGGCGGAATCGGTGCCGGCTGAAACTTGGAGACAAGTCGATCCCGCCAATATCCAGATCGGCAAAAGCTATCTCATCGTGTCCGAGCACGGCGCGCTGGTGAACGCCCAAGCGACCATCAGCACCCCCGGCGACGTCACCGGCGATACTCAGATCGGCATGGCGTCCAAGCCGGTTACGATCGAAAACGGCTTGATTACATCCGAAGTGACGCCCGACATGATCTGGCAGTTCGGCCTTGGCGCGAACACAGCGCCTCCATCCGGCGGGCTCGGCGAAGGTCAGGGCTATTATTTGTATAACGATGCTCCCGGTGAAGGCGGAGGTACGGAACCTCTGAGAAGGGAGTCCAGCTTCAACGCGCAGCATGCGCCCCTCAACACGACGAATGCATCCGTCAATGAAAACCAGCAGAGCGTGATGCTGCATGTGCTCGATGAAAACGAAGGCACCGTGGCCATGTACTTCTGGAGCGGAAACAACCAGTTCAACTTTGTTCTGACGGGCACGGAAGACGGTTTCACGGCCAAGAGCCCGGCCGCGAGCGCATCGACCGCAGCCCAGCTGCTGGAGCAGATGCAGGCGTCACCGCCGCTCAGGCTGTATGAACCGAACGTGGACGTCGGCGTTCAGCATTATGTCATCGCGACATCCGGCCCGAACGGCACCATCAGCCCGACTTCCCTGACCGGCCATGTCTGGGTGAATGACGGCGAGGACGTGACCTTCACGTTTACCCCCGCATTCGGGTTTGAAGTGGACAAGGTTACGGTCAACGGTGAAGAAGTCGAGGTTACGGGCAACACCTACACCATCAAGAACGTTACCGCAAGCGGAACAACCATTCATGTGACGTTCAAGCCCGCTTCGGACGCAGCGGAATTGCCGTTCATCGTGTATAACGACATCTTCTCTGTCGGCAACGTCACGACAGCGGTCATCATCGACCTTGGCGAAGGCAATGCGGCGAACCTGGCCGACCTGAGCGCCGACATGTTCACGGCAGCCGCCAGGAACACAAGGCTTGACGGGTCGACGGTGATTTTTGACGGGGAGCGCAAGATTACCAGGGTCTATGTCAACGATGAACCGAAGCCGCTTGGCTATCTTACGCCCGCACCGGGCTCCGACGATCTCGTGACCGATACGCCCGCGAGCGGACGCTACATCATCATTGAGTTCGAGTTCTGGAATGCGAGCGGCCCCGTATCCGGCGCAATGGTGTCGGGCGGCTTGCAGAACGCTTATTCGGCGCTGCTCAATTACCGCATCAACGTAAATCGGGAGCTCAAGCTGGCGGACGGTACGACCTTAACGCCGAAATTCGTGCAGACTGCGGTCGTCAACCCGGCACTGGACAAGTTCGTTCCGGACCAGACGAATCCGGGCGGTCCGGGCAATATGGACATCCTGATCTCGATCGATGAGTCCTGGAAGGAACTCGGTCCGCTCCCGCTGTTCATCTACAACCATGGCGGCGGCCGCGGCGGCCCGCAGGGAGACCGCTTCGCGCCTGTGCAAACCGCGAACGGCGCGGCCGTGCTGTCCAAGCTCCAGCTGGAGCACCCCAACAAGTACAACGCGCACATCATTGCTACGCAGAACCACGTGAACAACCAGGAGAACAACGAGGCCCTTATCGCCTATGTCAAGAAACTGGCCGATGAAGGCAAGGTGGATCTGAACCGGATCTACATGTCCGGTTTCTCGATGGGCAGCATGTACACCATCGGTTTCTATACCCGCAATCCCGAGTTTCTCGCGGCCATCGTTCCGCTTGCGGGAGGTAACTTGCCAACCGTGGATCAGCTGACCGCGAATCCGGAGCTCACCAAAACGGCCATTTGGGCGCATGTCCACAAGAATGATGGCGCCGGGAATTCATGGACACAGTATTTCACAACAGGCGCCGGCGCCAGCGGGTTGTACGAAAATGCCAACGTGAACGTGCTCGAAACGAACCAGGCCTTCAATTACCCGTACTTCGGCTTTGACTGGACGCCGCACGAGACCGAAGCCCAGGTGTTCAGCAACCTGCTGGGCCAATCCAACGCGAGCTTCCGGTATGGCCCGAGCCAGGAAGCCTTCGCGGACAAGAACATCTTTGATTGGATGTTCGCGCAATCACGAAACGGTGCTGCGGCCTCGGCAACCTTGGCAGGGCCGGCCAGCGTGCAGTTCGGGAAACCGTTCGATGTGACTTACGGTCTTGAAGGCGTAACGCAGGAAGTGTACGCACAAGACATTACCATTAAATACGACACGGATAAACTGGATCTTGTCGGTCGGCCGGTATCCGTCGACGATGAGTTCGTGATTGCGGGCATCGACAAGCAAGAAGGAAGCATTCGAATTCTGGGCGTTCATTTGAATGACAGCGTGAAAAATCCGAACCGGAACCTCTTGCAACTCCGCTTCAAGGCCAAGGACATCGCGGGCACTGCGAATATTCAAGTCACGCATCTCGTGATTGCCGACGGTGACGGCGTGGAAACGCAAATCGGCGGAGCTGCGCATACGGTTGAAGTTGCCAAGCCGACCATGCCGGGAGATTTCAATGACGACAACCGAGTCAGCATCGGCGACCTGGCGCTGGTTGCCAAGGCTTACGGCATGACGTCGGACAGCCCGAATTGGAATGAAGTCAAACGTTACGATATCAACAATGACGGCATCATCGACATCGAAGACCTTTCTGCAGTGGCGCGGCTTATCCTGAAAAACTGATGGTTCCATACCGTCCAAGGGGTATCGGCGCTTGACGCTGCCGATCCCCTTGGTCTGTCTATCCTGCGGGTTGCGATTGTCGCTGCCTACCGGACAAGGAGAGGGTTTGCTTGAAGAATCGAGTATTGCTGCTTCTGCTGTCCGCGCTTCTGTTCTTTGCGGCGTTGCCGAACCTGGCATCCGCCGGGGACGAGCCTGTCTTCACATTGAACAGCAAAGTCAGTCATGCGCGAATCGGCGATGAAGTTGTGATTTCAATTGACGGCTCCGATGCGAAGGATGTGTATGGATTCGAGCTTCGCCTGGCCTACGATCCGAAAGCTTTGACTTTCCTAGAAGCGTCCAATGACTGGGGGGGATTTACGGTCCCTCCGATCGTCGAAGACGGAACCATTACATTCGCGCACACCAAGATCGGCAAGATCAAGGGCGAGAACGGAAAGGTTCGGTTTGCCGAAATGCGTTTCAAAGCGATCGGGCGAGGCAGCACCTCCATCGAATTGACACGCGCCAAATTGGTTGACAGCGAGTTGGGCAGTACCACGGTAGAACCCGGCGTGTCGCTCAAGATCAGCATTTCCGGTTCAGCTCCGTATAAGGATACGAAAGGCCATTGGGCCGAGGGAGATATTGCAAGGGCAACGGAGATGGGCTGGGTCAACGGCTTGCCGGACGGAAGATTCGCCCCGGATCAAGAGGTGACGCGCGCGGAATTCACCACGATGCTGTCTAGAGCGCTCGCGCTGTCCGCTCCGCTGGACCAGGTTCGGACTTTCAAGGACCAGGAGAGCATTCCGGGGTACGCGAAATCCCATGTCATGCAAGCGGCCGCCGCCGGATGGGCGAGAGGATACGACGACGGGACATTCCGACCGCTGCAACGGATGACCCGCTCCGAGGTCACGGTCATGCTGATGCGCATAGTAGGATACGAAGACAAGAAGGAGGCAAGCCCACCGCTGCCCTATGATGATGCGGATCAAGTGCCGGTCTGGGCTTACCCGGCCGTTGCGGCAGCCACGGACATCGGTCTTGTCAAGGGAAGGGCCAACAACAAGTTTGCTCCGGGCGGTTATGTGACCCGTGCGGAAGCCGTTGTATTGATTCTGCGAGTGTTGGATCGCATTTCTCCGACAGGCGAATAAGGCATAGGAGACCAAGCTTAAGAAAATCTCAAGGAATTCATAAGAGAGAGTTCAAGCATCGCTCCTTTCCTGAAGTTCATAATACTTTTGGAAAGGAGCGTTATTTTATGATGATTCGCATGGCCGGAAGAAAAAGGTCGGGAATATTTGGATTTTTCGTGTTGGCTGTCGTAATTGCCTGTGTATCCAAATTTTTCTCCGCTCCAGACGGACCAAATGACGATGCACGCCCCGGGTACGCGAAGTCTGTAACGTCACTCGCTGACGAACTGTACAGCCCCCATGCCATTTTGGTCCGTTTGAACGATCAAGCTGTGCTGTTGCACAAACATAGTGAGGAAAAGATTTTTCCGGCTTCGTTGACCAAAATGATGACCGCGATTGTGGCCATTGAAAATTTGACGGATTTGGAGGAAGAAATACAACTGACGCATTACACTTTTGACGGCCTTTACAGCGCCAATGCTTCTTTGGCCGGATTCGAGGCGGGGGAGATGGTGAAGGCGATTGATCTTTTATACGGGGTGCTGCTTTCAAGCGGCGCCGAGGCGTGCGTTGCGCTTGCGGATCATATTGCGGGTTCGGAGCGGAATTTTGCGATGCTGATGAATCAAAAGGCGGCCGAGCTCGGGATGGACAACACCCATTTTGAGAATGCCACCGGCCTTCACGATGCCAATCACTACACAACAGTCGAAGACCTGGCGATTCTCTTAAACTATGCTTTACAAAATGATACGTTCCGGAAGATTTTTACTACGCCTCGCCATGCCACACAACCTACGAACAAGCATCCTGGAGGGATAACCCTTCATAGCACCATGTTCGAAAAACTGGACAGTCGTAACATCAGCGGCGGAGAAATTTTGGGCGGAAAAACCGGATATACCAACGAAGCCGGGCTGTGCCTGGCAAGTCTCGCGAAGGTCGGCGGCCAAGAATATATCTTGATTACGGCCGGCGCAAAAGGGGATCACCATTCCGGGCAGTATAATATTAGAGATGCGATGGTTGTCTATAATAGACTTGGAGAAAGTATTTCAAAATAATCTTAAAATGTTTAGTAAAGAAAAGGCCCGACGCTGGAAGCGGACGAATATGACTCATTTATGCGGGAAACCCGCGAAACTTTGATTTCCGAGATGGAGAGGCACATCTGGAACAACCCGGTATCACCATTTTCTCCAATATACGTTGCCGTCCATGATGTCGGAAGCCGCAAGCCAGAAGGAAAAGGACCGGCTAGCCGCCATCAGGGAAACCGAAGAATACCGGAACATCATGAACGAGTATGTCTATGAAAATACCGTTGCCTATTCTGTCAATCTGGCCATCTTGTCGGTCCTGGCGGTGCTGACGCTGGTGTCCCCGCTTATCGTCACCGACCGCGCGAGGCATGGCCATCTGTTGCAATATACGGCGAAGCATGGGCGCAAAGCCGTACTGCTTTCGGCTTTTATGCTCACGACGCTGCTGCTTGCGGTGTTCGGGAGGATTTACGGTACGAACGGCACATGGGTGTTCTGGAACAGCGGCCTGTCATGCCCACACCCTTGTAATGCGATGTATTACAGTGTTACAATGCAAACAGGAGGGAGGTGTGATGATGGATAAGGAGATCATGAAAGGAAGCATCGACATTCTCCTGTTGTCCCTGATCCACAGGCGCGATATGTACGGATATGAAATGGTCAAGACCCTGAAAGAATACAGCGACGACCTCTACAACATGAGCGAAGGCACGTTGTATCCGGCCTTGAAGCGGCTCGAAAACAAAGCATGGATCGAGTCTTATTGGGGAGATTCCGAGGGCGGCGGAAGAAGGAAGTACTACCGGATTACGCAAGCCGGGAAGAACGTGCTGGAGAAGAAACTGCGGGAATGGAACCAGATCAACCATCTCATTCAAGTCTGTTCGGAGGGAGTCCAGTGGATCAAAACATCGAATCCTATATCCGCGGCATTGTAAGCCGACTGAACTGCAGCGAGGAAGAGAAACGAGACATCATGGATGAAATGCGCGATCATCTTCAACTATTGAAAAGTGAATACTTGCGCCAAGGCCTTGCCGAGGAAGAGGCGACACGGAAAGCGTTGGAAAGCTTCGGGGAACCGAAACAACTGACCCGGGGCCTGCAAGCGTCCATGTTCCCGTATGAGAAAGCGTTCAGGGCGGGTGCCTGGATATGTTTTGCGCTGTATGCCTTCGTCGTCTTGTACAAGCTGCTCTTCCAACGCATCATCACACGCTTTGTGGACACGACAAGGAACCCTTACTTTTTTATTCCGTCCGAAGCGGAGGGATATTTTAGCCAGACAGTGTTAAAGCTGAATGCGAACTTCATCCCGTTTCATAATACGATGGAATATTTGACGGGAGCCCACCGTTACGATATGAGTGTCATTATCCATAACACCCTGGGCAATATCCTGATTTTCCTGCCGCTCGGATTTTTCCTTCCGCTGCTGCTCAGAAGATACGGCAAACTGTCGAAGCTCATCGTCGATTCCATGATCCTCAGTTTCGCGATTGAAACGTTGCAGTACGGGTTGCGAATCGGGCAATTCGATGTTGACGATATCCTGCTGAATACATTCGGAAGCGTTCTCGGCTTCTTGCTTATTACGATCATGAAACATCTGCTTGCGTTGTCCAAGGGAAGTTCCTTCCGGAAAATCGCGAATTAAGCCGGGGGGACCGAAGCCCGCTCCGTGAAGCCTGCTGCCGTGATTGCCGCATCCGGCAGCAGGTTTCGCATTTGTCAAGCTCATCCCGGTATGCTAATATTTGAGTTAGTCAGATGACTAACTAACAAAGGGTGCTGATTCGATGGCAAAACCGAATGTCGTCAGCAAACGGGAACTCATTCAATACGCAAAAGAGTGTCTGGTGGAGAAAGGCCTCGAACAGTTCACCTTGCGGGCGGTGGCGGAGACGGCGGGCGTGACGCAGGGGACGATCTACTATCATTTCCGCACGAAGGAGCAGTTGCTGCTCGCGATCGTCCGGGACATCTGCGAAACCAGCTGGCAGGAGATCGCCCGGCCGAAAGAAGATGCGATCGCGCACGCCCTGGCGTCGGCGAGGAGCCGCTGCTCCTACGACTCGTTTTTTCACAAATTGTTCCTCTCGCTTGTCGCTTCCGGCTTCAACAACGAAGAGATCCGACACAAGCTGGGCGAAATCATGGCGATGGAGAACGAAGCGCTGTCCCGCAATTTGTCCGGCTTGTGGGCGGCCTCCCCGATCGAAGGGGTGTCGCGGGACACATGGGGCATCCTGATCAATGCGATGGTTGACGGGTTGGCCTTGCAGGCCGTGCTGCAGAAGGACTTTCCCGTCGAAAGCATCTACCGCGAGTTCGAGCATTTCCTGAAAGGACTGAGCGCATTGACCGACAAGGAGGGCAAGAAATGAGAAACGGATTGTTCACCGCGATGTGGGGATTTGTCGTTTGGCTGTTTGCCACACTGTTTTTCAGGCTGTTCGGCGAATACGTGCTCTTTCCTCCCCGTTCAAACGCCTTTGTCATCAGCACGATCCTGCTCCTGATCGGAACGGCGGCCGTACTGTGGGGCGTCACGCAGGCTTATCGGCGGTTCGATCGCTCGAAAGATGCGCCGCTCAAGTTCGGGGTGATCGGGACGATCATCGGGCTTGCGCTGGACACCTTCTCGATCTCATTTCATCCCGTTGTTTTTCCGCAATTGGACGAAGCACGGGTGATCGCGTTTACCGCCTGGCTGTCGTTCGCCTACACCCTGTACCTGTTCATTCCCTTCGTCATTCAGCAGAAAATCGCCCGCACCGGATGACCGGAACGGCAGTGCCGCCGTTCTGGTCCATCCGTGCGGGCCGCGCGCCCGGGTCACGTCTTGCCGGCAAAGCGCTTCGCCAGTTTGACCCGGAACAGCGTGTTTCCCGGGGAAGATTCAAGGGTCAGCTCACCTTGGTGCCATTCGATCGCCTTCTTCGCAATCGTTAGGCCGAGCCCCGTGCCGCCGTCGCTTTTGCGCGACGCATCTCCGCGCACAAAGGCTTCAAACACCCGCTCCCGCAATTCGGCCGGTATGCCGACGCCGTTGTCCCATACGACCAGCTCGACATGATCGGACGCATCTTCCAACTCCAGCCGGACCGCCGTCCCTCCGGGATTGTACTTGATCGCGTTGGACAGCAAATTGGAAATGGCCCGGTAGAGCAGGCCGGGATTGAACGAGAGGTTCACCTCGTGCGCGGGAATCTTCCAGTTGAACACCATCCCTTTCTCCTCGAACTGATCGTAGAAGTCGGCGGCAAGCTGGCGGACGAACTCCGCCAGGTCCCGCTCTTCGGTCGTCATTTTGTAATCGGGGCTTTCCAGTTTGGACAGCTCGAATACCTCTTCGATCAGTTCCGTCACCAGCTCCGCCTTGTCATGGATCAAGGCCAGATACCGCTGCATCTTCGCTTCATCCCGGATCAGCCCCAATTGCAGCGCCTTCGCATACCCCTGGATGGTCGTGATCGGCGTTTTCAGATCATGGGAAATGTCGACGAGCATCCGCCGTTTGTTTTCCTCCAACCGTTGCTTCTCTTGCTCCGCTTTCTCCAGCCGGTCCGCCATCAGGTTGAAATGCTCCTGGATGACCGCCAATTCATAATTCGCCTCATACCGGAGCCGCTTCTTGTAATTCCCGTTTCCGATGCTGCGAATGCCCGCCGCGATGGCGCTCAGCGGATTCGTGAACTTGGCCGCCGTCCAGCGGCTGTAGCCGTACACGTTCAGCACGAGCAGCAGGACGAACAAGGCCAGCATCCCGATCGACCATTTCATGAAGTCGGCGACTTGCCGGTCCGTCATGTTGTTGACCGCGAAATGCTGCGACAGATGGCTCTTGGGAAGCTTCACCAGACAGTAATGAGCTTCACCGTTCACGGTCCGGAAGGGTGTCATGCTTACCCAATAGGGGTTGTCCTCTCCGTCGCGGAACAGGTCCATCATCGCCGGCAATGTGTATTGATCGGTTTGATCCTGCTTGCGCCCTTTGACATACACGACGCGCAACTGTTCATCCAGAATTTCGACCCAGCCTTCGAATCGCTCAATCGTGTCCGACGGAATGTCCCGGTAATCCGGCCGCACCACCTCGCTCGCCCGGATCATCGGCACGGCCGCATCGAACAGCTTGCGGTCGACGCGCTGCTGCCACAGCGCGAAGAGGAAGACATCCAGGAGGATAATGGTGAAGGCGAAGAACACATAACTGCGGGTCAAGGCGTAAAAAATGCTATTTCGTCTGCTCATCCAGTTCTTCCCTCTTCGCGAACCGGTACCCCAGACCGCGAATGTTTTTCAGGTAAACCGGGGATCTGGGGTTGTCTTCAATCTTGTCGCGCAGCCGGCTGATCTGCACCATGATGGTGTTGTCGTCCGCAATGTAGGTGTCTCCCCAGACCCGCTCGAAGATCTGCTTCTTGGTGAAAATCCGTCCGGGCTCGTCGGTGAACATTTTCAGCAATTTGTATTCCGTTGCGCTCAGCGCGACGGGCTGTCCTCTCTTGTAGAGAAGGCAAGCGCGGTGATCCAGCGTCAGGCCGCCGATCGACGTCACGGCATCCGCGTCGCCCGCGCCGGAATCGTTGAACTCGTAATAGCGCCTCAGCTGCGCCTTGATCCGCGCGACGCATTCGAGCGGGTTGAACGGCTTGGTCATATAATCATCCGCGCCGATGCCGAGGCCTTTGATCTTGTCCACATCTTCATTTCTCGCGGACAGGATGATAATCGGCATCTTGCAGGCTTTGCGAATCTGCTGGATCAGTTGAAAACCGTCCATCCGGGGCATCATGATGTCGATCACCGCGAGATCGACCTGATGCCGCTCAATCAGCTCCCAGGCGGCCTGTCCGTCATGCGCCTCGATGAGTTCAAACTGTTCCGACTCCAGGAAGATCCTCAGCAATTCGATGATATCCGGCTCGTCATCCGCGATCAGTATCTTTTTTCGCACACGGTTTCCCTCCTGCATGGTTCAGAAAATCAATTATACGCCCGGCGCTTCTCTCCTTCCGTGTAAGGTAATTTTAAGATTGCGGCAAGTTGCCTGAAAGTCTGCGGCGGTAGAATGAAGATGCCCCTTACCGGTAGTTGACGATTTCATCACAGGAGGATTGCGAGAGAGATGCAGAACACGAGGATTGTCCGGCAAATGTTTCTGTTGCCCGTGCTTATCTTCGCATTGCTGTTCATCCCGTTGGCCGGCGCGAATGCTGTGCCGCAGGAGGCGGATTCGCCGCCGCCGCAACCGCCCGGACTTGCGGCCCCCGAAGAACTTGAGGCGTTTGCCGATCGCTTCTTCCAGAAGCGCGAAATCATGGAGAAGCAAATTCCGGGCGCCGTGCTGGTGATCGTCAAGGACGGCGATGTCTGGCTTGCGAAAGGTTACGGCTACGCGGATCTGGAGAACCGGGTGCCCGTCGATCCGGAGAACACCCTTTTCCGCCTCGCCTCGATCACCAAGGTGTTCACCGCCGTTTCGGTCATGCAGCAGGTGGAGCAAGGGAAGATCGCGCTGGATCAAGACGTCCGGCGCTATCTGGGGGACATTCGGCTGGAAAACAAAACGAACACGCCCCTTACCGTGGAACATCTGCTCACCCATTCGACCGGGTTCGACCGGGTGGATTCCCCGCCGGGCGGCCTGATCAAGTTCGATCCCGAGGAAGCCGATTCGCTGGAGGACTATGTCAGAACGTATCTGCCCGCCGTCGTCCGCGAGCCGGGCGAAGCGTATATCTATGACAACAACGCTTCAATGCTGCAAGGGTATATCGTTCAACGCGTGACGGGCATGCCGTTCTCGCAATACCTGGAGGAGCATCTGTTCAAGCCCCTGGGCATGAAGCATACCTCGCTGCTGGTCACGGAGGAAAATCTGGGCAGGCTGGCAACCGCTTATGTGGATCAGAATGTGCCGCTGCCCTTCTATTCGATCAATCCGGTCGAAAACCCGCAGGGCGGCATCGTATCCACCGGCAGCGACATGGCCCGGTTCATGCTGGCGCTCCTGAACGGCGGCACGTTGGACGGCGCGCAAATTTTGAAGCCCGAAACGATCCGGACGATGCAGACGCCGAAACGGAGCATTCACCCGAAAGTGCCGCAAATCGGGTACGGGTTCGAATTTGCGTTCCATGAGGCGTTCAACGGACAGTCCGTTGTCGGCAAGGGCGGCGATCTTCCCGGCTACTCGTCCTGGATGTACCTGCTTCCGGAGCAGAACATCGGCATCTTCATCGCCTACAACAAGACCGAAAATGATGACATGACGGATGCGCGGGAGCTTTTCTTCAAGGCATTCATGAACCATTACTTCCCGGCTGCCGGACAGCCGGCCGATTATCCATCGGAGGCCGAACAATTGAAACGCTTCGAAGGCCTGTATCGCGATCTGCGCGTCGGCTATGTCGTCACCCGGGTCTACGTCGGCGACGACGGGCAGCTGACGGCGGAAAATCTGCTGGGCCGGCAGAAGCTCCGCCAGATCGATCCGCTGCTGTTCCTCGACGAGGAAGGCGCGCCCGTGGCCTTCAAAGAAGGCGAAAGCGGCGAGATCCGGTATATGTACAGCCGCGCCAACATCGTCAGTTGGTCGGAGAAGATGCCCGAACCGGCGCCTTTCCGCGATGTCGACGCGCAGCATCCCTACGCCGCGTACATTAACTACCTGCACCAGCTGCAGATTGTGCAAGGCAATGCGGACGGCACGTTCGCGCCGGACCAACCGATTACGCGCGCCGAATTTATCGCATGGGTGCTCGATTGGCTCGGCATTCCGGGTTACAACAGTCCGGCGCCGTGGTTCCGTGATATTGCAGGCCATCCGTTGGCCGGCGAGATCCAGGCCGCTACGGACGCGCTGCTGGTGACGGGGACGCCGTCCGGCGACTTCCATCCGGATCAGGTGATCACCCGGCAGGAAGCGGCCGTCATCATCTGGCGGCTGATGGCGCAGCTCGGCTTCCAGCCGATGGAGGCGCCCGTAACGGACGAGACTGATGAATGGGCCGCCGAAGCCGTGATGAACATGGTCGCTTATGAGCTGTACGGTCCGGAAGTGCAGCCTGACGCAAGCGGAGCGGTCGACTATCAGTCGAAGCGTCCGATGACCCGCCAGGAAGCGGCGGCGTTGATCTATCAGATCAGCATGTTCTTCTGATGCGCATACAGCACGCCTTTCACAAAAAAATCCCCGTGGTTCATTTGAACCAGGGGGATTTCATATGTAAGACCTATCGAGCGATCATGTTGTCTTGTTCAATTTTTCCTCGAAGGATGACTGTTCCATGTGTAGCTTTCGTGAGGGCCGGCTTTTTCGAGTGTTTCACCTTGTGAATGACCATGACGCGTCTTTTCTTGTTCGTGCTGAAAATTCGATTGAACAAGTTGGTCATCTCGAACCCTCCCTCCTTATTTATAGTTTACGACAAATTGTACCAGCTTGTCCATATGCCCGAGCATCGTAAACGGTCTTACAATCTGCTCCCACTCGTTAATGTGAGATTCGACATCAATTGAATTTGCGATCGCAATCAGACAGCCCAGGCGAAATGACCCTTCGTTTCTGAAAAACAGCAAAGT
>Ga0310839_100515_pt1 | contig 22018 bp, 20 predicted proteins | sample SM_ome_7_FD_201305 | JGI IMG/M metagenome (GOLD analysis project Ga0310839, IMG submission 201305) | Sorghum-adapted microbial communities enriched on stacked mutant (SM) sorghum from Joint BioEnergy Institute, Emeryville, California... ...
AGCAGCGCTCCGACCTGGGTCAGCAGCCGCCGTTCGAGGGGCCGCCCGAAGAGGTGGATCCGGCCCGAGTTCGGGCGCCGCAGCCCGGCGACCGACTTCATCAGGGTGGTCTTGCCTGCGCCGTTCGGACCGAGCAGGCCGTAGAGGGAACCCTCCGGCACGGTGAGGTTCGCGCCGTCGAGCGCGCGGAAACCGTCGTAGTGCTTGTGCAGATCCCTGATCTCCAGCGCCGCCACTCAGATCTCCTTCCGCGCCATGTACCGGCCACCGATCACCAGCGTCACGACCGTCGCCGCGACGGAGAGCGCGATGGCCACCGGGATCACCGTCATGTCGCGGAGCGGGCTGTTCGGGTCCAGCGGCAGCCCGTTGGGATAGATCTCCGCGAGGGGGAGGATGACGCGCATCGGCCATGCGGGCGGGAGCGCGTACCAGATCGACTTGTCGGCGATGAGCGCGCCGGCCAGCATCCCGGCCACGCCCCAGGCGATGCCGGGGCCGATGCCCCAGGCGGCGCTGAGGAGGACGGCGATCGCGGTCGCCGCCAGCCCCGCCGCCCACGAGAGGTAGGCGGAACCCAGGATCATCGAGGCGGCGTCGGCGAGCTGCCCGGTGAGCAGCGCACCCCCGGCGAGCATCACGACCAGGATGGTCGCCGACACCAACTGGACGATGGCCAGTGCGGCGACCTTCGCGGTGAAGTATCGCCAGCGCGGGATCGCGTACGAGAACAGGAAGCGCCAGGGCTCGGTGTCGGCGCGTATGGCCAGGGCCGCGATCAGACCGGCGGTCATCGGGATCAGCACGCCCCAGAACTCCAGCGTCACGTTGCTGAAGCTGTCCCAGAGCCGGCCGGAGCGACCCTCCGGAGAAAGGAGCGATCCGGCATAGAGCGGAATCGCGATCACGATCGGCGCCAGCACCGTGTACCAGCCGATGAAGCCGGATCGCAGCCTGACCAGCTCCGTGGAGATCAGGGTGGCCATCGACGGGGAATCGACCGGGCCGGTGACGGAATCCGGTGGTCTCGCGAGGTCCGGGCCGCTGCGTGGCAGGTCGGTCGCGTCTTGGTCGTTCATTCACATCACTCCTTCCCGCCGTACGTAGCGGCCGCGAGCCGAGCGGTTCACCCACGCTTGCGGCTCCTCCCTGTGATCGGCACACGTGCCGTCGGGCCTGCGAGCGCCGTACGGCGAGCGCCTCGGCCGGCCGTACCGCGGCCGGCAGCCCGATCCGCCGTCCGGTCGCCGCGACGCCGCCCATGCGTCGTCCGCCCACGAATCCGCGGCCGTCGCCTCGGCCGTCATCGGTCGTGGCGTTACCGTCACGCACCTCTCCATCGCGGCAACGGCACCGCACCTCCGTACATGAACTGCGAGAGGCGTGCCGCAGGCGCACGGCGGCGCGAGGGGGTCGCCGGGGTCCGGCAAGCCGATGAAAATTGCACGTCAGGTCGGCGCCGGTAGCGAAGTGACAGCGGAGTCCGCAGACCAACCGGGATATGCTCGCCGCTCGGCATCCGGGCGAGGGTGATAGCCGCGTCCGGAATAGCGACTCCCTGATCTCAGCTGCTTTTTCCTGCGTTCCCGTATCGGTTCGTCTTCCGGCCTGCACACGAGGCGACGCCGGGCTACCTCATGGTCAGCGGCGGCGGAACGTACCTTTCCGCGGGGCCCGAGCCCCTGGGTGTATGGCGACCACCCGTGTTCGGCCGATGCCGGCGGTTATTTGCTCGATGGACGGCACTGGTGAGACCGAGGCGATTTTCGGCCGTCGAAGTCATCGGGTTTTCAGGTTCCGGACGGGCGATTATCCATGCGGCTCGGCGCGGCAACTCATTGCGTCGTGTATTGGCCACCGCTAGCGTCGACGGTGATGCGATCGTTTGGCCGGGACGACGTCGGAGCACGCAGGTGTCGCTACGCGGCAGATTCTCCCCCACCGAAACGGCAGGCGACGTCGTATACGAGCGTGCTCAGCGCTCACCCGCGCCAAAAATTTCCGCTGAGGCGTATTCGGACGCCGTACTCATGCGCCGCGTGGCGGCCGGTGAGGAGTGCGCGTTTCGTGTGCTCTACGAGCGCCATGCCGCCGGGATGCTGCGACTGATCCGGCGGCTCACCGCGCGCCTCGAGGTGGCGGAGGAGATCCTCCAGGAGTCCTGGCTGGCGGTGTGGCGCTCGGCGGGCGGTTACCGAGGCGAGGCTTCGGTGCGGGCCTACCTGCTCGGGGTGGCCCGGCGGCAGGCGCACAACCGCCTGCGGCAAACCGAGCCGGTCCTCGTGGAGCTGGAGGACGCCGTGGATCTGCCCGCCGCGGAGCCCGCGGTCGAGGACCAGGTGCTGGCCCGGGCCGGCCGCCGGGAGCTCGTGGCCGCCGTGCTCGAACTGCCCGAGCACCTGCGTGAGGTGCTCGGGCTCGTGCTCGCGGAGGACCTGCCGTATCCCGAGGTGGCTGCGATACTCGGTGTCCCGCCCGGCACGGTCAAAAGCCGCATGTGGACGGCCCGTCGGCTTCTGGCGGCGACCCTGACAAAGGTGACAAAACGGGAAGGGGGGCGGACTGGTGAACGATGAGGCGCAGGACGCCCTGACGGCCGGGGTCCGGGAGGCCGACGAGCGACTGCTCGGGCCGGTCGTGGTGCCGTCCTACGACGAGCTGCTGAGCGGGCTGCCGGAGATCGCCGCAGGCCGCGCGCGATCCGTGCCCCGTCCTTCGTTCCGGGCGTCCTGGCGGCCGGCGGCCGGGTGGTGGCGCAGGCGCGGCTCATGCCCTGGTCCATCGGCCCGCTGACCGCGGCGGGCCTCGCCGTGGCGGTGCTGCTCGCCCGCGTCGCGCCGACCGTGGGGGCGGTCGTGCAGCTGTTCAGTGCGGTGGTGCCGGTCGTGCTGCTGCTCGGCGCGGTGGCGGCGTGCTCGCACCGGTCCGATCCGCGCCTGGAGCCGCTGTCGGCGATGCCGGTCTCGCCCGCCATGGCGTTCGCCACCGGGCTCGCGCGCGTGCTCGGGATCGACCTCGTGCTCGCGCTGGTGGCCTCGGGCGTCCTCGTGGCGGTGGGCGCGGCGACCGGGCTGGCCGCGGTCGTCGCCGGCCGGCTCGGACGCGCCCTGCCGGCGACGAGCGCGGGCGTGGTCGTCGCGATCTGGCGGTCGCCCGCCTTCGGCACGACGGCGGGAGCGGCAGGTCTGGCTGTTCGGCCGGCTGCCCGGCCCGCGGTGCCGTACCGGCCGGTACCAGCCTGTGGATGCCCGGGTGCGCGCGTCGCTGCTCGCCCTGGCGGTCTGGCTGGCCCGCCGGCCGCGGCTGTCCGGCGTGGGCGCCTGACCCGCGCGAGCGGCCTCCGGGGTGAAGCGACCGGTGGGGGCGGACCGGAGTCTGTGTCGCCGAGCGCGGTACGGCCGGGCCCGACACGAGTTCCGCCACGGCGCCCGCGTCATCACCGGTGGCGAAGTCCCGTACCGCAGGCTCGAGCCACGGCACCGCCTGCGGCGTGAACCCCCGCGCCACCACCCGCCGCGGCACCTGATGCTCCGGCGGGTCGAGTAAGAGCAGTGACCGCACCGGTTACCCGTCCGCTCTCCTGCCGGCGCCCCGTCCCGGGGCCGGCCGGGCGGCCGAGGAGAACGAGGGGAACACGGCCGGCGGCCGGAGGGCGGCAAGCACGTCCGCATGCCGGGCAACTCTTCGTAGCGGCCGAGCTCCAGAACGTGGTGGCACGGATCCGGGTTCCGGTTGGGAGGCGAGGGGAGGAGGAGGGGTTCGGAGCCGAATCGCCGACCAGTCAATTGCCGATGGGGAGACCGGTGGAGGGTGGCATCTGAGGTGGCGGTGTGACCTGTACAGCACGGAATACGGTCGGCGTCACGGTCGCCAGGGGCGCAGGCGCGGCCACCATCCCGGTACGGCCGCGCGGTAGGTCTCGTACTCCTGCCCGAACTGCCTGCGCAGCTGCGGCTCCTCGTAGCCGCGGACGAAGGTGTACATGCAGGCGAACGCGATGGCGGCGTACACCAGCAGCTCCCACCGGCCGAGTAGCAGGGCCTCGCCGATGATCACGGCCAGCACGCCCACGTACATGGGATTCCGCACGTGCCGGTAGAGGCCGGTCACCACCAGGTGCTCGGGTGGCGCGACGGGCGCGGGCGTGCCCAGGCCGTTCACCACGAACCGCACGAACGCGTTGATCACCACGGCGGAGCCCGCCAGGATGAGCGCGATTCCGGCGGCCCGGAGCACGGGCGTCGCCCAGGAGAGCGTTTCGGGCAGCAGGTCGCGGCTCTCCCAGTCAGTGATCAGCCATGGGATCAGGACGGTCACCGTGCCGGGGGCGGCGATGAAGAAGGCGGCGCTTCCGATGGCCGCACGTGTCTTTTTCATGATTCCCCCACTTTGGGGCATACCGGAATCCGCTGTAATTCAACTTACGGTGAAGAGGTTCGGCTCCGGGACCGTCGCGGCAATTCGTGTTCTGCGGTGTCGAACCTTTGAGCTTGTACGGCCACCGCATCGCGGCTGCTGCGCCGTTCCTTCCTGAGCCGGGCGGAGCCGGGCCGGGGTCCCGGACGGCGGTTCGGCTCGGCGCCGCACCATCGGGTCGACGGCGAGGCGGCCGACCGGCGCCGACGCCGGCTGTATCGTGCGACGGCGAATTAGGGATCGCCGTGATCCACGTAATTGGTCACGGCTTTTCCCGCAATGGCTACGCAGCGTGTTATTTCAAGGGCCATAAGTCTCTATTCACGGTGGGCGGGATCGGTACACGAATGAAGGCGCGTGTACCTATCCGGAGGAGCCATGGCCGTCGCCATCAGCGAAGAACACCGCGAACTGGCCTCGATGATCCGTTCGTTTCTGCGCGCGAGGCAGGCGCGCGCCGCGTCACGCGCCCTCCTGGAGGCCGCCGAGGAACGGCCGCCGGAGTTCTGGGCCGAGTTCGCCGACCTCGGCCTGATCGGCCTGCACCTGCCGGAGGAGTACGGCGGGGCGGTCACGGCCTCCCCGAGCTCGTCGTGGTCGCCGAGGAGCTCGGCAGGGCGGTGGCGCCCGGCCCGTTCCTGCCCACGATGATCGCATCGGCGGTGATCGCCGACTGCGGCACCGCGGCCCAGCGGGCCGCGCACCTGCCCGGCCTGGCCGCCGGAGAGACCCCTGCGGCGCTCGGCCTGTCCGGCTCGCTCACCCTCGCCGCGGAGCCGGACGCCGGGCACGGCGTGGTCACCGGCGACGCCGGCGTGGTCCTGGGCGCCGGACCGGCCCGGCTGCTCGTCCTCGCCGTCGGCGACGACCTGGTGATCCTCGACCGGGGCCGCCCCGGCGTGGCCGTGGAGACCCCGCCGAACCTCGACCCCGCCCGCCGTTCCGCCCGGGTCCGCCTGCACGCCGTACCCGTCACCGGGGACGACCTGATCCGCGGCGGCCGCCCCCGCGCCGAGGCGATCGCCCGCACCCTGGTCGCGGCCGAGGCCGTGGGCGGCGCCGCCGAGTGCACCGACATGGCCGTCGGGTACGCCAAGACCCGCACCCAGTTCGCCCGGGCCATCGGGTCCTTCCAGGCGGTCAAGCACCACTGCGCCGACATGCACGTGGCCGCCGAGCCGGCCGCCGCCGCGGTGTGGGACGCGGCCCGCGCCGCCGCCGGCCCGCAGGACCGGTTCGAGCTCGCCGCCGCCGTGGCCCTCGCGCTCGCCGTACCCGCCTTCGCCCGCAACGCCCAGCTCAACATCCAGGTCCACGGGGCGATCGGCCTCACCTGGGAGCACGACGCCCACCTGCTGCTGCGCCGGGCCGCCACCCTCGCGGCCGTCTTCCCCGCGCACGCCGCCGCCGAGGACGTGGTACGGCTCGGCGCCAAGGGCGTGTGCCGCGAAGCCGCACCCGACATCCCGCCCGAGGCCGAGGCGGCCCGCGCCGAGATACGGGCCACCGCCCGCGAGATCGCCGCCCTGCCCGCCGCCGAGCGGCGCCGCAGGCTCGCCGAGACCGGGTACCTGCAGCCGCAGTGGCCCCGGCCGTACGGCCTGGCGGCGAGCGCCGGCCTGCAGCGGGTCATCGACGAGGAGCTCGCCGCCGCTGGCGTGACCCGGCCGCGGCTCGGCCTCACCGGCTGGATCATGCAGGCGCTGATCCGGCACGGCACCCGGGACCAGCTCGACCGCTACCTGCGGCCCGCCCTGCTCGGCGAGGAGACCTGGTGCCAGATGTTCAGCGAGCCCGAGGCCGGTTCCGACGCGGCCGGTGTCCGCACCCGGGCCGTGCGCACCGCGGGCGGCTGGCTGGTCAACGGCCAGAAGGTGTGGACGAGCGGTGCCCACCGCAGCCGCCGCGCCCTCGCCACCGTCCGCACCCACCCGGACGCGCCGAAACACGACGGCATCACCCTGATGATCATCGACCTGGCGGCCCCCGGCGTCGAGGTGCGCCCGATCCGCCGGATCACCGGCGACGCCGAGTTCAACGAGGTCTTCCTCACCGACGTGTTCGTCCCCGACGCCGACGTCGTCGGCGAGCCCGGCCGCGGCTGGCCCATCGCCCGCGAGACCCTCGCCGACGAACGCGTCGCCGTCGGCGCGGGCGACCCCTTCGAGATCACCGACGCCTACACCCGCGACCGGCTCCTCAGCTACGGCGAGCGCATCCCCGGCGGGGCGGCCCGCATCGGCCGCCACCTGGCCGAACGCCACGCCCTGTCCCTCCTCAACCTGCGCCGCGCCATCACCGCCGCACCGCCGGGCCCCCAGGGCAGCGTCACCAAGCTCATCCTCGCCGAACACAACCACGAGACCGCCGCCCTCCTCGCCGACCTCGCCGGTGCCGAGGCCGCCTTCACCGACGGCCCCGGCGCCGCCGCGGCCCTGCAGACCCTCCGCAGCCGCATCATGTCCGTCGCCTGGGGCACCTCCGAGATCCAGCGCAACCTGATCGCCGAACGCATCCTCGGCCTTCCCCGCGACCCGCTCGTCTGACCGCCCCCGGCCGCGGGCTCGTACGGCCCGGCCTAGGCGAGCCAGTGACGCGTGGCGTGTCGCGGCTACGGCCATACGAGCCCGAGCCGAGGGCGCGGGGCGGCGGGTGCTGTTCGACGCCCGCTGGTGTGTGCGCGAAACGTGATGGGCAGGCGGCCGGAGGACGGCCTGTTGACACGTTCAGGCAGCTGCCCCGCACGTAGCGGTGCGGGACCTTATGAGCAGAGGGCGACGCTCATCACACGGATCATGGCCGTTCTCGGGAGAGCGGAGAGGGTTCCGAGGGTGGAACACGGACGGCAAAGGATCTCGTCTGACGTCAGTGGTTCTCGCGAAGTAATAGGGAGAAGAAGCCGCCGATCGTCGTAATGGTTCCTATGGTGAGGATTGCCTGGTCCAGCCATGTCTCATCGAATAGTATTTCGACCAAGAGGACGAGCGCGGCTACCAGTCCGGTGATGAGCAGTAGTGTTTTTAAGGTGAGGGATCGGGCCAGCATTCGCTTTTGCGCATTCGCGATGTGGCGGCTCTGGCTGAGCGTCCGGTAGGCGAAATCGCTCGGCTTGAGGTTATGGATTAGATCCCGCTCGTCATGCGTAGGCGCTTTGATGAGGTCGAAACTATGAACGCGAGTGCATCCTCGGGAGAGGAGGATCGCCACCACCTCGACGAGTAGGTGCTTTTTAAGTGTGGTGACATCGAAAAAAAGCGACCCCTTTGCAACGATCTCTCTTAGCCTGTCGTCGAGGTCCGGCCATTGATCACATCGTTTCGGGTACCGATCGAGTCCAGTTTATTCAACGTTGCGGTATATCGAGCGGACCAGTAGGGGTTCTCTTGGGCGCATCGACGGGAGAGATCCTCAAGTCGATCATGGATTCGCGATGTGATCGATCCTAATCGCCCTTCAAGCTGCTCGCCTGCATACTCATGCTCCTTGATCGCAACAAGGTGCACCGCGGATATGTGGCTGTCGGGTAAGAGAAGGGCGAGAACATTGACATAAGGATCCGGACGCTCCGAGGTGACGAATATGTACAGCTCGTCAGGGTGCTGCTTTACTGCGTTGAACATCTCACAACGGTTGAACGATCTTGTCTTTGCCGAGTAACTTCGCGCGGCGAAGGTTGTGCATGGCCTCCTTCGGTGACCGGCCCAATCCGACGCTCATGGTGTTGCCGGTCATCTCAAGAAATACTCGTTTCACGTTTTCGATATCTGATAGCGCGACTTTGTCGTCCGGCCAGGAAACGAATAGATCATCCCCGCCGAAAATAATGACTTCTACCGGGTGGATGTCCTCTAGTAATGTGCGGGCCTGGGTCAGGGCTTGATTGATTGACAAGCTGTATTGGCGGGCCTCCTCTATCTTGTTGTCCAGTAGCAGTAGCTCCAACCTCGGCCCGATGTCATCACCGTCAAAGTACGCAAAGGTGTCGTGGCCAGACGGTTCGTTGTCGGGTTCATCGTTCATCTGCGTCACGCTCGCTTCTGTCTCGATGAAAGGTGGAAGAGTCTCGGGTGGATCGGGTTTCGGCTCGTGAGGTGGCAGTAGTCGACGAGCGGAGGCGGCGAGGGTGGTCGAACGGATTTTAACGAGTAAGTCTGTGGGCCGACAGGGCCGGCGAGTTTGTTCATCATTGTGATGAACGAAAAGCCTGGCCGTGTACTGGAAGGGTCAGAGAATGAGGGCGCGGACCGCGCCGAGGGCGGCGGCGGCGCCGATGAGCCAGGCGGTGTTGAGGCGGGTGCGCCATTGAAGGAGGAGGGCGAGGACAGCGAGCGCGACGGTGAGGGGGTCGACCAAGGCGTCGCGGGCCAGGTGGAGGGTGACGCCGGTCATGAGGGCGAGGGCGGTGGCGTTGACGCCGTCGAGGAAGGCGGCGGACCAGGTGCGGTTGCGGATGACGTCGATGATGCGGGTGAGGAGGCCGACGAAGACGAAGGACGGCAGGAAGATGGCGATGGTGGCGAGGACGGCGCCGGGGAGGCCCATGACCAGGTAGCCGATGAAGGTGGCGGTGGTGAAGACGGGGCCCGGGGTGACCTGGCCGATGGAGACGGCGTCGAGGAGCTGGGTGTTGGTGATCCACCCGAGGCGCTCGACGAGGTCGCCTTCGAGGAAGGCGAGAAGGACGTAGCCGCTGCCGTACAGGACGGCGCCGATCTTCAAGAAGGTCAGGAAGAGCTGGGCGAGCTGGCCGCCGGTGGGGTCGGGGAAGTACGGGGCGGCGAGCGGGGCCAGGAGCGCGGGGAGGCCGCCGGTGGCGCCCGGTGGGCTCCCGTCCGGATCGTGGTCGTTCGCGTCGGTGCCGCCGCCGTTTCCGTTCGTACGGCGGCCGTTCCCGTCGGGGCCGTCTTCGCCGGTCGCGTTCGTGTCGTGATGGCTCGGGCGGGCCTCCCGGCCCTCGCCGGTGTCCCGATCACTCCCGCTCGGGTCACGGTCGTTCGCGGTGGCACTGCCGCCGTTGCCGTCCGTATGGCGGCTGTTCTCGTCGGTGCCGGAGTCTTTTTGGCCGGAGTCTCGGGTGGTCTCGTCCGTGTGACGGTGGCTTGTGCCTGCCTCGCGCCTGTCGCCGCCGGTGGTCCGGGCGCTCGCGCCGCGTGTGCGGTCACCCGAGGGTGCGTCCTGGTCGCCGTCATCCTCGCCGGGGCCGGCATCGGCCGACCGGCTCGACCGGCCACGCCCGCTTCCGAGGCCGGTGCCGGAACCGCGGCCGAGCCGGCCGGGGAGCCAGGAGGCGCGGGTGCGGACGGCGGTGACGAGGAGGCCGCCGGCGGCGAGTACGGCCAGCTCGTTCACGCCGAGCAGGTAGGCGGCGAGGCCCGCCGCGGCGGCCACGCCGGTCATGCGGTCTTTCACAGCGGTCCGCAGGAGGCCGGCGATCGCCCAGACGACGATGGCCACGACCACGGGCTTGACGGCGTAGAGCAGGCCGGCCACGGCTGGGGTGGTGCCGTAGCGGACGTACGCCCAGGCGAGGGCGGTGACGATCGCGAAGGCCGGGAGGATGAAGCAGACCCCGGCCACGATGAGGCCGCGCGAGCGGGCGCGGTCGTGGCCGAGATGGATGGCGAGCTCGGTCGAGTTCGGGCCGGGGATGAAGTTGACCGCGCCCATCAGGTCGAGGAAGCGCTGGTCGCTCACCCAGCCGCGGCGCCGTACCAGCTCGTCGCGCATGAGCGCCATGTGGGCGGCCGGACCGCCGAAGCCGATCAGGCCCAGCTTGAGGAAGACGGCCGCCACCTCGGCGAGCACCCGCCACCGCGGCCCGGCCGCCGTGCCGCCGTCCGGCGCATCGGTCATCGTGTCCTCCCGCCTGGCACACGCCACCCGTCCCGCAGGACACCTTCCCCTGCGATCAACGCATCGTCGCGCGGAAAGGGGCCCGCAGGCGGCGCCGCCGCAGAACACGGCTTCCGGGGAAGCCGATCCGGCTGAGCTTGGGGAAGGCGGCCGTCACGTCGGCGAGCGCCCGTCAGCGTGGTCCGGCCGCCGTGCCGCCGTCCGGCGCATCGGTCATCGTGTCCTCCCGCCTGGCACACGCCACCCGTCACCGCAGGACACCTTCCCAGCGATCACCGCGCCGTCGCACACGACAGGGCCCGAAGGCCGCGCCGCCGGAGAAACACGGCCTCCGGGCCCGTACGGCGAGGCGCGCTCAGCCCCAGGCGCGCTCGGCCGTGGAGACCACGAGCTCGAGCTTGCGGCGCTGGTCGTCGACGGTGAGCAGGTTGCCGAGCGCGGTGGACGCGAAGCCGCACTGCGGGCTGATCGCCAGGTACTCGGGGTCGACGTACCGCGACGCCTCCTCGATCCGGCGCAGCAGGTCGTCCTGGGACTCGAGCACGGGGGTCTTGGACGAGACGAGGCCGAGCACGACCGTGGTGCCCTTCGGCACGAAGCGGAGCGGCTCGAAGCCACCGGCGCGCTCGGAGTCGTACTCGAGCAGGAACCGGTCGACCCCAACAGCTTCTCGGCGATCGGGTCGTAGCCGCCCTCGGACATCCAGGCGCTGCGGTTGTTGCCCCGGCAGATGTGCATGCCGACCGTCACGTCGGGGTTCTTGCGCTTGGCGGCGCGGACCAGCTCGGCGTCGACGGCGACCGTGCGCTCGAGGTGGGTCTGGCGCGCCTTCTCGCTGTCCGTGCCGCCGATCGCCGCCTCGAACCGGCGGTCGATGACCCGGTTGTAGCCGAGCGAGTCGAGCTGGATCCAGGTGACGCCGAGCTCGATGAGCTCCTCGATCTCCTTGATCTGCAGCGGCACCAGGTCCCGCATCATGTCGGCCGGCGTCGGGTAGGTGGGCGGGCTCACGTCCTTGTGCCAGAGCATCGGGCCCATCGACGCGCTCATCATCGTGATCTTGAACTGGCCGGGGGAGTGGCGCAGCAGGAACTCGGCCTCGGCGAGGGTGAGCGTCTTCTTCCGGTAGAGCTTGTCGCGGGCGGCCACCATCTCGAAGTCGGTCTCGTCCTCCGGTGGCTCGCCGTCGTCCCGGTGCCAGATGTGCTTGGGCGCCTCGACCGGCACCACGCCGCCGAGCTGCTCGAGCAGGCCGGCCATCCAGGTGGCGCGCCGTACCTCGCCGTCGGTGAAGATCTGCAGGCCGACCGAGCGCTGCAGCTCGAGCGCGGCGAGCGCGGCCTCGTCCTCCCGGGCCCGCAGCTCCTCGTCGGAGATCTCGCCCCGCTTGTGCGCGGCGCGGGCCTCCAGCAGCGCGGGCGGACGCAGCAGGCTGCCGACGTGCTCAGCGCGACACTTCACCGCCATACCGTCTCCCTCGGTGAACGCCTGACGTGTGCCCGAACCGCACTGGTTCGGGATGTTCGGGGTGGGTTCGGCGACACGCTACAGCGCCGTCCCGAGGGTTGGGAGGTGGGCTTTTGTCCGCATCCGGCCGGTACGGCCGCCCGCCCGGTACGGCCGGGCCGGGCGGTGCGGCTACTCGCGGACGCCCGCCCGGTACACCTCCTTGGTCAGCGCGGTGATCCGGGCCACCGAGCTCTGCCAGGTGGCGCCCCTGGGCTGGGAGGTGAGCACGGCCATGATGAAACGTTCATTTCGCCCGACGAGGCCGGTGGTGTGCAGCACGGGCCGGGTGAAGTCGACCCCGGGCGCCCCCGCGGCCGCCCGCCGCGCGGCGGCCGTCGTGGCCGCGGCGGGGGTGGCCGTCAGCGACGAGGCCCGCGTCCGGGCGCAGGGGACCGGCGGCGTCATGCCGTACCCGGACCAGCCCTGCTTCACCGCCCACGGCCGCGGCGCCGCGTCCGGGATGCCGAAGTACTGGTAGAACCCGTCGGCCCCGCACTTGGTGGCCTTGCGCAGGTTGCCGAGGATGAACGCGCGGTGCGCGGGGTCGGCGCGTTCCAGCAGGTAGCGGTAGATCTTCACCACGTCGGCCGCGCTGATCGCGGTGTAGCCCCAGTACCCGGGCTTGTCGGCGGGCGGCGGCCCGCTGTCGGTGAGCCGCAGCCGCCGCGCCATGCGCTGGATGATCGCCCGCTGGCCGCCCCGCCGCCACAGCGCCGAGGCCGCGTCGTCGTGGCTCGACCGCAGCATCGGCTGCAGCAGCGCCAGATCGCGCTTGGGGATCGCCGACCCGCGCGGCCGGGACTCCAGGTAGTCGAGCGCGATGAGGACCTTCACCACGGAGGCCGACCGGTACCGGGCGTGGGCCCGGTACTGCGCGGTGACCTTGCCGGTCTTGGTGTCGAACACCATGTAGCCGGGGGTGACGCCCTTGGGGATCCGTGGCCGCCGGGTCACCGCCTCGGCCGCGGCCCGCGCGCCCCCGGCCGGCGCGGCGGCGCCCTGCGGCGCACCGCCGCCCGCCGTACCCGGACCGGCCTGCCGTGTCTCCTGCGGCGCGGCGCCGCCCGCGCATCCGGCGGCGGCGAGCATGGCCACGGCGAGCAGGGCGGACGCGACCGGACGGCGCACGCCCCGGGCGGCCCGCCCCATCGCGGGGCCGCCGCGTGATCGCAACGGAGTCAACGGCATCACCCGGACATCCCTAGCACACCTTCGCCCCCTGCCGAGGGCGTACCGGACACGGGCGACGGTGACCGGCGGATCCCCCGGATCCGGGCCGGGCCGTCGCTCGGGCATTCTCCCCCGCCTGACCGGACGTCATACTCGGATGGCCGTTACGCGTGTTATCTAGCGTTATGACGCGTTATGTCACGACGCCACGGAGGCGAGCCGCGACCTAAGGAGTGGAGATGCGTGTCGTGCGATTTATCAGCCCGGCGACCGGCCGCAGCGCGCTCGGCGTCGACGACGGGGAAGTGATCACCGAGCTGTCCGGCCTCACGGGGGTGGCCGACCTGCTGCGGCTCCCGCTCGCCGAGGTGCGCGAGCGGTGCGCCGCCGCCGACGGGCCCCGCCACGAGACCGCGAAGGCGCGGCTGCTGCCCCCGGTCGACGGCCGCATGGAGGTGTGGGCCGCCGGGGTCACCTACGAGCGGTCCCGGGACGCCCGGAAGGTGGAGAGCGAGAAGGCGGCCGACGTCTACGAGCTCGTCTACGACGCCGAGCGGCCCGAGCTGTTCTTCAAGTCCGCGGCCTGGCGGGTGACCGGCGACGGCGAGTCCGTGGCGATCCGTGCCGACTCCGCGGTCGACGTGCCCGAACCCGAGCTCGGCCTCGTGCTCAACCGGCACGCCGAGATCGCCGGCTACACGGTGGTGAACGACATGAGCTCGCGCACCATCGAGGGCGAGAACCCGCTCTATCTGCCGCAGGCCAAGGTGTACCTGGGCGGCTGCGGCGTCGGCCCGGCGATCCGCCCGGCCTGGGAGGTGGCCGACCCGTACGCGCTCGCCATCGAGCTCGTCATCCGCCGCGACGGCGAGGTCGCCTGGTCCGGTACGGCGAGCACGGCCCAGCTCCACCGCAGGCTCGACGACCTCGTGGCGTACCTGTTCCGCGCCGACGTGTTCCCCGACGGTGTGGTGCTCGCCACCGGCACCTGCCTCGTGCCGGACCTGCCGTTCACGCTGCGCCCCGGCGACGAGATCGCGATCACCATCGCCGAGGTGGGCACGCTCACCTCCTCCGTGGTCGAGGGCAAGGAGAACCTCGCCTGGCTCGCCGCGGCCGCCGACGACCCGGCGCGCCGGGCGCCCGGCCTGCCGTGACCGGCGGTCAGTCCTCGAAGTCGGCGAACTCGATGACGAGCTCGCCCTCGGCGACGTCCACGTTGATCACCGAGCCGTCCTGAACCTCACCGGTGAGCAGGGCGCGGCCGACCCGGGTCTCCAGCTCGCGCGCGATGTACCGGCGCAGCGGCCGCGCCCCGTACACCGGGTCGAACCCCTGCCGGGCGATGTAGGCGCGCGCCGCCTTGGTCATCCGCAGCGCGATCCGCCGGTCGGCGAGCCGGCGGCGCAGGTCGGCGACCATGAGCTCGACGATTTGCTCGATCTCCGGCTCGGTGAGCGGCTTGAACAGCACGATCTCGTCGACCCGGTTGAGGAACTCCGGCCGGAAGTGCCGCCGCAGCGCGGCCATCACCAGCTCCCGGCCCTCCGGCTTGATCTCGCCGCCCGGCGTGACCCCCTCGAGCAGGTACTCCGAGCCGATGTTCGAGGTCATGATGATCACGGTGTTGCGGAAGTCCACGGTACGGCCCTGCGCGTCGGTGAGCCGCCCGTCGTCGAGCACCTGCAGCAGCGCGTTGAACACGTCCGGGTGCGCCTTCTCGATCTCGTCGAACAGCACCACCGAGTACGGCTTGCGCCGCACCGCCTCGGTGAGCTGGCCGCCCTCCTCGTAGCCGACGTAGCCGGGCGGCGCGCCGACGAGCCGGCTCACCGTGTGCCGCTCCTGGTACTCGCTCATGTCGAGCCGCACCATGTTGTCCTCGGTGTCGAACAGCGCCGCCGCGAGCGACTTGGCGAGCTCGGTCTTGCCGACCCCGGTCGGCCCGAGGAAGATGAACGACCCGATCGGCCGCCGCGGGTCCTGCACCCCGGCCCGCGCCCGGATGATCGCGTCCGAGACGAGCCGGACCGCCTCGTCCTGGCCGACCACCCGCTCGTGCAGCACCTCGCCCAGCCGCAGCACCTTCTCCCGCTCGCTCTCCTGCAGCCGGCTCACCGGGATGCCGGTCCACCGGGACACGATCTGGGCGATCTCCTCCTCGGTGACCACCTCGCGCAGCAGCCGCCGCCTGCCCTGCCGCGACTCGAGCCGCTCCTGCTCGGCCTCGAGCCGCCGCCGCAGCTCGGGCAGGCGGCCGTGGCGCAGCTCGGCGGCGAGGTTGAGGTCGTACTCGCGCTCGGCCACCTCGGCCTGGTGCCGTACCGACTCGATCTCCTGGCGCAGCGCCTGCACCTTGCGCAGCGCGTTCCGCTCGGCCTCCCACTGGGCCCGCATCGCGCCCGCCTCGGCGCGCGCGTCGGCGAGCTCCTTGCGCAGCTCCGCCAGCCGCTCCCGGCTCGCCGGGTCGTCCTCCTCCTTGGCGAGCGCGGCCTCCTCGATCTCCAGCCGGGTGACCCGCCGGGTGAGCTCGTCCAGCTCGGCGGGCATCGAGTCGATCTCGGTGCGCAGCATCGCGCACGCCTCGTCCACCAGGTCGATCGCCTTGTCCGGCAGGTACCGGTCGGAGATGTACCGGTGGCTGAGCACGACCGCGGCGACGAGCGCGTTGTCCTGGATCCGCACCCCGTGGAACACCTCAAGGCGTTCCCGCAGGCCGCGCAGGATCGAGATGGCGTCCTCCACCGACGGCTCGTCCACCAGCACCGGCTGGAACCGCCGCTCCAGCGCCGCGTCCTTCTCGATGTGCTGCCGGTACTCCTGCACCGTGGTCGCGCCGATCATGTGCAGCTCGCCGCGGGCGAGCATCGGCTTGAGCATGTTGCCCGCGTCCACCGCGCCCTCGGCCGCGCCCGCGCCGACCACGGTGTGCAGCTCGTCGACGAACAGCAGGATCCGCCCGGCGGCGGCCTTCACCTCGTTGAGCACGGCCTTGAGCCGCTCCTCGAACTCGCCGCGGTACTTCGCCCCGGCGACGAGCGCGCCCATGTCGAGGCTGAAGATCGTCTTGTCCCGCAGGCCCTCGGGCACGTCCCCGGCCGCGATGCGCTGCGCCAGGCCCTCGACGATCGCGGTCTTGCCGACGCCCGGGTCGCCGATGAGCACCGGGTTGTTCTTGGTCTTGCGGGACAGGATCTGCACCACGCGGCGGATCTCGGCGTCCCGCCCGATCACCGGGTCGAGGCGGCCCGCCCGGGCGTCGGCGACCAGGTCGCGGCCGTACTTCTCCAGCGCCTCGTAGGCGACCTCGGGCATCGCCGAGGTGACCCGCTGGTGGCCGCGGATGCCGGTGAGCGCCTGCAGGAACCGGTCGCGGGTGAACCCCTGCTCCCGCAGGATCCGCCCGGCCGCGGTGTCCGGGCCCTCCTCGAGCAGCGCCATCAGCAGGTGCTCGACCGACACGTACTCGTCGCGCAGCCGCCGCGCCTCCCGGTCGGCCGCGTCCAGCAGCCGGGCCACCCGCTGCGTCAGGTACACCTGGCCGGGCGCGGCGCCCGGCCCGCTCACCCGGGGACGGCGGGACAGCTCCGCCTCCAGCTCGGCCCGCAGCCGCTCCAGGTCGCCGCCCGCCCGTTCCACGATCCGGGGCGCGAGCCCGTCGGGCTGGTCGAGCAGCGCGGCGAGCAGGTGCTCGCCGTCGACCTCGGTGTGCCCGAAGCGCAGCGCCTTGGTCTGCGCGTCGTGCAGCGCCTCCTGCGACTTCTGCGTCAGACGGTTCGGATCCACGGTCACCCCCAGGTGCGGTAGGCGTCGTCCCCGGGCGGCCTGGGCGCCAGGGGCTGGGGCCGGTGCGCGGTACGGCCGGCCGCGGCGTCCGGCGGCTCGGCCGGGCGGCGGCGCAGCGCGGCCTCGAGCTCGGCGATGCGGTCGAGCAGGTCGATGACGAGCCCGAGCGCGGCGTAGTTGACCGGGAGCGCGGCGCGCAGCCGCTGGATGCGCCCCACCACGGCGAGCTGGGAGCGCGGCAGCCACATCCGCCCCGAGGCGTCGACGGCCGCCTCCAGCAGGCCGAGCGTCACCAGGCGGCGCACCAGGTCGGGGTGGAGCCCGCAGGCCCGCGCGAACGCGTCCGGGTCCATCAGGTCGGGCCGGGTGATCCGGACCAGGCTGAAGGTCATCGCGGCCTCCTCGGGTCGAAGCCGGATACCGACGCGAGCTGCTCGAACAGGCGGCGTTCGGCCTCGGTCGGCTCGGCCGGCACCATGATCCGCACCTCGGCGTAGAGGTCGCCGGGCGCGCCGCGCGGGTTGGGCAGGCCGCGGCCGCGCAGCCGGAGCCGCCGCCCGCTGGAGGTGCCCGGCGGCACCTTCACGGTGGCGCGGCCGTCCGGGGTGTCGAGCGGCACGGTCGCGCCGAGCGCCGCCTCCCACGGGGTGACCGGCAGCCGCACGTGCACGTCCCGGCCATCGACGCGGTAGCGGGGGTGCTCGGCGAGCCGGACGATCAGGTAGAGGTCGCCGGGCGGGCCGCCGTCGATGCCGGGCCCGCCCTGCCCGGCGAGCCGGATGCGCTGGCCGTTCGTCACCCCTGCCGGGATCGTCACCGTGAGCGTGCGCGAGCCGGACGGGCCGTCGAGGGTGATCGCACGCCGCCCGCCCCGGTACGCCTCCTCGACGGTGAGCACGAGCTCGGCCTCCTGGTCGGGGCCCGGGATCGGGCCGTGCGCGCGCCCGCCGAAGATGTCGCCGAACAGGTCCTCCAGGTCGATGTCGACCCCGAACCCGCCGAAGCCGAACGGGCCGCGGCCGCCCGCCCGCCGCCACCCGGCCCGGCCGCCGGTCCCGGCCCCCGCGCCCGCCCGGGCGTACATCTCCGGGTCGACGTCCTCGGGCACCTGCCGGAAGTTCGGCCCGAACGCGTCGTACCGCTTGCGCGTCTTCGGGTCGGACAAAACGTGGTAGGCCTCGGAGATCTCCTTGAACCGGTCGGCCGCGCCCGGGTCCTTGTTCACGTCCGGGTGGTACTTGCGGGCGAGCCTGCGGTAGGCGCGCTGGATCTCCTCCTGGGTCGCGGTCCGCGGCACCCCGAGGATCTCGTAGAAGTCACGCTGCGCCATCGGCCCGCCCCGCCGTCACGTCCGGTCCTGCCCGGCCTCGGTGGCCACGACCACCATCGCGGGGCGCAGCACGCCGCCGCCCGGCTCGCCGTACCCGGGGCGGAGCACCTTGGCGACCGTGCCGGGCTTCGCCGCCGGGTCGGCGATTGTGCTCACGGCCTCGTGGCGGGTGGGGTCGAAGGGCGCGCCCTCGTCCTCCTGCCGCGGGAAGCCGAGCCGGGCCATGACGTCGATCGCCTGGGCGCGGATCGCCCGCACGCCGTCGATCACGGCCGTGGGCTCGGCGTCGGCGTGCTCCAGCGCCCGGTCGAGGTTGTCGAGCACCGGCAGGAACTCCCCGGCGACCCGGGCGCGCTCCTCGGCGCGGGCCCGCTCCATGTCCCGGAGCATGCGTTTGCGCAGGTTGTCGAGGTCGGCGACGGCCCGCAGCCAGCGGTCCTCGAGCGCGGCGACCTTGGCGTCGAGCTCCGCGGCGAGCGCGGACGGCTCGGTGGCGGGCTCCGCAGGCCGCGCCGGGGTCATGCCGGTCCCGGCGGGCTCGGCGGCCGCCGGCTCGGTGCGCGCCGGCTCCGCGGTCTCCGGCGCGGTGGGTTCCCCCGCCGGAGGCTCGCCGGAGGGGGAGGGCGGAGCCGGGCGCTCGTGCCCGGTGGGCGCGGCGTGCGGTGCGGCGCCCGGCTCCGGCCCGGCCGGTGGCGGCGCGCCCTCGGGCGGCCGCGCGCCGTGCGGCGGCCCCGTGCCCGGCGGCGGTGCGCCCTGCGCCCGGTCGGGCGGGGTCGCGCCGCGGTCCTGTCCGTTCTGTCCAGCCATGATCCGTCCGAGGTCGGTGGGAAGGGCCGCGCCGGCCGGCGCGGCCCGCGGTCACTCGTCCGAGCTGGTGAACTCGGCGTCGATCACGTCGTCGTCCGGGCGCTGCCCGTCGCCGCCCGCCGCGGGGCCGCCGGGCGGCGGCCCGCCCGGGCCGGGGGCGACGGCGGACAGGCCGTGGTACACCTGCTGCAGCTCGCCGGTGAGGGTGCGCAGCCGGTCGAGCGGCGCCTCCTCCTTGATCGCCTGCCGGGCGTCGGCGACGAGCGTCTCCGCGCGGGCCCGCTCGTGCACGGGCACCGCGTCGCCGAGCTCGCGCAGCCGCCGCTCCACCTGGTAGGCGGCGGAGTCGAGGGTGTTGCGCGCGTCGATCAGCTCGCGCAGCCGGGCGTCCTCGGCCTGGTGGCGCTCGGCGTCGGCGATCATCCGCTCGATCTCGGCGGGGTCGAGGTTGGAGCTGCCGCTGATCGTGATCCGCTGCTCGGCCCCGGTGTCCTTGTCCTTCGCCGACACGTCCAGGATGCCGTTGGCGTCGATGTCGAAGGTGACCTCGATCTGCGGCACCCCGCGCGGCGCGGGCCGGATGTTCTCCAGCCGGAACCGGCCGAGCACCCGGTTGTCCGCGGCCCGCTCCCGCTCGCCCTGCAGCACGACCACGTCCACCGCCCGCTGGTTGTCCTCGGCGGTGCTGAAGATCTCGGTACGGCGGGCCGGGATCGTGGTGTTCCGCTCGATGATCTTGGTCATCACCCCGCCCATCGTCTCCACGCCGAGCGAGAGCGGGGTGACGTCGAGCAGCACGACGTCCTTGAGCTCGCCGCGGAGCACCGCGGCCTGGATCGCCGCCCCGATCGCCACCACCTCGTCGGGGTTGACCGTCATGTTCGGGTCCTTGCCGCCGGTGAGCCGCCGGACCAGGTTCTGCACGGCGGGCATCCGGGTGGCCCCGCCGACGAGGATCACCTCGTCGATGTCGGCCGCGGTGGTGCGGGCGTCCCGCAGCGCCTGCTCGACCGGGCCGCGGCAGCGCTCCACCAGGTCGGCGGTGAGCTGCTCGAACGTGGAGCGCATGAGCGTGGTGTTGAGATGCTTGGGCCCGGAGGCGTCGGCGGTGATGAACGGCAGGCTCACCTGGGTCTGCGCCACCGACGACAGCTCCACCTTCGCCTTCTCGGCCGCCTCGAACAGCCGCTGCAGCGCCTGCGGGTCCTGCCGCAGGTCGATGCCGTGCTCGCGCTGGAACTCGTCGGCGAGGTGGTCGACGATGCGCCGGTCGAAGTCGTCGCCGCCGAGGTGGGTGTCGCCGCTGGTGGCGCGCACCTCGACCACGCCGTCGCCGATGTCGAGGATGCTCACGTCGAAGGTGCCGCCGCCGAGGTCGAAGACGAGCACGGTCTCGTTCGCCTTCTTGTCGAGCCCGTAGGCGAGCGCGGCCGCGGTCGGCTCGTTGATGATCCGCAGCACCTCCAGCCCGGCGATGCGCCCGGCGTCCTTGGTGGCCTGCCGCTGGGCGTCGTTGAAGTACGCCGGGACGGTGATCACCGCCTCGGTGACCTTCTCGCCGAGGAACCGGGAGGCGTCGTTCACGAGCTTGCGCAGCACGAGCGCGGAGATCTCCTCCGGCGCGTACTTCCGCCCGCGGATGTCGAACCGCACCGACCCGTCGGGCCCCTCGACCACGTCGAACGAGACCGCGTTGCGCTCGCTGGCGATCTCGTCGAACCGCCGCCCGATGAACCGCTTGGCCGAGTAGACCGTGCCCTTCGGGTTGAGGATCGCCTGCCGCCGGGCGAGCTGCCCGACCAGCCGTTCCCCCTGCTCGGTGAAGGCCACCACCGACGGGGTGGTGCGCGCCCCCTCCGCGTTCGGCACCACGGTCGCGTGGCCGTCCTCGGTCGCGGCGATCACGGAGTTCGTCGTCCCGAGATCGATGCCGACTGCTCTGGCCATCGTCCTCCCCTCGTCACGCGCCTCCGTCGTCACCGGGCGGCGGTGTGGTCGGGTTCTCGTGCGGTACGGCCCGGCCGCCCGCCCCGGCCGGAGCGGGGCGGCGGACGGCCGGACGCTCGTGATCGCAGCGGGGGCCGCGCCGACCGGGCCCGGGTCAGCCGCCGCGGAGCCCGGACAGCAGCTCGTGGGCCCTCGCCACCTGGTCGTTCGTGACGAGCACCTCGTAGCGCTCGGCGGTGAGCGAGCTGGTGGACACGAAGTCCCGCTCGCCACCGCTCATCGCGTGCGAGATCAGCCCGAAGATCGCCCCCGCGATCGCACCCCAGATCAGGCCGTACAGCACGAGGGCGATCCACGGGAGCGGGCCCTGGGTGAAGATCCCGAGGAACAGCCCGATCAGCAGGCCGAACCAGGCCCCGCCGACCGCGCCCCGCGCCGCCGCCCGCAGGTAGGTGAGGCGCCCCAGGACGCGTTCGACCGTGCGCAGGTCGACCCCCATGATCAAGGTCCCGGCGACCGGGAACCCGTGGTCGGACAGGTGGTCCACCGCCCGCTGCGCCTGCGCGTAGCTGCGGTAGGTCTCCACGGGCGTGTAGTTCTGCAGGATGGCGTCGATCGACGGCGCGGGCATGTGCCCCTCCTCTGCCGGCGCCGGCTCCGTCGCGGAGCCGGCGCGTTGCGGACGTACGCTCCGCGGGCCGTACGGCCGTTACGCGGAGACCTCGATGTGGCGCGGCCTGGCGGTCTGCGCCTTGGGGATCGTGACCGTGAGCACGCCGTCCCGCAGCTTGGCGTCCACCCGCTCGGGGTCGATCTCGCCGGGCAGCATCGTGCGGAACTCGAACTCTCCGGTGCGGCGGGTACGGCGGTGCATCCGGGCGTCCCGCTCCTCCTCCTTGACCTCGCCCGAAATGATCAGCTCCCGGTCGCTGAGCTGGACGTCGATCTGGTCCTTGGTCACGCCGGGGAGGTCGGCCTCGACGACGAAGCTGTCCTCGGTCTCGCACACGTCGGCGAACGGCGTCCACGGGGTCTCCGTCTCCCGCGGCAGCATCATCTCGCCCATGGTCGCGCTGATCAGCCGGTCCAGCCTGTCGTACAGGTCCTGGAACTCGCGCAGCGGCGACAGCGGTGTGATCTCCGTCCGCCCACGGCGACGGGTCAGCATGGTCATCCTGTCTTCCCCCCGTTGACGTGTCC
>Ga0310839_100520_pt1 | contig 21766 bp, 18 predicted proteins | sample SM_ome_7_FD_201305 | JGI IMG/M metagenome (GOLD analysis project Ga0310839, IMG submission 201305) | Sorghum-adapted microbial communities enriched on stacked mutant (SM) sorghum from Joint BioEnergy Institute, Emeryville, California... ...
GCACCGCGTCGACCGCCTGCGGCGGGCCCATCGTCACCACCGTGACCTCGCCCCCCACCGCCTCCTTGACCCGCAACGCCTCCTCAATCGCGTACTCATCCATCTCATTGAGGACATTGCTCGCCGACGCCCGATCCACCGTGTGATCATCACTACGCAGGCTCCGCTCCGCCCCCGAATCCGGCACCTGCTTGACGAGTACGACGATCTTCATGCTCACTCCGCTCGATCACTGGACAGCCGGCCCCGCACCACACCGGCGGGCACTCTGGAACCCAGTACCGTAAGGACGGTACTGGAGCCCGATGGCCGACGCAAGGAGCACTCTCCCCGCTGAATCCTCTGTATCATTACAAGATAAAGGAGGGTCGACACGGGGGCAAGCGCCGGGCCTGGGGCCGATTCCAGCGTCGTACACCAGGCGCCCCCGTGCCCGGCCCCAGCGGCCGGGGTGGCCGGGATCACGGACCGGGCCGGGCTCAATCCGCCAGCGGCAGGGTCTGCGAGCACAGGAACCGGCCGTCGTCGGTCACCACGGCCGACGTATAACCATCCAGTGTGGACAGCCAGGCGATGCCGGCCGGTCCCATGGCCAGCGCCGCCGTGGCCAGCGCGTCCGCCTCGCCGAGGTCCGGGCCGACCACGGTGACCGAGCGCAGCCCCCGCGCCGCCGTGCCGGTGAACGGGTCGAGCACGTGCGGTCCCCGCTCGTACACCCCGGAGGTCGCCACGGCCAGGTCGGTCCCGGCGAGGACGCCGCACACCGCGTCCCGCGCAAACGGGTGCCGGATGCCGACCCGCCACGGCTGGCCACTGGGCGACCGGCCGCGCACCCGGACGTCGCCGCCCGCGTCCACGCAGTGGTTGGCGGCGCCGGCCGCGAGCAACCGGTCCGACGCGACCTGGACCGCCCAGCCCTTGACGAAGCCGGACGGATCGAGCCGCCCCGTGGCGTACACATCGAAGTATCCGTTGGTCTGCTGCCATAACGCGGTGCACCGCGCGAGCACCTCGCGCAGGACCGGGGAGGGCTCGAACCGGTCGCCCGCGTTGAGCCGGCAGACCTCGCTGTCGGCCCGGAAGGTGCTGAACCGGGCGTCGACCTCGCGCAGGAACGCGAAGACCTCGTCGGCCAGCTCGGCCAGCCGGGCCGCCGGGAGGGGATCGGCGATCTCCACGGTGGCCGTGGTCCCCATCACCGCCTCGACCCGGCGCATCAGGCTCGTCCCAGTGCCCCGTCAGGCTCCGACCGGCGTCATCAGGCCAGGCCGGCCTTGACCAGCGCCGACTGCAGCGACTGCCGGTAGGCCTCGCTGGTCCAGGTCGCCCCGGAGACCGTGTTGACCTTCGCGCTCTGGGCGGCCAGCACCCGCTCGCGCATCGTCTCGGCCACCCGGGCGTTCAGCGCCACCGAGCGCGCCTCGGCGGTCGGCATCTCCAGGGCGACGACGTCGACGATCCGTCCATCTACGACGGTGATCTGGACGGTCACGTAGCCGAACTCCGCGTACACGCTGTCGCCGACGTAGACCAGGCCGCCGTCCGGCCCCGGAGTGGGCGACGGCGGGGCGGCCGGATCGGAGCCGGGCTCGCCCTCTGGGAGGGGGTCCACCGTCGGGGTCGGCGCGACCCGCTGGATGACCGGCACCTGGTCGGGCAGCCGCATCACGCCGGGCCCGCTCTTCAGCGCCACCAGCAGCGCCGTGGTGGCGAACAGCCCCGCCACCGGAATGAGCACCCGTCGCATCCGTCCCTCCACGCCGCCCGCCGGACCGGGCCGTCCTCTCCCGACCGACCGTCAGAACTCGAATATCGTGTCGTGGATCTGCCGCCGCCGCACGCCGGCCTGGCGCGCGGCGGCGCGGGTCGCCTCCACGAAGCCCCGCGGCCCGCACACGTAGACGTCCCGGCGGGCCACGTCCGGCACCAGCTGGAGTATCCCCGGCCCGGTGAGCAGCGCGCGGGGGGCGGGGTCGGTACGCCGGCCGAGCACGTACCAGATCGTGGCGTTGCGCTCCTCGGCGATCCGGTCCAGCTCCTCACGCAGCACGACGTCCTCCGCGGTCCGCGCCCGGTAGATCACGACGGTGCGCAGCGGCAGCTCCTCCAGCAGGGCGCGGATCGGCACGATGCCGATCCCGGCCGCGATCAGCAGCGCCCGGTTGCGGGTGCGGTGGCTGGCGGTGAACCAGCCCATCGGCCCCTGCGCCCACACCCGCACCCCCGGCTGGAGCCGCCGCAGCCGGGCCGTGTGCGTCCCCACGGTCTTCACCGTCAGGCGCAGCCAGTCCGGCCGGGTCGCGGCCGAGAGCGAGAACGGGTGGGCCTGCATCCACAGGCCCCGGGCGAGGAACCGCCAGCGGTAGAACTGCCCGGCCCGGGCCGCCTCGCCCAGGTCGTTGCCGGTCAGGTAGATCGAGGTGACGTTGGCGCTCTCCGGGACCACCTCGGCCACCCGGAACTGGTGCCGCTGGTTGAGCCGCAGCGGGGCGATCACCCGCCCCCAGATCAGGCAGCCCACGACCCCCACGTAGAGGAACAGCCAGTAGTACCGGCCGAACCCCGGCCGGAACAGCTGCTGTCCGTTGGCGAACTGGTGCCCGTACGAGAGCAGCAGCACCAGGTAGCTCGCCGTGTGCAGCAGCTTCCACAGCTCGTACGGCAGCACGGCCCGGACCCCCCGGACCGCCAGCAGCCCGACCGCGACCAGGATGCCGGTCGCCACCACGGCGCTGGTCATGTCCTCGTACTCGGACAGCAGCACGGAGATCTCGCTGGCCAGGGTGGCTCGGTCGACGAGGGCGTACCCGACGACCGACAGGGCGGCGTGGGCCACCACGGACACCAGCAGCACCGGCGCGAGGTCACGGTGCCAGCGCGCGATCCGCTCGGTACCGACCAGTCGCTCGACGAACCCGACCCGGCTGCGCAGCAGCACCTGGACGAGCAGCGTGTACCCGGCGATCAGCCCGGTGACCCGGCCGGCGTGGACGAACAGCTCGCCCCGGTTGTCGATGGAGTCGGGGGGCGTGTCGTTCCACCACGCGAGCAGGGCGACGCCGAGGCCGGCCCAGGCGAGCAGCGCGAACAGGGCGGCCGTGCCCCGCCACCAGCGGTCCGGAGGTCGACGTAGCCGCGGTCGCGGCGACGCCAGGGTCGACGGGCTGCTCACGCTAGGCGAACAGCTGCATCGGGGTGAACGTGTGGTTCGGGAAGAGTGACCCGACGTCCCCGTCACCGAGGTCGAACCGCGCCTTGATCACCGAGCCGAAGACATCGAACATGTTGTTGAACTCGGGGATGTCGCCGCGCACCAGCGAGTCGAAGCCACCCCAGGTGCCGAGCAGGGAGCTGCTGAACCGCTTGTTCCGGCCCGTCAGCAGGATCACCGGGCCGCCGTGGCCGTGGTCGGTGCCGCTGCCGGTCTGCGCGACCCGCCGCCCGAACTCGGTGGAGATCATCACGGTCACGTCGTTGCCGTGCTCCCCGAGGTCGGCGTAGAAGCTCGCCAGGTTGCTGGCCAGGTCGTTGAGCTTGCGGTACAGATAGCCGCCCTCGTGCGGCTCCTCGTTCTCGTGCGTGTCGTACCCGCCGGTGCCGACGGTGGCGACGCGGACGTTGGCGCCGCGCTTGATGAGCATCGCCAGCTCCTTGAACGCGTTCCCCACCGGGCCGGCGTAGGTGACGCCCTCGGCCGGCTGGTACGGCGTGGCGCTCAGCTGCTGGGCCTGGGCGAGCGCGTCCAGCCCGGAGGCGACCACCTCCTCCAGGGGGTGATCGATGCCGGTGAACAGCTCCCGGATCGCCGCCGCGGTGGGCTCCCGGAACTTCCGGTCGCCGTTGAGGCGGACCGACGCGACCGAGTTGAACGCCAGGGTCGAGTTGCGGCCCACCAGCGACAGCGGCAGCGTGGTGCCGATGCCGACGCTGCGGAACGTCGTGCCCGGACCGAGCTTGTCCAGCAGCGCGTCGAGGAAGCCGCGCCCGCCCGTTTCGGAGGGCAGCCCGCCGAGGTTGCACGCGTCCTGGGCCTGGAAGTGGCTGCGCGACAGCCGCGGGTCGGCCACGCCGGGGATGAAGGCGACCTGACCGCTGTCCAGCATGGGCTTGAGCGGGGCGAAGGCGCCGGTCAGCTTGAAGTTGCGCGCGATCGGGATCGACCCGGCGTCGGGCAGCACCAGGTCGGGCCGGTGCTTGCGCAGGTAGGCGTCGTCGGCCGGGGCGATCAGCGCCAACCCGTCCAGCCCACCGTAGAGAAAGACGTGGATGAGCGTGCCCCCCGGGGCCACGCCGAAGGCGGCCCGCGTGGCGACGAACTGGCTGGTCGCCAGCGCGGTCATGGTGGCGGCGATCCCGCAGAAGAAGGTCCGCCGCGTCACGCCCCGCCGCTCCTGCTGCTGCTCCTCCAGCTCGTTGAGCGTCCGGAAGCGATCGCGCAGCTCCGCGTTCTCCAGGGCCACGGCCTCGGCCTCGGCGCGCAGGATCGCCTCGCCGGGGTCGTCGGCCATCCGCCACACGGGCGGCAGCTCGGGACGCAACGGGTTGCGCTGCGGCCCGGCCATGGGCTGGCCCCGCTGGTCGCTGGCTGAGGTCATGGGCTTCGACGCTCCGTGAGTCATGGGCTGCTCGCTACCTGAGGTGATGCATGGGTGAGGCGAGAAGGGCACGGGCGACCGCGCGGACGGCGCCGTTGAGGGTCGCGTCCACGGGCGTCGTGGATTCGAGACCGGCCAGGCCGAGCAGGACGTCTCGCTCGCGCGGCCGGAGCGGCCGCGACAGCAGGTTGCGGGCCAGCGCCTCCACGTAGTCCCCGGCCATGGTGGGCGGCTTCGGCCCGACGAGCCGCTCGGGCCGGACGTACGTGAACATCTTCCGCTCGCCATTGATGGCGTCGTACGCCTCGTTCCACAGGCGGATCAGCGTGCCGGAGGACGTCCAGGCGGCGAAGACGTCGGGGTACCCGTCCGGGGTGGGGTGGCCGGCGGGTGAGTGCCCCACGCTCGCCAGGAAGTCGTGCAGCTGGCGCAGACCCTGTAGGAACGGGCTCGCGTTGGCGTCCCGGTTGTTGAACGAGGCGGGCGTCTCCGGCGAGACCCCCAGCGCCCGGTAGGTCGCCACCACGTACTCGCCGGGCCGGCGCACCTTCTGGCCCACCGCCGCCCAGAAGTGCGTCGAGCTCAGTAGCGTCATGAGCGTCGGCTTGATGGCGCCGCGGCTACGCACGTACGTGTCGGCGACCGCCTCGACCAGGGCCTCGGGCGGATCGTCGGAGACCAGCCGGATCGCCAGGGTCCGCGCGATGTGGCGGCCCGTGGCGCGGTGCCCGGCCAGGTAACGGTAGTACTGCTCGGCCGCGGCCTCGCCGCCCTCCGGGGTGTCGTTGGGGTGCTTGAACCCCATGATCTTGACGCGCCCGGTGATGTGCTGGTCCGGCCGGTAGATGTACTGGTCGTCCCGGATGCTGTGTCCGGTCTGGAGGATGGCCGCCTGGCGTACGTCCTCCTCGGTGTAGCCGCCGTCGACCCCGACCGTGTAGAGCTCGAGGTTCTCCCGGGCGAGGTTCTCGTTGATCGCGTTCTTGCGCGACTTGTCCTGGTCGAGGTAGCGCAGCAACGCCGGGTGGTGGTTGGCCGCCACGAACATGTCCGGGTAGTTGTCCAGCGCGTACCGCCGGATCACGTCGCGGTCGAACGGGCCCCGGATCAGCTCGCTGTTGTCGAACTCGGCGGCCACGTGCAGGAAGTCGTTCCAGAAGTCGACCATCACCTCGAACAGCTGGCGCTTGGACCAGATCTGTCGGGCGATCGTCGCCTCGACCCACTCCCGACCGGGCCTGATCCGGCGGTCGTTGTTGGCCTCCCGCTCGGCCCGGAGCTCCGGGATGGACTTGGTGAGCGTGGTCAGCTCGGCCAGCTTGGCGTCCAGCGCGGAGTCATCGATCTTCTCCGGTGCGAGCTGGGCCTCGATCCACGCGTCGATGCCCATGCTCCTGACCTCGGCGACCAGCTGCGGGGTCGGGCCGAACGTCAACCGGTTCACCAGGTGCAGCACCGGGTCGGGGTCCAGCACCGACGACGCGTACTCGCTGACCGCGGCGGCCGCCTCCGCCGGGCTGCTCATGATCCCGGCCTCCTCGGGGCCGTGCGGCCCAGCGGCCCGCCTCGGGTTGGCGGCGGCGTCACCGAACAGCCGGCTGCCCAGACCGAAGCCCAGGGGCGCGAGCGCGGCCGCCGCCCCGGCCGCCAGGGCGCCCAGGCCGATCAACGCCCGGCGCCGGTCGGGACGCGGCGGCGCCGCGACGCTCCTGATGGCGGTATCGGTGTCGATGACCCGCTGGCCGCTGGTGTCGGTGCCGTCGCCGGTGACCCACCGCGACCGCACCCGCCGGCTTCCGGCGCCCGCGCCGGCCGGCGGGGACAAACGGGCCAGCAGGGGACGCCGGGGCGGTGGCGCCGGCGGTTGATGCGGGCCGCTCGCCGGTCCCCGGCCGTCGGCCGCCGGCCAGGCGACGCCGACGCGGCCGTCGGCCGCCGGTCGGTCGAGGCTCTGGTCCGGCCCGAAGCGCCGGTCGAAGCTGCGGTCGTCGTATCCGGCAGCGGAGTACGGAGCAGGGGTCGTGTCACGGCCGCGGCTGCGGTCGTCGTCGCCCCTGTGGCGACGGTCGCGCGGCGGTTCCCAGTTCGTCATCCGCCAGTCCCGATCGTGTCGCTGATGGTCGCCCGCCGGCCTGTCAGGCTCCCGGCGCAGGCACTTTAGCAGTCGGTCGGGGGTCCATCAACGAAAAGCACTATCTCCATCCACGGCGGCCGATGCGCGGACCAGCCACGGCGGCCGATGCGCGGGGACGACGGAGGCCGGTCGACCGGGTCCGGGTCGGTCGACGGCCGGTCGGCGTGTTCGGTAACTCCGTAACGATTCGATGACCCACCGTCACCAGAGTGAGCCGCCTCGCCCCCGGCCCGCAGCGGCCCGGCCACGACCCTGAGCCAGCCGGGCCGGCGGCGGCCACCACCCGGACGCCCGCCGCCGGCCCCGACCGTCACCGGGGCCCGGGCCGGAGGCCGGTCAGGATCTCCTGGGTACGGCGCAGCGCCGGCAGGAGCACGCCGTCCTGATTGGACAGAAGCACCACGGTGCAGCCGAGGTCGGGATAGATGTTGAGCTCGGCCTCGTACCCGGGCGTGCCACCGTTGTGCCCGACGATGCGTACGCCGTTGATGGTCTGGTCGGCAAAGCCGTAGGCGTACCGGTCCTCGCCCGGCACCGGGCGGTCGGTGACCACCTTCCCGGCGAGGACCGTCTCGGTGAGCGGCGCGCTGAGCAGCCGGTGGGCGAGCAGTGCGTCGGCGAAGGCGGCCATGTCGCCGACCGTGGAGTACGCCCCGCCCGCCGGGCTGCCGACCTGGACCCGGTCGCCGTTGCCGCGCAGCGTGCCGTCGGGGGCCCGCAGGTACCCGATCGCCATGTCCCCGATCTCCGCCGGTCGACACCGGGCCACCGCGGTCCGCCGCATGCCGGCCGGTTCGAGGATGAACCGGCGGACGTAGTCGGCGTACGGGACGCCCGCGACCCGCTCGATGATCGCGCCCAGCACCACGTAGCCGGAGTTGCTGTAGCGGAAGCCCGCGCCGGGCGGGAACGCCAGGGGCTCGGCCTGGATCTCGGCCACGAGCTGCCCCAGGTCGTCCGGCGGCGGCGTGTCGCGGTACCGGGCGAAGACGTCGCCCAGGCCGGAGGTGTGGGTCAGCAACTGGTGGACCGTGACCGGGTGGGCGAACCCGGGAAGGCGTGCCGCCACGGGGTCGTCGAACGACAACTCGCCCCGCTCGACGAGCTGGGCGATGGCCACGCCGGTGAACATCTTGCCCATCGAGGCAATGCAGAACGTCGTCTCCACGGATGTTCGCCCGACCGGCTTCCCGGCCGGCCATCCCGTAGCCACGGGCGAGCCGCGTCCGGCCGTGCTCGGCGACGAGCACCGCCCCGCTGAAGCCGCTCGTGGCCAACCACGCGTCGAGCTCGGTCCACGCGTCGCGGTCGGTGGGGTCCGGTGGCGCGACGGTCGGTCCGGTGTCGGTGGTGGATCGGCCGCAGGCGGCCAGGACGACCGGGGCCAGGAGCGTCGCGCCCAGCAGGGTCCGACGTCGTACGTGCATGGTGCTCCCCTTCACGACAGGTTTCCGGGACCCGAGGGTGACGAGGCGGCCGTGACGACGGCGTGACCGACGGCGTTAACGCGGAAGCAACCCCCGGCTGCGTAGAGTGGTCAGTCGCCATGCGTGTGCCGGTGGCCGAAGACGAACAGGTCCTGGCCGATCTGGTGGCCTCGAGGCCGCGCCACCCTCCGCCCTGCCCACGCTGCCGCCGGCGAACCCTGGCGCCCCGGCCACCCCGGTGACGATCGAGCACACCGACGTCGTCACCGCGGTCGGCGAGCTCAGTGACGCGGTGCTGCGCTTCCAGTGGGGCACGAGCCTGGCCGCCGTGGTCGCCCTGACCGTCCTGGCGGCGCTGGCCGGCTGGTGGCTCTCCGGGCGGGTCCGGCGTCCCCTGCAGCGCATCACCGCGACCGCCCGGCGCCCGTCGCTGTCCAATCTGGACGAACGGGTCGGCCTGGTCGGTCCGCCGGACGAGCTCAAGGAGCTGGCCGACACGTTCGACGCCATGGTCGAGCGCCTGCGCCGGTCGGCCGACAGCCAGCGGCGGATCGTCGCGAACGCCGCGCACGAACTCCGCACGCCGCTGGCCACCCAGCGGGCGTTGATCCAGATCGGACTGGAGGACCCCACGCCGGAGCGGGTGGCGCGGACCCGGGCCGACCTGCTCGAGGTCAACCGCCGGACCGAGCGGTTGATCAACGGGCTGCTCGTCCTCGCCTCGGCCGAGCACGGGCTGGAGAATCCGGAACCGGTGGCGCTCGACCGGGTGGTCGAGCAGACGGTGGCCGAGACCTCGCCGGAGGACGTCACCGTCACCGTGCACACCGTTCCGGTCACCGTCACCGGCGACCCGGTGCTGCTCCATCATCTGGTGGCCAACCTGCTCGACAACGCGCTGCGGTACAACCGGCCGGGCGGGACCGTCCACATCGACCTGACGAGGACCGGCCCGACGACTTCCGACCCGACCAGGCTCGACCCGACCTGGAGCGAGCCGACCGGGACCGACCGGTCCGGGGCGGCGACGCTGACGGTCCGCAACAGCGGACCCGTGGTGCCGGCCGAACGCGTCGACGAGCTGTTCCGGCCGTTCAGCCGGCTCCCCCACGGCCGCGACCGGCGGCGCGACGGCGCCGGCCTGGGCCTGTCCATCGTGGCGGCCCTCGCCCGCGCCCACGGCGCCGAGCTGTCCGCCCGGCCGAATCCGGACGGCGGCCTGGCGGTGACCGTACGCTTCCCGGCCGGGTGACCGCCGGTTCCCGGGTCAGGCGCGGCCGGCCCGCCGGGCGACGTAGCGGCGGATCTTCTCGGCGGTGCCGCAGTCCTCCATGCTGCACCACCGACGACTGCGGTTGCGGCTCTCGTCGAGGAAGAGGAAGCGGCACGTGCCGCACCCCTTGATCCGGTCGAGCGGGCCCGCGGTGAGCAGGGTGACCGCCGCGTGGACCACCGGCCGCATGGGTCGCAGGAGCGAGCGGTCCCGGCGCCAGCTCCACCCGTACGGGCCCGCCTCGCCGGGCTCGAGCTCGGCCGAGCCGAGCGCGTCGCGCTCGTGGTCCCGCAGCTCGGCCAGCGCGCGGCGGCTCGGCCGGCGTCCCTGCGCAATCTCCCGGAACACGTCGTCGAGGCACTCCCGGACCTGCAGGCAGTGGCGGAACGCCGCCTCCGCGCCGTCCGGATCGTCGCGGGCCAGGCGACGCAGGGCCGCCGCCTCCGCCTCGGACAGGTTGCCCACGTAGCGCCCCCACGCCACCACGTCGGCGTACGAGGTGAGGGCGTCGTCGTCGGGCGCCCCGCCGGCCGGCCCGCTGCGGGAGTTGACGAAGTCCAGCGCGAGGTTGCCGCCCACGAGGCGCATGCGCGTCACGTCGGTCGCTGTTTCCATCAAACGGAACTTTACCGGTTGCGGTCGCGCCCCCGCCACCGTACGGTGTTACCACCGTAACGAGTTTTGATGGAAACGAGAGGTGGATCGATGGCAGCGAAGCGGCCGGTGGTGGCCCTCATCGCGTTATCCGTGGGAATCCTTGTCTACGTCACCGGGGAGGGCCTCCCCATCGGTCTGTCGCTGTCCATGGCGGCCGATCTGGAGGTCTCGGCCGCCCGCGTGGGGCTGCTGGTCACCGCCTACGGTGCGGTGGTCGTGGTCGCCACCATCCCGCTCACCGTGCTGACCCGGTCGGTACCCCGGCGACCCCTGCTGGCGTCGTTGCTCGGCGGCTTCGTCGCCACCACCGTGGTCACCGCGCTGGCCGACGATTTCCTGGTCGTGCTCGTCGCCCGCATGGTGGGCGCCGCGACCCAGGCGCTGTTCTGGGCCGTGGTCGTGCCGGCCGCCGCGGGGCTGTTCCGGCCCGAGTGGAAAGGCCGCGCGGTCGCCGTCGTCTTCGCCGGTAGCACCGTCGGCCTCGCGGCCGCCCTGCCGGCGGCGACCTGGCTCGGACAGCTCGCCGGCTGGCGGGCCGCGTTCCTGGCCCTCAGCACCATCGGTCTCGTCGCTGGCGTGACGATCGCGGCCGTGATGCCCTCGTCGCGGGCCGACGAGGGGCACGCCGCTCACGGGGCGACGCCTGACCGGCGCCGGTTCCGGCTGCTCGTCGTCGTGGCGACGCTGGGGACCACGGGCGCCCTCATCGCATACACGTACATAGCCACCTTCGTGACCGGCGTGAGCGGGCTGGCCGAGGACGCGATGGACGTCGTCCTGCTGGTGCGCGGGCTCGCGAGCCTCGCCGGGATCGCGATCGTCGCGGCCGTCGCCGACCGCTGGCCACGGCCGCTGCTCAGCGGGATCCTCACCGTGCAGGCGGCGGCCCTGGTCGGCCTGTCCGCCTGGGGCTCGGCGGCCGTCCTGGCGGTGGTGCTGTTCGCCGTGGCCGGTCTCGCCTTCGCCGCGCTCACCGCGGCGATGGGCGGCCGGGTCCTCGAGGTGGCCCCCGGACGCTCCGACGTCGCCGCGGCCGGCGTGTCGACGGCGGTCAACGTGGGCATCACCGCCGGGGCCCTGGTCGGCGGTCTCCTGCTGGACGGCCCCGGCGTCCGGAGCACCGCGCTCGTCGGCGGTCTGGTCACGGTGGTCGCGCTCGCCCTGGCGGTCGCCGAGCAGCGAGCCGCCGCGCCGGGCCCGCGGACGGATCGCCCCGGTCCCGGGCCGGCCGAGCAGGACGACCGTCGCAAGGCCGTCCTCACGGCCTGAGCCGCGGTGGCGTCGCGCCGAACGCCGCGTCACACCGCAGGGCGCGTCCCGCCGTACGTGCCGGCGCCACCGCCCGCCCTGTCCTTCGTCCCGGCCAGGGGGACTTCCGACCCTGGGAAGCGGCCAGGGCCCGCCCGCACGATCGAACCGAGGCCAGTCCCAGCGACCAAGGAGGTCCCCCATGGTCCGGCCCCACGACATCACCGATCTGTACCTCGCCCCCGTGGTCCTGGCGATCGACGCTGAACTGGAAGCGCTGCGCGGCAAGAGCCACGACGAGATCCTCATGTACATCGCCCTGACGACCAACCGCGAGCCCCGGACCCGCAGCGAGAAGCGACGGTACTTCATCGAAGCGGTCACGAAGTTCCACGACCTGCACGGCTGGGTCGTCACGTGCCACCCACGGGGCCTCCGGCTGTCCCACGAGGACCACCAGATCGTGCTCGGCCTGCCGCCGACGGTGTACTCCTATCTGGAAATATCCGAAGACGAAACATCGGCCGGCTGAACATGCCGGGGCGAGGCGCCGGGCGAGCGCGAGTGACCTGCCCGGCCGGGTCCCGCCGCGGCGGGCCCCCCACGATGCGTCGGAACACGTTACGTCGGAAACCGCTACGCCGGGTCGGCCACGCGGCGAGCGGCCGGGCGTAGTCGCCGGCCATCCCGGCTGAGAACGACAGCCGATCGAACCACCGGGGCGGCCCGCCGGCGCCGACTCGCCGGGGCCGCCCCGTGCTTTCGGGTGGCGCCCCGTTCCGGGGCACGCCGAGCAAGCCCGTCCGGGGACGGCGCACGACGCCGTACGCTTCCCCCGAACGGTCCCGGCGCGCGGCGCTGGCCAGTGGGGCCACCGCGTCGGCCACCCCACCGGCGCCCGCCGGCCGGTGCGGCCCAGCTCACCCGCCCGACCCTCGCGCACCGACCCGCGCGCCCGGCGAGCCGCCCGAGCCGTTCCCGAGCCCTCCGCATCCGGGCGGTGTGACGGCTACCCTCGCTCTTGTACCGAATCTTTATAAATGCTATAAGCTTAAGCGATGACCGACTCCATCAAGCACTCCGTCGACTCGGGCGTCATGCGCATCACCATCGACCGGCCCGAGGCCCGGAACGCGCTCACCAAGCGGATGTACGCGCAACTGCGCGACCTGTACCGCCAGGCGTACCTGGACGACTCGGTCCGGGCGGTGGTGCTCCAGGGCACGCAGGGCGTGTTCGCGGTCGGCGGCGACCTCAAGGAGATGCTGGCGTCGCTGGAGGACGAGAAGAGCATCGCCCTCTTCGGCTACGACGAGGCCGTGCCGTTCGAGGCGATCCGGAGCCTGCCGAAGCCGACGATCGCCGCCGTCGACGGGCTGGCCTACGGCGGTGGGCTCACCCTCGCCCTCGTCTCGGACATCGTCATCGCGACGGACCGGTCACGCTTCGCGATGCCGGAGTCGCGGGTCGGCATCGTCGACGGCCACATGCCCCGCCTGCTGCGCGACCGCGTGCCGTCCGCCTGGCTGCGCTACTGGCTCTACTCGGGCACGTCCTTCTCGGCGAGCGAGGCGTACGCGGCCGGCCTCATCACCAAGGTGGTCGCGCCCGAGGCCCTGGCGGACACGGTTCAGGAGGTGCTCACCGAGCTGGGCAAGGCCTCGCTCAACGCCATCCGGATCTACAAGAAGATCCTGAACGAGACGCGGCCACTGTCCTCGATGGAGGACGCCTACGAAACCATGGTCACGCCCGAGGTGCGGGAACGGCTCCTGGGCTTCGCGGGGCGATCGAAGAAGTAGCCACGCCCCGGCATCCGCGAACCACGGTGACCGACGGCGACGCCGGCCGCCGCGCGTACTTCCGGCGCCAGCCACAACAGAAACCAGCCCAGCCACAGCACAAACCAGCCACAGCAGAAACCAGCCAGGCATTCAGCAGCAGCCACGACCAGGCGGGGCCACCACCGGACGAGCTCACCCCACGCGGCAAGGAGTAACACACGCGATGGCGACGACGATGGCGACGTTCCTGACCGAGCAGGCGGTGCACTACGGCGACGAACCCATGCTGCGGGTCAACGGCGAAGGCCGAACCTACCGTCAGGTGCTCGACGACGCCCGGGCGTTGGCGCACGGGCTCTCCGCTCTGGGCCTGGGGTCGGGGACCCGCGTCGCCCTCATCATGGACAACTCCCATGAGGCCGTCGACGCCTGGTTCGCGGCGTCGTTGCTCGGCTGCATCGAGGCCCCCCTGAACGTCAACTACCGCGGCACCCTGCTGACCCACCTGCTGAGCAACAGCGCGGCCGAGTTCGTCATCGTCGACGAGAAGTACCTCGCCCAGCTCGAAGGCGCGCTCGACGGCCTGCCGCGGCGTCCCACCATCATCGTCAACGGCTCCGCAGGTGGCTCCGCCCGGCTCGCCGACGCGTACGACCGGTCGCCCGACTGGCGGCCTGACGGGTTCGACGGCGGCGAGGTCATCCTCTACACCTCGGGCACGACCGGCCCGTCGAAGGGCGTCGTGCACAACCAGCGCGGCGGCATCCTGCTCGCCCAGTACGTCGCCGAGGTCTGCGGCTACGGTCCGGGTGACCGCCTGCTCAACTTCTTCCCGCTCTACCACCAGAACGCGCGGTACACCGGGGTGCTCGCGGCGATCGCGGCCGGCGCGGCGATCGACCTGGAGCAGCGGTTCACGAGCAGCCGGTTCTGGGACCTGTGCCGCGAGCGTGGGGTGACGGCCTTCAACTACCTCGGGTCGGTCCTGAACATGATCATGGCCGCCTCGGGCCCGGAGGACCCGGCCCGGGACCGCAACCACCCGGTGCGCATCGGCTGGGGCGCGGGAGCGTCCGAAAAGGACCGTGCCGAGTTCAAGCGGCGGTTCGGCGTCGACCTCATCGAGGTCTACGGCCTGTCCGAGGCACCGATGGCGACGGTCAACCCGATCGGCAGCGGCTACGCCCCCGGTTCGGCCGGGCGCGAGGGCAAGTTCTTCCAGGTCCGGGTCGTCAACGACGCCGGCCAGGTGGCCGCGCCGGGCGAGCCCGGCGAGATCCAGCTCCGCCCGAAGATGGACGACGTCTTCATGCGCGGCTACAACAACGACCCGGCCGCCACGGTCGCGGCCACGCGGGACCTCTGGTTCCACAGTGGTGACCGCGGCTACCTCACGGCGGACGGCGACCTGTTCTTCACCGACCGGTTGAAGGACTCGCTGCGCCGGCGGGGCGAGAACATCTCCGCCTGGGAGGTGGAGAGCGTCCTGGCCGCCGATCCGCGGGTCCGCGAGGCCGCCGTGTACGGCGTCGTGGTGGACGGCGAGGAGGAGGTGGCGGCCGCCCTGGTCCTCGAGACTCCCGACGCCGACCTCCGGCAGATCGTCCGCGACGTGGCCGGCAACCTGCCTCGCTACGCGGTGCCCCGGTTCGTGCGGGCGGTGCCGGACCTGCCCCGGACGCCCACGCTCAAGGTGCAGAAGAGCGAGCTGCGCAACGCCGGCATCACCCCCGACACCTACGACCTGCAGGCGGAGAGCTGACCATGGACCTCGGACTGACCTCGCGCGTCTTCGTGGTGACCGGCGCGAGCGCGGGAATCGGCAAGGCGACCGCGGAGATCCTCGTCCAGGAGGGCGCGCGCGTCGTCATCTGCGCCCGCGGCGCCGAACGACTGGAGGCGCTCGCGGCGCAGCTGCGCGACGCGGGCGGCGAGGTGCGCACGGTCATCGCCGACGTGGCCGACGCCGAGTCGACCGAGAAGATCCGGACCACCGCGCTGGAGGCGTTCGGCCGGATCGACGGCGTCGTCAACGCGGCCGGGGTCTCCACCGGCGAGCACCTGCGCGACTACTCCGACGAGTCGTGGGCCGCCGCCTACGCCGTCAACACGCTCAGCGCCGTCCGGCTGTCGATGGCGCTGATCCCGCACATGCGGGAACGGGGCTGGGGTCGGATCGTGACGGTCGGCTCGACGGCCGGCCGGAACCCGGACCCGCGGTTCGCCAGCTACGGGGCGGCCAAGGCGGCGCTCATGCACGCCACCCGAGCCCTGTCCCGGTCGTACGCGAAGTACGGCATCCTCGCCAACTGCGTGCTGCCCGGCCTCACCCGGACCGAGAGCGTCCTGGCGGGCTACGAATCCGCGGCCCGCCACATGGGGGTGACCCCCGACGACGTCGAGAAGCGCATGATGGAGCTCGACCCGATCGCGACGGGGCGCACCGGACGACCGGAGGAGGTCGCGAAGATGGTCGTGTTCCTGTGCTCCGAGGCGGCGAGCTGGGTGAGCGGCGCGATCATCCCGGTCGACGGCGGCACGATCCGCGACCTGCCCTAGGTTTCCGGTACCGGCTCAGGACCGGTACCGCGCTCAGGACCGGTACCGCGCTCAGGACCGGTACCGCGGCGGGCGCCGCTCCGCGGCCGCGCGTCGGGCCTCGAGCGAATCCGGTTCGGACATCAGCGCGGCCGTCATCCGTTGCTCGGCCTCGTAACCGGCCCGCAGCTCCATGAACTCGACGCGGTTCAGGCTCTCCTTCGCGTGCCGGAGGATGACCGCGCTGTGCCGCGCGATCCGCTCGGCGATCCGGGCGACCCGGGCGTCCAGCTCCTCCCGGGGCACGCAGATGACCCGGCCCGCCCGCGCCAGCTCGGGCGCGCCCACGGGGTCGGCGGTGAAGTACATCAGCCGGGTCAGCTGCTCGCCGGCCAACCGGGCGAGATGGCGCCCGCCGCCCATGACCCCGACGTTCACCTCGGGCGTGCCGAAGCGAGCGTCCTCGCTGGCCACCACGATGTCGCAGCAGGCCGCGAACACCATGCCCGTGCCCAGCGCCGAGCCGTGCACCGCGGCGATCGTCGGCAGTGGACACTCGTAGACGGCCGCGAACGTCTCCCGGACCAGCCGCATCCGCCGCGACACGTTGGCCTCGTTCATGCCGAGGAACTCCGGCAGGTCGTTGCCGGCGCAGAAGTGCCGGCCGGCGCCCCGCAGCACGACCACCTTGGCCGTCGGATGCGTCTCCTCCATCGCCGCGAACACGTCGTGGATCTCCTGGTACATCGCCTGGCTGACCGCGTTCACGGGCGGCCGGTTCAGCACCACCGTCACGACGTCGCCCGCGCGGGACACCTCCACGAACTCCATGTCACCCCACCGCCCTTGCCGGAGCCGAAGAAAAGGTCGATAACTAGAAAGATCTACAGTCCTGACATCTGAATCGGGAAGCCCACCGAGGCCGGTGGCCACCCGACGCCGCGGGCGTTTCCGGGGGCGGCGCGGGTCTTCGGCGTGGCCGGACCAGCCGTCGGTGCCCGACCGCCCACCCCGATACGTCGGAGCGGGCCCGGGTCACGGCCCGAGCCCGCTCCTGTCGCGGCGAGTGCGAGACGGACGACTTACTCGTACAGCTCGCGCCAGGCGGCCAGGTAGTCCGCGTGCCAGTTGGGGTCGAGCGCCCGCTCGAGGTTGGTCAGGACCACCTCGGACTGTCCACCCAGCGTCTCCGGCGCCACGCTCTCCAGCGGGCTGTAGCCGTACTTGGCGGCGGCGCGCTGGCCCTCCTCGGACGCGAAGTAGTCGATGAACAGCAGCGCGGCGTTCTTGCGGTGCGACGACTCGGGCACGAAGAACACGTTCTGCGCCGCCCAGACCGGGCTGGGGACACGGAAGTCGAGCGGAGCGCCCTGCTCCTGCAGCGCCAGGATGTCGGTCGCCGAGACGAACGCGCTGACCGCGATCTCACCGGCCGCGAGCGCCTCCTGGTTGGCGAACGCGCTCGGGTAGATGGCCGGGTCCTGCTTGGCGAACTCGGTCAGCCAGTTCTCGTTGAAGTTCTCCTCGATGAACGCCCAGTGGTCGGCGTGGAGCGACGGCTCCGGCCGCACGGTGCCGATGACCCCACCGGCCAGCTTCGGGTCGAGCAGGTCGTCGTAGGTGTTGATCTCACCGTCGAACAGCGTGGTGTTCCAGGCGAGCACGAGCAGGCCGAGCGGAGCGGTGATGTAGAGGTCGTCGACCAGGTAGCCGCTCGCGGTCCACTCCGGCGCTTGGAGCGACGGCACGTTGCTCAGGTCGACGAACCACCCGGCCGCGGCCTTCTCCTGGATCCAGCCGTAGCCGACCGAGGTCACGACGTCGGCACCGTCGGCGCCGGTGTCGTGCTCCGCCTCCAGCGCGGCGTTCATCTCCGTCGTGGAGATGGTCCTGATCTCGACGGTGATGCCGTACTTCTCCTCGAAGCCCTGCTTGAGCGCCTCCCGGACCCCGGCCGGCGCGACGGAGTACCACGTGACGTGGCCCTCCTCCTTGGCCGCGTCGATGACGGCCTGCCACTCGGCGGAGACGGGTTCGCCCGTGGTGCCACCCTGGGGCTCGTCGCCCCCGCTTCCGCAGCCCACGACGACCAGGGAGGTCGCGAGCAGGGCGGCGCCCGCCCGGGCCAGTCTTGCGTGCTTGCTCACCGTAAATGTGTCCTTCCAGTGTTCGTGGGTTGTGAAGGTGTCGTTGCTTGCCCGTTGGTGGTTACTCACCGTTGTGGTTGTGGCAGCGAGGGTTGTCGTGAACGCTCCCCCTCGTTTCGGCGTGACCGGCGGTGGCGGTGCGGTCAACACGCGCCTTCGGCCCGGGTGCGCGCGGACGTCATGCGCGAGATGCGACTCGGCCCGCCGGCAACTGGTCTGCTACCGGCCCCTCCCATCCGGGAGGCGAGCCCTTGTTGGCTGTATGATAGTAATCATACAAAGAATAAACAACAACGAAACGGCCTCGATACGGCCACGGGTCCGCTGGCGCGTCAGAGACGGTCCAGCTTCGTCTCCTTACCGCCGACCACGAACGCCAGCAGCAGGCCGACTGCGGTCACGGCCGACATGATGATGGCCACCGTGGCGACCATGGGGTACGAGCCGCGCGACCACTGGTCGTACAGCAGGGTGCCGAGCACCTGCACGCGCGTCGATCGCACGAACATCGATGCCGCGAACTCGTGGGTGAGGATGACGAACGAGATGACGCTCGCCCGCGCGAGGGCGCCCCGCATCATCGGCACCATCACGCCCAGATGGGTGCGCAGGATTCCCGCGCCACTGGCCCGGGCCGCGTCCTCGTAGGCCGTTCCGATCGACATGCGGGCCGTGAGCAGGAGTCGCACGGCGAACGGCAGCACGAGCACGACGTACGTGATGATGACCAGCGTGCGCGTGCCGTACAGCATGAACGGGTTGCCCAGGTACACGTAGAGGAAGCCCAGGCCGAACAGGATCGACGGCACGCCCAGCGGGATCTGGATGATGACGTCGATGATGGCCCGCGCCACCCGGCTGCCCCGGCGCCGGTAGAGCACGTCGGCGATGAGGTAGCCGAGCGGCAGGACGATCGCCATGGCGCCCAACGACGTGGTGATGCTCGTCGTGAGCGCCTTCATGAACCCGGGATCGTTGAAGGCCTTCTCGAAGTTGGCGAAGGTCAGCTTGGTGAAGTCGATCTGCGCCGTCCAGAACCGGGACAGCGCCACGAGGAACAGCGCGATGAACGGCAGGACGAGCGTGAGCAGGCCGTACACGACGATCACCGGGGCCGCGAGCCGGGACGGCTTCAACGGCCGCGAGGCGCCCTTCGCGCCCACGGAGACGAAGCGGAAGTCCTGCCGCAGCAGGATGCGCTGCACCACGATGAACACGATGCCGGCGATGAGCAGCGGCGACCCCACGGCCGCGGCGAGCGGGTAGTCCGCCGGCGACTCGCCACCGAAGCGGTACACCTCGGTGGCGAGCACGCGGATGCCCTCGCGGGAACCCAGGAACTGCGGGGCCGTGAGCTGGCCCAGGCCGAGCAGCATCCCGAAGGCGCCCGAGTAGACGAGCGCGGGCCGTAGCAGCGGGATGACGACCGAGATGAAGGTGCGCACCGGACCCGCGCCGGCCACCGACGACGCCTCGATGCTCTCGTAGTTCAGCTGGCGCAGGCTCGACTGCACGAACAGATAGATGAGCGGCACCAGTTGAATGCCGGTCACGATAACGACACCGGTCACTGAGTAAATGTTGAGCGGACCGGCCGGCAGCCCCACGGCGGGACGCGGAACATCGATGAACGGCAGCATCCGCAGGAGGATGTTCACGTACCCGACCTGGGGCGAGAACAGGAACGCCCAACCCACGACGAACGCCACCGCGGGCAGCACCATGGGCAGCATCGGGATCATCGACAGCCAGCTCAGCCGAGGCGGCAACCGCATGGCGAACCAGGCGAGCAACGTGCCGAGCACGACCGAGATGACCAGCGACCCCAGCCCCAGCAGCACCGTGGTGAGCAGGGTCTCCCCGATGTCGGGCAGGTTGAGCGCCTGGCGGTAAGCCCGGCCGTCCTCCCCGAGCGCGAGGACCTGCAGCCACAGCAACGGGAAGACGACCAGGTACGACAGGATCAGCAGAAGCCCGACGGCCAGCCCGTGGCGCTTGACCCACTCGCGCAGCCGGGCCCGCGCCGCGTACCCGCGGTCGCCTCCGACCGGTTCGGGACCGGTGTCCGCCGTCGCCGACACGGTCCCGGCGGCAGTACTGATGCTCACGATCGCCCTCCTCCGACTGGGCGGGTCGGCGCGCCGACCACTCGTAGATGCCGACTGCTCGTAGCTGCCTGCTACGCCTCAGTGGCGGCTACTCGTAGATCTGGCGCCATCTCGCCGCGAAGTCCTCCGCCCACCCGGGCTCGAGGATGCGGTCGAGGTTCGTCAATACGATCCGGGAATTGCCACCGAGGGTCTCCGGGGCTACCGCGGAGAGCGGAGTCGCGCCGTACTTGGCGGCGGCTCGCTGGCCCTCGGGCGAGGCGAAGAAGTCGACGAAGAGCTGGGCCGCGTTGGGGTGGCCCGCCGACTCCACGATGTAGACGAGGTTCTGGGCGGTCCACGCCGGGTCCGGAATCAGGAAGTCGATGGGTGCTCCCTGCTCCTGCAGGTTGACCATGTCGACCGCCGTGGTGAACGCGCCCACCGCGACCTCGCCCGCGGCGACCGCCTCGTTGATCAGGGCGGCGCTGCGGTAGAACGCCGGCTTCTGCGCGGCGAATCGCTCGACGAAGTTCGGAACGTGATTCTCCTCGATGAACGTCCAGAAGTCCGCGAGCAGGGCGGGCTCGGGCCCCACGATGCCGATGGCGCCGTCGCCCAGCCGCGGGTCCAACAGGTCCTCGTAGGAGGAGATGCCCTCGGGGAACAGTTGCGTGTTCCAGCCGATCGAGACCAGACCCAGGGGCGCCAGGACGACCTTGTCGTCGAGGATGTAGCCGCTGTCGATCCATTCATCGGCGGCGATCGACGGTCCGGCCAGCTCGGTGAACCAGCCGTCCTGGCCGAGCCGTTCGGTCACCCAGCCGTAGTTGACGGTAGTGACCACGTCAGCGCCGGGCGTTCCCGTGTCGTGCTCGACCTGCAGCGCGGCCTCGATCTCGGCCTGGTTGAGCGCCCGGATCTCGACGGTGATCTCGGGATACCGGGCCTCGAACGCGGCCTTGAGCGCCTCCCGGGAGGCCGGGGGCGCCTGCGAGTACCACACCACGGTGCCCTCGGCCTTGGCGGCCTCGATGACGGCCTGCCACTCGGCGGAGACGGACTCCGTGGGCCCGGCCGCGGGCGTGTCGCTGCCGCCACAGCCCGCTGCCATCAGGACGAGTGCCGCGGTCGCGGCGGTGACCCTCCTCGTCGCCATTCCCATCGAGGAGTCCTCCTTCCGATCCATCACGCCGCCCGGCGTGACCGCCGCCCGGCGTTCGGGTCCGGGACGGACGGCGCGTCGGCCTGTCGGCGAACAGCGAGACCGGGATCACGGATTACGGAGGTCGGAAACGGATACCACGCTTCTCGGGTCCACGTTCCTCGCGTCGCCGCCCGGTCGTCGGCACGAGGGCCCCGCGGCGGAGTGGTGATTACCCTAGTAATCTTTTACAGGAACGTCAACGCCGGGAAACCTTACGGAGCGCCCGTGGCCACATCCGTCTTCGTCGTCCACACCAACCCGGTCGAGGGTCGGGAGGACGAGTACAACACCTGGTACACGGAGCGGCACCTCAAGGATGTCGTGGCCATTCCCGGCTTCGTCCGGGCCCGGCGGTACCACCGGTCGGACGCCCAGTTCGCACCGCTGCCCGGGTTCCGGTACCTCGCCATCTACGAGATCGAGGGCGACCCGGCCGAGGCCATGCGCGCCCTGCGCCGCGCGCTCAAGTCCGGCCTGGAGGTGTCCGAGGCGATGGCGAGCGAGGTCTACGCGACGGTGTACGAGCCGATCACGGACTGGGTGACGGCCGACGCGGCCGCGGGCGACGAGCGACTGCGCGACTAGCGCGCCGGCCCCGTCCCCTCCTCCGCGACGCGGACCGGCCAGGAAACGGGCAGCCGGAGCCCTCCGGCAGAGACTCCTGGCGTC
>Ga0310839_100540_pt1 | contig 21282 bp, 23 predicted proteins | sample SM_ome_7_FD_201305 | JGI IMG/M metagenome (GOLD analysis project Ga0310839, IMG submission 201305) | Sorghum-adapted microbial communities enriched on stacked mutant (SM) sorghum from Joint BioEnergy Institute, Emeryville, California... ...
CGAGGCGGTCGCGTACATCGAGAAGTTGGGATACGACCGCAGCCATGTCCGCGCTCATCCGATGGCCCGAATGTAAGCGTCGGCGTGTTCGACGGCGGCCTCGAATCGTCGAAGTGTCCGTTTGACCTCTTGGGCCACTTCTGTGAGCTTGTCGAGCGCCTTCTGTGCGTTTTTGTCTTGGCTGTCATAAATCGTCTGGCGAGCCAGGCGCTCAGCATCGGCGGCGTCACTGGCGGCCTTCGCCAAGGTCTTTGCGCCGTTCTTGGCCGCATGGCTGCCCGCCCGGATAGTTGCCTTCACGTCGTTGACGTCCATCGCGGCTGCCTGTCGTCAGCTCAGCCTGCCAGTGCCTTCGCAGGCGGCCTGCGGGCGCGGCTGCACCTGGGTGGCGGCGTCGCGGAGGCGCTGATCGTCCAGTCCGGCACGTGTGTGTGCTCCCGCGATGCTGAGCATGCCTTCCCTCCCCGAGCGCGACACATGTCGCACGCAGCGTCCTGCCCGGCGATGAGCAGGCAACCGGGCGTGCGGCTGCGTAACCGGAGAAACACTATCGGAAGTCTTGTGTGGACGCAGCCGCGCGAGGCGATCCGGGTTGTGTCGGATTGCTGCCGACTGTGGGGTCGCCGTCCGCGATCAACGTTCCTGGTTCTCGGCGACGAAGACGCCACGGCCGGGACGGCCGACCAGAATCCCGCGTTCTCGCAGCCTGGCCACCGCCCGGGACACAGTCTTCATGGACACGTTGTAGTGCTCGGACAGCTCACGAGTTGAGGGGATCTGAGTACCGGGCGGAAACTCGCCCTGCTCAATACGCCTGACAAGATCCTCGATCAACTCATCCATCGTCGGCGGGATAGGCATAGTTCGCCCCTTGCGGTCGGTTGGCGCACCCAGTATTGATCACCATCCGCGACGTAGGCAACGTAGGTACCAGGGAAGACTCAGATTTCGCAGTAGTCGTACTTGACGTAGGTGTCCCTGGATCGCTAGCGTCATCGATGGCGGTTGTCGGGCGGTTGCGGTCGGTTGGCACCTTTCGCGCAGGTCAGGGCATCCGCTGAGGTACCTCGGGGCCAGGGTGCTGGTGGGCGCCCCTCCGTTCATCAGCCCTGGCCCGATCAGGCGCATCACCCGCGGACAGGCAACCCCGGTGCCGTACTGCCAAAGGAGGCTGCGGTGGCGGGGTGGGGTGGTCCGGACCGGACCCGGGCGGGCCGGACCACCCCTTCCAGACGTGACCATGAAAGGAGCTCTTGACGTGCGCACACTCCTCCGCTGGCTGCGGCCGGCCCGGCGTGGGCCGCGGCCGCGCCCGGTGGCGGCCCGCGAGTACCGCTCGGCGACGTACACGCCGCTGCAACCCTGGCAGGTGCGCGGCCGGCGCTTCACGATCACCCGGCGTGGCCTCGACCCGGACGAGGTGGCGGCCTTCCTCGACCGGGTGGCGCACGACCTCGACCGCCTCCACTCCGAGCTGGCCATCAGCAACGACGAGAACCAGCGGATCAAGGACGCGCTCCGCCGCTGGCAGTCCCGTCAGGCGTCGCACGCGTGGGACCTGACCCGGCGATGAGCGGAGAAGCAAACCGGTACGTCATCCACGTGCCGGTCGTCGCCGCCAACCTGCGCCACGCCCGGATCCTGGCCCGGACCGCCGCGCGGGCGCTGGCGTTCCTCGCCGTCGACACCCGGGAGACGACCGTCTCCGAGGAGGACAACCAGAACGTCCACCACCGGGTCTTCTGCAACCGGCTCCTCGCCGACGGGCAGCGCTGCGCGCTGCGGGCCGAACACGAGACCGAGTGCGCCCCGAGGGTTCCCCGGTGACCGCCCCGCTCGTGCTGACCTGCCCCGCCTGCGCGGGCCTCACCTTCACCCTCGACCCCTGCCGCTGCACCCGGCACGGCGACCGGTTCCTCGTCGACGGCGACCCCGAGCCGGAGCGGCGCGGCGAGGCGTACCGGGACTGCCAGCTCTGCCACGGCGTCGGCACGGTCGCCAGCGCCTGCCACGAGTGCGACCAGCGCGGCCGGCGGCGGGCCCAGCTCGTCCTCACCGTGGTCAACGCCGACACCGGGGCGGTCGCGTCGGCCAACATCGTGCCCGGCGCGATCACCCCGCGGTCCGTGTACGGCCGGTGGGTGCTCCCCCTCACCCCGGTGATCACCGAGCTGGCCGCCGCCGTCTCGGCCACCGCCCTGACCGAACTGACCTGCGGCGACCGGCCGCTCGGCGAGGAGGACCTGATCCTGCCCCGGCAGTGGCGTCCCGACCTGCCCGCCGAGCAGCGGGACGCCCTGGTCGCGGAGGCCATCGCCGACCACGGGCACGACTCGTGGCGGGTCTTCCAGGGGCGGCTGTCCGCCCCGCCGCCGGTGGACCCGCACACCCGGCTCGCCCAACTCTGCCGGCTCGCCGACCAGCTCCACCTCGACCTGGTGGTGGAGGCACGGCACGCGACCTGGGGCGGGCTGACCTGGGACGTCCGCTTCGACCTGCCGGGGGCGCCCGTGCCGACACGGGCCCGGGTCCGCGGCGACGACCTGCCGGCCGCCGTCGCCGCCACCACGGTCGCCGACGCCTTCGAGGGGTTCGAACCGCGCAACCTCCGCGTCCCGGCGTACCACCTCCGCCCCGGCGCCCGGCCGCCCGAGCATCCCGAACCGGTCGACCTCGACCAGGTCGAACGGCGGGTGGTCCGGGACGCCGACGACCTGCCCGGCGCCCAGGCGATCTGGCGCAACGGCCGGTGGTGGCACACCACACTGCGGATCGGCCGGATCGCCGAAACCCTCCACGAGGAACCCACCGGCCAGGTGACCCGGCGGCTCACCACCATCCTGGTACGCGGCTGGGAACCGCCCGCCCCCGACTGGCGCGGCGCGCCCATCCCGTACGCCGACTGCCCCGACTGTGTCCCGGGCAGCCGGCTGCGGGCCTGCCGGTGCCGGCTCGGCGGCCGTCCGGTCGACCCCGACTGCGACGCCTGCGGCGGCACCGGCGTACGCCCCGAGTACCTGACCTGCTTCACCTGCGGCGACAGCCGGCGCGTCTACCGGGGCGCGGTCGTCACCGTCACCGACCTCTCCGGAGGGGTCGTCCACGAGAACTGGTCGACGGCACCGGTCACCGCGCCGCTGGTCGACACCCAGCCCAACGGGAAACCCGTCGTCCAGCTACCCGAACGGTACCGGCTCGCCCGGCTGGCCACCCGGCTCGGCCAGGACCCGGCCGACCTCACCGACCTCGACCTCGGCCAGCAGGTCGCCCAGGACCTGCGGGACGGGATCGTGACCCTCGACCACCCCGGCGACGACCCGCTCGCCGCGCAGCTCGCCCACCTCACCCGGGGCCGGCCCGGCGGCCGGCTGCTGCTGGCGGCCCGGCCCGCGCCGGCGCCGCCGCTGACCGAACTGGTCCGGATCGCCCACGGCCTGCACCTGGCGGTCGCGATCACCGTCCAGGACCACGGGCCCGACGCGGCGTACCCGCTGCGGGTCCACGGCACGAGCTGGGCGGTGGAGGTGATCTCCGCCGACCCGGACGCCCCGTTCACCAGCCTGCCCACCCAGCGGAGTCTGGCGGCGGCCGTGGCGACCTGTGTGGAGTACCTCGAACTGGCGATCGTGCGGGCGGTGCCCGGCGACCCGTACCAGCCGGTCCCGGTGCCGCAGACCCCGGCGCCGGGACCGGCCCCGGTGGCCGACCCCGGGCCGCTCGTCGCCCGGCTCGGCCGCCATCACGCCGGCACCCCGGTCACGGTACGTCTCGACCGTGCCGGCTGCACCGTCCACCTGCACGACGGCGACGCTCCCCGGCTGCTGGTCAGGGCACCGACCCTCCCCGCCGCGCTCACCGCGCTCGGCCTGCCCGCGACGGCGGCCGACCACCCGGACTGACGGGCGGGCCACCGGCCCGGGTCAGACGGCGCGCAGCTCCACCAGGGTCACCTGGGGCGGGGCGCCGACCCGGACCGGTGGCCCCCAGAAGCCGGCGCCGTTGGTGACGTAGAGCTGGGTGCCGTCGATGGTGGCGTACCCGGAGACGGCCGGCTGCTGGAGGGAGACCAGCAGGTTGAACGGCACGATCTGGCCGCCGTGGGTGTGCCCGGAAAGCTGGAGGTCCACGCCGTGCCGGGCCGCCTCGTGGACGTTGATCGGCTGGTGGGCCAGCAACACCACCGGTCGGCTCGGATCCCGGCCGCCGAGCGCCGCCTCGAAGTCCGGGCCCTGGCCGATCCCGTCACCCGCCGGGTCGTTGACCCCGGCCAGGTCCAGCGCGCCACCCCGCACCAGGATCTCCTGCCGCTCGTTCTGGAGCACCCGCAGCCCGAGCCGGTCGACCTCGGCCACCCACTCCTCGGCCCCCGAGTAGTACTCGTGGTTGCCGGTGACGAAGAAGCTGCCGTACCGGGAGCGGATGCCGCGTAGCGGCGCGGCGGCCTCGCCGAGCTCGGCGACCGTGCCGTCGACCAGGTCGCCGACCACGGCCACCAGGTCGGCGTCGAGCCGGTTGATCGCGGCCACCACCCGCTCGGTGTGCTCCCGGCCGGCCAGCGGTCCGATGTGGATGTCCGAGACGGTGGCGATGCGCAGCCCGTCCATGCTGCGGGGCAGCTTGGCCAGCGGGATCTGCACCCGGTCGAGCCGCGGCGGGCCCAGCGCGGTGCGGACGCCGTACCCGACGATCCCGGTGGCGGTGAGCCCGGCGAAGATCGCCGCGCCCCGGGCCAGCAGCCGCCGCCGGTCGGGGTCGAAACCCGGCTCCGCCGACGGGGTCCGTGGCGGAGGCGGGGTGTCGGCGGTGGTCGCCGCCCCGGCGGCCTCACCCGTCGACGACGCGCCGGCCGAGCCGGACGTGGCGGCGTCGCCCGCCCCCGCCGGCACGGCCACCGGCTCCGCCCCCGCCGGCACGGCCACCGGCTCCGTCCCCGCCGGAACGGACACCGGCTGCGGCGTCTGCGCGTCGGCGGGGCCGGCCTGCCCGCCGGCCCGACGCCGGGACCGCCGGGACAGCACCAGCCGGGCCACCAGCATCGGCGGTTCCAGGACCACCAGCACGACCAGCAGGTAGAACATCAGGGCCAGCCAGAGGTAGCCCGGCCAGGCCAGCCAGTAGAACCCCTGCCGGGTGCCGATCATCGTCACCGGGGTGAGCAGGGCCAACACCACCGCGGCCACCGTCCCGACCCGGCGCCACCGCCCCCGGGCGGTGGTGTCCCGGACCAGCCGCTTCCACAGATAGAGGTGGACCAGTGCGGTGACCAGCCCCAACACCCCGACGAACCCCAGGACCCCGAACACTTGCCCCTCCTCAGCCGCCGGCGAACGGCGGCAACACGTCGACTGTCGCCCCGGCCGGCAGCGGAGCCCGGCGATCATGGCAGGCGACGCCGTTGACCAGGAAACTCGCCACCCCGAGCACCCGGGCGAGGCGTTCGCCGTGCCGCCGGGCGAGATCGTCGGCGAGTTCGTCAAGGCTACGACCGCCGGGCACCGACTCCTCGGAGACCCCGGCGGCGGCTCGGGCCGCCGCGAAGTAGCGTACGACCAGAGTCGGCTCGCGGTGCGTGCTCTCCACTGTCAACCCCCGATCGCGGACATCGGGCGTGCCGGCTGGAGGAAGTTCGGATCGTCGATGCCGTGCCCGGCCCGCTTGCCCCACATCGCCACCCGCCACCGGCGGGCCAACTCCTCGTCGTCGGCGCCGGCACGCAACGCCGTACGCAGATCCGACTCCTCCAACGCGAACAGGCAGTTGCGGACCTGCCCGTCGGCGGTGAGCCGGGTCCGGTCGCAGTCCCCGCAGAACGGCCGGGTCACGCTGGCGATCACCCCGACCCGGGCCGGCCGGCCGTCGGGCGTGGTCCAGCCGTCCACCAGCCAGGTCTCCGCCGGCGCCCCGCCCCGCGCCACCGGGTCGGGCAGCAGGGTGAACTCGGCCCGCAACGCCGCGAGGATCTCCTCGGCCGTCACCATCGTCGACCGGTCCCAGCCGTGCTGCGCGTCCAACGGCATCTGCTCGATGAACCGCAGCTCGTAGCCGTGTTCGAGGGCGAAACGCAGCAGGCTCGGCGCCTCGGTGTCGTTGACACCCCGCATCAACACCGCGTTGATCTTCACCGGGGTCAGCCCGGCGGCGACCGCGCCGGCCAGCCCGTCCAGGACGGCCGACAGCCGGGGACGCCGGGTGAGCGCGGTGAACCGGTCGGGGTCGAGGCTGTCCAGCGAGACGTTGACCCGGTCGAGCCCGGCCTCGCGCAACGGGCCGGCGAGCCGGTCGAGCCCGATCCCGTTGGTGGTCAGCGAGATGACCGGCCGCGGCCTGAGCGCGGCGACGGCGGCGACGATGTCCCGCAGCCCGGGGCGGATCAGCGGCTCACCGCCGGTGAAACGGACCTCGGTCACGCCGAGCAGACGGACCGCCACACTGACCAGGCGGACCACCTCGTCGTCGGTGAGCACCGTCGGCGCCGGCAGCCACGGCAGCCCCTCGGCGGGCATGCAGTACGTGCAACGCAGGTTGCACCGGTCGGTCAGGGAGACCCGAAGGTCGGTGGCTGTCCGGCCGTACCGGTCGACAAGGCCGGGAATCGGCGGCCGGACATCGGGAACGGTCACCGCTCGACGGTAGCGCGTCAGGCGGACAGCGTGGCGCGAGCAGCCGACGCCACCGCGTTCCGGTACGTGGCACCGAACAGCGCGGTGTGCACCAGCAGCAGGTGGAGCTGGTGCAGCGGAACCCGCTCCCGCCAGCCGTCGGCCAGCGGCCACACCTCCTGGTAGGCGTCGAGGATCAGGTCCAGGTGCGGGGCACCCCCGAAGAGGGCCAACTGGGCCAGGTCGGTCTCCCGGTGCCCGCCGTGCGCGGCCGGGTCGACCAGCCAGGCCCGACCGTCGGCACCCCACAGCACGTTCCCCGGCCACAGGTCACCGTGGATCCGGGCGGGCGGCTCGGCCCCGCCGTACCGGTCGATCCGGGAGATCACCCGCTCGACCAGCGCGACCTCGGTCGCGGTGAGCGCGCCGTTGTCCACCGAACGCCGCAGGTACGGCTCGAGCCGCCGCTGCGCGAACCAGGTCGGCCACGGGTCGTCGCTCGGGGTGTTGTCCTGGGGCAGTGCCCCGACGAAGCCCGGCCACTCGGCACCGAAGGCCGGGGCGCCGGCCCGGTGCAGCGCCGCCAGCTCGGCGCCGAACCGCCGCGCCGCCTCCGGTGTCGGCTCGCCCGGCTCCACCCACTCCAGTGCCAGCAGCTCCGGCAGCGCCACGATCACCTCGGGCACCGGCACCGCGTTCGCCTCGCGCAGCCACCGCAGCCCGGCGGCCTCGGCGGCGAAGAATCCCTCGGGTACGTCGGACTCCGCCCGCTCCGGCCAGCTCTTGGCGAACAGCGAGCTGCCGTCGTCGAGGGTGAGCCGGTTGGCCACGCAGATGTCCCCGCCCGAGACCGGTGTCTCCCGGATCCGCTGGTGGGTGAGGAAGAGCGGGAGCTGCCCAGGATGCGCTCGGATGTACGCCAGGTCCATTCGCGAACGGTAACTGTTCTTCGGCGAGACGGTGTCGGGTGGCGGCGATGCGGGGTAGACATGGAAGGGTGACCGCCGCCGCCGTTGTTCGACCCTACCGTCCCGCCGACCACCACGCAGGTCGACAACTCTGGGCGGAGCTGGTCGAACACCACCGCGCGCTGTACGACGACCCGACGTTCGGCGGGTCCGACCCCGGCGTCGGGTTCGAGCGGTACCTGACCCGGCTCGACCTGTCCGGGGTGTGGGTCGCCGAGCGGGAGGGCGCCGGGGTGGTCGGCCTGGTCGGCCTGGTCCTGGACGGCCCCGACGGGCGCATCGAGCCGGTGGTGGTGGCCGCCCGGTTCCGCGGGCAGGGGATCGGGCGGGCGTTGCTCGACCGGGTCGCCGAGGAGGCCCGCCGCCGCGGGCTGGCCCGGCTCGTCGTCAAACCGCAGTCCCGCAACGTCGAGGCGCTGCGCTCGCTGCACGGCGCCGGCTACGACGTCCTCTCCGCCGTCGAACTGGCCGTCGAACTCCGACCCCGGCCCGACGTGCGCCGCGAGACGATCGAGTTCCACGGCCACCGGTTCCAGCTCTGACCGCGCCGACCGTCGCCCCCGGGGCACCGTCGGTCCACACCTCCGAACCGCCGACCGCCACCCGGACCCGTCCCGGGGTGTCCACGTTCTTCGCCGAACGCGGACGGGACGAGGTTCGGCCCTGAGCAGGGAAACTACGCTGCGTAGCTGTGGATAAGTCGGCGTGTCGTCCACAGGCCGGACCTCCCGGCCTTCCGATCAACGCCGTGCCCGGCCAGGCTGCCCGGCATGACTCCGACCGACCTGACCACCCTCTCGGTACGGTCCACCCCGGACCTGCTCGCCGCCGTGCCCTACCTGCTGGGCTTCCACCCCGCCGACAGCGCGGTGGTGGTCGCGCTGCGCGGCCCGCGGATCGTCTTCGTGGCCCGGGGCGACCTGCCGGACCCCGTTCCACCGGATCCGGACCCCGCCGCGCCCGGCCCGGCGCGCGCCGGGATCGGCGAGCCCGGCGGCGGGCCCGACGGGCCCGGTGGGCTCGCCGCGCGGCTCACGGCGGTCGTCGCCCGGCAGGACGTCGACGCGACCATCGTCGTCGGGTACGGCACGCCGGACCGGGCCGACCCGATGCTCGGGGCGCTGTACGTCGCCCTCGACGAGGTGGGCCTGCCCGTCCTGGACGTGCTGCGGGTGACCGGGAACCGCTACTGGTCGTACGCCTGCGCCGACCCCGGCTGCTGCCCGCCCGAGGGTACGCCGTTCGACACCTCGACCAGCCAGCTCGCGGCGGCGGCCACCTTCGCCGGCCAGGTGGCACTACCCGACCGCGACACACTCGTCCGGCAGCTCGACCCGGTCGACGGACCGGCCCGGTACGCGATGCGGGAGGCGACCCGGCGGGCGCGGAACCGGCTGCAACGCCTGCTGGACCGGGCGTCGGCGGCCGATCCGCGCGGCCGGCGACGGGTCGACCCGCGACACCGGCGGAAGGACGGTCCGCGTGGCCGGCAGGGCGTGGTGCGCCGCGCGGGCCGTTCGGCGGTGTCGCTGGCGATGCGGCGGTACCGCGCCGGCGGCCGGCTCACCGACGACGAGGTGGCCTGGCTCAGCCTGCTGCTGCTCCACCAGCCGACCCGGGACGACGCCTGGCGGCGGACCGACGGCGGGGACTGGCAGCTGGCGCTCTGGACCGACGTGCTGCGCCGGGCCGAACCGGAGCTGGTCGCCGCACCGGCCAGCCTGCTGGCCTTCGCCGCCTGGTGCGCGGGGCAGGGGGCGCTGGCGAACGTGGCGGTGGAGCGGGCGCTGGACGCACGGCCCGACTACCCGATGGCGCTGCTGCTCTCCCGGGCGCTGCGGGCCGGGATGCCGCCGTACGCCCTCGACGACCGGCCCCTGCCGTGGTCGGACGGGGACGGCCCGGCGGCGTGACCCCCGGCGGGCGGTGGCGGCGGATACGGTCACGGGGTGACCGGACGGGTGGGGTCGGCGGGCTACGCGGCGGTGGTGCTGACCGGTGGGGCCGGGCGCCGGATGGGCGGCGTGGACAAGACGGCGCTGCCGGTGGGCGGCAGCCGGATGCGGGACCGTGTCCTGGCAGCGGTCGCCGACGCGCGGCCCCGGATCGTCGTCGGCCCGGCGGACGACCTTCCGGCGGGCGTACGCGGGGTCCGGGAGCAGCCGGCCGGCGCCGGCCCGGTGGCGGCACTCGCCGCCGGCCTGGCACTGCTGTACGAGGTCCGCGCCGAGCCGGCGCCGCCGCACGACACCGTCACCGAGCCGGCGCCGGGTGCCGCCCCGGGAGGCGGTGCCGACCGCCGGGCACCGGGCGTCGACAGCGTCGCCCTGCTCGCGGGCGACCTGCCGCTGCTGACCGCCGACGCCGTGCGTGACCTCCGGACCGCGCTGTCCGCGTCCACCGCCGCCGACGGTGTCGTCTACCGGGACGACGCCGGCCGCCCACAGTGGCTCTGCGGGGTCTGGCGGCCCGGGGCGCTGCGGAGGGCGCTGGACCGGCTGGCAACCCGCACCGGAGGGCTCGCCGGTGTGCCGGTGCGCGCCCTGGTGGCCGGGCTGGCCGTGGTCGAGGTGTCGTGGCGCGGTTCGGGGCCGCCGCCCTGGTTCGACTGCGACACTGACGAGGACCTACGCCGGGCGGAGGAGTGGATTCGATGACCAGGATGGACGAGTGGGTGTCGGCGGCCTGCGCCGAGCTCGACCTGTCCCCGGCCGACGTCGACGTCCGGGTGGTTCTGGACCTGGCCCGGGACGTCGCCCACCACGTGCTCCGGCCCGGCGCGCCGGTGACGGCGTACCTGCTGGGGGTCGCGGTCGGTCGGGGTGCGGACCCGGCGACCGCCGCCGCCCGCCTGGCCCGTCTCGCCGCCGGGTGGCCGGCGGCGGACGCCGCGGACTCCGCCGCCGGTGCCGCCGGGCCGGGGGGCACCGAGGGCACCGGGTCACCGGACTCGGGCGCGATCGCTCCCGCCTGACCGCGGCCGGCGGCACCTCGGCCGCGGGCAGGCGGGGGTCCGGCCGGGGCCGACCGGCGTACGACCGTGAACCGCACGGTCGGCCGCGCATCGACCCGGGTCGGGACGGGTGTCGCGCCGTCGCATGCGGAAGGTATACGGTTTAGGCACTGACAGCAACGATGATTGTGTTCGATTGTCCGATGACGGTCGCCCGTGGCCCGACCGACCACCCCGCTGGGTAGGGTGTGCGGTGCCCTGACGGACGGAGGCAATCATGACGGCTGACAACCCGGGCCCGCCGGGGGGCGAGGCGGCCCCGCCACACCTCGCCGACCAGCACGAACCGATCCTGCTCGACGAGTCGACCACCGCCGACCTGCGGGCCAAGGTGACCGAGGCGTGGCAGGAGTTCGCCCGGGCGCTGGCCAACCAGGTGCGGACCCTGCCGGCCGGGGCGCAGATCGTCCTGACCCTCGACCCCACGGCCTCCGGGGCCGGGGACGCAATCTACTCGGTCAGCGTCGAGGCGGGCGACGACGGCCGGGTCGACGCGCGGGCGGTGAGCAACGCCGCGCTGCCGGAGGGGTACCGGCTGGACCGGTCCGCCGTCGCCGCCATGGTCGCGCTGGGATGGTCGCCACCCGGCGTCGTCGAGGGCTCCGGCGAGTACTTCGGGATGCGGGCGACCACGGCCGACGCCGGCCGGATCGCCACCACCGTCGCGCGCACCCTGCGCGACGTGTACGGGGCGCCGCACCCCGCCTTCCTCGTCTTCCAGGCGCTCGACGCGAACGGCGAGTCGATCCCGGTGGAACCCCTCGGCACGGCCCGGCCGGAGCCGGCGGGCGGCTCCCGCCTGGACCTCGATCTTGAGGGGGCGCTCGCGACGAGCCAGTCCGGGCGGGTCGGCGACGAGTCGCTGGCGCTGGAGGAGCGGGTACGGGCGGTCCTGTCCGCGATGCTGAAGTCGCCGGTGGACCAGCTCCAGGTCGACGCCGACGGCGACATCGGCATCCGGGCCGGCTCGGCCATGGTCTTCGTCCGGGTCCGGGACAACCCGCCGCTCGTCGACGTCTTCTCCCCGGTGTTGACCGAGGTCCACCCGACCGAGCAGCTGTACGTCAAACTCTCCGAGCTGACCAACCGGATGCCGATCGGGCGGCTCTACTGCACCAACGACACCGTCTGGGCCTCGGTCCCCGTCTTCGGCCGCAACTTCCAGCCCGTCCACCTGATGCTGGCCGTGCAGGTGATGACCGGCCTCGCCGACGAGCTCGACGACCGGCTGCACGGCGAGTTCGGCGGTCGCCGGTTCTTCTCCGAGGGTGACAGGCCGGCGCACCGGGAGAGCGAGCACCGCACCGGGATGTACCTGTAGCCGGCCCGCGGGCGGGCCCGCGCCGACGGGCGGCGGCCCGCCGCGCGGGGGCGGGCGTCCCGGCGTGCGCCCACCCGCGGGCCGGGCCGCCGCTCAGAGCCGGACGGTGCCGAGGGTGGCGAGGCTGCCCAGGTCGGTGGCCTTGAGCCCAGCGTCGGAGACGGTCCAGAGCACGTCGCCGATCACCAGGGACCGGCGGATCGGGACGCTCGCCCGTGGGCTGGCCACCTCGGCGTGGTCGACCCGACCCACCTCGGTCAGGCTCCGGTCGCCCACCCGCAGCACCAGCGCCCCGCCGGCCGTGGCGTCGCTCCGCAGCTCGGACGTCGTCACCGGCACCACCAGGGTGCCGGTGGCCGGCCAGTAGAGGAACGCGTGTGGGTCGAACTCGGCCTCGGAGTGCCCGTACCGGACGTGGTGCCGGGCGAGCCGGGTCGGCCGGCCCAGGTCCGAGACGTCGAAGAGCGAGACCTGGGTGCCCTGGGTACGTCCCTGACCGTCCGCCTCCTGGCCGACACCGATCAGGCGGTCCGCCCCGACCGGGTGCAGGTACGCGGAGTACCCCGTGACCTTGAGCTCCCCGACGACCCTCGGCTCCGCCGGGTTGCGCAGGTCGAGGGTGTAGAGCGGGTCGGTCTGCCGGAAGGTCACCACGTACCCGGTGCCCTCGACGAAACGGACGCTGTGGATGCGCTCACCCCTGCCCAGCCCGGTGACCCGGCCGGTCTCGGTCAGCGTCCGCCCGTCCACCCGCAGCACGTACACGCCGGAACTCGACGTCGGGGTGGCGCCCCAGAGACTGCCGGTGGTGGTGGCCACCCTCAGGTGGCCGTTCCACTCCGACAGGGCGTACTGGTTGATCAGCCAGCCGGGGACGGAGGCGGCGGTGACGTAGCGCGGCCGGCCGCCACCCACCAGGTCGAACAGGTAGATCTCGGTCCGCTCCTCCGGGAGGCCGGGGGTGGCCGTGCCGCCCTCGGGTCGGGCCACCGACATCCGCCAGCGCTGGTCGTTGGCGACGTAGAGCCGCGAACCGTTGCTGTAGACGGTCTCGCCGTCGGCCACCACCGTGACCGGGTCGCCGTCGCCGAGCCGGGAGGCGCCCAGGTCGAAGCTGAGCAGCGTGAGCAGGGAGGTGCCGGAGTACTCCGCCGGCCGGCTCAGCCGGTCGCACCCGACCTGTCCCGAGGTGGTCCGGCCGTCGGCGACCGTCTCGTACCGGGGCAGCCAGGCCTCGATCGGCGCCTCCCGCACGATCTTCCGGTTCGTGGTCAGGCTGCGACGCTCGTCGACCGGCTCCGGCCCCCGGTACTGCGGGAAGGAGAACCGGGGTGCGGAGCGGGCGACCACGCGGACCGTCCCGCCCACCTGCCGGGCGTCCACCAGGTCGCCGTCGAACCGGTACTCGCCGAGGATCCGCGGCGAGCCGGCCAGGTCGACCAGGATCAGCCGGAGGCCGGCGGCGCCGTTCTCGTCGACCGGCGGCACCTTCGCCGCCTCCGGCAGGAACCGCGGGCGGAGCGGGTCGACGCCGTACCGCTGGGCCAGGACCAGCGCCCGGTCGCCGTGCAGCAGCAGGCGCGCGTCGGGCCAGCCACCGCGGTCCGCGCCCGGCTCCAGGTCGAGGCTGCCGGTGATCCGCCGGCTCACCGGGTCGACCACCCGCAGCGTGCCCCGGCTGACCGTGACGATCCGCCGGCCGTCGGTCTTGACGAGGTCGGGTTCGTCGACACCGGGCTCGTGGACTGTGGTGCCGGAGTGGGCGGACGTGCCGGCCGCGTCGGCCGCGCCCGGCCCACCCATCCGGGCCGACTCGGCGGCCCGACCCTCGACGGGCGGTACGCGCTCGGCCCGGAACCCGCCACCGACGAGGAGACCGTACGGCCCGACGGCCGCCGCCGTCGCGGCCCGCAGCCCGTCCAGCGCGTCGGCGCAGGAGTCGAAGGAGACGAGTCGGAACTCACCGGCGGGTACGCCGGGGTCGCGGGTGGCGACGGTCGGCGACGGTTCGGGCGTGGCGGTGCAGCCGGTGAGGGTGCCGGCGAGCAGCGTCAGCCCCGCGACCAGGGCGGTGCCGACGGTGAGGGCGCGGGTCTCGCGATCGAGGGTCATGCCGGTCAGACGCGGGGGTACGGGCTGGCGTTCCCGTCCGCCGGCGACCCGGGTCACTCCGGCGCCGGCACCACCGTCGGTGACTCGACCAGCCGGGAGAGCACGATCATGCTCCGGGTCGAGGTGACGAAGGGCTCGGCACGGAGCCGCTCCAGCGCCTGTTCGAGGTGGGAGATGTTGGCCGCGCGCAGGTGGACGAGGGCGTCCGCCTCGCCGGAGATCGTGTACGCGGCCACCACCTCGGGGTGCCGCCGGGCCGCCGCCATGATCTGGGCCGGGGTGGTCCGGCCGGTGCAGAAGAGCTCGACGAACGCCTCCGTGTTCCACCCCACCGCGGCCGGGTCGACGACGGTGGTGAACCCCCGGATCACCCCGGCGGCGCGCAGCCGGTCGACCCGCCGCTTGACGGCCGGAGCGGAGAGCGCGACCCGGGCTCCGATCTCCGCGTACGACGCACGGGCGTCCGCCACCAGCGACGCAATGATTCGCTGATCTACTTCGTCGATCTGCAACGTTCCGCCCCTGACAGGCAATGGTTTTGGCTGTTGGTGAACCTGCACCGTACCTACCCTTGGTTCCGTGAACCAGCCGAGGATGCCAAGAAAGCGGACATATCTCCTCTGTCCGCCGGAGTACTTCGCGGTGGAGTACGCGATCAACCCGTGGATGGACACCACCACCCCGGTCGACCGCGACCTCGCGCTCAAGCAGTGGCACCAGCTGCGCCAGACCCTGCTGGACCTCGGCCACACGGTGCACGAACTCACCCCCCAGCCCGGTCTGCCGGACATGGTGTACGCGGCGAACGGCGCCTTCACCGTCGACGGCACCAGCTACGGCGCCCGGTTCCGGTACCCGCAGCGGGCCGCCGAGGCCGACGCCCACCGGGCGTTCTACGAGGCACACGGCTGGCGCCACGTGGTCCCGACCGAGACCAACGAGGGCGAGGGCGACTTCACGTACCTGCCCGGGGCGCACGGCGGCCTGATCCTCGCCGGGTACGGCTTCCGCACCTCCACCGCCGCGCACGCCGAGGCGCAGGAGGTGCTCGGCCGGCCCGTGGTCTCGCTGCGGCTGGTCGACCCCCGCTTCTACCACCTGGACACCGCGCTGGCCCCGCTCGACGACCAGACGGTCGCCTACTACCCCGGGGCGTTCTCGACCGCCTCCCGGCGCGTGTTGGCCCAGCTCTTCCCCGACGCGATCCAGGTCGACGAGGCCGACGCGGTCGCCTTCGGGCTGAACCTGGTCAGCGACGGCAGGCACGTCGTCCTCAACAGCGAGGCCACCGGGATGGCCGCCAGGGTGGCGGAGGCCGGCTACACCCCGGTGCCCGTGGACCTCTCCGAGCTGAAGAAGGGCGGCGGCAGCGTCAAGTGCTGCGTCGCCGAGCTGCGGCCGTAGCCGCCGGCGCGGGTCACCCGCCGGACGGGCCCGCGTCCGCCGGGTACGCCAGGGTGGTCGTGATGCCCAGCGCGCCCGGCAGCCGGGTGTCCTGGCGACCGAACTGGACGACCACCGGGACCGTGGAACGCAGCACACAGCCGAACGACCGGTCCAGCCGCAGCGCCTCCGGATCGATCAGGTCGTTGAACCGGATGCGACGGATCCGCCGGGCCGGCACCCGCACCGGGTACGGGCCCACCGGCTCCTGGTCCTCGTAGTAGATCGTCAGGGCCAGGTCGGCCGGCTCGTCCGCCGCGTTCAGCACACAGACGTCGTCGAACCCGGTGAGGGCCGGCTCCGGCCCGTTGCTCGGGAACGGGATCCGGCCGCCCGGGACCACCCACACCCGGTGCCCCAGGGCCCCGGTCACGGCTGCTCCAACAACCGGGCCAGGTCGGGCGTGAGGAACACCCCGTCGGGGTCGAGCCGCCGGCGGATCTCGGCGAAGGTGTCCCAGGCCGGGTAGAGCGGACGCAGCTCCCGGGCGGTGAGCGAGTGCTTCTTGCCCCAGTGCGGACGCCCCCCGTACTGCCGGAACACCCGCTCCACGTCGGCGAAGTACTCGTCGTACGGCAGGCCGGCGTTCTGCAGGCAGGCGACGGTGGTGGTGGGCCGCCCGTACGCCCCGCTGAGGTGGATGTCGTCCGCCGCCACCGTGCGCACCAGCACCCGCCAGCCCACGTACCGCCGGTGGCGGTCCCTGATCCGCCGCCGGAGCTCGGCGAAGCAGTCGGGAAACGCCGCCGAGGGGATCATGTACTCCATCTCGTCGAACCGCAGCTCCCGGTGGCGGGGGATGTTGCGGTGACTCGCCCCGGTGATGCTCTCCCGGTACCCCGTCGGCGGCCGGAGCGCCGGCTCGTGCCCGACCAGGTTCAGTGTCCGGATCTGGGTCTGGTCGCTACGCGGGTACCAGTAGAAGTCCATGTTCCGGTTCTCCCGCTGGAGCTGCTCCAGGTTGGCCAGGGTCCAGTCCACGTGACTGCACCAGGTACGCCGGTGCAGCTCGTACACCCTGCTCAGCCGCAGGGTGATCCGGGTGAGGACGCCGAGCGCGCCGAGGGAGAGCCGGACCGCCGGCAGCAGGTCGGCGTTGTGGGTGGGGGAGACCTCCAGCGTCTCGCCGGTCCCGGTGACCAGCCGGGCACCCACGATCTGGGTGGAGAGGTTGCCGAACCGCAGCCCGGTGCCGTGCGTGCCGGTGGCGGTGGCCCCGGCGACGGTCTGCACGTCGACGTCGCCGAGGTTGTCCATGGCCAGCCCGGCGTCGTACAGCTGCTCGCCGAGGTCCCGCAGCCGGGTGCCGGCGCCGACGGTGGCCTGCCGGCGCTCCCGGTTCTCGGCGAGCAGACCGGTGAGGCGGTTCAGGTCGAGCAGGATCCCGTCGGTACGGACCAGCGGGCTGGAGGAGTGCCCGGAACCGACCGGGCGGATGGTCCGCCCGGTCGCCCGCGCCCGCTCGACGAGCGCGCGGACCTCGTCCTCGCTGGCCGGCTCGGCGTGCTCACCCGGCACGAAGCGGAGGCTGCCCGACCAGTTGCGCCATTCCCGGGCCATGCCACCCCCTCACCCGGCGCCATACCCGTGCCGGTGGGGGCGGAAACGCCCGCCCGGCCCGCCGGTGTCCGGGTGCCGGGGTGCGGCCCGCGCGCGACGCGGCGGTACGCGGGGCGGTCAGCCCAGGGTCTCCAACTCCCTGATCACCACGTTGGAGAGGACCTGGCCGTCCCGCTGCACCCGACGCAGGTACCACTTCTGCTGCGGGGTGCGCGGCTGGTTGAACTGCCACGCCCCCCGCGGGCTGTCGATGTGGCCGACCTTGCCCAGCGCCAGGTTCAGGGTCAACGGGGTGAGATCGCGGCCGGCGAGCCGGATCGCCCGGTCCAACACCTGCGCCGCGTCGTAGGACGCCATGGCGTACGTCGTCGGCGTCGAACCGTGCGCCTTGCGGAAGGCGGAGGCGAAGCGGCGGTTGGCCGCGTTGTTGAGGTCCGCCGAGTAGTTCAGCGCGGTCATCACGCCCTCGACCTCGGCGGGCTTGAGCTGTTCGAGCACCGTGCCCTCGGTGAGGAAACCCGGCGCGTAGATCTGCTTGCGGTAGCCGGCCGCGTGCAGCTGCCTGAGGAACTCGACGGCGGCGTCGCCGGAGAAGCAGCAGTAGACCGCGTCCGGCTTCCGGGCCACGACCTGGTTGACCGCCGACGTGAACACGTTGCGGCCGGGCTTGCCCTTGACGTACTTCGTCCAGATCACCGGGTCGGCGAGCCGGTCGTCGGACTCCCCGAAGCTCTGCCGGAACCCCTGGACCGCGTCGAACCCGGCGTCGTGGTCCGGCGCGACGATCGCGATCCGGCCCCTGGCGGGAACCTGCTGGGCCACGTACGGGGCGAGGGCACGCCCCGCCTCGTCGTTGACGTACGAGGTCCGCCAGATGTAGACGACGCTCTGCAGCGTCGCCGCGGAGGCGTTGGAGCTGACCAGGGGGATGTTCGCCTCCTCGACCGTGTTCCGGACCGCGCTCAACACCTCGGAGGCGACCACCCCGGTCAGCGCCAGGACCCCCTGTTTGAGAAGGCTCTCCACGGCCGTCCTGCCGGAGTCGACCGTCTCTCCCTCGTCCGCGATGACGAGATCCACCGGGTGACCACCCAGCCGCCGGTCGTTCATGTCGAGAAAGAGCTGGAAGCCCCGGAGCATCTCGTCGCCGATCGGCTTGAAGGCGCCGGACTGGGCGACAACCATGCCAATCCGGACCAGTGTGTTACGGGACGGGTCGTTCCCGGGCTCGCCGCCGGCCCACCGGCTGCAGGCGGCGGTCAGTCCGGCGGCTCCCACCGCACCCAGCAACCTGAGCGCCTGCCTGCGGTCCATCTGCGACACAAGATCCTCCCGGAGGTGCGGCTGGGGCTCGCAACCCCTCCGGGGTTGTACCGGCTGCGCGACGTTGCGTCAATGGTGCGGCGTCAGTTGCCGACGGAATGTAATGCGTCCAGCACCGTGGCCCACGCGGGAGACAGCGGATCTATCACACCGAAGTGTTCGCAGTCGGGCAGCTCGACCAGTCGCACGTCCGCGCCGGACCGCCGGGCGCGGGCGGCGTACCCGACACTCATCTCGACCGGCACCTGCCGGTCGAGCCGTCCGTGCACGATACGGACCGGTACCCCCGGCGGGGTGCGGCGGGCCGGGTCCGCCGCCGCGTACCGCTCCGGTACGTCGTCGGGTCCGCCGCCCAGCAGCGCCGCCACCGCACCCCCGTCCAGGTCACGCCGGTACGCCTCGGCGAGGTCGGCCACGGGCGCCAGGGCGACGACCCCGCGCAGGTCGGCGGAGGCCAGGGTGGCGTACCAGAGCGCGAGGTGCCCGCCCGCGGAGTGCCCGAGCAGGATGGGCGGTCCCGGGGCCACCCGGCCCGCCGGAAGCCCTCGTCGGGCCAGGTCCGGCAGGGCGGCGACCCCGGCCGCCACGTCGTCGAGGGTGCCCGGCCAGCCTCCGCCCGGCTGGCCGGTCCGCCGGTACTCCAGCTGGGCGACCGGGTAGCCCCGGGCGGCCAGGTCGGCGGCGAGCGGACCGGTGTGCGTGCGGTCGTACTCGGCGCGCCAGAAGCCACCGTGGATCACCACGACCAGGGGGCGGGGGGACCGTCCCGGGGCCGGGGCGCGCAGGTCGGCGACGTGGTCGGGATGGTCGCCGTACCGGACCTGGGCGTCGGGCGGCGGCGCCGGCCGGGAGAGGACCGCGCGGGGGTCGGCGGGCGGGGGCGTGGCGTCGCCGGGAACGGCCACCGGGTTGTCAGCCATGGCCGGACCGTACCGGGTGCGTCGCCGGGCCGGTCGGACGGGGAGGACGGCGGGTGTGCGCCGCCCGGCGCGGCGCGGACGCGCGTCGGGCGCCGGGTTGCGCAAAGATGGACTCATGACCGACGTGCCACAGTCTCCGGAAGGCAAGGGCGAGCCGAACAAGCCGAGTGACCGACCCGGTGGGGCGGTGCTGGTGGTCGGCCCGGACGGCCGTCCGGTCGGTACCGTGTCGACCGACGGCGAGTCGTCGGGCGAGGACCCGGCCCGGCTCGTCGAGCAGCCGGCGAAGGTGATGCGGATCGGCAGCATGATCAAGCAGCTGCTGGAGGAGGTCAAGGCCGCGCCGTTGGACGACGCCAGCCGGAACCGGCTCCGCGAGATCCACCAGCGTTCGATCGTCGAGCTGGAGGACGGGCTGGCTCCGGAGCTGAGGGAGGAGCTGCAGCGGCTCTCCCTGCCGTTCAGCGAGGACGCCACGCCGAGCGAGGCCGAGCTGCGCATCGCCCAGGCCCAGCTCGTCGGCTGGCTGGAGGGCCTTTTCCACGGCATCCAGGCCGCCCTGGTCGCGCAGCAGATGGCGGCCCGGATACAGCTCGAACAGATGCGGGCCGGGGGCCGGCCGGCGTTGCCGATGGGGCCGGGCGGCGCCGGGGGCATGCCCGGTGGGCCCGGCGAGCGGGCCGAGGGCCACGGCACCGGCCAGTACCTCTGACGCTCCCCCGGGGCGCCCGCCGTCGCCCCGGGGCCGGGCGGGGACGCCTCACGGCCGGGCGAGCGGTGTGCCGGCCGGCCGTCGTGCGGCCTCCGCCCGCGTCCCGGGAGGAGCCGCCTCCGTCCCGGCCCCGACCGGGCGACGTGCCGACCCGCCTGACATCGGTGGGTCGGCACGCACCAGCACGACCGCCAGGACGGCACCCAGCAGGCCCGCGCCGGCCGCCACCCGGTAGCTCGCGTTGAGCGCGGCGGCGACCCCGGCGGCCGGCCCGGCCGGCCCGCCGGCCGCCGAGACGACGCCGCCCAGCACCGCCACCCCGACCGCCAGCCCGAGCTGTCGGGCGGAGTTCAGGGCGCCGCCGGCCATCCCGGCCCGTTCGGGCGGCACCGCGCCGACCAGCGCCGACGACAGCGGCGGTAGGGCCAACCCCGCGCCGAGGCCGACGCAGATCATCCCCGGGACGAGCACCTCCGCGCCCGACCCGGGCCGCACCCGCGCCTGCAGGAGATCACCGACGCCGACCAGCAGCAGGCCGGCCGCCACCAGCCACCGGGCCGGTACGCCGTGCCCGAACCGTCCCACCACCAGGGGGACCACGAACGAGACCAGGCTCATCGGGAGGACGACCAGCCCGGCGGCGACCGGGCCGAGGCCGAGCCGGCCCTGCAGCCAGATCGAGGCGTACGGGAACATCGCCCACGCCGACAGCGACAGCAGCGCCCCGGCGCCGACCAGCCCGACGAAGGTCCGCTGCCGGAACAGCCCGAGATCCAGCATCGGCTCGGCCGCCCGGCGTTCGACGACGACGAAACCCGCCAGGGCCAGCGCCGCCAGCAGCAGGGGCGCCCAGGAGCCGGGACGGGTCCAGCCCTGTTCGCCGCCGTGGATCACCCCGTACGTGACGGCCGCCGCCACCACCGTGAACGTGACCGTGCCGAGCGGGTCGAGTCGGCGGTGACCCACCCGGCGGCCGGGGGCGACGGTCCGCAGCGTGATCGCGACGGCGAGCCCGGCCACCGGTACGTTCACCGCGAAGATCCACCGCCATCCCGCGTGTTCGGTGAGCAGCCCGCCGACGATCGGCCCGGCCGCCCCGGCGGCGCCGTTGACCGCACCCCAGACCCCGAACGCCAGGGCCCGGTCCCGGCCGTGGTACGTGGTGCCGAGCAGCGCCAGCGTGGTGGCGAACATGGCCGCCGCCCCGACTCCCTGCACCACCCGGCCGGTGACCAGCGCCGTGGTCGACGGGGCCAGCGCGCAGCCCAGCGAGGCCAGCCCGAAGAGTCCGAGCCCGCCGAGGTAGACCCG